>Ga0335069_10010973_pt1 | contig 12814 bp, 4 predicted proteins | sample Lox_Sample_11_FD_206714 | JGI IMG/M metagenome (GOLD analysis project Ga0335069, IMG submission 206714) | Soil microbial communities from Loxahatchee National Wildlife Refuge, Florida, United States - Lox_Sample_1.1 | ecosystem: Environmental > Terrestrial > Soil > Wetlands | place: USA: Florida... | reverse complement strand
GAATCGCAGTTCCCGAGCCACATTCGCACTCTCTTGCCTGATGACCCTTGTCGTCTGCACCCTGCTGGCATCGTCCGCGTTCGCCCAGGTGACCTCCGGCACCATCTTCGGCAGCGTCCAGGATCCGTCCGGAGCTTACGTGAAGGGTGCATCCGTCACGATCATGAATCCGGCCAACGGCCTCACCCGCAAAGTCACCACCAACGATGACGGCCAGTTCGTTGCGCCCAACCTTCTTCCCGGCACGTACAACATTACCGTCGAAGCTGCGGGCTTCAAGAAACTGGAAGCGTCGGGTGTGGTTCTAAGCGCAGCTGACAAATTGAATGCCGGAGCTTTCACGTTGGCGATGGGCACGACCCAGGAATCCGTCACCGTCACTGCCGACGCAGGTCAGGTGCAGCTGCAATCGAACTCCGGCGAGCGGTCGGATCTGATCAGTGGCAAGCAGCTGAATGACATCGCTCTCAATGGCCGCAATGTTCTGGATTACATGAAGCTGGTGCCGGGCGTCGCCGGTACATTCGATGGTCACGCTTCCGGCACGGGCGGCATCGACTCTTTCAACATCAACGGAACACGGTCCAACCAGCACGAGTTCACCATCGACGGTGCTTCCAACGTGGATACGGGCAACAATGGCGGCACTCACGTCACGCTGAATCCCGATGCCATTGAAGAAGTAAAAGTCCTGACTTCGAATTATCAGGCGGAGTTCGGCAAGGCCGCGGGCGGACAGATCGCCATCACCACCAAGGCCGGGTCCAACCAGTGGCACGGTAATGGCCGTTTCTTCCACCGCAATGAGGGCTTGAACGCGAACGAGTGGTTCAATAAGGAAAATCAGTTGGCGGGCGGCAGTCCAAACACCCCGGGGCTGTATCGTTACAACTATATTGGCTACCAGGTTGGCGGCCCCATCAAGAAAGACAAGCTGTTCTTCTTCTGGAGTCAGGAATTCTACCGTCAGCTGATCCCCATCAATGGAACAACGACGTTCTACACACCGACTGCGCTTGAAAGACAGGGGGATTTCTCGCAGTCAGTGGACGGCACCGGCGCGCCGATCATTGTGTATGATCCCAACACCGGCATCCCATTTCCAGACAACAAGATTGACCCCTCGCTGCTGACCGAGGCTCAGCAGGCCGTCTTCCAACAGGTCTCCAAGATTCTCAGCCTCTATCCCTTGCCGAACGTTCCCGGCTTCGGAACCAACGGGAACAACTACAACTACTCGACTGCACTTTCATTCACCAATCCGCGGCGTGAAGACATTCTGCGCGGAGACTATCAGATCAACGCAAGCAATCGGCTCTTCGCCCGCTGGATCCACAACAGCGACCACCTGGTCGCGCCCTTTTCGCCCGGCGGCCTCGGCGCTGTAGATTGCCTTGCCGCCATCAACTTCCCCGGCGGCTGCACTCAGGATCACCCCGGCTGGAATCTTTCTGTCAACCTGGTCAGTACCATCAGGCCGAATCTGCTCAACGAATTCTCCATCGGGCCCAGCGTGACCAAGTCTCTGGTCCTCGGCGCCAACGGAAATATTTCCCGCGGCAAGAACGGCATCAACCTGCCTCTGCTCTATCCCGTTCCCGACGATCAGGCCATCCCCGACATGAGCTTCGGCGGCCTGAACAACGTCAACTTCGGCTGGAGTTATCTCGGCTCGATGCCCTGGCGTCAGAGCAACACCACCATCAACCTCAATGACAACGTAACCTGGGTCCGCGGCAACCACACCTTCAAGACTGGCTTCTTCTACCAGCGCAACCGCAAGGATCAGATTGCCTGGAACAACATCAACGGCCAGTTCAACTTCAACGTCAATGCCACCGGAAGTGGTTCCTGCCCTGACGGTTCCGTATGCGGCGACCCATACGCCAGCGCTCTCTTGGGCGATTTCGACAGCTTCTTGCAATCCACCGGCCGCCCCACCGGCAAGTTCCGCTATAACCAGCTTGAGTTCTACGTGCAGGACACCTGGAAGATCACGCAGCGCCTCACGCTCGATTACGGCATGCGGTTTGCCTGGATCCCGCCGCAATACGATGCCTCGAATCAAATCGGGCTCTTTGATCCCGCTTCCTACGATCCGAGCCAGGCCGTCAAGATCGATTCCGGCGGCAACATCATTGCCGATAGCGGAAACCCGCTCGAAGGCATGCGCTTCACTGCCGACCACACTCTTCCACGCGGTGGTTGGGACAGCCGCGGCATTATGCCGGAACCCCGTTTCGGCTTTGCCTGGGATGTGTTCAGCAACCACAAGACGATTGTCCGTGGCGGCGCAGGCATGATGCACGACCGCACCCAGGGCAACCTGATCTTTAATACCGTCTTCAACAACCCTGCCATTGCACAGAACGCCTCCATCCCTGCTGGGAACATTGCCGATCTTCCGACAATGAACGGCTCATTTCCCATCCTGAGCAACATCGTTGGCGCGGAACGCAGCGGCAAAGTCCCGACGGTGTACAGCTTCAGTCTCGGCGTGCAGCGCGAACTGGCTAAGGGCACCACGCTCGATGTGGCCTACGTTGGCACGCTCTCGCGGCACCTCGTCACCTCGCGTGACATCAACGCCATCCCGTATGGCTACGCCTTCACCAGAGAGGCCCAGGACCCCAGCAATTACGAAGGCGGTGTTGTTCCCGACGTCGAACCGGATCTCAACCCGATCTACGCGGACGCCGGCTACAACTACAGCGGACAATTCGCTTACGGCAGGCCCGCCTACACCAACGCCCCACTCGTTCCATATAAAGGGTATGGGCAGATCGCCTACCTGCAGTTTGACGGCACGTCGAACTACAACTCGCTCCAAACCTCTCTGCAGCGCCGCTTCAGCAAGGGTCTGACCTTCGGCGCGGTCTACACCTGGTCGAAGGCTCTGACGACGGCCAACTCCGATCAGGACACGCAGGACCCCTTCCTCCCCCGCCAGTTGGATTATCGAACGGCCGGTTGGGACCGCACCCACGTATTTGCCGCTAACTACGTGTATGACATTCCCGGAATCGCCAAGCACTTTGGTGGCCCACGCTGGCTCTCGTATGTAACCGACAACTTCCAACTGAGCGGCGTAACCCAATTCATGACTGGGGCGCCCGCCGACTGGAACAACGGATGGTCGTTCGAGTCGGGTGCAATCGACGGATCCAACATGTGGGGCGCAATTCCCTACTACTTCAGCATCGACAAGAGTGGCAATCTCGTCATTCCTCCTGTCGGCGCTCCCGTACGCGCAACCCGGGACAAACTTCGTGAAGGTGGAATGCAGACGTGGGACATGTCCCTGTTCAAGAACATTCCATTTGCCGAGCGTTACTCCCTGCAGCTTCGTCTGGAAGCGTTCAACGCCTTCAACCATCCCAACTTCGATAGCAGAAACTACGGAGTCAACATTGATCAATTCCCGAATCAATGGAGTCCTGACCAGGGAATCGCCTTCTCCAAGGCGTCGAATTTCGGAACACCCTCGAGCACTTACGGTACGGGCCCCGGCGGCTTCCGCGTAATTCAGTTGGGCGCCAAGTTCATCTTCTAACCTTGCTAGTCCTCACTCGAAGCCCGCGGATCCCGCCGCGGGCTTCTTTTTGTTAACCTTCTAGCGCACATAACTTCCTGGAGAGTTCGTGATGATTCGCAAAATCCATTTCCTAACTTTTCTCCTTCTTCTCTCTGTCCTCGCCGCCTGGGCCCAGGCGCCGGTTCCACTCAATCCCAGCATCGAGGCCCGCGCTGACGCGATGCTGAAGCAACTCACTCTTGAAGAAAAAGTTGACCTCATCGGCGGCGTCAACGATTTCTATATCCGCGAAATCAAGCACGCCGGCATTTCCGCATTGAAGATGTCTGACGGACCCGTCGGCGTCCGCAACTACGGCCCCGCCACCACCTTCGGCGGCATGGGCCTTGTCGCCACCTGGGATCTTGATCTCGCCAACCGAATCGGCGCCAACATCGGACGCGACGCCCGCGCCCGCGGCGTTCATTTCATGCTCGGCCCCGGCGTCAACATCTCGCGCGCCCCGCTTGCCGGACGCAACTTCGAATACTTCGGCGAAGACCCCTTCCTCGCCTCCCGCACCGCTGCGGCCTACATCAAAGGCATGCAGGAGCAGGGCGTCAGTGCCACCATCAAGCACTACATGGGCAACAACCAGGAATTCCTGCGCCACGATGCCGACTCCATCATCGACGAGCGCACGATGCACGAAATCTACCTGCCCACGTTTGAGTTCGCTGTGAAAGACGCCCACGTCGGCGCCATCATGGATTCCTACAACTTCATCAACGGCGTGCATGCCACCCAGAACCCGTACCTGAATATCGACGTCCTCCGTAAACAGTGGGGTTTTGATGGCATCGTGATGTCCGACTGGGACGCGACCTACGACGGCGTAGCCGCCGCCAACGGCGGCCTTGATCTTGAAATGCCCTCCGGCAAGTTCATGAACCGGGCCAACCTGCTGCCGGCGGTGAAATCCGGCAAACTCACCGAAGCGACGATCGACGAAAAAGTCCGCCACATCCTGCAAACCGCCATCCGCTTCGGATGGTTCGACCGCGACCAGGCCGACCTCTCCATTCCGATGCTGAATAACGACGGCCGCAAGATCGCCCTCGAAGCTGCGCGCTCCGGCATGGTGTTGCTCAAAAACGACGGCAACCTTCTGCCGCTCGATAAAACGAGAATCAAATCCATCGCTGTAATCGGTCCCAACGCTTACCCCACGCCCGTGGTCGGCGGGGGCAGCGCCGGCGTCCGCCCCTTCACCGCAATCAGCACGCTCGAAGGCCTTGCTCAATATCTCGGCGATAGCGCCAAGGTCTACTACGACCGCGGCATCCCCTCGTACGGCGAGATGGCCGACGCCACTAACTTCTCGCAGGACGCGGCTGGCAAACAGCCTGGCCTCAAACTCGAGGTCTTCAACAATCCCAACCTCTCCGGCAAACTCGCTGTGAATCGAACTGCTGACCACATCAACGCGGACCACAACCTCGGCGACGGCACCAACCTTACCGAAGTTTCCGCCCGCTGGACCGGATACTTCACGCCCTCAACTCCCGGCGACTACCTTATCTTTGTCGACGGCCCCGGCGAAGGAGCCGGAACTCGCTTCTTTCTCGACGACAAGCTGGTCGTCGACAACTGGCAATGGGCCAAAGCCAAGGTCGCCGAAGTCCGCATCCCGATCGCAGCCGGCCCCCACAAAGTCCGCTTCGAATATTTCGCGCATTGGACCTGGGGCGGACCCAGCGTGCAGGCAGGCATCATTCGTCCGGAAACCATGGTCAGCGATGCCGCAAAGAAGCTGGCCGCGAGTTCCGATGCCGTCGTTCTCGCCGTCGGTTTCGATCCTGACAGCGAAACAGAAGGCGCCGACCGTACCTTCCAACTCCCGCCCGCGCAGGACGAATTGATCAATCAGATTGCCGCCGCGAACAAGAACACGATCGTCTCCATCACCTCCGGTGGCGCCGTCGACATGACGGCATGGATCGATCACGTTCCCGCCATCTACGAAACCTGGTATGCCGGACAGGAAGGTGGCACCGCACTCGCCCAACTTCTCTTCGGCGACTACAGTCCGTCCGGAAAACTTCCTGTCAGCTTTGAGCGGAAGTTGGAAGACAATCCCGCCTACGCCAGTTACTACCCGAAAACGGGCGACAGGAAAGTGAACTACACGGAAGGAATTTTCGAAGGCTATCGCGGCTACGACAAATCCCAGACCAAGCCGCTCTTCCCCTTCGGTTTTGGCCTCTCCTATACAACGTTTGCCTACAAGAATCTGTCGATCACTCCGGCAGCCATCTCCGGCGACCAGACTGTCACGGTCACCTTCGACATCACCAACACCGGCTCTCGTGCCGGAGTTGAAGTAGCCCAGGTCTACGTAGGCCAACCCAACTCGCGCGTCCCGCGGCCCGTCAAAGAGCTGAAGGGATACGCGAAAGTCACACTGAATCCCGGTGAAACCAAAAGCGTCACGGTCACTCTCGACCGCCGCGCTTTCTCGTACTATGACGTCAAAGCACACGACTGGACCGCCGACCCCGGCGAGTTCAACATCGTTGTCGGCAGTTCATCGGCGAAAGCAGAATTGACCGGCAAGATCACTCGGCAGTAGCACGCACGCGCTGGGCTCCACTCCTTACGTCGGTTCCCAAGGGGCTGGGGCCCACGCGCAGTCTGCTGGCATCCTTCCTGCTTAGGCAGGGCCCGCTATTTACCTACGAGACTCAACGGAGCTCCCACGCCGGCGCAGTAGTCCCAACCACGGACTGCCGTATATCCGCCGTAGGCGCCGTTGTATCCCCATCGGATGTCGTGGTAGGCAGCGGTGTTGCCGAGGTTCGCGTAGATCACCGCGAGTTCAGCCGCGCTGGAAGAATAGAAATTTCCCGCCAGGTTGATAATCCCGGCAAACCCTGCGGCACTCACGCTCGTGCCACCCACAATTTGCCATCCACCCTGGTTCGAATCGAGAACCCAGACGCCGGTAACCGGATTCGAGATAAATGCCACATCTGGAGTGCCGCGGAAGTTTCCAACCGTCGCCGAGATCGCGTCCTGGTGGCTTGGGCGCGACTCGTATGCGCTCGGTCCACCGCTCGACAAGTCCCACGGGACTTCTTCCAGCAGCTTTCCGGTCGTCGGATTACGCCGCAATGTGGTGCCGCCGGTCGATACAACGTTTGGAGACGTGCTCGGCCAGATCGGTTCCGGGTCGTCTCCGGAAGCGGCGACATAGACAACCGTCGGAGTGGTAAAAGACGAATCCAGGGTCGTTTCCGAAGCGAACTCACTGCCGCCCCAGCCCATGACGACCTGTCCGCCTCCTTCAGCGGCAACCCGTTGGCTGGCAATGTTCACTGCCTGCAGCAGGTCGGTGTAACTATTTGAAGCCGCTTCGACAAGAATGATCTTTGCACTTGGGGCCATGGCATGCGCAATCTGGATGGCCATCGAGGCTTCCAACTCCCATCCCGCGACATTGGCGGGCTGCGATCCAGACGCATACACCTTCTCAAAGATCGGCGCCGGCAACCCGAACTGAACAGAGAAGGCCGCCAGATCCTCTGCGGCTGTTGGAGCATCATAGGCTTCAACGATGGCGATCGCTTTCGAGCCTCCTACCGGTACCACCTTCGCTTTGTCCGGAGTGCATCCCCCTATTCTTTTGCTGACGATGCGGTAAACGCAGCCCAATGAAGCTGGGGTTTCATATCCGTAGCCCGAGTACGGTGGACCAAAGGACTGCCTGCCCTCCAGGACCTGAGCGGGCACGAAGCGGCGGATGTTGGTGTGCGCGCGGACGCCAACGTCGGCTGGGACCGAAACGCTCGACTCCGGAATCACGACTTTCCCGCCGACTTTGTGCAACTGCGCCGAACCGGGCAGCGAAAGAAGCCCAAATACACATAACCCTAGTAAGGAAATGCTTTTCATTTCGTAACGAGCCTCAGAAGAATAGGTTTGATCTCTGGATATCCGAACGTTAAATACGAGCTTCGCGGGACTCAGAGTGGTCCGAGGGGGGTCGTCGCTCGACTACATTAGTTTCAGGTGCGCGGGAGAAAGTGTCAAGGTGAAATGCCCTGTATGCTTTCGGGGCGAATGACGCTTACTTAAGGTACACAATCACAACATAGAGGGCGCTGCTGAGCACGCATAACACCAGAAAGAGCGACAGCAATACACTGACAGGTGGCAGCGACCTGCGTGTATCGTTCGCTGACCCGGCCGGCTGTTCATTCACCTTCATTGGGCTGTCTTATCGCATGCTTGCAGGAGCAACCCGCCAACGGGATCTCTTGTAGTTCTTTGATTTCGAAGAACCGTAACACTCCACACAATCGCTGGTTCACTCTGATCACCGCCCACAGAGCGTGACTAGGACTTGGATCACGAATGCCTGTGACAACGAGGGACGTGTTCGCCGTCTGCCATTTGAAGCGGCCAGAATGAGCGTTCCAAACCACATATAGTTGCAACAACTTGCACAGGCTTTCGCATTCTGTATGTTAAGCACCGTTGAACAGGGACCCGAAATGGGCTAAGGTTTGCAAATCACAACGCCGTTCCCTGTGCCACCCCGGCGTTGTCGGCGATTGCGTGCACCCCCTTTTTGGCAGAAACAGCGCTTAGGCAGCGGGATCGGCGAGGATCCGATAGGCGACGTGAGATTCCTGGGCATCAGCGGGCTGTCCTCTTCTGTTTCCTGGAAGAGAAGTCATTGGCCTGGACTGGATCCGAGAGAGTACCGCATTTGCCAGGGACACGATTCCGCAGCCGCGCTGGTCGTGGATGGCGAACTCATCGCTGCCGCCGCGCAGGAGCGCTTCAGCCGCAACAAACACACCGGCGAATTCCCGAAAGATGCCGTCGAATATTGCTTGCGCGAGGCGGGTATTACGCTCGGCGATGTCGATGAAATTGCGCACGGCTTCGACTACTCGCCCTATGCTTCGCTCTACTCACTCGATCCCGATTCCCGCAGCCTCTATGCCCAAGTGCTGTCGCGGGACGCTTTTGTTCAGCAAGTACACGGACACGGCAAGGACTTTCCAGAGCGGCGAATTCACGCGGTAAATCATCATCTTGCGCATGCGGCCAGCGCCGCGCTGACCTCGGGCTGGAGCGAATGCCTCGTCGTCGTCAACGATGCGATGGGTGAAGTACAGAGTCTTACCGTATTTCGATTCTTAGAAGGTAGGTTCGAGAAACTCCGCGAACTCCCCGCCAACGACTCGATCGGTATCCTCTATTCTCTGGTAACCCTGCACCTGGGATTCGACTTCAACTCCGACGAGTACAAAATCATGGGACTCGCCCCTTATGGCGATCCCGAGCGGTATCGGACTTTCTTCGCGGAGAATGTGCAACTGCGTCCCGACGGCTCGATTCGAATCCCGATTCTGCGGCTGAACCGTTCCCGGGAAGAGCGCGAAAACTATCTCGGCACGCGCGCCTATCTGGACGACCATCTTGTCAAGCGGCGAGCGCCGACGGACGACATCGGACAGGATCACGCCGACGTTGCGGCCGCCCTGCAAGAGTGTCTCGATCGTGCTGTCCTGCACGTCAGTGGACACTTTGGCAAGGAAACGGGGCTGCGGCGCCTCGCGCTTGCCGGTGGTGTGGCTTTGAATTGCACGGCAAACGGCAAGCTCATCGATTCCGGGATGTTCGAAGAAGTGTTCATTCAGCCCGCCGCGGGAGACGACGGCAGCGCTCTCGGGGCTGCCCTGTACCGGGCGGCACACCACGGGCAGGTCTGCAATAAGCGCATGCCTGTCCCGCTGCTCGGGCCTGTGTATCCCATTGCACGCGTCGACCAGGCGATTCAGAACTATTCGGATCGAGTTGGTGTGACCTGCTTCAACTCGCTCGACGATACCTGTGAGGCCGCGGCGCGCCTGATCGCCGATGGTCGAGTCATCGCCTGGTACCGTGGCCGCATGGAATATGGTCCGCGCGCGTTGGGCAATCGCAGCATTCTGGCCGACCCGGGACGTCCCGAGATGCGTGACCGCATCAATGCCATGGTCAAAATGCGCGAAGCGTTCCGCCCTTTTGCGCCGGCATGTGCGGTGGACGAAGCGCCCCGCTGGTTCTGTGTTCCACCCGGCACGCACATGCCCTACATGATCACGGTTGTGGATGTGCGGCCCGAGTACCGGGCGGCGCTTCCCGCAATCACTCACGTCAACGGGACAGCGCGGCTGCAAACCGTGTCGGTACAGGACAATCCGGATTTTCATCGCCTTCTTGTCGCCGCAGGCAAAACAACCGGGCGGCAGATGGTCCTGAACACCAGCTTCAATGTGAAGGGACAACCCATTGTCAATACGCCGGAAGAGGCGATCGAAACATTTCTGAACACTGGCATTGACTTCCTTTTCCTGGAGGACCGCATCCTTGCTCGCAGGAACTCCTGAGTGTGTCAACGCAAAGCCGGCCGGCTCGTGCGGGACGGTGGTTGACCTGTTCCATTGCCAAGCCGCGCGCACGCCGGACGCGATTGCGGTGCAGTGTGCGGGAAAGAGCCTCACGTACGCCGACCTTGATCGCTGCTCCAACCAGCTGGCGCGGCATCTCGCCTCGCTTGGAGTTCGGACAGAGACTCTGGTCGGCATCGCGACAGAGCGCTCGCTCGACATGATCATCGGACTCCTCGCGATTCTCAAGTCGGGTGCAGCCTATGTTCCTGTCGATCCGGCGTATCCGGAGCAGCGCATTGCGTTGATGATCGAGGATTCGCAGGTTCCCGTTGTGCTTGCTACCGAGCGCACTACGTCGCGGTTGCCCGCCCATGCGACTCGCCTTGTTCTTCTTGATCGAGAAGCGTCCACCATTGCTCGCCAATCGCCTTGTCCGCCGTCTTCCTGTGCCGGGCCGGAGAATCTCGCCTACGTAATTTACACATCCGGGTCGACGGGCCAGCCAAAAGGAGTGATGGTCGAGCACCGCAATGTCGTGAATTGCTTCGACGGCATGGACGCAGTGATCGGCGTTGAACCGGGAATCTGGCTGGCAGTTACGAGTATTTCCTTTGACATCTCGGTGCTCGAACTGTTCTGGACGCTCACCCGCGGGTTCCGGGTCATTCTTCATGGTGAGGACGGAACACAGTCGATCTCGGAGGAGATTCGAGAGCACAGCGTGACTCACATGCAGGCTACGCCATCGTTGGCGCGCATGATTGCGACCGACCCCAGAGGGCTTACCGCTCTGGGCCGTCTGAAGAAGCTGTTCCTCGGCGGTGAAGCGCTGCCGTCCTCGTTGGTGCGCCAGTTACGACATGAGTTTTCCGGCGAGATGCACAACATGTATGGCCCGACGGAGACCACGATCTGGTCGACAACCCACAGAGTGGACGGAGATCGCGACACCATACCGATTGGCCGGCCGATCATCAACACTCAGGTGTATGTATTGGATTCCGATTTGAAGCCGGTCGCGGAGGGAGCCGCCGGCGATCTCTTTATCGGCGGGGCTGGTGTCGTGCGTGGCTATTGGCAAAGGCCAGAGCTGACCACGCAGCGTTTTCTCCCCGATCCATTCCTCGCAGGAAATCGCATGTACCGCACCGGCGACATTGCGCGTTTTCTCCCAGATGGGAATCTCGAATTCCTGGGACGCAGCGATCTCCAGGTGAAGCTACGCGGATTCCGCATCGAAATCGGCGAGATTGAGGCTACCCTTGAAAAATTCCCGGAAGTAAGCGAAGCCGCCGTTGTGATGAAGGAATTCAAGCCGGGAGACCAGCGGCTCGTCGCTTACCTGGTCGCCAGGCCCGGGGCAAGACTGCAACCGGAATCCATGCGGCAAGGGCTCGCATCGCAGCTCCCTGAGCATATGGTTCCATCTATGTTTGTGCCGCTTGCTTCTTTTCCCCTCACTGCCAATGGAAAGATCGACCGCCGGGCGCTTCCCGAACCAGCAGCCATGCCTGAGCCGGACGGAGAGCTGCCGCGGAACGAACTCGAAAGTACCATCGCGCAGGCCTGGAGAGACGCTCTCGGAGTGGATCACGTGGGGCTGGATCAGAATTTCTTCGATCTCGGCGCGCACTCGCTTATGGTGGCTGAGGTCCATATCCAACTGCAGCACAGCCTCGCCCGCGAAATCCCTCTTCTGGATATGTTTCAGTTCCCTACCGTCGTGGCTCTTGCGACCCATCTGCGAGGGGAAGATACCCCGCCCGCAGCCACAAACCGCGCGAAAAGGCGTCTTGCCTCCCGGAGGCAGGGTATCCAATGAAAACCGGGGCCATCGCGATCGTCGGCATGTCGGGCCGCTTTCCCGCTGCGCGGAACGTTTCCGAATTCTGGCGCAATCTCCGAGACGGTGTGGAAGCCGTTCGCCCGTTGAGCGATGCCGAACTGCTTGCGGCAGGGGTGACTCGTGACGAATTCAACCAGCCAGGCTACGTAAAGGCTGGTGTGGTGCTTGAAGATTTTGACAAGTTCGACGCTCAGTTTTTCGGTTTCAGCCCCAAGGATGCCGCGATCATGGATCCTCAACACCGGGTGTTTCTCGAGTGTGCGTGGGAAGCACTGGAGAACGCTGGGCACACGCCGGAGAGCTTTGCGGGATCGATCGGTATTTACGCCGGATCGGGCATGAATTCGTACATGATCCACAACCTGCTGACAAACCATCAGTTGGTCGACAGCGCGGGCCTTTTTCTGATCCGGCAAACCGGAAATGACAAGGACGTCCTCGCCACCCGCGTCTCCTATGAGTTGGATCTGCGCGGTCCGAGTGTCAGTGTGCAGACAGCTTGTTCGACGTCGCTGGTTGCGGTTCATCTTGCGTGCCAGAGCCTGCTCAACCAGGAGTGCGATATGGCTCTCGCGGGCGGCGTCACGATCGAGTTCCCGCAAGGCCAAGGTTATCAATACCGCGAAGGAGAAATCCTGTCGCGCGACGGCCACTGCCGCGCCTTCGATGCCGATTCCAGCGGCACAGTTTTTTCGAGCGGCGCAGGAATCGTGGTCCTCAGAAGGCTCGAAGACGCCCAGGCCGATCGCGACACTATTCACGCGATCATTCTGGGCTCCGCCATCAATAATGATGGCTCGCGGAAGGTCGGCTTTCTGGCGCCGAGCGTCGATGGGCAGGCGGAAGTTGTTGCCGAGGCTCTGGCGGTCGCCGGGGTTGACGCCGACGATATTTCATACGTCGAGACTCACGGCACCGGAACAAAGATTGGGGATCCGATCGAGGTCAAGGCCCTGACTCAGGCATTTCGCCGGAGCAGCAGGGCTACCAGAACGTGTGCCATTG
>Ga0335069_10010972_pt1 | contig 12815 bp, 14 predicted proteins | sample Lox_Sample_11_FD_206714 | JGI IMG/M metagenome (GOLD analysis project Ga0335069, IMG submission 206714) | Soil microbial communities from Loxahatchee National Wildlife Refuge, Florida, United States - Lox_Sample_1.1 | ecosystem: Environmental > Terrestrial > Soil > Wetlands | place: USA... | reverse complement strand
TGGGCTTCATGGCCCGCACGCTCAAGGATCAGGAGCCGGTCCGGACCGAGGCCGCGCCCGCGCGGCCCGGCAGGCCCGCAGCCAAGGGCGCCGCGGGCGCCGCCCCGGCCGGGGCCGCCCCGGCCACGCCGGCGGCTTCGGAAGACGTGCGCAAGCTCATCGACGTCGACGTCTTCGCCATCGAGATCGGCTACGGCCTGCTCACCCTGGCCGACACCAAGCTCGGCGGCGACCTGCTGGCCCGGGTCACCGGTGTCCGCAAGACCCTGGCCCGCGAGAAGGGCATCGTCGTGCCGCCGATCTCGGTCCGCGACAACCTCGAGCTCGAGGCCAACGACTACCGGTTCCTCCTCCGCGGCCGCCCGGTTGCGCGCGGCTCGCTCGTCCCCGGCCGCTTCCTCGCGATGAACGTCGCCGGCAGCAACGTCCGCCTCCGCGGCCAGCCGACCCGCGAGCCGGTCTTCAATCTTGAGGCCACCTGGATCGACGAGGGCGAGAAGAAGACCGCCGAATTGAACAATTACACCGTGGTCGACCCTTCCTCGGTCCTGATCACCCACCTCTCCGAGACGCTCAAGCAGCACGCCCACCTCCTCCTCGGCCGCCAGGATGTCCAGGCGCTCGTCGACCACCTCAAGACGACCCACGCCGCGCTCATCGCCGAGCTGCTGCCCGACCTCGTCAATCTCGGCATCATCCAGCGCGTCCTGCAGAACCTCCTGCGCGAGAACATCGCCATCCTCAATCTCCCGCTCATCCTCGAGGGCATCGCCGATTTTGCCTCGCTGTCGAAGAACCCCGACGACCTCAGCGAACTGGTCCGCCGCCGCCTCGGCCTGTATTTCGTCTCCGATCTCGAGGCCCGCCCCGGCGTGATCCGCGCTTTCACGCTCGACCCGCGTCTCGAACAGGTCCTGGGCGGCAAGATCCACCGCACGCCGACCGAGGTGGGCCTCTCCCTCGATCCCGCGACCGGCCGCCACCTCCTCGAGGAGCTCAACCGTCGGACGACCGAGATGGCCGCGAGCGGGCAGTCCGTGGTGCTCGTGGTCTCGACCGAGGTGCGGCTGCCGATCAAGCGCTTCCTCGAGCCGTCCTTCCCGCGCCTCGCCGTCCTCGCCTTCCAGGAACTCCCCGCCGCCACCGAAATCGAGAACGCCGGCATCGTGCCCGCGCCCGCCCATCTCACCCGGCCGGCCGAACCTGCGCGCGTCGCCGCCTGATCCTTGCCCATGCCCGCCATCCCCACCGCCGCCCCCGGCACCTGCTTCCGGTTCACCGTCGCCTCCGCCGAACAGGCGGCGACCCTCATCCGCAAACAGCTGGGCCAGCACGCCCGCGTGCTTTCCGTCCGCACGATCGCCCCGGGCGGTCTCACCGGGCTGTTCCGCTCCCCGAAGCTCGAAGTCATCGCGCAGATCGAGGCGCCGGCGGCGGAGGAGTCGGCCCCCGCACCGGCCCCCGGCGCCCTGGCCGTCGACGCCCGGACCGAGGCGGTCGACCAGGCCCGCGCCCGGTTCCGCCTTCGGGCGGAGTCCCTGGGTTCGCTGCTCCGGCGCTCCGGCTTCTCCGCGGCGATCCTGCACCGCCTCGAGTCGTCCCCGGCCTGGGACAAGCTCAACGAACTTCCGCTGCATCGCGCGCTGGTCGAGACCGGCCGCCACTTGCGCGACATCGGCAATTCCCGCCGCGAGGCGGCGCCGCTCGGCCGCGCCGCCTTCCTCGGCACCGCCGGCGTCGGCCGGACCACCGCGCTTTGCAAATGGCTTTCCGCGGAAGTCTTCCGCCGCGGCCGCATCGGCCATGTTGTCACCGCCGAATTTGACCGGCCGAACCTCGCCGGCCCGCTGCCGGTGTTTTGCGAGGCCCTCGGCGTGCCGCTGGTCCATTTCCCGGCGTCGACCCGGCCCGCCACCCCCGGCGGTTTCGTCTACGTCGACCTGCCCGGACTCTCGCTGGGGCGCCCGTCCGAGAATTCCGCCATCGCCGGGTTTCTCGACCGCGAGGAGATCGCCCAGCGCGTGCTCGTGCTCAACGCCGCCTACGCACCCGACGCGCTGCGCGCCGCTTACGCGGCCGGACGCGATCTGGGGGCCACCCACGTCGTCTTCACCCACCTCGACGAACTCGCCCAGTGGGGCCGGCTCTGGGACTACCTTCTCGACGGCGAACTCGAGCCGCTCTTCCTCGGCACCGGCCCGTCGCTCACCGGCGACTGTGAGGAGCACCCCCTCGAGGCCGTCGCTCGCCGCACCCTGCCGGCGCCCGAGACCGTGGACGAGTTCCCGGCCGATGAGACCGAGGCCGAAACCACCACCCTCAACTCCGCCGCCTGACCATGCGCTTTGTCTTTCTCCTCGGAGGTGTCCTCGGATTCGTCGTCGCCGGCGCCGTCAGCTGGCTGTCCGACTCCGGCCCCGGCCGCGTCTTCTTCGACGCCGCGCTCGGCTGCCTGGTGGGCGCCCTCCTTTTCCGCTGGTTGTGGTCCGTGGTCCTTCACGGGCTGCGCGAAACCTTTCTCGTCCGGCAACGCGCCGCCCTCGCGGCCGAGGCCAAGCACAAACCCTGATGCACTCTTCCCCAGATGCCATGAACACCGCCGCTGCCACCACTCCCGGCACGGAAGCCAAACCCGCGGCCGCCTGGCGCGCCTATGCGGGTGTCAACTCGGGCGCCGTCGATGAAAAGGATTTGATCGAGCGCTTCCTCCCACTGGTCCGCAATGTCGTGGACCGGATCAAACTCACCCTGCCGCCGCACATCGACGCCGACGACCTCTACAGCGTGGGCGTCACCGGCCTCATCGCCGCCGTCCGCAAGTACGACCCGGCCCAGGGCAGCACCTTCGCCAGCTATGCCGCCATGCGCATCCGCGGCGCCGTGCTCGACGAGCTCCGGCGCCTGGACTGGTGCCCGCGCCGCACCCGCGCCCGCGCGCGCAAGCTCAAGGAATCCATCAACCAGCTCGAGCAGCGCCTGGGCCACACGGCGTCCGAGGACGAGATCTGCGAGGAACTCGGACTCAGCCACAAGGAATATGCAAAATGGCTGGACGAGATCCGCCCCGTCACCTTCGTCGCGCTCGACCAGCACGCCGAGGGCGAGGACTCCGAGGGCGCCTCTCTCCACGAATTGCTCGCCGATCAGAACGACACGACCGGCCGGGACAGCCTCGAGAAGCAGGAGCTCCTGCAACTTCTCACTCAAAGAATGGCGGAATTGCCCGATATACCCCGGAAGATACTCGCCATGTACTACTTTGAAAACATGCGTCTGGCCGAAATCGCCGCGGTCTTCGGTCTGACGGAATCGCGCATTTGCCAGATTCATTCGCAAACCATCATCGGCCTGCGGGCCTTTCTCGGCCGGGCGCGGAACCGCTGAACCCGTTTACCGGCATCCACCTGCATGCTTGTCCTCATCGGAGCTGTCGTCGTCTTTGTCTCGACCCTGGGCGGCTTCATGCTCGCGGGCGGCAAGCCCTTGGTGCTGCTGCATGTCTCGGAATTCGTGGTCATCTGCGGCGTGGCCGCGGGCGTGCTGATTATCGCCAGTCCTTCGCACGTGCTGAAGGAGATCCTCCACAAGGTGAAGGGGGCGGTCAGCGGCAAGCACGCCGGAAAGGAGGAGTTCTTCGAGCTGCTGAAGCTCCTTTATGAGCTCTTCATGATGGGCCGGCGCAACGGTCTCATCGCCCTGGAAGAGCACGTGATGGACCCGCAGAAAAGCTCCCTCTTCCAGAAGTATCCGTCGCTGCTCGGCCACCCCGAGCGGCTCCAGTTTTTATGCAACGGACTCAAGCCCGTGATCGACGGCAAGATCAAGCCCGACCAGCTCGAGGACCTGATGGCCGCGGAGCTCGAGGCCAAGACCACGGAGTCGGAGCACCCGGTGCACATCCTGCACCTCGTGGGTGACTCGCTTCCGGGCATCGGCATCGTCGCCGCCGTGCTCGGCATCATCAACACGATGGCGGCCATCGCGGACGGCCCGGAAGCCGTCGGCGAGCGCGTCGCCGCCGCCCTCACCGGAACACTGCTCGGCATCTTTATCGCCTACGGCTTCGTCAACCCGCTCGCCAACCGCATCGAATTCAACAACGCCGCCGACCAGCTCTGCCTGAAATGCATCATGCAGGCGGTGTCCGGCTTCGCCAAGGGCCTCGCCCCGCTCACCGCGGTCGAAGTGGCCCGCCGCTCCCTCGACAGCTCGGTCCAGCCGGGCGCCGACGAACTCGAGGCCGCGGTCAAGGGCCTTGGCAAGTAAAGGGGGCGCGCGATGTCCGGCGGTGCATGGAAGGTCGCTTACGCCGACTTCGTCACGGCGATGATGGCGCTGTTCATGGTGCTGTGGATCTCGGCCCAGGACAAAAAAATCCTCATCGCCACCTCGCGCTATTTCCAGAGCCCGTTCTCGTCGCCGCTCTCCGAGCATTCGGGCATCATGCCCTTCAACAAGGAGAGCAACGACAGCTCCTCCTCCGCCAAGCAGGAGGAGAGCGCCGGCAAGGAAAGGCCGAGCGAGCAGAACAAGCAGATCCAGCTCAGCTTCCTCAACTCCGTCGCGGCCGACTTCTACCGGCTGCTGCACTTCGACCAGGATCTCGAGCAGAAGCCCGTCGACATCCAGGTGACCAGCGACGGGCTGCGCGTCACGCTCTTCGACCGGACGAAGCGTCCGCTGTTTGTCGGCGACACCGCCGAGTTCACCGAACCCGGGCGGTTCCTGATGCAGACCCTGGCCTGGCTGATCGAACGCAACCATTTCCGCGTCACGATCGACGGCCACACGCGGTCCAGCCTCGTCCTCCAGCGGGATAATTACTCGGCCTGGGAACTCTCGGCCGACCGGGCCAACGCCGCCCGCCGCTCCCTCGTGCACTACGCCGTCGACCCGTCGCAGATCGAGCGCGTGACCGGCTACGCCGACACGCGCCCGCTCGCCGGGGAAAAGCCCGACGCGGAGTCCAACCAGCGGATCACGCTCAGCCTCACGCTCACCGCCAAGCCGGGCGAGGACAAGCCGCCCAAGCCTGCCACCAAGGCTCCCGCGGCCCTCAGCCCCCCGGCCGGAACCGCGTCCAACCTTTCGCCCCGCCCGTCGCCATGAAGCATTTTCTCGCCGGCAAAAAGACCCTCGGCGTGCAGCCGTTGCAAACGGTTCATTCGCCCACTCCGCTGTCGTCGGCCGGCCTGGTCCGCCCGGCGCCTGCCGCCACGCCCAGCGTCGAACTCATCAAGGAGGGCGACAAGATCGTCCGCCTGATCGTCACCTGCGCCTGTGGCGAGCGGATCGAGGTCGAGTGCCTCTATCCCGCCGGAAGCTGACGTCGCACGCGCGGGGCGCTAAGCGATCGGCGATTGGCCGGCGACATCGTTGGCTTCATCCGGCCTGGTTGCCTTTTGTGATTTTGCCCTCCCGCGCGCCTGATGGCTCCGGCGGCGGTGCCCGTTTGGACCGGTAGAAACTGCCGTCCGCGGCGGCAAATATTTCCAGATTTGCGGCGGGGCGGGGGAGCAGGGATTTCAACGGGGGTGGCGTGTGGGTTTAGAAATTTTTAAACAACAGATGACCAATTACTAATAACGGTTTCCTCCTCCTTGGCATCGCCGTTGCTCAGGGTGGCACCGCATGAACATTGGGCTCTACCAAAGCGCCGCCTCGCTCTCGGCCCTCGAGCGCTGGCAGGATGCCGTCGCGCAGAACATCACGTCTGCGCAGACAAACGGCTTCCGCAAGCGCACGGTGGAGTTCTCCAGTGAAAGCGCGGGCAAGTGGAATCTCGATCCGGCCGCCAAGGGCGGGGGCGACGAACTGCAGGCCTTGTTCGCGAAGACCAGCGGCGGCATCAACTTCATGCCGGGCGAGACCGAGCCGACCGGCCGGGACCTCGATGTCGCCATCCAGGGCGACGGATTTTTCGAAGTGCGCAAGCCCGACGGCGAGCGCGCCGTGATCCGCAGCGGCGAGTTCCGCGTGCGGCCGGACCGCGTGCTCGTGACCGCGGGCAACTGCGAGGTGATGTCGGAGGCCGGCACGCCGATCACGCTGCTGCCCGACGGCGGCAACGTCACGATCAACCACGACGGCTCGGTGGTCCAGGGGACGACCCAGCTCGGCAAGCTGTCGATCCAGAAATTTTCCAACACGGCGGCGCTGACGCCCTATCCGGGCGGCCTGTTCGTCCCGGCAGCCGACGCGGGTGCGAGCCAGGTGGCCAAGCCCGACCTGATGCAGGGCTACCTCGAGCAGAGCAACGTTCAGCCGCTCCGCGAAATGGTCGACCTGGTGCTGATCTCCCGCGCTTACGAGGCGAACCAGAAGATCATCACGACGAACGACGAGCAGATGCAGAAGACGCTCGATGCGCTCGGCTGAGCCCGCCCATGACTTCCCCATATAGACAACCGCAATCACGACTGCATGGCCGAGCCCGCAATGGGGGCGGGCCGGCCCCAGTCGTGGCGGGCTGATCCCGCCCGCCCCGTCCCCAACGCCGCGCCATGAACCTTTCCCTCTACTCCGCCGCCACGGGCATGGAGGCCCAGCAGCTGAACCTGAACACGATCGCCAACAACCTGGCCAACGTGAACACGTCCGGGTTCAAGCGCAGCAAGATCCAGTTCCAGGACCTGCTCTACCAGCAGCCCCGCTCGTCCGGCGCCGACGCCGGCGGCGGCAACATCGTCCCCACCGGCGTCGAGGTCGGCAACGGCTCGCGCATCGCCTCCACGTCCAAGGTCTTCACCCAGGGGCAGCTCACCAGCTCCGGCCAGCAGCTCGATGTCGCGATCCAGGGCGACGGTTTCTTCGAGATCCAGAAGCCCGACGGCACGCTCGCCTACACCCGCGACGGCTCGTTCAATCTCAACGCCCAGGGGCAGGTCGTGACCGCCGACGGCATGCCGGTGCTCTCCGGCTTCCAGTCCGTCCCGTCCGGGGCGACCATCAGCATCGCTCAGAACGGGCAGGTGACGGTCAAGACCGCCACCGGCTCGCAGACCTACCGCCTCGCGCTCACGCGCTTCGCCAATCCCGCCGGACTGCAGAGCCTCGGGGGCAACCTTTACAGCGAGACCGCCGCCAGCGGCACGCCCGAGACCGGCAACCCGAGCGAGCAGGGCTTCGGCAGCGTCATGCAGGGCTACACCGAGAACTCCAACGTCAACATCGTCGAGGAGATGGTGAACCTCATCGTCGCCCAGCGCGCCTACGAGATCAATTCCAAGTCGGTCCAGACCTCCGACGAGATGCTCCAGAACATCGCCCAGATGAAACGCTGAGGACCATGAAAATCCGGATTCCGTCGCTTCTTTTCCTCGCCGCCGTCGCGCTGGCGACCGCGCCGCGGCCGGCCGTCGCCGCCGGCGACCCGGCCGCGATCCCCGCCGCCGCACCGCTGGCCCGCGATGAGTTTCTCTCCGCGCTCTCGCGCGACCTGGTGGCCCATTACAACCTCGAGGGCGAGCTCGAACTCGACCTGCCGCGCAACTGGACGACACCCGACTGCGTGGCGCGCCACTGGCAGGTGGTCGTCTCGGATTACCCCGCGCTGCCGGCCGGCTCGATGCTCGTCCGCTGCCGCCTCGTGGCGGACGGGGCCGTTGCCGCGGACACCACCTTCATCGTGCGCGCCTCGCTCTGGCGCGACGTCTGGGCCGCCCGCCAGCCCCTGAGCAATGGCGCCGCCTTCGACCCGGCGCTCCTCGATGCGCGCCGCGTGGACCTGCTGCGCGAACGCGACGCCGTCCCGGTCGAGGTCGGCGACCGCTCCTTCATTTTTCTCCGCTCCGTCCAGCCCGGCCGCCTGCTGACCTGGCGCGACCTCGGACGCCGCCCGCTCATCCGCAAGGGCGAACTTGTCGAGGTCTCCGCCGCCGAGGGCCAGCTCAACATCACGATGAAGGGCCTGGCCATGCAGAACGGCGCGCTGGGGGAGGCCGTCACCATCCGGAATCCCGATTCCCGCAAGGACTTCACCGCGTTCGTCGTCGATGAAAATCATGTCCAGGTCCGCTTCTAACCCGGTCGCACTGCTCGCCGGCCTCCTGCTGGCCGCCGCCGCGCCCGCGGCCTCCGTCTGGCCCGCCAGCGGCGCGGGCGACCGCGGCATGTTCGCCGACCACAAGGCCGCCCACGGCGGCGACATCCTGACCATCGTCGTCAGCGAGTCGGTTGCGGCGCAGAACAGCCAGAGCACGAAGTCGAGCCGCGACTCCTCGATCACCGACGCCGTCCAGAGTTTCCTCTATCCGTCGACCGGTCTCCACAAGGGCTCGCTGCCCAGCGTCGGGATCACCGGCAAGGCCGCGTACGACGGCGGCGGCGACATCAGCAACAACCAGAGCCTGGCCAGCCGCGCCGCCGTCCTCGTGACCGACGTCCTGCCCAACGGAAACCTCGTCATCGAGGGCGTGCGCATCGTCACCTTTTCGGGCGAGACGCAGTACGTTGTGCTCCACGGCCTGGTGCGGCCGGACGATGTCGGCAGCGACAACACCGTCCAGTCGAGCAACATCGCCGACGCCCGGGTCGAGTTCTACAGCGAGGGCCAGCTGACCGACGCACAGAAGCGCGGCTGGCTGACCAAGCTCTACGAGAAGCTGCGGCCGTTCTGAGAAGAGGCTGAAGGACCAAACCCCCGAATATTCAACTCATGTTTGCCCGGATGCACCGCTTTCTCTCTGCGCCACTCCCCCCCAGGCGGATGGTGCGGATGGGTCTTATCGGCTTCAGCCTTTGCCTCCTTCCGCCATTCAGTTCCCCGGCCTCCGCCGCGCGGGTCAAGGACCTCACGCTCGTCGAGGGCGGCCGGGACAACCAGCTGGTTGGCTACGGCCTGGTGGTCGGACTGGCGGGCGACGGCGACAGCAACGCCATCTCCACGCTGCACACGATGGCCAACATTCTCCAGCGGTACGGAATCACCGTCAACCAGCAGGACATCAAGGCGAAGAATGTCGCCGCGGTCATGATCACCGCCGACATCGCCGCCTTCCTGCGGCCGGGCGCCCGCATCGACGCGACCGTGGCTTCGATGGGTGACGCCAAGTCCCTCCAGGGCGGCGTGCTCCTCCAGACTCCGCTGCTCGGCGGCGACGGCCGGGTCTACGCCGTGGCCCAGGGCCCGATCGCCGTCGGCGGCTTCCTCGGCGGCGCCGGCGGCCCGGGCGGCGCCACCGTGCAGAAGAATCACCCAACGGTCGGCACGATCAGCAACGGGGCCATCGTCGAACGCGAGATTCCCGCCCAGTTCGTCCACGACAACACCCTGCGGCTGCTGCTGCACAACCCGGATTTCACCTCGGCCGCCCGGATGGCCGACGCCATCAACGAGAAGTGGCCCGCCCTGGCCGAGGCGGTCGACGCCGCCACCGTGCAGGTTAAGGTGCCCGGCGACTACCGCGGCCACGACGTCGCCTTCCTCGCCGAGCTGGGCACCGTCGAGGTGCAGCCCGACACGCTTGCCCGCGTCGTCCTGAACGAGCGCACCGGCACCATCGTCGCCACCTCCACTGTCCGGATTTCCCGCGTGGCCATCGCCCACGGCTCGCTCACCATCACCGTCACCTCCAATCAGGCCGTCAGCCAGCCGAGCCCGCTGAGCCGCGTCGGCACCACCACGACCGTCAGCAGCACCCAGACCGGCGTCACCGAGGTCCGGGGCGGCCTGACGGTGCTCAACGACCCGCCCACCATCGAGCGGCTCGCCGCCGCGCTCAACGCGCTCGGCCTCTCGTCGCGCGACATGATGGCCATCTTTCAGGCGCTGAAGCGCTCCGGCGCGCTGCAGGCCGAGCTGGTCATCAACTGAGCCATGTCCGTTTCCCCGATCAACGCCTCCGCCAGCCACGCCGCGGCCCTCGCCGCCGCCGGCGGCCAGACCGGCCGCCTGTCGGCGCTGCCGCAGGACCAGCAGATCAAGGCGGTCGCCGGCCAGTTCGAGGCCATCCTGCTGCGCCAGTTTCTCCAGGAGAGCGTCGGCGGCCTGATGGGCGGGGAGGGCGGCGGCGCCGCCGGCGGCGTCTACGGCTACCTCGTCACCGACGTCCTCGCCGGCAAGATGAGTGAGGGCGGCGGACTCGGACTTTCCCGGATGCTCCAGCAACAACTCTCCCCGCACGGCGCCGCCAAGGCGACCGCGCAGAAAGCTTCGTCATGAACCACGCCTGGTCTGAAATCGCGGATTGCCTCCGCGCGGAAGTCGCCGAGTACGGCGCCCTGTTGCGCCTCTTCGAGGAACAGCAGCGTCACCTTTTCCGGCGCGACTCCGACGCCGTGCTCCGGCTCAGCGCCGACATCGAGGCGCAGGTGCGCGTCCTCCACGAATGCCGCCGCCGGCGTGAGGCGGCGGTCAGCGGCTTTGCCGTCCGGCACGGCCGGACCGCCGACACGACGCTCCGCGCGCTCTTCCCACTCTTCGCCGCCGAGGTCCAGCCGCTGATCAGCGCGCTGATGGGCGAGATCAACGTCCTCATCCACCGCGTCCGCCGCGCCTCGCGCCACAACCATCTCCTGCTGGCCCGGGCCGTCGAGATCCACCAGCAGCTGCTTCGGCAGCTCCTTCCGGATTCGTTCACCGAGACCTACGCCGCCTCGGGCCGCGTGTCCGTCGCCACCAATGTGCCGCCGGCCCCGGCCCTCCGCGCCGCCGGCTGAGCCCGAGCCATGTCCGGCCTTTTCACCACCCTCAATGCGACGGTCCAGGCGCTCAATGCCCAGAGCGTCGGGCTGAACATCACCGGGAAGAACCTGGCCAACGTCAACAACGCGGCCTATTCCCGCGAGACCGTGCTCCTCGGGAACGGCCCCTCCGTCCAGACGCCGCAGGGACCGCAAAGCACCGGACTCCAGGTGCTGGGCATCGACCAGGTCCGCGACGCGCTGCTCGACCAGCAGGTGACCCGCGAGATCGCGCTGACGTCCTCGTACACCACCCAGCAGGGCATCCTGCAGAACGCCCAGGCGGGCTTGGGCCAGAACATCAGCAACACCACGGCCGCCAGTGGCACCGGCTCCAACGCCGGCACCGGCGGACTCGCCGCCGCGGTCGACGATTTCTTCAACGCCTTCCAGGGCCTGGCCGCGTCGCCGACCGACGCCGGCGAGAAGCAGACCCTCGTGCAGAAGGCCGGCATCCTCGCCGACACCTTCCAGCAGACCGACAGCCGGCTCGCGCAGGTGCAGAGCGACGCCACCGCCCAGATCCAGTCCGATGTCGCGAGCGTCAACCAGATGCTCCAGACGGTGGCCGACCTCAACAAGCAGATCTCCAGCGTCGAGATCGGGAAGCCGAACAGCGCGCTCGATCTCCGCGACCAGCGCCAGTCGGTGCTGGAGCAGCTCGCGCAAAAGCTCCCGGTCAGCACCCAGCCGGGCGCCAACGGCGCCGTCGACGTGGTGATGAAGGACGCCTCCAACAACAACGTCGTCCTGGTCAGCGGTGCGAATGTCACCGGCCCCGTCACCTTCACCGGCACCGGCCTGACCGCCGGCAGCCCGGCCACCGCAGTCCAGTTCTCCTCCGGCTCGATCTACGGCGCGCTGACCGCGCGCGACGGCGCCGTGCAGGACCTGCGCAACAGCCTCGACGCGATGGCGCAGCAGATCGTCACCTCGGTCAACGCCGCCTATGCGCCCACGGGCGCGAATTTCTTCGACCCCGCCGGCACCACCGCCTCGACCATCGCGCTCGATGGCGGTCTGAGCGCCAGCACGCTCCAGGCCGGCACCGGCGCCGCGGGCGACAACTCCGTGGCCCTCGCCGTCGCCGCGATCTCCGACCACGCCTTTTCGACCTCCGGCGCGCCGGCCGACGCGATCGACGGCACGATCAGCCAGTACTTCAGCGGCGCCGTCAGCCAGTTCGGCCAGGCGCTCGCGAGCGCCAACACCCTCGTCGACAACCAGACGAGCGTCGCCAACCTCGTGAAGTCGCAGCGCGACCAGGTCAGCGGCGTCTCCATGGACGAGGAGATGGCCAACCTGGTGCGCTACCAAACCGCCTACCAGGCGTCGGCGCGCGTCTTTTCCATCGTCAACGATCTGCTCGGCACCGTGATCAACAACCTCGGCGCCTGATCGCCCCACCCGCCATGCGTGTCGTCAACCTCTCCGTCTCCGATTCGATCATCCGCCAGATCCAGAGTCTCAGCAGCCAGCAGTCGCAGCTGCAGAGCGAGGTGTCCAGCGGTCTGCGCCTGACGCAGCCGTCGGATGACGCCGCCGCCTTCGGCCGGGTGATGAACCTCGACTCCGCCAGCCGCGCGCTCAGCCAGTATGCCTCGAATGCCAACACCGCGCTGGCGATCAGCCAGGCCACCCTCACCGGCCTGCAGCAGATCAAAGCCGTCTCCGACCGCGCCACGCAGATCGGCGTGCTCGGCACGGGCACCGAGGGCGCGCAGGCCATGGCGGCCTACGGTTCCGAGGTCGACCAGCTCATCCAGCAGGTCGTGCAGCTGGGCAACAGCCAGCTGAACAACAATTATCTCTACGGCGGCACCGCCACCGACACGCCGCCGTATACGGTCGCGACCAACGCCCAGGGTCAGATCACGGGGGTCACCTACGTCGGGAACAGCAACCAGGCCGCCATCCCGCTGTCGTCGACCACCACGCTTGCCGCCGGCACCGACGGCGCGACCAACCAGGGCATCGCCGATTTTCTGAACCACCTCGTCGCCCTTCGCGATGCCCTCAACAACGGCGACACCTCCGCCGTCGCCACCGCCCAGAACGGCCTGCTCAGCACCGAGAACACGCTCGTCGACGCGATCGCCGGCCAGGGCGCTGTCCAGATGCGCATCCAGGTC
>Ga0335069_10010971_pt1 | contig 12816 bp, 10 predicted proteins | sample Lox_Sample_11_FD_206714 | JGI IMG/M metagenome (GOLD analysis project Ga0335069, IMG submission 206714) | Soil microbial communities from Loxahatchee National Wildlife Refuge, Florida, United States - Lox_Sample_1.1 | ecosystem: Environmental > Terrestrial > Soil > Wetlands | place: USA... | reverse complement strand
CCACAGTTGGACAGGTTCGCGCAGCCGCCCGGAATGCTGGAGGGCGTCCACTCGCCGATCACCAGGCTGGCCGCGTTGGATTCCGAGAACTGGGTCGGATCGGTGACGTCCAGGGCATAAATCGCCGCGCCGCCGGGTCCAAGACCGCCGACCAGCCAGGTATGCCACTGGCCGCCGTAGAAGAGCTCATCAGCTTCGGGCGTCGCATCGACGTAGAAGTTGTGTGAATACTGGCTGCCGGAGTAATCCAGTGTGCCATCCGTGGTGTTGTGGATGACCTGCAGCACGGCGTTCGGCATGTACGCCAGCACTTCCTGGCCGTCGTTCGGCGTGGTCGAGTTGTTCACGTAGTTGCCGCTACTGTCGTACGAACCGCTGCGGAAGCCGTGCAGCAACCCGTCGTTGGCACCGCTGTAGACGACGTTGAGCCGTGTCTGCGCCGTCGCGAGGTATTGCGTGTACGACTGCGTGCCGGAGTTCTCCTGCAGCGGATCGGACGAATTCAGCAGGTCCTTCCACGTCGCCGCGTAGGGCGAGGTCGGCGGACCGACCCAGGTCGGACTCGAATCGACGATGTCGGCGAGAACGCCGTCACGCGCCCGGAACTCGCCTTGAATGGCGCCGGTGCTGTCCGAGTAGAACTCATTTGTGCGGTCGCCACGCAGGTAGTTGAGGCGGTCGGCCGTGGGCGAGGCGTCTCCAGCCGTCAGCACGCCCTGCTGCTGCGTGGTGATGTTGCTCCATTCGAACGGAATGCCCTGCGAGCCATTCCAGGTGAGGATGGTACGGCTGCTGGGCGTCTGCGCCGCGATGGGGCCAGCCTGGCTCGTGTTCAGACAGGTCTTGCCGGAAGCGACACCCGTCAGGTTGCACGAGGCATCCCAGTTGGCAGGGCTCTGGATGTCGATGGTCTGCGTGCTGGAGGTGTAGACCAGGTTGCTGGCAGTCAAGGCACCCGTCCAGTTCGTCGGATAGTAGAAGGCCAGGTACGCCTGGGTACCCGTGGCGATCTTGGTGGCTTCCTTTTCGTTCACGCCGATCGAGGTTCCGGCCAGATCGGCCGGCGTGGCCTGGAAGCACAGGATCTCGTGAATGTTGGTGCTGCCGCCGGTGGACCCCGCGAAGCCGAAGCGGAACGAGGCGGGCAGCGGACCGTTGGACGCCTTGATGCTCTGCTTGGAGATCACCGGCAGGTAGTTGCCCCCGTTGTAGCTGTACGACAGGCTCAGCAGTCCGTCCTGGGTGATCTTCAGATTGTAGCTGATCGGAATGGCGTCATTTCGCGTGACCGCGGACTCGTTTGCGATCTGCACACCGGAGAGCACGGAATACGCCCCCGGAATGGCGTCGTAATCCAGGATCTTGGCGGTGTTGTTGGCATTGCTCAGCTGTGTGGCACCCCCACTCGTCGGTGCCGTCGGCGTGCTGTAGTTCCACAGCGTCCCGGTCCGGCAGGTGTTCTGGGTGGCCAGGATCGAGTATGTGACCGGAATCGTCGGGTTGCTCGTGGTGGTGCTTGCGGCATTCGGAGTCGCGGTAGTCAACGCATTCCAGGTCGGGGTCGTCGGTGTCTTGCTGCACTTTCCGGTCGTCGTGCTGTAGGTGCCGCTGGAGCACTTGGCGCAGGGAGTGGATGCACCACCGTGCGCGGTATCGTAAGTCATCCCGCTCGGGCAGACGTTGCAGATGTTGTTGGCCAGGTTATACCCGGGGCCCTGCGTCGAAGAGCAGCTCATGCACTGATTCGTCGTGGCGTAGTAGGTCCCCGAGCCGCAGGTGTTGCACTTGCTGTTGATCGACGAATAGGTTCCGGAGCTGCATACCGGCGAGCAGGCGCCGTTCGAGTAAGTGCTCGAGGCGTTGTTGCAGGTTGTCGCGAGTGAAGCCGGGTAGTACGGTTTGGTGGTATCGTTAGGATTGGTGCCGTAGGAGGCCGTCAGATTGGCCCACGACACACTGCCGGCGCCACGCAGACCGATACGATTCGGTTTGTAGTACCCGCCGGTCGCCGTGTTGTCACCGTAGGTGCCGCTGCTGGTACCGTCAGTCTCGCCATTGGTCAGATTCGCGCCGTTGAGGAAGTTGCCGTACTCATCGATACCCAGACCGATATATCCACCAATCAGTCCGTCGTACGGCGCGTTCGTGTTCGAACAGGAGTAACCCAAGCTGCCGCCGAAGGCGCCGATGCCCGGATCCTTTGATCCGTCCATCAGGAAGAAGCTCATGCCATCGGCGCCGTCCTTGCCCGAACCACCCGAATCGCCGCGGTAAGTCACCGTCTTGAAGGTGACCTGCAGACCGCCGCTCGTGGGAAACGTGAAGTTCGAGACGATGGCGCCGCTCTGGTTGTACCCGTAGTTAAAGTCGCCACCGTGCCCGGTGGCATTGGTGCCGTTGGTGAAGCGCAGTGCACCGCTGCCGACCGGGTCAGGCAGCGTCCCGCTGTTGCCGCCGACCAGGGTCTGGCCCTTGTAGTACGCCAGGCCATAGCAGGCGGGAATATTGCCGGTGCCGTCACCGGCCGTGAGACACGCGCCGTTAAAGGTCTTCCAGTTGTTGGTGTCGTTGCCGCCGCTGAAATCGTCCTGGATGAGGAGCTGCGCGGCCGCTCCCGAGGAGAACGCCAGGGCGAGCATGCCCAGCAGGGCGGCGATCGGAGTGGCGAGTTTCCTGTACATCATTTGTCCGGACTCCTCGCAGTGGGAGTAGTGATCAGGTAAGTGCTTTCGACGACGGCCACCGCGTTGGGCGTACCGCCATAACCAACCGCATCGATCTGGTAGAGCTCGCCGCCGCCGGCGGGGCTGCCAAGGTCGGTGATGTAGAACTGGGGCACGGCGTAATACGACCCTACGGTCGGGGCCGTGGCCTGTACATTGTTCGACACGTTGTTGATCGGGTTTGCCGTGAACTGTGTGTAATTCACGCCAACCGCTGCTCCGCCGGACATCCACGGAACCGCCGTGAAGTCGGTCGGTGAGTTGGTGCAGATCTGCCCTACAGTCGAACTGACTACGCCGCCACAGGCGGCGGACGACGGTGTGGTTCCCGTTGACAGCCAGTACTCCGCGTACTGCTGTGCGCTGACGGCCGCATTGAGCGCACGCTGCTTCTCACGCGTGTTGCCGGCGATCTTCTCCTGCATGCCGTAGCTTCGGAACATGCTGACCGCCATGATCGTCACGACCAGCAGCAGCAACAGCGCGGAGATCAGCGCCATGCCGCGCTGCCTCGAGAGTGGGTGCCCGTTCAGGCGCTTCATGTATTCACACCCGCCTGGTTCATGACCGCAATGACGCGCCGGATGACGATACCCGGCCCGGCCGGCGCCAGAGGATTGATGAAGGTCAGGGTCACCGTGATCGAGCAGACCGCATTCCAGTCGGCCGCGGCCATCTGGTTCGCCTGCAGATAGGTATCGGTGCAGCTGCCAGTATCGGCGGCATTCCGCTTTACGCCGTACACCACGCCGAGGCTCTGCACGCCGTTGACGAGAGCCACGGGCGCCTGGGCACCGGCTGAAGTGGTCAGCGTACAGGTGAGCGCGTTGTTGGCGACCGAGAACTGATTCACGAACGTGTCGTACGGCGCCACCGTGGTGTTGGTGGTGCCAAGGCAATTCAGCACGTTGTCGCCAGTGGGGCCCGCGTTGAGGCCCGCGCCGTAGCGTACGGTGACTGTGTCGCCCGCCGCCGAGGCGTTCGAAACGCCGAAGATGGGTTGGCCGGCGGTGGCGAACACGCCCACCGCGGGCATGACGGCGGTATTCGTATTGTTTTTCGGGTCCGGGTAGTAACCGGCAGTCTCGATGACCGCGGCCATCAGCGTCATGGCCAGGCGCTGGTTGTCCTGCAGCTGCGAGAGCTGGTTCTGGTCCCCGAACGCGCGGCGCGTGCTCTGTACGGTCGTGAGCAAGCCGCCAAGCAGGAAGACCGAGATCGTGATGGCCACCATGAGCTCGACCATGGTGAAGCCGCGTTCACGAACGTTCACGAGGCGCGACACGCGCGTCCCGGCCGACGGGTTCTGTGGATTGGAGTGCATCATGGCTCGACGTACAGCGTGTAACTCGAGTTCTGCAGGGCCGCCGCGGCAACCTGGGTCTTGTTCACATTCACCGTGTTCTCCGACCACGAGATCTGGATGGTGCAGGTCACCGGCGTCACCGCGCCGCAGGCCACTACGGCCGAATTGTTCGGCAGCAGGCCCTGCAGGGTCGTGGCCCAGTTCGCCAGGTCATAGGCCGCCAGGGCCGCCGGAGTACAGGGAGTGCCGGGGACGGCGCAGTTCGAACCGGCGGCGGCCGCCAGGTTGCCTGCCCCGGAGTAGGAGTAGTTCAGCCCGTTGAGCGTGATTGTTGCGCCGGACGGATCCGCCGAGGTCCAGTAACCTCGATTCTCGTGCATGGCCGCGGCGAGACTGGATGCCTCGATGGCGGCCAGCGAGCGCTTGCTCGCCACGGTGGTGCTGGACATGGCCAGAGACTGCATACGGGCGATGCCGAGCAGGCCGACGCTCAGGACGATCAGTGCGACCAGCACTTCGACAAGGCTGAAGCCCCGCTCGGTGCGCCGGTTCACCTGCCCGATCAGTTGCATGCTGTGTTCTCCGCGGTGGTGGCGCCCGAAATCTGGGTGGAGAGAGCGCCCACGATCGTGATCGACAGGCAGCGTGCCCACGCGGTGTTGGCGGTCGAGTCGTGCAGCTTCATCACCACGGCGGGCGGCAGTCCCATCGCAAAGCCGTCCCGGTTGAAGGTGATGGCGCTCAAAGTGGAATCGGCCACGAAGGTGTCGCCTCCCGAGAACGGCTTCTGCACGCGCAGGATGATGTCGCTGCCGTCGATCGTGCCGATGACGCCGGTATCAGTGATCACCAGCCAGCCCGTCTCCCAGTGGGTACTGTTCGTCGTACAGCTGACCCCATTCGTGGATGCGCAGACGCTCACGGTCTGACCGCGCTTGATGGCCTCGGCCCGGGCGAACTGCAGGTCGCCCAGCATTCCATTGATTTCGCTGGACATGCGATTCGCCGTCGTCACATAGCGGTAGGACGGCGCGCCTATGGCGAACAGGATGCCGATGATGCTCATGACGACGACCATCTCGATCATCGTGAAGCCGTTCTGTGCGGGTTTCATGGAGGGTAGTCTTGGCCCTGGCGCGGCCGGGCGCGCGGGAGTCCGACCGATGGTCGCCTGGTGCCGATCAGCGGTGCTGCGGTGTGAGCCGGTTCACAGTCGCGAATTCACTTAATGGGCCCGAAAGGCAATGGGCCGAACGTCCCGGACCTGGGCCGGGAATGCGGCTCCCGCAGCAGACCCCGTGCGATTCATGCCGTAGCCTGCGGGCCATTTCATGACGCGTCGCGAAGGCACGGTTGCCCTGTAGCGGGAGGTCCAAATCTCCTGCACAATTAAGTTGAGTGGTGTCTGGCACCCCGCCGGCACCCGGCATAATGACCCGGTCGCGACGCACAAAAGAGTAGAACTGCGCGAGGCTGATGAAGTGGAACGCCGCCTGCACACGAGACACCGTGCCCGAACGGTCGTCTACATCACGATTCCCGGCGGCCGCAGGAAGCTGTGCAAGGCAGTCAATCTCAGCGCCACCGGCGTGTTCATCGAGACCACCAATCTCGGGCTGCGCAAGGGGCAGCAGGTGGTTCTGGCCTTCGCCATCAACCTGGGAACCGTGACCAAGCTCCATCGCCGCACCGCTGTCGTTGCGCACGTTTCGCGTGGCGGCACCGGCCTGATGATGGAAAGCTACGGCGCCGCGCGCACGAGTTGAATCTCGCGCGCGGCCAGTCCGGCAACGACACGCCTCGCGCTCCATGTCCCCCGAATCACTGCTGAGGATCGGCCGTCTGGCCGAACGGGCTGGCGTAACCACCTCGATGCTGCGCTTCTACGAGCGCGAAGGTCTGTTGCGGCCTGCCCGCCGCACGGCAAGTGGTTACCGGCTCTACGGTGCCGAGGCGGAAAGGACACTCCTTTTCATCCGGCGCGCACAGCGTCTCGGGTTCTCGCTGGATGACATCAAGCTGGTGCTGGCCGGGCGCGGCCGCAAGGCCATCTCGGGCAAGGCCGTGGTGGGCATCGCCGAGCAGCGTTTCCTGGAGATCGAGCGGCGGCTGACCGAACTGCTGGTGCTGCGGCACGAACTCGAACTCTTCCTCGATGATCTGGCTGAGCGTGTCGGACACGCCGCGGGCGGCGCAGCCAGCCGCCTGTACCGCGATCTCCTTGAACATGCCTGCGGTGAGCACGGTCATGTGGCGTCATCCTCCATGACGCGTCTGATGGGCCGGATTGGCTGCTCCCTCGCCAATGGTGAACGCGACCGGATATTTGCCACCCTCCGCGGCAAGCACGTGCACGTGTGGCGGGAAGCGGACGGCTACTCGGTCCTGCTGCCTGGGCGCGATCAGGAAGTTGCAGGCGCCCTGCGCCAGCTGGTACACGCCGAAGCCGGCTGCACGGCGCACGTCAACGTGGCGCTGACCGAAACAGCAGAAGGTCCGATGCTGACCGCCAAAGGCGCCCACGCTTTTCTGTTTGCCCAGCTGTTCCTGGCCCTGGAAGCCTCCACCGCCTGACAGCCACCGCCTGACAGCCACCGCCTGACAGCCACGCCTGACAGCCGCCTCCTGACTTGACCTTCAACCTGGGTTTAAGGTGCAGGATGCATTATCTAAAATCCCGTCGCGGGAGGATCAGTGGAACGCGAGAGTCAGGTATTGCGCGCGCGGGTCGCCGGCATGGACTGCGGCAGTTGCGCGCTTACCATCGAGGACGGCCTGCGAAAGTTGCCGGGCGTTCGCTCCGTCAGCGTGGATTTCACGACGGAGACTCTCGAGGTCGAAGGCTCTTTTGCGCGCGAGCGCATCGAGCAGCGCTTGCAACAACTGGGTTACCGCCTTGCCAACCTGCAGCGCGCAGGTGCTGGTTTGCTGCCCGCAGCGGTCGATCCGCCTCTCGCAGACACTGATCCGCGGCGGGCAAGCGCTGCGTCCAGCTCCGCGCCACCGGTTGGGTTCCTGCAGTTCCTGCGTTCTCAACCACGGCAGCGCGTAGCGATAGGGGCCGGGCTCTGTGCCGCGCTGGCGGGTGTAGTTGCCGTGCTCGCACCATCCACGGCGAGCAGCACGATGCTCTCGTGGGTCCTGGCGGCCGTCGTCGTCGTGGTCGGCGCACCTGTATTCAGCAAGGGATTGCGCGCACTGGTGTTCAGTCGCCGGATCACGATTGACCTGCTCATGGCGATCGCCGCCGTCGGTGCCCTGTTGATCGGCGAAGGCGGCGAGGCGGCTACGGTGGTTCTACTGTTCACCGTCGGCGAGGGACTCGAAGGATTCAGTGCCAACCGGGCGCGCGATTCACTTCGCAGCCTGATGGCGCTGCAGCCGCACACCGCAACGCTTCTGGAGCGACACGCCGGGAATGACCACGGCAGCAGGCGAAGCCACAATCATGCAAACGAGCACCATGAGGATCACGCGGATCACGGGCACCGGCACGGGCACGGTGACGGCCACGATCACGGCGACGGCCACGGGCGCGGTGACAGCGACGGGCACGGCGACAGCCACGAGCACGTCCATACCCGGGTCGTTGCCGTCGAAGCCCTGTCGCCGGGCGATCTCATCCTGATCCGACCCGGCGAGCGCATTGCCGCGGATGGTGTCGTCCGCAGCGGCACCTCAAGCATCGATCAATCGGCAGTCACGGGTGAGAGCATTCCGGTTGCCAAGGCGGCAGGCGACACCGTGATGGCGGGAACCATCAACGCTGAGGGCGCACTGGAGGTCGAAGTCGCTCGCAAGGTCGGAGACTCCACCGTCGCCCGGATTGCACATCTCGTCGAACAGGCTCAGGCGCAACGTTCCCCCGCCGAACGCTTCATAGACCGCTTCGCCCGCTGGTACACCCCAGCTGTAGTGGCACTGGCCGTGCTGGTGGTCGCCGTACCAGTCGTGTTGCTGCACCAGCCCCTTCTGGACGGAGCCGACGGCTCACACGGCTGGCTGTATCGCGGATTGGCGCTGCTCATCGTGGCCTGCCCTTGCGCACTCGTCATCAGCATTCCCGTCACCGTCGTGAGTTCGCTGACGCGCCTGGCGCAGCTGGGTGTACTGGTGAAGGGCGGCGGACAGCTCGATGCGCTGACGTCGATCCGGGCCATCGCGTTCGACAAGACCGGGACGTTGACTGTAGGGCGGCCCAGCGTCACGGCCATCCAGGGCCGTGGCTGCGTGCATCCCGAGCCTGCGGATCCGGACTGCGGCAGTTGCGACGAAGTGATCGCGCTGGCCGCTTCAGTGGAGAGAAGTTCAGAACACCCGATTGCGCACGCCATCATGCAATCCGCACAGGCGCGCGGCCTGGAATCCCGTTATCCCGTGGCTGGAAGCGTCACGGCTGTCGCCGGTCACGGCGTCGTTGGCGAGCTGGGACTAGGAAGAATTGCCGTGGGCAGCGACGCATTGCTCAGCGGACAGGGCGCCCAGGCCAATCTCGCGGAGTTCCAGACGCTGCGTCAATCGAGTCGGACCGTGATGACCGTAGCGGTCGGTGCGGAAGTCGTAGGTGCAATCGGTGTGGAAGATCCTTTGCGAAGCGAAAGCATCGCGGTGCTCGGTGAGCTACGGCAGTCCAAGCCTCCCGTGCGCACGATCATGCTGACCGGCGACAACGAACGCGTGGCGGCGGATGTTGCAGCACGTGTCGGAACTGTGGACGAGATGCGCTCGGGTCTGCTTCCGGCGGACAAGCTTGCGGCCATACACGAAATGCGCGGCAAATACGGTCCGGTGGCCATGGTCGGCGACGGGATCAACGATGCGCCGGCGCTCGCGAGCGCTGACATCGGCATTGCCATGGGCGCGGGCGGAACCGCTCAGGCGATGGAGACGGCGGACGTGGTCCTGATGCAGGACGATCTGCGCCGCGTCCCGACCATGCTCCGCATTGCCCGGCGTACACGGTCAGTCGTCAAACAGAACATCGCCCTGAGCCTCGGTCTGAAGCTGGCCTTTCTGGCACTGGTTGTCCCTGGCTGGGCTACGTTATGGCTTGCTGTCGTCGCCGACGTCGGAGCCACGATGCTCGTGACTCTTAACGGCATGCGACTGCTGCGAGAGCAATGAACGTCTGAAGCAGTCGGACGCGGCACGCGCGGCGGGACCCGCCACATCGGGTCGGACAAGCACGAGATGAAGTGGCACCTTGCGGGTAGCTCCGGCCTCAAGAGGCAACCGAAGCAAGGCTCCGCTGCGCAGGGACTCCTGAAGAACGTGCTCGGGTAACCACGCGTAGGCCAGCCCCGCTTTCACGGTGGCGAGTGAGGCTTCCATGCTGCTCACAGTGCAGCGCAGCTCCGCGCCCAGCCAGCCCTCATCCCGGGGATGCCGCGAGCCCGAATCGCGCACTACGACCTGAATGTGGCGGACGAGATCGGATTCCGTCAGTGGGTGTTGGACCGCCAGCAGAGGATGTGCCGCGCTGGCGACGGCCACGAAAGTCACATCCAGCAGCCATTCGCCGAGTACGCCCTGCGGCAGGCGTGTAGTCACCACCACATCGGCTGTCCCGTCGGTGATGGCCTCTTCGGCGCCCGACAGCACGGCATCCGACAATTGAAGCTGCGTCTGGGGACAGGAGCGCTGCAGCTCGGCGATGATGCTCAGCAACCGGTCGCGTGGAAATGCCGCATCCACGACCAGGCGCAGTTCAGATTCCCACCCGACTTTCAGTCTTCGGGCCAGCAGTTCGATGGCGCGCAGATCTCCCACCAGGGGTCGGGCCCTTTTCAGGAGTGCCTGGCCCTGCTCGGTCAGAACCGCACGCCGGCCTTCGGTCACCAGCAACGGCACATCCACGCCCTGCTGCAATCTCGCGATGGCATAGCTCACCGCGGACTGGCTGCGGTTCAGCCACGCAGCCGCCTGCGCGAACCCTCCCCGGTCCACGACCGCGGCGAGCACCGCCCAGTGCTCCAGGGAGGTGCGGGGTATGCCCTCGCCGGCGGGGTTGGGCCGGTTGGGCCGGTTGGGCCGGTTGGGCCGGTTGGGCCGGTTGGGCCGGTTGGGCGGGTTCGAATACTCATCCATTTTATCGATCATTTCTATACACATTTTGCGCTTTTTAATTCGATAATTCGACCTTATGGTGGGGTCCAACAGGAGGTTCCCCATGAATGAAGTACGTCGCAGCCAGGAACGGGGCTTTGCCGATCACGGCTGGCTCCAGTCCTTTCATACCTTTTCGTTTGCCAGCTACTTCGACCCCCTGCACGTCGAATTCGGCCCGCTGCGCGTGATCAACGAGGACCGCGTCCAGCCGGGTGCGGGCTTCGGCACGCACGGCCACCGGGACATGGAGATCATCAGCTATGTCCTGGCCGGAGAGCTCGCCCACCAGGATTCGATGGGCAACGGCTCGGTGCTGCGGCCGGGGGATGTGCAGCGCATGAGCGCCGGGACCGGTGTGCAGCACAGCGAGTTCAACCCCTCGCGGCACGATCCGGTGCACTTCCTGCAGATCTGGATCCAGCCCGCGGTACGTGGGGTTGCGCCCAGTTATGAGGAGAAGCGGTTTGCGGATGGGGAAAAGCGGGGCCGGCTGCGCCTGATCGCCTCCCCGGACCGGGCTGAGGGTTCGGTGCTCATCCATCAGGATGCCCGCGTCTACGCCGGGCTGTTCGATGGCAACGAGGCGGCCACGCTCGCGACGGATCCCGACAGGCGCATCTACGTGCACGTGGCACGCGGCCAGCTGTCGGCCAACGGCACCGCACTCGGTACCGGCGATGCGCTCAAGCTGACGGGCAGCCGCGCGCTGGAGCTCAAGGAGGGCAAGCAGGCGGAAGTGCTGGTCTTCGACCTGCCGGGAGGGGCTGCCTAAGCTGCCGACGAGGCGCCGGCCGATTGGTCGGCGCCCCGCGCCGCAGCCACGGTTTTGGCGCCGTGACCACGGCCGCTGCCATGCCGTAGACTTCCTGAAAATGTCATCCGGCACTCCTGCCACGCACGCTACCGATCCCGGGCACAAAGATGGGCGTGAAGTGGAATGGCAGCTCGCCTGCACCGACCTGGGACCGGTGCGGCGCTGGCTCAGCAATCATGTCCGCATCGGCGGGCTGATTCTCGAGCCGCGCTCGACCCAGCAGATCTTCGACACCTACTTCGACACCGAGGATTGGCGCATCCACCGTGCCGGTTACGCGCTGCGCATCCGCTCGGAATCCGGCAAGTCGGAGGCCTCGCTCAAATCACTGCATTCGGCCAGCGAGGAATTCGCGGACCGGCGCGAGCTGAGCGAGCCCCTCAACACCAGCGAATCGGTCGCCATCTGCCGCTCGGGCGGCCCCGTGGGTGCACGGGTCCATGCGGTCAGTGGCGCGCATCCATTGCAGCCGCTTTTCGAGGTGCGGACATCGCGACAGCGCTTCGCCATCCGCACCGAGGACGAGCACCGGCAGCTCGGCGAGATTGCCCTCGACGACACGGTCATCTCGCGACCGCATGGAGAGCCGCGTGCGAGCCTGCAGCGCGTCGAAGTCGAGGCACTGGGCGATGTGCGCGAACCGCTGCAGGCACTCGTAAAGACGCTGCGCAGCGACCTCGCACTCGAGGCCGCCGCCGACACCAAATTCTCCACGGGTCTCAAGTCGGTGGGACTCGCGCCCGCGCCGGCACCGCAATTCGCTTCTGCCTCGCTCAGTCCCGGCATGCGCATTGACGAGGTGCCCATTGCCAACCTGCGACGGCACGTGTCGGCCTGGCATCAGTATGAGCCCGGCGCTCGACTGGGTGATGATCCGGAAAATCTGCACGACCTGCGGATTGCGGGACGCAAGGTGGATGCGACACTGCGGGAATTCCGGCATTACGTACCGCCGGCGCTGCTGCGCATCCGGCCGACACTCAAGGCGACCCTGCGGGCACTGGGTGAAGCCCGCGACCTGGATGTCGCGTTGAGTGAGCTCGAGTCGTTCGAGCATGAGCTGCCCGAGGCCGAACGCGCGGGGCTCGAACCTCTGCGACGTCATCTCACCCTCGAGCGGGCACATGCGCGTGCGCGAATGATCGCGCAGCTGGATTCCCCCCACGTCGTCAAGGACCTCGAAGCACTGACAACCGCCGTGACCTCCACGGCGCACAAAGCCCTGTCCGACGAATCGGTGCTCGCCGTCGCGCCCGGGCTGATTCGTGCTCGCTATCGCAAGGTACGCAAGGGAGCCGACCGTCTCACCTCGCAATCCTCGATGGAAGCATTCCACGCGGTTCGCGGACGCGTGAAGAAACTGCGCTACGTGCTTGAGTCAGTCGCCGTCATCTACGGAAAGCCCGCGGACGAGATGTTGCGCGCGCTGCGTCGCTGGCAGGAGAGACTGGGCCTGCAGCAGGATGCGCACGTGGCGAGTCAGCGGCTGCAGGCACTCGCGGCCGATCCACCGCCGGGTTTGCCGCCCGAAACGCTCTTCCTGATGGGGCGGTTGGCGGAACACTATTCAGCCACCGCGAACCGCGCGCGCAAGAGCCTCGGCAAGGCACGGCGCAAGGTGCGCAGACGCTGGAAAGCCCTGAAGTCCCGCCTGGAAGAGCTGGAACCACCCGGCGATACGTCCACGTCGGCCGACGACTGATGGAATTGCTGATCATCCGCCACGCCATCGCGTTCGAACGGGATTCCCGTCGCTGGCGCGAGGACTCCGAGAGACCGCTGTCCCCGGCGGGTATACGTCGCGCGCGCAAGGCCGCTGCCGGTCTCAAAGTCATCACCGATCCGCCGGACCGCCTCTTGACCAG
>Ga0335069_10010970_pt1 | contig 12816 bp, 12 predicted proteins | sample Lox_Sample_11_FD_206714 | JGI IMG/M metagenome (GOLD analysis project Ga0335069, IMG submission 206714) | Soil microbial communities from Loxahatchee National Wildlife Refuge, Florida, United States - Lox_Sample_1.1 | ecosystem: Environmental > Terrestrial > Soil > Wetlands | place: USA... | reverse complement strand
AGACAGCGGCGCTTCAGAGCGTCCGACATTTCGCGTGCGTTGTTCGAGGTCAGCAGGACCAGCGGAATCTGCTTCGCCTTGAAGGTTCCGATTTCAGGCACGGTGACCTGGAAGTCCGACAGCAATTCGAGCAGGAAGGCCTCGAATTCCGCGTCCGCCTTGTCGATTTCGTCAATCAGCAGGACGACCTGCTTCTCTGAATTGATCGCCTTCAGCAGTGGGCGCGGCAGGACGAAACGCTCGGAGAAAAAGACTTCGTCTTCAGCCGCAATCTTATCGACGGCCTGGGCCAGACCCTTGGTGCCGGTGAGCACTTCGCTGATCTTGTCTTTTAGGATCTGGGTGTAGAGGAGCTGTTTCGCATACTCCCATTCGTAAAGCGCTTTACCTTCGTCGAGTCCTTCGTAGCACTGCAGACGGATCAGCTCCTCGTTCAGTGACGTGGCCAAAACCTTCGCGAGATCGGTCTTACCGACGCCGGCTGGTCCTTCAACCAGGATCGGCTTTTTCATGGCGGTAGCGAGATAAATGACCGTCGCGATACGCCGGCTGGCGATATAGTTGTTCTGAGTAAAACGTTCGATAACCTCGTCGATCGATGAGAACATTCAGCCTCCTGGGTTGCTGCGGCGCGTCCGCCTTCCGCGCAATCTATTCTGTGTATCACGACAGAGACGCGACGGGAAAGCCGCTACACGCACCCGGAAAAGCTTGATTATAGCGTCTTTTCGAACAGGATACGTCACGATTTCCCGAATTCGGTGATTCGCCGAGCGCCAAGAAACAAGAGCAGCAGAGCCATCCCTTGAATCAGATGGTAGAGCGCATTGTAACTCAGGATTTTCAAGCCCAAATCGAAGCGTGATTCTTGCGCGCCAGCCGCGACGAAGGTCAGAACCATCGCGCAGATTCCCAGTATAAAGCTCCGATCCCGGGTTGCCCGCCAGCGAATCGTAAACATCACCATCAAGAAAACGGCCGCAGGTAGGTAATTGAGAATCACCCGTTCAAAGGTTCCCCACCCCGAGACTATCGCGCCGGTGTAGAACAGCCATTCCAGCTGTGCGATCCGGATAATTACCCTGCTCATTCTTTCCCCAAATCCAATAATGGCGCCGATCGCCCACGCCGCCATCGCCCCCGCCCCGAGAGCTATCAAGCTCGCCGGCCACAGCACGCGTTCGGCGGACCATCGCTCACCGGGAAAGAAGCCGTGGACGGCGCCGCCGGCTAAGGCGCCGACAGCTGTGGCCATAAAGAAAAATGCGAACCATCGAGCGAGTCGCTCGGTGCGGCCGCGGCCTTGCCATAGCGAATAGGCAAAGAGTCCGGACTCAATTGCGATCGCGAAGTCCGTCAGCGCAACGTCAGGCTCATTGATCATCGTTGATTGGAGGGACCTGCCGATGGCCGGTTCGACTCGCTCATTTACCTAGAAATGACATAGAAGCGGCAGTTTGCCTTCATCTTTATCTGAGAAAGAGGCGCCAAAACCGAGCATGCTCTCCCCTCCCCCCTTGTCGTAGGGCGGTCTAATTTGACACATTTCCCTCAATGTGCACGCTCGCGATCTACTTTCAGACCTTCCGCGACTACCCCGTCGTAATCGCCGCGAATCGCGACGAATACCTGGCTCGGCCGGCCGTGCCGCCGACTCTTTTGTGGGAGCATCCGCGGATTATCGGGGGTAAGGATTTGCGGGCCAGCGGGACCTGGCTTGGAATCAACGAATTCGGGATGGTCGCTGGGTTGCTGAATCGGCGCAACGGCGAAGCCGAGAATGATCCGAATTTGCGATCGCGTGGATTGCTTTGCCTCGATGCGCTCAAGTATCGCACAGCCGACGAAGCTGCGGCGTTCCTCGCTGCGCAGAACGCCAATGACTACAACCCGTTCAACCTGCTGGTCGCTTCGCGCGAGGCAACCTACGTCACTTACAATCGCTTCGGGAAGATCGAGCAAGTGAAGCTCACGCCCGGATTCCATCTGCTGACCAATATCGACGTTAACGATTTCGAGTGTCCGCGGATTAGCCGCTCCCACGGCCGCTTTGCCGAGCTCTTGTGTAGGAAAGATTTTGCGCGCGATCCGCTCGCGAATCGCGCCGAGTTGGGCCGCCTGCTGGCCGACCATTCGACGCAGCTCGATCCGCGATCGGGGCGGCCAAACTCGCTGTGCCTGCATCTGGGCGATTACGGCACGCGCTCATCGAGCCTGATCTTCCTCGGCCGTAAAGCGAACCACGTCGAGCACTTTTTCGCGCCGGCCTCGCCCTGCGTGGCGGAGTATCAGCCGGCCATCACACCGCACGATTAAAATCGCTTTTGCGCAGATCTTCATGAGATCGCTCCTCACGGACTCGTCGCTCGCTGCGCTCTTGCGACACGACTCGCTATAGCTAGTCGCCCCAGGATGACAACAGGCAACTGAGAGGTTCGATGCAGGAGTGAAACCGTTCGACTACGTGATGGTTTTGATGTCCTTCGTCTACGGCCTGGCGATTGCGCACATACTCGCTACGTTCGGGGATCTTATCAGCGCTACCAAACGTTTGCGGTTCTCCTGGCTCAACGCTGCGTGGATGCTTTTTTCGCTCCTCAGTGTGGTCGCCTGGTGGATTGGCTTGTGGGATCTGCGGGGAACACTCGCCTGGAGTATGGGAGAAGTCGGAATTCTTTTTGTGGCGGCGGCCATACTCTATCTGCAGGCGCGTCTGACATGCCTCCGCGTGCCGTTGGATGGAATTGTGGATCTCGCGGCTTTTCATCGCGAAGAAGGGTGGAAATACATGCTTGCCTTTGCGATCCAGATGTCCTACGCCGTGCTGGTTAATGTTCTCTATGTTGGTGCTCAAACAGTAAACCAGCAGAACTTGGCCGTCAGCGTCATGACTATCGCGCCTATAGCTGCAGCGATCTTCAAGACCCGCTTGGTGCAGGTCACGGTAGTTCTCATAGTCGGGTCGATGCTCGCGTGGTACTTTGCGGCATTACAATTGCCGCTGAATTAGACTGAATCGCCGATAAGCAGCGACTTCTCCCACCGTTCTCAAGGGGCTTGCCGCCCTCTCCTAGCGTGCTAAGTTCGGACCAATTTGCCGGAGCGATCCGACGGATCGGGGTGTCGCAGAATGAGCAAACCACTTGAGGGCATCAGGGTAATTGAAATCGCGCAGGAGATTCAGGGTCCGTTCGCAGGACTCTTCCTTTCCGATCTCGGCGCCGAAGTAACCAAGGTAGAAAATCGCGAGACCGGCGATCTCAGCCGATGGCTCCTGGCGAAATTGATTGGCGGTCCCGACGTCAAGAACGCCAACGTGTCGCATTACTTCTTCGCGATGAATCGCGGCAAGCGCAGTATCACGGTCGACCTCAAGAAAAAGGAAGGGGTCGAAGTCGTCCGCCGTATGGCCACACAATACGACGTACTTCTGACCAACTATCGGCCAGGGGTGCTCGACCGCCTGGGACTGGGCTTCGAGGATCTGAAGAAAGTTAATCGCAAGATTATCTTTGCGCAGGCGAGTTCGTGGGGTCCTCTGGGACCGTGGGCGATGCGGCCGAGTCGCGATACACTCGCGCAGGCTGCCTCGGGCCTGATGTCGAAGACCGGGATGCCCGGTGATCCGCCACTGGCTGCGGGCGCGGCCCTCGCCGATCAATCGGGCGCCCTGACGCTCGCCAGCGGTGTGCTTGCGGCCCTCTTCGCGCGTGAGCGGACGGGACAGGCGCAACGCGTCGATGCCTCAATCTACGGCACGATGATCGCCGCACAGGGCTTCGAGTTGAACTACACGTCGCTGACGGATGTCGAACCCGATCGCGCCGGCCGAGGCCATCCGTTTCTGCACGGTGTCGTGGGAGCCTTTCGTACGAAGGACGGCTACCTCGCGATGATCGGTGTCGATGACGGTCGATGGCCGCGCTTCTGCGAGATCATGGGAATCCAGCATCTCCAGAACGACCCTGAGTGCGACAATGTGGCCCGCACCTTCCACGGTACAAAGATCGAGAAGGTTCTCGACGAGATATTCCCGACCAAAACCACGGCTGAATGGCTCAAGCTTCTCACCGACGCGGATATTCTCGTGACCGAGGTGGTGAATTACCACGATGTGCTCTCCAGCGAGCAGGCACGGATTAATGGTTACCTGCGCGACATGGAGCATCCGGTGGCAGGCAAGATAACGGTCACGGGATGCCCTGTGACGTTGAACGGTGAGGTCTCGCATACCTCGGAGCCGCCGCCGGAGCACGGACAGCACTCGGAGGAAGTTCTCCTCGAACTGGGATACACTTGGGAGGAGATCGGAGCGCTGCACGAGAAGGAGGTACTGTAGGGCGTCTCTGGACAGCGCCGTCGAGAGAGAGTTAGGGTTCGAGCTTATACAGGAGGATCGACAATGGCTAAGAGCAAATACACCTTCGTGGTTTTGAGCAATCCAACGGCCGGTAACGAGGCCGAGTACAATCGCTGGTACAACGATCAGCATCTGCCGGACGTTTTGAATGTGCCGGGCTTCGTCCGGGCTCAGCGCTTCAAGCTTTCCGACTCCCAGATGGGTGGCGAAGCGGACAAGACTCATCGTTATCTCGCGCTCTATGAGATCGAAACCGATGATGTTGCGGCGGCGCTCAAGGATCTCGCCTCGCGCGTCGGGACCAACGACATGATCATGAGCGATTCGATCGATCTGAAGGGCGTAAGCGCTCGTATCTTCGAGCCGGTCACTGGAATGGTCGAAGCGACGGCGGTGGCGCGTCGCGCGGCCTAAACGTCTATTCGGTTAAGCCTTTAGATGGCCGGGCTGAGTGAATCAGTCCGGCCATTTTCTTTAACGTCAATCTGTATTGGTAGATTGCAGACAAAGTGCTGCGACACGTCGCTTTGCTCCAGCTATAATTGCTGCGCAATGAAGGTTCTGGTGGTCGGCAAGGGAGGCCGGGAGCACGCATTATGCTGGCGGCTGAGTCAGAGTCCCAGCGTATGGGGATTGTTCTGCGCCAGCGGTAATCCCGGGATAAATCATCTGGCGAAGCCTGTCCCGATTGCGCCGACCGCGGTCAGCGAACTCGCAGAGTTTGCCGCGACCAACAAAATTGATCTGACCGTCGTTGGCCCTGAGGACCCACTGGCGGCAGGAATCGCCGATGAGTTTCAGCGTCGCGGGCTTAAGATTTTCGGGCCGAGCCGAGCAGCGACCGAGCTCGAAGCGAGCAAATCCTTCGCCAAAGCCGTGATGAAAGCGGCAGGCGTGCCGACCGCTGACGGTGAAACCTTCGCCGAGATCGCGCCGGCGCTGGACTACATCAAGGCGCGCCGCGGCGACGTTGTCGTCAAGGCCGACGGATTGGCTTTGGGCAAGGGTGTTACGGTTTGTAGCAACCTTACAGAAGCAAATGACGCGGTTATCGAAGCTTTGGAAAAAGGCCGCTTCGGTACGGCCGGCAATCGCGTTGTGATCGAAGAAAAGCTCCGCGGTGAGGAGCTTTCCTTCTTCGCGCTATGCCACGGTCGCGAAGCGCTTCCGCTTGGATTCGCGCAGGATCATAAGGCGATTTTCGACGGCGATCGCGGTCCGAATACCGGCGGAATGGGCGCCTACTCACCAGTGCCGCGCTACGACACCTCCTTTCAGGATCGCGTGATGAGGGAGGCTGTTTATCCGACGCTCGCCGAGATGGAGCGACGCGGAACCCCTTTCAGCGGCGTGCTCTTCGCGGGCCTGATGGTCGACGGAGATCGTATCCAGGTCCTCGAATTTAACGTGCGTTTTGGCGATCCAGAATGCGAAGCGCTGATGATGCGATTAGAGGGTGATCTGGGCGAAGCGCTGATGGCAATCGCCGACGGCCGTCCGCAGGAAGCTCGCGTAACTCTTTCGGCTAAGAGCGCGGTAGCAGTAGTACTCGCGTCCGGGGGCTATCCGGGTGATTATCGCAGAGGAATCGCGATTCAGGGCCTCGAGCATATCGACGGCGATCAACCCTCCGAGTTGAAGACGCGATGGGCTATCAACAAGACACGCGTCAAAGTTTTCCACGCGGGCACGGCGCTCGTCGACAACCGGCTCGTTACAGACGGCGGCCGGGTGCTGGTGGTGTCGACACTGGCCGATAAGCTCGAACGCGCTGTGGCGACTGCCTATGAAGCCGCGGATCTGATCCGGTTCGAAGGACGGCAGATGCGTCGTGACGTGGCTCATCGCGCATTGGCGTGCCAATCCTGATCTTCCGATAGCTTTGCGGTCATGAGTAACGAATCCAGTTCCGAGGCGTTCCGTTCGGCGATCGCTCAGGCGGTAGCGACTCTGCAAGCCGGCGAGTTGGTCGTCTTTCCGACCGAGACTTTTTACGGGATCGCGGCGGATCCAGAATCATCGGATGCACTTGAAAAGATTGTCGCGATCAAGGGACGCGAGCCCGATAAACCGATCGCGCTTATTGCAGCCGACATGGACGCGGCCTTCTCGGTCGCTTCGCATGTTCCTGAAACAGCTCGCAAGCTCGCTCGGGCCTTCTGGCCCGGGCCACTCACGCTGGTCCTGCCCGCGCGCAGCGGACTGCACGACGCGCTCAAAGGTCCGAACGGCGTCGGCGTACGCGTATCACCTCATCCGGTTGCGCGTGCACTCTCGGCGGCCTTCGGGAAGCCGATAACGGCGACCAGCGCCAACCTGAGCGGCACTCCGGCGATTGCCGATGCGCTTCAGGTTCGGGAAGTATTTGCCGGTCGAATCAAAGTGATTTTAGAAGATGGTCGCCTTGCTGGTGGGGCACCCTCAACCGTAGTGGAGTTTACTGAGAGCGGTTATCGAATCGTGCGCGAAGGTGCTGTCAGCGCCGCGGCGATCGCCCAAGTAATCGCAACCTAAGCAACAACGATGACGTCAAATTACAGGATACAACCCTTCCGCGCCCTGCACTTCGATCCCTCGCGTACCGCAACACTCGATCGCGTTGTCGCCCCACCCTACGACTTGGTGGATCAGAAGCGGCAAAGCGAACTCTACGATCGTAATCCCTACAACGTGATTCGATTGGAGCTGAATCGCGCGAGCGATCCTTACGTCAATGCCGCTGCGACGCTTGAGCAATGGAGCAAGGACGGAATTCTCGTCCGCTCCGCCAAGCCGGCGATTTACCTCTATACGCAGCGGTTCCAGCACGAAGGACGGGCTTTCGTCCGCACAGGCCTGATTGCGCGAGTGAAACTCGAGGAATTCGCGACGGGCCGTATCCTTCCCCATGAAAAAACCTTTCCGAAGGCCAAGGAAGATCGCCTCCGCCTGCTGGAAGCGACGCGCACCAATATCAGCTCGATTTTCGGTCTCTATCCGGTGAAGGATGCGGCTCTTTCCAGCCTCCTCGATGCCGTGGGGAAGCGCGAACCGACGCTCAGCGCGACCGACGACCTGGGTATCGCCAATGAGATTCGCGCGATTGATAACTCCGACGAGGTCGCGGTCATCCAGCGCGTGCTGGAGGCGCCGCGCATCCTGATCGCCGACGGACACCATCGCTATGAGACGTCGCTTAATTATCGGCGACAACAGGTTCAGGCAGGCAACTCCTCGGCCGATGCGCCCTGCAACTACACGATGATGACGATCGTAGCTTTCGACGATCCGGGTCTGGTCGTTCTACCGACCCATCGCGTGGTGCGGGAGCTTCCCGAAGCCGCGCGCGCATCGTTTGGCGTTAAAAGTCAGCAGGATTTCGTCAGCCAGGAGTTCAGCGATAAGGATCAAATGCTCGCAGCACTGAAGGCAGCCGGACAAGGCTCGCTCGGCGTGGTTCTGAAGAACGATCGCTTCTTCAGACTGATGCGCCTTCGCAGTCCAGCCAGTCTCGCTGCCGCGATGCCCGAGACGCCCGATTCGGTACGCGGCCTCGACGTCTCGATTTTGCACACGCTTATCTTTGATCGCATCTTCGGTATCAAAGCCGATGAAGTTCGCAAGGGCGGCAATATCGAATACACGATCGATGCGCACGGTGCGGTGGAACAGGTTCTCGAAGGTAACGCGGATGGCGCTTTTCTGATGAACGCACCAACGATCGACGATATCGATCGCGTCAGTGGAGCAGGCGCTACGATGCCCGAGAAGTCGACGTATTTCTTTCCGAAGCTGATTACCGGGCTGATCATGAATCCGTTAGAGGATTAGTCCGGGCGTCCTTTAATGCGGGAACTCAACCATTACCTTGGCGCGTGATCCGGGTTTCTTCAGTGCTTCGAACATTTTTGGCACGTCGTCCACGGTGATGACATCGGTGACCATCGGCTGTGGCTTGATGGTTCCGTTGGCAAGCGCAGTGATCGTCTCGGCGAAGTCGGATGGGTCGTAGCCCAGGACGAAGTTGAGGCTGATCTCCTTGGTGATGCACTTAACCGGCTGAATCTGATCCGGCTCCATACAGACGCCGACCACTACGATCTGACCGCGCGGCCCCACCATCCCGGTCGCTTGGTCGAGTGTGCCCTTAACACCGATACACTCGAAAACCAGATCCGGGCGACGACCGGTCATCTCGCGCACCTGATCCGCCGGTTTCTTTTCGTTCGGATTCACTACCACGTCGGCGCCGAGCCTGCGCGCGAGTTCCTGACGGCCTTCAGCCAGTTCGGATACGACGACGGTGGCGCCCTTCCCTTTTGCCCAAACGACGGTTGCGAGACCGATGGGCCCGGCGCCCATCACGATCGCCGTATCGCCCGCCTTCAGGCCTGAGCGCTTCACGGCATGGAGTCCGACCGAGAGCGGTTCGACCAGTGCGCCCTCTCGCGACGAGACATTAGCGGGCAGGCGGAAGAGACTGCTGGTCGCGCAGGCTACGAATTCTGCGTAGGCGCCGGGTAGCTGGCCGAGCCCTAAGCCTTTGAGCTTATGGCAGTGGATCTCCATCCCGCCCTTGCATCGATCGCATTCGCCGCACGCGATGAAAGGTAATCCCGCGACACGCTGCCCGACGGCGTACTCTGTGACCCCCGCCCCAACCTCATGAATCTCGCCGCAAAATTCATGACCCATGATCGAGCCCGGCTTCATCCCGAGACCGAATTGGCAGGCGTGCAGGTCTGACCCGCAGATACCGCAATTGTGCACCTTGAGTACGACCTCACCCGGCCCCGCTTGAGGCTTGGGTGCGTCGATAACCGCCATCTCGTTAAGCTGTTTGAATGCCGCCGCTTTCATGGTTTTCCACTCGGTCGCACCTCGGGCCGTATCTCTCCTTGTCCAGGGAGAGGTCGCTGAGCGCATCGCGCTCAGCGGGTGAGGGCATAATCATCTACTCGAAGCTGAGCGCCTGGCTGTCCTTCATCTGGACAAGCTCAATCTTGTAGCCGTTCGGATCTTCGATGAACGCTATCTCGGGACCGCCGAACTTCATCGGACCGGGTTCGCGCACGACGTTCACGCCCATCTTCTTGAGATCGGCGCATTTCTTGTAAATATCTTCGACGCTGATCGCCAGATGGCCGAAAGCGGTGCCGTGATCGTAGCCCTCTTTGCCCCAGTTGTGGGTCAACTCGATGACCGCGCCATCTTTCTCTTCGTTGTAGCCGATAAAAGCGAGCGTGAACTCACCGCTCGGAAAGTCCCGCTTGCGGAGCATTTTCATGCCGAGCCCGTCGCAATAGAACTTGAGGGTTTTGTCGAGGTCATTCACGCGAATCATCGTGTGCAACAGACGCATTGATCGTATCTCCTTGAAGCGGCTCGCCGCCGTCTTTCCTCCGCGAGCCGGCCGTGATCTTCGGGACAATTTCCCGTGATTTGCCGAGCGGTGTCAATCGGGGTTCCAGGGAAAATCTTTGCCTAAACATTGCCCTTGTGCGAGAGTCCTGCGCGAACCACCGGTTTGCCGGTCATAGCTCAAAGGTAGGACTTTCAAAATGGCAGCGGGAAGCGAGTCACCTTCGAATGCCCGTCGCAACCGGGTCATCACCATCGCTGCGAGCGCAATTACTGTCCTCGCGATCGTGCTTGCATTTGCCTCAGGTTATCTGGGTCAAGAGTGGCTATGGCTCCGGCCCACCGGCGAGCTGTTGCTGCTAGCCGAGTTGGTCGGGTTGATCGTCTTGGAACGTCACCAACTTTTCGAACCCGTTCATCAGACGGTAGGGGACATCAAGTTCGATACCGCCGAATTGCGCGCAGCACTGGCAACGATCACGCAGCAGATCGGATCAGCGGGCCAGACAACCGTCTATCCAACCTCACACGAGCTATTGCGGAACCTCACGCGTCTCCTTCGTGATTCATTTTCACGCGATCAGGAAGCACCGCAGATTTTCCGAATGGGCCGTTTTGCGGGCGAACCCAAAGCACTCGTGTCCGACCCTGAATACGCCGCCGAGTTCGACGCCCTCAACGCTGCGATTCTGGAAGGGATGCTATCGTCCGGTAGTCGCGCCGATGCGAAAGCGCGTTGGTGGTCGATTCGCATCCTTGGCACGGTGTGGAACCGCGACCAGTTCGATTTCATCATGGAACGACTAGTCAAGGACATGCTCGACCGTAAGCCGCTCAACTTCGAGCTGAAGCTTTTGGTAAGGCCCGGCTCGGATTACGCGTCTCTCTCTCCGATCATCACCGATCAGGAGGCTCTCGTTACCTTTGACGATGATCGTGCAATGTTCCAATGGGGAATCGTCTTCCACGGTCGTCAGTATACGACGCTGCTAGCGCGATGGTTCGACGAGGCTTGGAGCCGTATTTCGGACCACTACTTGGTTTACTCGCGCAGCGGTCTCAATCAGGCCGCAGTCGATCGGATTCGCAACGAGCTTGAAGCACTCGCGGCGATGCGCGAAGGTACGAACCGATAAGGCGACACCAAGGAAAGGTGATCGATGGATTTCAATTACAGCGCAGATGACGAGGCCTTTCGGCACGAGTTCCGGGCGTGGCTCGAGAAGAATGCGCCCGGCGACAACCTGCAATCTCTCGCGGGCGGTTTCGAGGCTGACGAAGAGGATTGGAAACGCAAGCTCGGCTGGTTTCGCAAGCTCGCGTCAGGTGGATGGACATGCGTCGATTGGCCGAAAGAATTCGGCGGGCGCGGCCTCAGTACACTGAAGACCATCATCTACCACGAGGAGCTGCAGCGGGTTAATGCTCCCCTGCCCTTTATCGGTTCCGGGCCCTCGCTCGTCGGCCCCACCCTGATGCAATGGGGTACCGATGAACAGAAGAAGCGCTTTATTCCGAAGATCATCACGGGCGAGGAGATCTGGTGCCAGGGCTATTCCGAGCCGAACTCGGGCTCCGATTTGGCATCGTTGCAGACCCGCGCAACCGAGGATGGCGACTATTTTGTCATCAACGGGCAGAAGATCTGGACCTCGCAGGCGCAATACGCCGATTGGGCCTTCGTCCTCTGCCGGACCGATCCGGAGGCGCCGAAACATCGCGGGATTAGCTATATCCTTGTCGACATGAAGACGCCCGGCATCACGGTGCGACCACTCGTTCAGATGAGCGGGGCGCAGGGCTTCAACGAGGTTTTCTTCGACGATGTTCGCACGCCCAAGAAGATGCTGGTCGGTACGAAGAACAACGGATGGCAGGTAGCGATCGCCACCCTGATGTTCGAGCGCGGCGTCGGTGGGGGCGGCCAGCCGCTGATTGCGGTGATCGACGAACTGGCGAATCTCGCGCGGCGCGTGAATCGCAACGGCCGTCCGGCGTGGGAGAGCAGCGAGGTCCGTCAGAAGATCGCCGAGCTTAAGTGCGAGGCCCAGGCGCTTAAGTTCACGAATCTGCGCAATCTGACGCGGCGTCTGAAGGGACTACCTCCAGGTCCCGAAGGCTCGATGATGAAGCTCGGCGCAACCGAACTGAACATGAAGATCGAGATGTTCGCGATGGAGCTGCTCGGGCCGTACAGCCAACTCGAACTGATGGCGCCGCATGCGATCGACGACGGTCGCTGGTCGTTCCGGCTACTGGCTGCGCGCGGCGGCACAATCGCAGCCGGAACCAATCAGATTCAGCACAATATCATCGGGGAGAGAGTGCTGGGCCTGCCGAAGGGATAGATCGGTAAGCCATGCGACGCCGAATCGCAGAATCGCAGTCTGTGCCCTAGCTCCAATCGCTTTTGGGGGCGTTCTTTCTGCATCAGGCATTGCCCAGACTTACAAGAAGGTACTCATCGATAACGACGGGCTACTAAATATCACCCTGGAACACGGATCGCTGGTTAGGCCCGAGAAACTACCGGATCAGATTGCGTTCGGATCAGCTGCCATCTCTCCCGATCATCGCACTGTCGGATGGCTGGCGCTCTATCCGGACAATTCCTGCTCCCACTGTGAGGCTCCTTGCCTGGCCGGCACGCTCGTGCTTTACCGGAAAGATCGCGTCCTGCACCAATTCTCCACCGCACAAGTCTTTTGGGATTGGCAGTTCTGGGATAACAGCAAACGCGTTGCCTATTCTACGGGGCCGACCCACGGCGGCGCGGGCCGACGCTACTGCGCGATGTCAAAACAGGCGCAATCGTAAGTCGATGGTGGGTTCCCAGACCTTCGAATTCAAACCTCCCGCCGTCTCAACCACCGAAATGCGCGGAAAAACTCAGATATTGATCGGAATTCTCTATGCGTTCATTTCCGCACATCCGCGTTACCAACCAAGTCGTCGGCGACCCAGCCATCTAAGTCGTATTCGGCCATGAAGCTGTCGACGAACCTGCGGATTTTATCGAGGTCGCCGGTGGCGATCGCCGTTGGCAGATTTTCCAAGCGGATCATCTCGTAATTCCCGGCATAGTTGCGCTCGTACAGTTCGTGACGCCCGCCGAA
>Ga0335069_10010969_pt1 | contig 12817 bp, 14 predicted proteins | sample Lox_Sample_11_FD_206714 | JGI IMG/M metagenome (GOLD analysis project Ga0335069, IMG submission 206714) | Soil microbial communities from Loxahatchee National Wildlife Refuge, Florida, United States - Lox_Sample_1.1 | ecosystem: Environmental > Terrestrial > Soil > Wetlands | place: USA... | reverse complement strand
CTCGCGCTCAACTGGGACGACGAGATCATCAAGGGCGCCGGATTGACGCGCGGCGGCCAGATCGTCCATCCGGCGCTGAAAGGCTGATCCCATGGATATGGTCGATCCCATCGTCTTCCGTCTCACCATCTTCGTGCTGGCGATTTTCGTCGGCTATTTCGTGGTGTGGAGCGTCACGCCGGCGCTGCACACGCCGCTGATGAGCGTGACCAACGCGATCTCGTCGGTGATAGTGGTCGGCGCGCTGATCGCAGTTGCGGTGCCGGCGCTCACAGCCGCGTCGTGGCTGTCCAAGGCACTCGGCTTCGGTGCGCTGGTTCTGGCGTCCGTGAATATCTTCGGCGGTTTCCTCGTCACCGCGCGCATGCTCGCGATGTACAAGAAGAAAGAGAAGTGATGTCGGGCGAGCCCTGGCTGATGCGCGTTGAGGCGAGTCTCAACGCGCATTTCAAGCAGCCGGACGGCCCCAGCCGGCCGGGCACCGACTGGCGCATTGGCTTGAAGCGCGGGGCCGAGCAATACACCGTGCTCGTGCGCACCTATTCCGACCGCGTGGCGCCGGATCTCGCGAAGGACGCCCAGTTCATGGCCAACACCGCGATGCGCTACCTCAACGATCTGCTCAATCAGGGCTGGGACCCGAAGCAGGCGCGCGAACTCGCGATCACGGTCACCAATCCCGACGGTTATGCGGCGAAGAAGCCGTTCTGGAAGTTCTGGCAAGGGGCGACATGAAAGCCGATCTGGCCGCAATCGCATATCTGGTTTCGGGCGTGCTGTTCATCCTTGCCCTGCGCGGGCTGTCCTCGCCGGCGTCATCGCGCGCCGGCAACCGCAACGGCATGATCGGCATGGCGATCGCGGTCGCCACGACGCTGTGGGTCACGAACATCGTCGACGTGGTGACCTGGGGGCTGATCGTCGCTGGCGTCGCCATCGGCGGCGGCATCGGCGCGGTGATCGCACGGCGCATCGCGATGACCGCGATGCCGCAGCTCGTCGCCGCCTTCCACTCCCTCGTAGGCCTCGCCGCCGTTCTGGTGGCCGCGGCCGCGTTCTATTCGCCGGAGGCCTATGGCATCGGCGCGGAAGGCGCGATCCGCACGCAGAGCCTGATTGAGATGAGCCTGGGGACGGCAATCGGCGCCATCACCTTCGCGGGCTCGATCATCGCCTTCGCCAAGCTCAACGGCAACATGAGCGGCGCGCCGATCCTTTTGCCGGCGCGGCACCTGCTAAACATCGTCATCGCGCTCGGCATCGCGGCGCTGATCGTCATCCTGGTAATGCAGCAGCCGGTGTGGGCGTTCTGGGCGATCGCGGTACTGAGCTTCGTGTTCGGCATCACGCTGATCATCCCGATCGGCGGCGCCGACATGCCGGTCGTGGTCTCGATGCTCAACTCCTATTCGGGCTGGGCGGCAGCGGCGATGGGCTTCACGCTGGAGAACACCGCGCTGATCATCACCGGCGCGCTGGTCGGCTCGTCGGGCGCGATCCTCAGCTACATCATGTGCAAGGGGATGAACCGCTCGTTCATCTCGGTGATCCTGGGCGGCTTCGGCGGCGAGACCGCGGCGGCATCCGGTCCGGCGGAGGCGCGGCCAGTGAAGCAGGGCTCGGCCGACGACGCCGCCTTCATCATGAAGAACGCGGGCAGCGTGATCATCGTGCCCGGCTACGGCATGGCGGTGGCGCAGGCGCAGCATGCGGTGCGCGAGATGGCCGACATCCTCAAGAAGGAAGGCGTGAAGGTCTCCTACGCCATCCACCCCGTGGCCGGCCGCATGCCCGGCCACATGAACGTGCTGCTCGCCGAGGCCAACGTTCCGTATGACGAGGTATTCGAGCTCGAGGACATCAACTCGCAGTTCGCCAACACCGACGTCGCCTATGTCATCGGTGCCAACGACGTGACCAACCCTTCGGCCAAGACCGATCCCAAATCGCCGATTTTCGGCATGCCGATTCTGGACGTCGAGAAGGCGAAGACGGTCCTGTTCGTGAAGCGCGGCATGGGCTCCGGCTATGCCGGTGTCGAGAACGAGCTCTTCTTCCGCGACAACACGATGATGCTGTTCGGCGACGCCAAGAAGATGACGGAAGAGATCGTCAAGGCGCTGGGCTGACGCCCGGCGTTGCGCCAAAGGCACCTCGACCGAGGGCGATCGTTCAGAACCGGAGCGTCAGCCGGCCGGTCCAGGCGCCGTATTGGACGTCGCTGCGCGTGTTGGCGTCGTAGCGCGCCGAAAGCATTGCCTCGGCGCCGAGCGCTTCGCCCATGTCCAAGTCGGCCCCGACGCCGAGATCGCCATAGGAGCGATCGCGCGCCGCGATCGCGAACGTCATGATCGCGCCCGGCGCACCGGCGAACGCGGCCTGGATCGAGCCATTGTTGCCGTCGAAATCCTCGACCCAGAAGGCGTGGACGTTCGGCGTCAGTTTCAAGCCGCCGAAGACATCGAACGTCATGTGCGCATCCAGGCCGAGGCGGCTCAGCCCCGATTGCGCGCTGAAGCCGGCGAAGTGCATCGCGGGGGCGCCGCCTCTCTCCGTGAACGCATCGACCTCAGTGCCGACGTATTGCAGGCTGAACGAGGGCGTGAGGCTCAGGGTCGGGCCATCCAGAGTCGCGATGCCGAATTCCCGGCCGATGTAAACTCCCGCGGAGGGAGAGCTGCCACCCGTATGTCCGATCAGCGAGAACGCCGCCGGCCCGACGACGACAACGCGCCGCGTGGTTATCGCCTGATGGCCATAGGAGGCGAAGGCTTCCGCGATCCATTTGCCCTCGAAGTCATAACGGGCGTAGAGCGCCCCCTGGATCGCGTCGGACTGGAGCGACGCCGGCATGAGCCGCATCTTTGCTGCGGCATCCGAATAGGCAAAGGCGCCGCCGAGCGACAGGCTCGGAAAGACCGGGAAATCGAAGCCTGCACCGATGATCAGGCCGCGCACGTCTGCCCTGCCGCCGCCACCTCCGATGAGCACGCTGCCAGCAAGTGAGCTTCCCGTGATGAAGGCGTTGGCGCCGGCGGGCAAGGGCACGAAGCCTGTGTTGTCCGCGCGATTGGGCGATGCTTGGGTTGCGGCGACGGCCGGCACCGAATCGCCGCCACCTTCCGGAGTGCTTGCCATTGCCTGGCCCATCCACAGCAGTTGCTGCGACTGCTGCGATGTGCCGACTTCCGACGACAGGGCCATTTCGAGCCCGGCCGCGTTGATCGCGAGGCCATCGATCCGATCCGAGCCGGCCGTCGTCATGCCGGCCATGTGCTGCCACAGCATCGTATCGAACGCCGTCGTCTGCATGTCTCCGACCAGCGGCGCGGCGCGCAGGGCGTCGGGTGCGAGGTCCTCGAGCGCCTGGTCGAGCGCATCGCCGCTCAGCGGATCTATCGCCTGATAGAGGGCGATGAGATCGTCATAGTGCGCGCCGCGCGCCGCATCGAGTCCGGCCGCGACCTCGGTCTGATCCGGCGTGCCGGCGCCGTCGAGCAGCGCCACGAAGGAGCCGGCCTGGAAGACGACGACCTCCGCGTCGACACCGCCGACCGTCGCCTCGCGGATGGCGGGGAACAGGACGCCGGGAAGTGTGTCTGGCGCGGCGTCATAAGCGCCTGTGATGCCGCCGGTTGCCGTCAGGAATACGTGGGACATGCCCAGTTGCACCGCTGCGAGCGGCGTTATCACCGCCGTGCCGGCGATCGTGGCCGGCCCGTTGATCTTCAGCAGGTCGGCCGCGGCGCCCGAAACGTCGATCACCGTTGTCGCGCCTGGGCTGAAGGTGGCGGTGCCGTTGATGGTGAGCGTGCCGATGGTGCCGTTCGTGCCGGGCGCGACTGCGCCCAGAAGAAGCGATACATCGCCATTCACCGTGCCCGCGCCCTGGAGCACGCCGCCGAACATCTGGACGCCGTTCGGACTGATCAGCGCGCCGTCGACCTGGGTCGTGCCGGCGAAGGAGTTGGTCACGATCAACGTCGTCAGGCTCGCGCCCGGCGCGATCGTGAGCGCCGCACCGGGGCCGTTCACTGTCAGCTTGTCAATCGTGATGTCGGCGCCGGACAAGGTCGTCGTGCCGGCGGCGGCCAGCGTCACATCGTAGTAGCGGGCTGGGGCGTTCGTAGCCGGGTCGCCGTCCGTATCGTCTATGATCCGGCCGGGCGATGCGCCGGGCGCGCCCTGAACCTGAACTCCGGCGACCGGCGCGGTGCCCTCGGGATTGAGCCAGTCGGACTGCGGGCTATTCGTATTGCTCGTTCCGGAGCTGATGCCTGTGGCGTCGGGATTGCAGGCCGGCTGCAACGTGCCCGGCGAGCTGTCATCGTCGAGCGCCGCGGCGCTGAACAGAGCCGGCCCGCAATTCGCTGCGGGATTGGGAGCCGGAGGAGGTGTCGGGTTCGTGTGGACACCCGTGCCGATGTCGATGCAATCGTCGAAGCGGCAGATCTCGCCAAATCCTGGCGGCACGTCGGCTGCACCTTGCGCCGGGGTCGCGGGCAAGGCGTTCACCAGATCCCCGTTCGCGTCGATCGTCAGGTAGGCGGGATCGAGCGCCATCTGCCAGTGAGCGACATCGGTCCAACTGCCGTCCCCGGCCCTGGCGACGACGTACTTGTAGGGATTGTTGGCGACGATCCAGTCCCAATAGAGGTAGAGGGGCTGGTAGAACGACGTGGTTCCGTAGCTCGAGCCGGGCTGTGAGACGAAGAACCGGTCGCCGCCGGACAGCACGGCGGCAATGGTCGGAGCGGCGAACTGGTGATCGACGATCAGCGGGCCGCCCGAGTCGCCCGGCGCGGTGATGCCTTCGCGGACGGTTGCCGTGTCGTGGAAGACGTTGAAGTCGAACGCATTGGCCTGCGCCGTGTCGAATTTCGGGTCGTTGAAATCGTCCATGTAGAGATTTGCCGGCAGACCGTCGGGTCCACCGAACAGAAACGTGTCCTGGTCGTCGAGCGATCCCAGCACGCTGACGATGTTCTCGGCGACGCGGCGCTTAAAGTCGATCGTGCCCTGTCCTGTCGACCCGATGCCGCTGGCGCCGTAGCCGACGATCGTGGCGTGCGCCGGTCCAGCGAGTGGCGAAAACAGCATCGTCCATGTCGGAATGCCGATCGCCGGCGCATCCAGCGCCGCCAGCGCGATGTCGTTCTCGAGGAAGTTCAGGCCGAGGCCGAGCGTGCAGCAGTTCGTGTCGTACGCGACGAAGTTGGAATTGTAGGCGTTGTCCGCGACGCGGGTCAGATCCTTCGGACCGCCGCCAACGCCGTTCAGCCAGTGGCCAATGGCCGAGTTTCCGGGCTGGTTGTTGTCGGCGTCGAAGAAGAAGCCGATCGGGAGGCCGCCGGACTTCGCGCCGTAGCCTGTTCCCGGCTCGAACCCTGTCGCGTTCGGGGTTTCGTTCACGCAGTGCGAAGCGAAGACGACAGTCCTCGGGTTGATGAGCGTTGCGGTGCAGAGGCCGATGAACCCGTTCTTCTGGTCCACGACCATCTGCCCGATGCCGGTTACATTCGTCGTGTCGACGATCTGCCCAGGCGCGAGGCCGTCATCGATGACGATCGCCGTAGCTGGCGCCGGGACCGCGGCCGTTCCTGCAAGAACGATGAGACCGACGATCGCATTGCGCGAACATGCCACAGTGCTCTGCCCCATGATCTCCCCTGCCGGGCCTGCGCTCCACGCTAACAACGATCGCTGTTGCGCGAGAACCGCAGATGCGATCTTTTCACAGTCATGATCGAGCATGAACCGAACGTTCGGGCCTTGAGACGCGAGTGGCTGGCGGCGCGCGTGATGGCGACGCTGGCCGGCCTGCTTTTGCTGGGACTTGCGACGATGTCCGTCATCGGCTGGTGGCAGGGCCCGCAACCCGGCGAGTCGGCACCCGCAGCGCCGGCAAGCGCTCCGGCGGCGCTCCCCGAGGCCGAGGCGAGACGCCAGGAAGGCATCGCCATCTGTACCGCGGCACTGTCGGCGGCGCAGAATCTCGGGCTCGTCCCCGGCTTCGCGACGCTCGACGGCGGCGACACGAAATCGACCGATGTCCAGGGGCGCTATGTCTGCGCCGCCAAGACCGACGCCGCAAAATATGCTGTGACCTTCGATCTGACCTGCACCAACCTCGGTGCCGGCAACTGCATCGCGATCTACAGCATCGTCCAGGACGGCAGCACGGTGCTCTATAAGCGCTCGTGAGCTACTTTACGCCGCCGAGCTTGCAGATGTACTTCCACTGCTCCGGCGTCACGGCCTGAACCGACAGGCGCGGCTCACGGGCGAGCACCATGTCCTTGAGTTTCGGGTCGGCCTTGACCTGCGCGAGCGTCACCGGATTCGGAACATCCTTTACAGCCTTCACATCGACGAGGCCGAACTTGCCGGTCTCGTCGGTCGGGTCCTTCCGGTACTCGCCGATCACCTCGACGATGCCGACGATCCGTTTCTCGTCGCCGGTGTGATAGAAGAATCCGAAATCGCCTTTCTTCATCGCCTTCATGTTGCGCGCCGCCTTCCAGTTGCGCACGCCGCTCCATGGCTCGCCCTTCGCGCCGCGCTTCTTTTGCATGTCCCAGGAGAAGGTTTCGGCTTCGGTCTTGAACAGCCAGTAGCTCATCGGTGTCCCCTTCAGAACTTCGCGTCGATCGGATTGAAGGTCAGCCTCCAGGGCCGCACCTCGGAGTGCGAGAAGAGGCCGGCTTTCACGTAGGGGTCGTTTGCGTGCCACTTCCTTGCGGCTTCGAGATCTTCGGCTTCGAAGATGATGAGGCTGCCGGCCATTTCGCCCTTCTCGTTCAGAAAGGGTCCGCCGATCCTGATGACGTTGGTCTCGCGGGCATAGGCGAAATGGGCGTCGCGCGTCGCGAGCCGGAGCGGCAGCGAATTCTCCTTGTCGATGGCGGTGACGACGAACAGCATCGCAAGCCTCTCATTCCGGGCGCAGTGGCCGGCTCATCAGTCTTTCCAATGCCGCGGCCACCGGCAAGGTACCTTCCAGGATGGCCGCCACGGTTTCGGCGATCGGCAGTTCGATGCCGTGCTTCCTTGCGCGGGCGACCAGCGCAGGCGCCGTCTCGACGCCTTCCGCGAGCGGCGTGCCCGGCGCGCGCAACTCGGTCAGAGTCTTGCCCCTGCCGAGCCGCTGTCCGAACGCGAAATTGCGCGAGGAGGGACTCGAGGCGGTCAGGACCAGATCGCCTAGACCTGAAAGCCCCATAAGCGTTTCGGACCGCGCGCCCAGCGCTTCGCCAAGGCGGGCAAGCTCGGCGAAGCTTCGCGCGAGGAGCGCGGCGCGTGCGCTCTCGCCAAGGCCCAGGCCGTCGACCGTGCCGCATGCGATCGCATACACGTTCTTTGCGGCTCCGCCGAGGGCGACACCGGTCAGATCGTCGCTCGCATACGGACGGAATTGAGCATGGCTCAGCGATGCCTGCAGCCGGCGGGCGATGTCGAAGCGCGCGGCGATTGTGATCGCCGTGGGAAGTCCCTTCGCCACGTCACGGGCGAAGGACGGCCCGGACAGGACCGCAGGCTGCGCCTTGGGCGCGGCTTCCGCCAAGACCTCGGTAAGCAGCTTGCCGCTGTCGCGCTCGATGCCCTTGGAACAGAGCACGAGGGGCGTGTCATCGACGATGAGCGGCGCCAGGGCAACGAGCGACTCTCTGAGGTGTTGCGCGGGCACGACGACCAGCACCGCATCGCTTGCGGCCGCCGCGACGAGATCGCCCGTGGCGCGCACCGCGTCGGGCAAGGCGATCCCGGGGAGATAGGACGCGTTCTGGCGCGCGCGCGCGATCGACTCGATGACCTCGGGTTCTCGGGCCCAGAGCAGGACATCGCGGCCGGCTTCGGCCGCTACGAGGGCCAGGGCGGTACCCCAGGAACCGCCGCCAACGACCCCGATCCTCCTGTAAGGCCCTGTTTTTTTGCCGTTTTCCTGCATTATCCGAACTGTGGATTCTCGCTGAAAGATTGAACGATTTGTTGATTATTCAGAAATCGTGCTTATCTATGTGCGTACAGAAGAAGACACCGCTTGGGTAGGGAACACCAAATGGCCGAAAAAGACTCTGTTCGCGACCAGATTGTCGACGCCGCCAAGAAGCGCTTCTCGCATTTCGGCTATGCCAAGACGACCATGGCGGAAGTGGCGAGCGACTGCGCCATGTCGCCGGGCAACCTCTACCGCTTCTTTCCCGGAAAGCTCGATATCGCGGAAGCCATCGCGACCGAGGACTACAGCAAGCACCTCGAGCACTTGCGCAAGCTCGCCGTGCAGCCGAACAAGGACGCGCGCGAGCGGCTCCATGATCTTCTGTTCGAGGAGCTGCGCCGCACCTATCACAAGCTCGAAAAGGACCCGCGGGCCTACGAGCTGGCGCGGGTGATCAGCCAGGAGCGGCCGAAATTCGCCAATTGGATGCTCGAGAACGAGCGCAAGATCCTGATCGAGCTTCTTGACGAGGCCGAGCGCCGCGGCGAGTTCAAGACAGACGACAAGGAATTCACGGCCGAGATGGTCCAGGCGGCGACCATGAAGTTCCGCTACCCGCAACTGTGGTCGAAACTCACCCTGCCGAAGCTGGAACGCGAACTCGAGGGCGTGATGAACCTGCTGATCAACGGCCTATGCCCGCTCGCGGCCGAAGGGCGCAAGTCGGCCGCCCACGTGGCCGCCTAGCTCGCGCCACAAAGGCCGCGTAAGAAACGGATCATGCGCCGCCTCGCACTTGCTCTCATGGTTGCCGTCCTGGCGCCGATCTTCATGGCACCCGGACAGCCGGTCTGGCATCACGTGGAACTCAGCCCGGCGGATGCGGCAGAGCTGGATCGCCTCAGCGCCTATCTCAATGGAATCACCACACTGAAGGGCGGGTTCCTGCAGATCTCGCCGAACGGTGAGCAGAGCGAAGGCACGTTCTACATCTCAAAGCCTGGCCGGATGCGCTTCGAATACAAGCCGCCGACGCCGACGCTGCTTGTCGCGGACGGGCACACCGTCGCAGTGGCCAACACACGGCTGCACACCATCGACCGCTACCCGCTGTCCGACACGCCGCTCGGCGTGATCCTGAACAACGATGTCGACATCCGGCACAATCCGGCACTCATGGGCATCGAGCATCAGCAGGGGTCACTCCTGGTCCGGCTGCGGAGCACTGCCAACCGGACGAACTCGGACATCACGCTGGTGTTCACGGAACCGGAGTTCGAGCTCCGGCAGTGGACGGTCGTCGACAACCAGGGTCTTTCGACCACCGTGGCGCTGCGCGACCAGGAGCCCGGCGCAGTTCTGGCTCCGTCGCTCTTCATCCTGCCGGACAAGAACCCCTTCGCGCGAAACCGGCAGGAATAGGCAATGGCCAAGCGCCTACCCATCGTCGGATTTCCCTGCGATCGTCGGATGATCGGGGCGCATCCCTTCGACGTTGTCGGCGAAAAGTACATAACGGCAGTCCGGGACGGAGCGCAGGCCCTGCCGCTGCTTATTCCCGTGCTCGATCCGCCCATCGACACCCCGGACATTCTCGCCGCCGTCGATGGGCTGCTCTTCACGGGCTCGCCATCGAACGTTTCTCCGAGTCTCTACGGTGGCCCTGCGCCGCGTGAAGGCGTGCTGCAGGACGAGCACCGCGATGCGACGGCGATCCCGCTGCTCAAGTCGGCGATCGCTGCGGGCAAGCCGGTGCTCTGCATCTGCCGCGGCTTCCAGGAGCTCAATGTGGCGTTCGGCGGCACGCTCCATCAGCACGTGCACGAAGTCGACGGCCGCCAGGACCATCGCGAGGCCAGGGGCGCGCCCCTCGACGAGCAATATGGTCCGGCGCACCCGGTGCACGTGGAAGAAGGGGGCCTTCTCGCCAGGATAACCCGTGAGCGGACGTTTTCGGTGAATTCGCTGCACTCACAGGGCATCGACCGGCTCGCGCCGTCGCTACGGGTCGAGGCACGGGCGCCGGACGGTCAGATCGAGGCGGTTTCGATGCCTGCGGCGAAGGGATTTCTTTTCGGCGTGCAGTGGCACCCCGAGTGGAACTGGTCCGCCAATCCGGTTTCCCGCGCGATCTACGCCGCATTCGGCAGCGCCCTCGCCAACCGCTAACTCATTGAGAAGCAAGATCGGCCTGCCAGGCAAAATCTCTGCTTGACGTTTCGTAAGCAGTAGCTTACGGTAAGCTATGGCTTACGGAAATGCCCTCGCTGCACTTGCCGATCCCACCCGCCGCGTCGTGTTCGAGCGGCTGCGGAACGGCCCGCGTGCGGTGGGCGAGATCGCGCGCGGCCTGCCGGTCAGCCGGCCGGCGGTGTCGCAGCATCTCAAAGTGTTGAAGGAGGCGGGCCTCGTGACAGATCGCCCGGACGGCACACGCCGTGTCTACTTCATCGACCCCAATGGCCTGGCCGCGCTCCGCACCTGGCTCGACCGCTTCTGGGACCAGGCGTTGGAAGCCTTCAAGGCCGAAGCCGAAAGATCCGAAGAGGGAAAACAGAGCAGATGACCAAGACGATCTCCATTGCGCCTCTGAGCAAGACGCTCACAGTCAAAGCGGCTCAGGCGCACGCCTTTGATGTCTTCACCAACGGCATGGATCGCTGGTGGCCGCCCGGTCACGGCATCGGCGCAACTCCCGTGAAGCATTCGATCATCGAGCCGCGCCGCGGCGGCCGCTGGTACACCGTTCACGAGGACGGCGCCGAGATCGTGGTGGGGCACATGAAAGTGTGGGACGCACCTCACCGCATCGTTTTCAGCTGGGAAATCAACGCGCAATGGAAGCCCGATCAGAGCGTCGCCTCCGAGGTTGAGATCCGTTTCATCGCCGAGGGGCCGAAAACGACCCGCGTCGAACTCGAGCACCGGAATTTCGAGGCCTTGGGCCAGGAGGGCGGCGAGAAGATGCGCAAGGATGTCGGCGGCGGCTGGCCCACGCTGCTCGAACTGTTCAAGAAAGAAGCCGAACGCTGAGGCGGGGGGGACGCGATGAACCGATATCTGCACGCCGCTGCCGGCCTTGCAGTCGCAACACTGCTCGTCCATCCCGCCTGTGGCGCAGTGAAGGATGCAGCACCAAACGGCTTTTCGGTCGCCGAGAGCGTCCATATTGCGGCGCCGCCCGACAAGGTCTACGCCGAACTCATCCAGCCCTCACACTGGTGGAGCTCCGAACATACATTTTCACGCAGCGCATCCAATCTGACGCTGGATGCACGCGCCGGCGGCTGCTGGTGCGAGGCTCTGGCGAACGGATCGGTGCAGCACCTGGCCGTAGTTTTCGCAAGCCCCGGCAAGCGGCTCGTGATGCGCGGCGCGCTCGGCCCGTTGCAGGGGCTCGGGGTCGAAGGCGCGATGACGATCGACCTCAAGCCCTCTGACGGGGGCACAGATCTCACTGCGACGTACAACGTCGGTGGCTATCTGAAGGACGGCCTGACGAGTTGGGCGGACCCCGTCGACCGGGTGTTGGGGGAGCAGTTCAACCGCCTCAAAGCCGATGTCGAAACCGGATCCGCGGAGACCAAGCCATGATCACAATCTACGCCGCCTACAACTTTCCGCCGTTTCTCAAGGGCATCGTCCGCGATCTGCGGCCGATCTGGGCCGCCGAGGAACTCGGCATTGCGTACGACATCCATTGGCTAGATACGCCCAAGGGTGCCCATCGCGAACCAGGCTATCGCCGGATCAACCCGTTCGGGAAGATTCCTGCCATGACCGACGGCGAGGTCTCGCTGTTCGAATCCGGGGCCATTGTGAACTACCTGTTCGACAAAGCCGGGAGGAACCCGAAGGACGATGCCGCGCGGGCGCGGAATCTGGCCTGGTGCTTCGCCGCGGTGAATACCGTCGAGCCGCAGACCTTCGAGGTGCTGCTCTATGACACATTCTGGAAGGAACGGCCCAATCGCGACGCCTTCCGCGCTGAGCGGGTGGATAGCGCGAAGCTGCGGATGAACGAGATGAATGCAGCGCTGGGCGACGAGCCTTATCTCACTGGCAGCGACATCGCACCTGCGGACATAATGATGACGACGGTCGTGAACTTCGCGCGTAACGCGCCGGAGATCATGGCCGACGCGCCGCGCGTGGCGGACTGGCTGGCGCGCTGCACGGAGCGTCCGGCGTACAAGCGGGCAACTGGGCTGCAGGGTGTCGGTCCCAAGAAGGCCGCCTGAGGCGGGCCGCCCGGCCATGCGCGCGGCGCGTGTGGGGTAGGCGCGAATGTGACTACGGGACGCCGCCGTGCGTTCCTAAGTCGGTACCATGACCAGGCTTCCTCCTCCCATCTGGATGTTCCTGCCGCCGCTTCTTCGCTTCCTCGATCGCGATGTGTCCCCAGTTCGTGATCGCGAAGACAAGGAGCGGCACGACGAACATCGGCCACGTTCCTACGAGCGCGATCCCGGTGCTGAACAGGACCAGGCCGGAGCATGGCACGGCCCTTGATGCCTATGCCGGCAGGGCACGGCGCTGGGTCTGAGCCGTGACCGACCAGCGGGCATCTGCTAGCCTCTCGCCATGAACGCAAAGCGCGCCCTTCTCATCCTCTGCGCGCGGATCGGGTTCAATCCCTGAAGCCCGCCGGCCGCGTGCGCGCGGCCGGAACGTCTTCCCGATCCCTCCCGGAGTACGCGCATGACCGTTCATGGCAGCAATCAGACCAAGCACTGGCAGGCGCTCGATGCCGCGCACCATGTCCACCCGTTTACCGACACGGTGGCGCTGAACAAGGAAGGTGTGCGCGTCATCACGCGCGCCAAGGGAGTCTATCTCTGGGATTCGGACGGCAAAAAGATCATCGACGGCATGTCG
>Ga0335069_10010968_pt1 | contig 12817 bp, 6 predicted proteins | sample Lox_Sample_11_FD_206714 | JGI IMG/M metagenome (GOLD analysis project Ga0335069, IMG submission 206714) | Soil microbial communities from Loxahatchee National Wildlife Refuge, Florida, United States - Lox_Sample_1.1 | ecosystem: Environmental > Terrestrial > Soil > Wetlands | place: USA: Florida... | reverse complement strand
TTCCTTCTCCACCGTCGTGGTACCGTCGCTGTAGGTCCACGTGTAGCGGTATTCGCGGATGCCGGACGGATCCACGGGCTGCGGCTCGGTCCAGCTCACGGTCACCGTGTCACGGTTGGTGACCTGCCCCGCGGCAAAGTCCACGGGGCGGAGGAGCGGTGCGCCCACCGAGGCCAGCGGGCGCAGCAGCACGAGCGCGTCCGGCGTGTCGGCCGACTGGTTCTCCCAGAAGATGTAGATCGACCCGCGGTACACCACGGCGTGCGGGAACAACGCGCCCTGGTTCGGGTCCGTGTTGTTCATCAGCTGGGACTGCCAGGCCCCGTCCCCCGTCCGGGAGAGCAGCGTGGCCCGCGCCGGGTTCTTGGTCCCGTCCGAGTACAGCATGTACTGGGTCCCGCGCACCTGCATCACCTGGGCGAAGTGCGCAGGGGCATCCGACGCGGGGATTTCCGGCAGGGCGGCCAGGGAGCCGCCGTCGGTCAGCCGCGCAAGCCAGATCTGTGAGGTGTTGGTGCCGAAGGGCGACCGTTCCCAGGCCACGGACAGCCCGGAGGAAAGCGGGTACAGTCGCGGCCGTTCGTTCTCGAACGCCAGCGGATCCGCGCCGAACGGCGCCCGGCCGCCGATGGCGTCCTTCGAATCGGTGAGAGCGACCGGCGCCCCCCAGGTTGCCCCGTCGTCCGTGCTCTGCGTCACGTACACCTGCCAGGTGCTCGTGAGGTCAGACCGGATCTCGCGCGCCTCGAATGCCAGGTAGTCCCTGCCCTTCCAGACCGCATGAGATGGCTGCAGCTGCGGGTTGCCTACCGCGGCGCCGGGCGCTACCAGCGGCGCAAGGGCAGACCACGAGCGGCCGTCCTGGGAACGGGAGTAAACCAGGCTGACCGATCCAAGGGCGCCGCCGTCCGAGGATCCCTGGGAGAGCAGCAGCAGGAGCCCGCCGCCGGCTGTCGTGAAGAGGTTCGGAACCCCGGTGGATACGCTGGGCGCAATGCTCTGCAGGCGCTGGAAGCTCGCCCCCTTGTCCGTGGACTGCAGGATCAACGTCTGCCGCTCCGAGGTTGCCACTGCCACGAGGATGCGATCGTGGGAGTCCACCACCATGGAGTACACGCGCGGCTCGTTGCCGGGGATCAGCCCCGTGGAGTGGACCGGGCCGAAGAAGCGCGGGTGAGTGGTCCAGGAGATCCCGTCCGCCGAGGTCGCCAGGGACAGGAAGATGTCTCCGTTGGTCGGGTCCGCGGCGGACTTCCGCTGGATCTCCTGCCAGGCAGCCACCAGGAACGTCGATCCGGCGGCCGAGGTGCTGGACGAGAGCGCCGGTGGCGCAAGCACCTGGGGCTGTTCCCAGTACAGGGACTGCCCGTGGGCCGCGGCGGCAGAGAAGGCGAGGAGAAAGCAGGGAACGAGCGAGGCGGTCCGTAGTCTCATGATATGTTCAGCTGTACCTCGAGCCGCTTCTTCAGGCGTTGAAGCCCCGGATAGGTCTTGTTCTTGGGAGACTTCGGATCGTCCCAGAGCTGCAGCACCCGGTCGTAGGCGTCCTGGTAGGCGCCGGAGAGAAACATGGTGAATGCCTGGTTGTAGATCTGCATGTCCGACGGGGAGAGCTCCCGAAGCGCCTGGCTGCCTATCTGCCTTCGGATCTGGCCGTCCAGGATGACGACGTCCCCGTTTCTTGGATCTATCGTGGCGGCCTGCTTCAGCAGGTCCAGGCCCCGCTGCAAGGCTTCCTGTGATCCCTGCTGCGCCAGCGCGCGTGCCTGCCGCACGAGGGCCGCCGCCTGCGCTACCTGCGCCGCGGAAGGCGGCTTGACCGGGTTCAGCTCGGCATCCAGTCTGCTGAGAGTGGGCTTGATCTGCGCCGCGTACGCGGGATCCACGGCGGAATAATCCTTGAGCGCGTTGTACGTGACCTTGAGCTGATCCCCCTTCTGGTCCCTGCTCGCCTTGATGAAGGCGGCGATCTTGTCCGCGGCCTCCTTCTGGAACGCCTTGGGGTCTGCCTGCCTCCTGATTTGCAACTGCAGCACCCTGGCGTCTCCAAAGTTGGGGGCCACGGCCAGGGCGTCCTTCACGTTCTGGGCGGCGTCCTCCAGGCGTCCCGAGGCCAGCGCGTCACGGGCATTCTTCACGAATGCGTTGACCACGTCCGCCTTGGGATCCGAGCGCGGGATGACCCGCCCGCGGCTGATTTCCACGGCGGACTGGATGGAGAGTCGCCGGTTGTCGAACGGGGGATAGGTACCCGGCTGACCCGCGTCGTTCCAGGCCCTGACCGCGGCGTCCAGCGCGTCACTTGCCCCGAGGTAATTCGCCTCCGCGATCAGGCGGTCGATGTTCGCCAGGGACTTCTGCGCCGCGGTAACCGAGATGGTGAGCCTGAGGTCGTTGATGCTCCCCTGGAGCTTGTTCAGCTCGTCGGTGGTCCGAGCGAAGGCGTGGTCACTGTAGGCCTTCGCGAGGGAGTTCAGGTACGCGCCGCGCGCAAGGTCCATGGAGGAGGTGGCCCCGTCGGGATCGCCCCTCTTGATGGCGGCCTGGGCCTGCGTCCAGTTGTTGTCCCCTTCCCTGCTCAGGATCGCTGCCGCATCCATCTGCTGCTGCGATTCGGCGGTGAGCGACTGGATCGCTGCGAGCTCCGAGCGGGCATCCTGCAGCAGGGCGTTGTACCCCGGGCGTCCCGAGGTTCCTTCGAACAGCGCGGCATATCCCGGGCTGACCTTCACCCACGGCTTGTCCCCTTCCAGGGCTTGTTCCTGCGCGCTGATATCGGCGATGAGCGAGTCCAGCGCCGCTCCCAGCGGCGCGAGCACCGCAAGCGCCTGGTCGGGTCGCGGTTGGGCTTGTGTGCCCGGCGCCGGCGTCGGGCCTCTCTTCAGCTCTTCCGCCCGCGCATGCTGGGCGATGATATCCTGCAGCCGCCGCGGGAGGTCGGCTGATTCGAGGTTGGCAATCCTCAGCGCGTACTGCAGGTCCCGGCCCTGCAGGTCGTTCTCGGAAAACGCCTGGAATCTCGCCGCCATGGCCTTCGCAGAGGCGGAAAGGCCGGCCGCGGCCGGGCTGGAGCCTGTCAGGGACAGCCACGCCTGTGCCCGAGCCGTCCAGTCCGACTGCTGCGTCCTGGAATCGTTCCACCGCACGTCCAGCGTGGTGCGGGCCTCCGCCAGGCGCGAGCTTTCCGAGGCGCCACTGGTCCCCGCTGCCACAGCCGCGGCTGCGCGGGACGCCCCCGCGGCGATCCCCTGCGTTCCTCCCACCGTTGGCATTGCCGAGAGCTCGTTGCGCCAGGAGATCAGGAGCCGGTACGCCGCCGCTTCCGAGCTGTATTCCTGCAGCGCGAACGCGCGATCCACCAGGTCCTTTGCGCGGCGGTCCAAGGGAACGGCCGTCCACGATCCGTCGCTGCCGGGCTGTACCTGGGCGGACGCCAGGCCAATGGCGCGAGCCGCAAGGGAGGCACGCAGGGCCAGGGCGCCGAACTCCGCGTCCGCGGCCACGAGTGACCCCGCGGCGTACTTCGACCGCGCCGACTCGAAGGCTGCGGCAAAGGCATCCGAGGCGGTCACCGCGGCAAGCTGGGCATCGTCCGTCCATAGCCGCCGAAGCGCGTACGCCAGCCCTTCGTCCCGGCCCTTGCCGCGCCCGAGGTAGATCCATCCGAGGTATTGCAGGTAGGCGTCCGGCCTGCCTCCTTTTTGCGGGATGGTCCCCTGGATGTCTGCCAGAGCCGCGGCACCGGCCCGTACCTTCCCCTCGGCCTGGGCGGCGGCGAGCAGCGGCGCGGAGAGCCGGTCGAACTGGGCGGTCGCGTCTGCGCCCGGATGCGCCAGCAGTGCCGCCAGGGCTGGCCGCATGGCGGCAACATCCGGGGGCGAATCCGATTCTGCCTTGGCGGCCGAGGCGATGTCCGCCACCGTCTGCTCGACGCTCAGCGTGATGATCTCCCCGTACGCTGCTTTCTCGAACGCCCCGCTGGGCAACTGCACTCCAGCCTTGGCGGGGTCGTTGAACAGCTGCAGGTAAGCGGCCAGCGCGGCACGGTACTTCCCCTGGGCCTCCCGGATGTTCCCGGCGGCTGCCAGCTTGTCCCCCGCCTGGAGGAGGTCCAGGGCATTGTTCATGACCCGGTACAGGCCCGCAACCGTTCGCGAACCTCCGCCTTCCAGGTCGAATCGCTGGGGGTCCAGTTTCTCGAGCTGGTTGGCCAGCAAGTCGATCCGTGCGGAATCCCCCTGCTGCTGCGCGTCGTTGAGCTGCGCGGCAAGGACGTTGTACTGCGCCTTGATGGCCATGATCTGGCCCACCAGGCGGTTGGTCTGGTCCCGCAGCTCGGGGTTGCTGCGCTGGATCGAGGCCAGCAGCAGCAGCGCCTGGGAGTAGTCCTGCTGCTTCATCAACCGCTCGACCTGCGCGAGGCGTGACTCCTCCTGCCCGGCCGCCGTGGCGATCGCGGTGACGGCCAGGAACAGGGCGAGGCATACGATTAGCGCGCGGGTCTTCAGGCTGTGTGCGTGCAACAGAACCCCACCATTCGATATTATCGGCGAAATGTTCGCCTGGGTCATCCCCGGGACCCCGGGCGGCGGGCGTGGCCGTCCTCCTTCCCCCGTAAGAGTTTATCCTATCGTGCCGCCGTTCTCCCTATGTGGAATTACTTGAAGTGCCGATGTATACTCTTGACTGGCATGGGGTACCGCAAGGTTTCCATCCTGTTACTGATGCTCGCCCTTGCCCAGCTTTCCTGGGGACAAGCGCAGAATTTCTTTGCCGGGTGGACTGACCTGATGAGCTCCTTCGCGGACAGCAACACCGGGCTTCGTTCGTTCCCGACACTGCTGATCCCCATGGGCGGAATCGCGGAAGGGATGGGCACGGCCTACACCGCGGTTGCCCGCGATGCCGGCTATATCGAATACAATCCCGCGGCGAGCTCCCTGCTTCCGACCTCCGAGGTAGCGTTGTACCACCATGCCTGGATCGCGGACTCCAACATGGAAGGCGTGGTATACACGCGCCGCTTTGACGACCTGGGCGTGGGTTTCGGCGCCAAGTTCCTGTACGTGCCTTTCACGGCGTACAACGACTGGGGATCCGCGGTTGCCAACAACTACATCAGCGAGACGGTAGCCTCCGCCAACGTCTCCTACAACTTCCTGTCCAGCTACTACTTCTCGGGGATCGCCGTGGGCGGAACCTTGAAGGTAGCCTACCGCGACATCCCGGACATCAGCTCCCTTTCGGTGTACAACCAGTCGGCCCTCGCCGTCATGGGGGACCTCGGGGTGGAGACGAGCTTCAACTTCCTGAAGTTCTACAGCTCCCAGAGCCGCAACTTCTCTGTGGCCATGGTGGTGAAGAACCTCGGGATCTCCACGCTGTCGGACGAGTCGCTGCCGCAGATCGCAACCGCCGGAATCGCGTGGTCCCCGTTCCGTCCCTGGACCCTCGCCCTGGACTTCAACTATCCCTTCAGCCTCCCGGGCCAGCCGCCGGCCGAGGTCTGGAACGTCGCGGTGGGGACCACGGTGGCCATGACGAGCTTCCTCTCGGTGCAGGGCGGGGTGCTGATGAAGGCGGACAACCCGCGCGTCAGCGTGGGAGCCAACGTGGCGCTGGGCACCATGGCGCTGGACATGAATTACAACCTGGACCTCAGCGGGTCGCTGAACCCCCTGGACAAGTTCAGCGTGCAGGCCAAGTTCGACCTCGGGGACCAGGGCCGCGCCGCGCGGGAGAAGCAGGCCGAGGCACTCTACCTTCGGGGCGTGGAGGAGTTCGCCCACAACAACTACGCCGGCGCCATCGCTCTGTGGGAGGAGGCGCTGAGACTGGACCCGAAGTACACCCCGGCCTCGGACAACATCCGGACGGCCAAGCAGTCCATGGCCCTGCAGGACGGCGGATCCAACTAGTCCCTTGAACGCCCGCGACCCTCTGGAGGCAGCTGAGCACCCCATTCCCGAGCAGACGCTGCGGCGCATCCCGCTGTACCACCAGATCCTCGCGGAGATGCAGGTCCGCGGCGAGGCCTATGTCTCCTCCCGCCACCTCGCGCAGTTCTTCCGAATCGACGACACCCAGGTCCGCAAGGACGTGTCCCTCATCGGCTACAAGGGAAAGCCGAAGGCCGGCTATTCCATCCTCGGGCTCAAGAAGGCCATCGAGGAGTTCCTCGGCATCAACTACGAGAACACCGCGATCCTGGTCGGCGCCGGGCGGCTGGGCTCCGCCCTCAGCCAGTACCCTGGACTGGCCGAGTACGGCCTGAAGCTGGTGGCGATCTTCGACAACGACCCCGCCAGGACGGGGACGGTCCTCGGCACCTTCACCATCCTGCCCATGGAGAGCCTCCAGAGGGTGGTGCGCAGCTTCGACGTGGGCATCGCCATCATCTGCGTGCCCAAGGACGCCGCCCAGAGCGTGGCGGGCCGCATTGTTTCTCTCGGGATCAAGGCCATCTGGAACTTCTCTCCCACGCAGCTCACGGTCCCCTCCGACGTCATTGTGCGCAACGAGAACATCGCGCTGGGGCTGGCCATCCTTTCGCACTACCTCAAGCGCCGCAAGAACGACGATGCTTCCACGGCCCGGGCCCAGGTCCGGGAAAACCCTCCGCAGCAGATGATCGACATTTTCTCCCGCTGCCAGCCCAAGCGCGAGTTCCTCGTGCAGATCCTGGAAGAGACCCAGCGCGCGTTCGGCTACATCTCGCGGGAGTCGATCGGTCATATCGCCGACTTCCTGAACATCTCCCGCGAGCAGGTGGTGGAGGCGGCCGCGTTCTACCCGCTCTTCCGGACGGAGCCGCCGGCGCGGTTCCGCATCAGCATCTGCCGGGGAGAAAGCTGCTCGAGGAAGGGCGGGGATTCGCTGCGCGAGCTGGTGGAGCGGGAGCTGCACATCGCGGACGGCGAGACTACCTCGGACGGCCGTTTCAGCCTCGAGATGGTGGCCTGCCGCGGCCTGTGCTCCGAATCCCCCAACGTGCTGATCAACGACCAGTCCATTCCCGCCAAGACACCCGAGGACCTGGCCCGCCACCTTCGGGGGCTCGCCGGCAAGTAGCCCGTCTCGCCGGTCCTCGGCCTGCTGCCGGGCCTTGCACCCTTGTCGGGGTGGCGGCGCCGATTGACACCGGCTGCGCGCTCCACGACACTCCCCCCATGCCGGACCTTCCCTCCAACACCCCTGGCGCCGCCGCCGGGTTTGAGCGCCTGTTCGCCATCATCCAGCGTCTTCGGGCGCCGGGCGGCTGCCCCTGGGATCGCCAGCAGAGCCCCCGGACGCTTCGCGCCGCCCTCCTGGAAGAAGCCTGGGAGTGCATCAGCGCCATCGACAACCAGGACAACCTCAACATGGCCGAGGAACTGGGAGACCTGTACCTCCTCACGACGATGATGTCGTGGATGAAGGAGGAGGAAGGCGCGTTCACCCTCGAGTCGGTCCTGCAGGGCATCTCGGACAAGCTCATCCGCCGCCATCCCCACGTGTTCGGGAAAGCCCGCGCAGACGACGCGGAGCAGGTCCTGGTGCAGTGGGACGCCATCAAGGCCCAGGAAAAGGCAACGTCGAGGGGCGATGAAAGCGGGGCGAGAGCTGGCCGTGCCACGGACACCCGCGGGCCGTCACACGCCTCGTCCCTGGACGGGGTGCCCTCCTCTTTCCCTCCCCTGGAGCGCGCGGCCAAGCTGCAGAAGAAGGCGGCGAAGGTCGGGTTCGACTGGCCGGGGCCCGATCCGGTCTGGGCCAAGATCGAAGAGGAGCTCGGCGAGCTTCGCCAGGCGGTCCGCGCCGCCCACGGATCTCCCCATGACGCGCTCGCGGCGCACGTGGAGGAGGAGGTTGGAGACCTGCTGTTCTCCGTGGTCAATCTCGCCCGCCTGCTGAAGGTGGACCCGGCTCTTGCGCTTCATCGCACCAACGTGAAGTTCGACCGGCGATTCCGCGAAGTCGAGCGCCGACTGGGACGCGAGGGAACGGGACCGAAGGAAGCGGGGCTCGAGCGGATGGACGCGCTGTGGAATCAGGTCAAGTCGGAGGAACCCGTCGGTGACGCGCCCGGAGCGCAGAACGCCTCGAAGTAGCTGATGGGCTCCTGGCCCGGCCCGCTCGCCCAGCAGCGAATCCTCCGCGCGGATGAGCTCTCCCACGCGCCGGCTGCTTCCAGTGTCTTTCGGATGGACGGCCCCGTGGCGGGCAACCGCAGCATCGAGCTTCCGCCGTCGGGCCCGACAACCTCGAAGTCCGAGCCCCAGTACGCGGACATGAGCGAACGGCGGCGCGCGGTTCCCTGCGGAAGCGCCGGTTCCGCGGCGAGCAGCACCAGGCCTTCCGGAAGGCTCGCGTTCATGCGACGCGCGAAGGCCTGCGCATCATCGTAGTCGTGCAGGTCGATCGCGGCCGCCTCCTCCTCGGAGGACAGCCCGAGGCTCAACGGGTTTGCGAACTCCAGCCGCGGCTTGGGATTGAAGCCCTCGGTGAAGCGCGCCCGGTAGCCGGCACGCGCCAGCGCCCGTTCGAATACCACCATGAGGTCCAGGTGGGAAATGAACGCGGCCGGACCGGTCTTGGAGAACGTGAAGACGATCCTCCGCCAGGGTCCAGGATCCGCGGATAGGGGTACCTCCCCCGACGAAGTTCCGGGAGACGGTTGCCGCGGCTCGAAAGGGGTCGCCCCGGGGTCCGGCTCGAAGTCCGAAACCTCGCTGGCCGAAATCCCCAGGGCGATTCCGTCCCAGGGGAGGCGCTCCCCCGGCTCGCGCCGGCGGCACGTCTGTCCCAGCACGTCCCAATCGGCCTCCGCGATGACCCGGCGCCACAGCTCCAGGTCCACGTGCTCCTCCCACGCATCCAGCCGGGCGCCGCGCCGCCAGGCTTCATGCACCAGCCGGCCCGAACGCTCATCGCCCCGGGAGACGATTCCTTCCAGCAGGGAAAGGATGGGCGCGTGGTAACCGATCTTGAGCCCGCTGCCGGCCAGGCCGTCGCGGATCGCCATGATCTGCGCCAGCGCCGGCTCTTCCCGGACCTGTTCCGCCCGCTGCCACGGCGTGTGGGGCTTGGGAATGAACGGTGCCACGTTCACGTTCAGGCTCATGCCGGTGGCGGCGCGCACCTCGCGCAGGAAATCCACGATCGGGCCGGCCTCATCCTCCCCGGCCGCCGGGGGCAGGCCGACCATGAAGTAGAACTTGGCCTGCTTCCAGCCCTTGGAGCGCGCCTCGCGCAGGATCCCGACCACCTTTTCCAGCGCGACGTCCTTGCGCACCTGCCGCTGCCACTCGGGCCGAGCAGCTTCCACGGCGAACGTGAGACCGCTTTTTCGGACCTCCGACAACTCGCCCAGCAGTCCGAGGGAAAGGGAGTCCACCCGCAGCGAGGGCAGGGAGAAGGAGACCTTCCGCGAGGAATACGCGGCGTTGAGGTCCCGCACCAGGTCCTGGATGCCGCGGAAGTCTCCCGAGGAAAGTGAAGACAGGGTCACCTGCCGGTAGCCAGCCCGGTCCACCAGGGCGCGAACCTCTCTCTCGATGCACGGCAACTGCTTCAGCCGTACCGGCCGGTACAGGACCGTGGCGTGACAGAATCGGCAGGCGTTGGGACAACCTCGCATGATCTCCACGGTCCCATGGTCCTGCACCACCCTCATGCTGGGCACCGGGCCCGCGGCAACCACGGCGGAGGACGCGAACCCGCGCCAGTACGCCCGGCGGACGACGCCCTGCCTCCCGGGGTACCAGGTGCTTGCGTCCGCGCGAAGCCGCCCCAGGAGGTCCTCCCTCCGCGCCCCCCGCCGCTTCATCGAGGCCATCTCGCCAAACATCCGTCCGATCCATCCCTCCGCTTCCCCGATGAACACGATGTCCGCGAAGGGTCCAAGGGGCGCGGGGTTGGTGGCCGCGGGACCGCCGACGATCACGATGGGCTCCGACCGCCCACGGGAGGACGCGTCTACCGTGACCCCGCCGCAGTCCAGGATGGTGAGGAGGTTGGTGAGCGTGAGCTCGTAGCCGAAGGAGAAGGCCACCACGTCGAAGCGGTTCAGCGGGCGGAAGGTCTCCAGGGAGCCGAGGGGAAGGGCGGCGGCGCGAAGCGCGGCCTCGAAGTCCGGCGCCGGGGCGAATACACGCTCGCAGTACACCCCGTCCAGCGCGTTGAGCTCGTGGTAGAGAATGCGAACGGCCGCGTTGGACATGCCGATCTCGTACAAGTCGGGGTACGAGAGTGCAACGTGCAGCGCGGCAGCGTCCTTGCGGACCGTGCCGAACTCCCCGCCGGCATAGCGGCCGGGCTTCTCCACCTTGCGGAACAGGTTCAGCAATTCCGGGGGAAGCGCCACCCCCATCCTAGTAGCGCAGCCTCCGCCGGCTGATGTTCATCAGGATGCCCACGCCGATCAACCCGGTCCACAGCGCCGAGCCTCCCTTGGACAGGAACATCAGCGGGATGCCGGTCACGGGCATGATCCCCATGGCCATCCCGGTGTTCACCACGACGTGGAAGAAGATCATGGAAAGGATCCCGGTGCCGGCCAGCATGGCGTAGTCCTCGCGGGACGCCCACACGATGCTGATCCCGCGCAGCAGGATCGCCAGGAACAACCCGAACACCAGCAGCGCGCCCAGGAAGCCCCATTCCTCGGCCAGGATGGAGAAAATGAAATCAGTGCTCTGCTGGGGAAGGAACTGGTAGTGGCTCTGGGTTCCGTGCAGCCAGCCTTTCCCATGCAGGCCGCCGGAGCCGATGGCGGTCACGGACTGGATGATGTTCCAGCCGGCGCCCTGCGGATCGATCTGCGGGTTGATGAAGATCACCAGGCGCATGATCTGGTAGTCCTTGAGAACCACCCGGAGGGCTGCCGAGAGAAGTCCTCCGGTCAGCACGACCGCACCCGCCCAGGCCATCCAGAGGAAGTACCGCTGGCGGAACGACCTCCAGCCCACCAGCGCCAGCCCCGCCACCATCGCCGTGGCAAGCAGCAGGTACTTCATGATGTCCGAATCCGAGAGCAACCCGACCAGGGAGACCCCGCTGGCCCCGGTGCGGGCATGCAGCGTGGGGATCGCCGCCAGGATGAACGCGATGGCCCCGGCCACGAGGATGAACATGAGGTGGCGGGCCTGGGCGCCGCCGACCAGCGCCATGAGCAGGAAGATGGGAATGAACGCCAGCGCCTCCCCCATGTCCGGCTGCAGCAGGATGAGGGCAATGGGCACCAGGGCGATCACCAGGCCCAGCAGGAAGCGGGGGAGCTCGCGGATCCCGTTGCCGATGCCGGTGAAGTAGGTGGCCAGGAACAGTATGGTGGCGAGCTTCGCGAACTCTGCCGGCTGGATTCCGATCTCCGGGAAGCCCAGCCAGGAACGGGCACCGTTCACCGTGCGCCCGACCACCAGCGTCAGCAGCAGCAGGAAGAGCGCCCCGCCATAGATGTACAGGGAGAGCATGCGAAGCGTGCTGTAGTTGACCATGGCAAAGACCACCATCAGCACCACGCCCGTGAGCCCCCAGATGATCTGGCGAATGTACTCCACCGAAACCTGCGTCCCGTTGGCGCTGATCCCGCTCGAATAGATGAAGAGGATCCCGATCCCGAGCAGGGCCACGGTGGCGCCGAAGAGCACGAGGTCGAACGAGGCGAGGGTGAGCTTTCTCAATCGCGTCTCCCGGTCAATCGTGTCTCCCGGTCAATTCAGTCTCGATCAATTCAGTCTCGATCAATCCAGTCTCGATCAATCCACTCTCCCGGGACCCGGCACCGGCGCGTACCACGGCTTCAGGGTGGCCACCGCGTCTTCGTAGCTCTGGTTTGCGAAGATGCCCTGGAAGATGAGGTTGGCCGCCTTGGGCGCCCACCACTCCCAGTTGTCGGAGGCCTCCACCATCACCACGACGACCACCCGGTCCTCGGGGTTTGGGGTCTCGTAGGGACCGTATGCGGCGAACCACGAGTGCCAGTTCTTGATCTCCACTCCCGAAACCACCTGGGCGGTCCCGGTCTTTCCCGCTATCTCCACCGCCTTGGTGGTAATGACGGGACCCGCGGTGCCCTTGGTGATGACACCGCGCATTGCCTGCTGCACCACCTGGAACGCCTGCGGGCTCACCGGCGACTCGTGCAGCACCTCGGGTTTGACCTCGGAGATGGTCTGGCCGGTACGGGGATCCACCGTCTTCAGCAGGAGGTGGGGCCGGTACACCTTTCCCTCGTTCACGATCATGGCCACGCTGTCCGCGAGCTGCAGCGGCGTCATCGTGACATCGCCCTGGCCAATGGAGATGTTCAGGGTATCGCCGCCCACCCACGGCTTGTGCTTGACCTTGTCCTTCCATTCCGGCGTGGGCAGCAGCCCCGCCGTCTCTCCCGGGAGGTCGATACCCGTGAGGGAGCCCACCCCGAAGTCCCTGGCGTAGGACAGGATCTTGTCGGGTCCCAGGCGGTTGCCCATGGTCCAGAAGTACACGTCGCAGGACTGGGCGAGGCCCCCGAAGAGGTCCTCGTAGCCGTGCCCGGTCTTCAGCCAGCAGTTGAACGTGCGGTCTCCGAACTCGATCTTGCCGGTGCACAGCACCGCCTGCGTCAGCGGGATGGTGCCGTCATCCGCAATAGCCGTGCTCATGATCACCTTGAACGTGGAGCCGGGGGGATAGGCGGACTGGATGGCCCGGTCGATGAACGGCGAACCCGCGTCCAGCGACAGCTTGTTGAAATACGAGGCCCCCTCGGTGGTGAAGAACCGGTTGGGGTCGAACGTGGGGTAGCTCACCAGCGCAAGCACCTCTCCCGTGGTGGGGCGGAGCACGACCACGG
>Ga0335069_10010963_pt1 | contig 12818 bp, 6 predicted proteins | sample Lox_Sample_11_FD_206714 | JGI IMG/M metagenome (GOLD analysis project Ga0335069, IMG submission 206714) | Soil microbial communities from Loxahatchee National Wildlife Refuge, Florida, United States - Lox_Sample_1.1 | ecosystem: Environmental > Terrestrial > Soil > Wetlands | place: USA: Florida... | reverse complement strand
ACCCCGCTGACGAAGAGCGGTTGCGCGTAGATCTGGCCGTCAACCGGGAGCGCGGCGAGTTTGCCGAAGCTTTGCGGATTGACGCTGCCCGGATTCAGAACTGTTTCTTGTGTATTCGAATTGGTGCGCTCGTTGTCATAGTTCGCAGTGGTGACGCTTACTTGAGCGGACGCAGACGCGACTATAAACGACGCTACCAGGATATGGATCCGAAGATGCATTCGATCTCGTGACTGTTGGTTAGCGAATTCCGGCTGTGGTGCAAGCACCGGTCGCGACAGTTGAATAAACCCTTTCCGAAAGCAGTTGTTTCGGAGATCCTCAGGGTCCCGTTTACGCTCTGTTGCTCTATTAGGAACGATAGCATAAGACAGCCGGCGAAACGCGAACGGGATGCGCAATTTTCTTGGACGCCAGATGAGTGGAATTGGTTGACGAATTTCTTGGCCGAATTCAGTATTCTGAATGCTGATCATGAATCGTGCAGCGACTCGAGTCGCGCTTTGCTCCGTAGCGGCAATGCTGTACTTTGCAGTACTTTACAAGCACTGCTTGTCAGCGTGGTTCCAGCAGGATGATTTCGCCTGGCTCGCGCTTCGTATGCGGGTTCACAATGCGGGCGACTTGATTTGGGCTTTGTTTTCCCCTTTTGCCCAGGGCACCATTCGACCGCTGAGCGAACGGGCGTTCTTTCTGGCGTTTTCGTTTTGGTTTGGGCTCAACGCGCTACCCTACCGATTGCTCGTGTACATCACCTGTCTAGGTGACATTGCGTTACTTAGCGCAATCGCGTACCGTTTAACGAAATCCCACATCTCCGCCCTCGCGGCACCGGTGTTTTGGATCTCGAGTTGCGCGCTCGTGTCGCCGCTAATGTGGACCGCCGCTTACAACGAGGTGCTGTGCAGCTTCACATTTCTGATGGGATTTCTCGCGCTGATTTTTTACACCGAAACGGGTGACTGGCGATATTACGCGGCTTTGTGGCTCGCTGCTGTACTCAGCTTCGGAGTCCTGGAGGTCGCGGTCATGTTTCCCGCGATCGCGGTGTTGTATGCGATTCTTTGCGGGCGAAAGTACATGAAACCTGTCGCGTGGCTGCTGGTACTGTCCGTTGCTTTCGCCGTTCTCCGGTCGTTGATTCACACTCAGCCGCGAGGCGATTACTACAAGATGTATTTTGGAGCGGCGCTCGAGACATTGTGGGCTTATCTGCGCCGCGCCTTTGTGGCCGGCGGACCAGACTTCGTGGCGCTGGTATTGGCTGCAACGCTGCTGGCATTTGTGGTGATTGAGATGCGCCGCCGGAATTTCGTTCCGTTGTTTTTAGCTGGCTGGTTCCTGCTGACCGTCGCGGTGTTCCTGCCGTTTAAGAACCACATCACGGATTACTATCTCACCGTGCCGGTGGTGGGACTGGCGTTGCTTGCGGCGTGTGCAGTCTCGCGAGCCTGGGCTGCGGGTTGGAAATTCGCGACAGTTGCGGCGCTATTATCGGCCATTTATTTCGCCTTTCAGGTTCCGGAGACGCGCAAGAATGCGAATGAAATCTGGGAGCGCAGCCGGGTGGTCAAGCGATTCGTGACCTCTGTTCTGGCGCTGCACGATGCGAATCCCGGAAAAGCCATCGTCCTTGAAGGCGTTGACGATCCACTGTTCTGGAACGGCGTTTTCGATCACCCTTTCGCAGCGGTTGGGATTCACGATGTTTACCTCACCCCGGATACAGTGTCGAAGATCCAGCCGTATCCGGATTTGGGCAACGTCGCGGATTACACGATATCGGCCTTTGAGCTGAAGAGCGGGCTCGCGGCGAATCGCATAGCCGTGTACCGCGTGCAGGGCGCCGTGCTGCAGGACGTTACAAGGCACTACGCTCAGGCGAATCTGTATGGCGACGTTCCTACCCGAATCGATCTGGGGCATCCCCTGATGGAGTCGCTACTCGGGCCAACGTGGTATCCGAGCGAGGGCGATTATCGCTGGATGCCGAAGGAAGCAAGCGTTCGATTGGGCGTGCCGGCGAGCGGCACTGGAGAAGTGCGGATCGATGCAGTGTGCAATCCGCTGCAGGTGACGCCGAAGCCGCTTCAAGTATCGATCGCGGTGGACGGAAAGACGTCGGAGCCGGTGGAGATTCGGGATTGCGAGCATATTCCGCCTTTGCGGTTCCCGTTGCAGGTCGCGGCGGGGCAGCGGGAGGTGCAGGTGACCGTGATTGTGGATCATACTGTGCGTGTGGGGCAGGACCAGAGAGATTTGGGATTAGCGGTAAGGAGCATTGAGGTTGTGGGGACAGGACAATGATTACTCGACAAACCTTCGGTTTGTCTGGACAAGCCAGAGGCTTGTCCAACTTCGCTTTTCTCTTCTTGTTAGTTTTGTTTGTTGTTCGGCCGGTTCCGGTCTTGGCTCAACAGAGCCAGCCGCCCGCTGCAACAGGGCAGCTGAAAGAGACCAAGGAATACTCGCTGCCTCCGGACAAGCTGCAGAAGGCGATTGCTTATTCGCGCGCCCGAAACTGGCTGCATTTCGCAGACGAACTTTACGGTGTTGTGATCCTGGTAGTCATCCTGGCGCTGGGACTCTCCGCCAAATTCCGGGACTGGGCGGAAGCCGCTTCCAAACGACGATTCGTTCAGGCGTTGATCTTTGTTCCGCTGCTCATAATTACGAACGATGTTCTAAGCCTGCCGCTGGGAATTTACAGCCAGCACCTGGAGCTGGTCTATGAGCAATCGGTGCAGAGCTGGCCGTCGTGGTTCTGGGATTGGACTAAAGGCGAGCTGATTGGATTCGTTCTCGCCGTGATTCTGGTCTTCCTGCTCTATGCGGTGATCCGGCGCAGCCCGAAGCGTTGGTGGTTTTATTTCTGGCTGGCCTCGCTGCCGATTCTCTTCACAATCATCTTTCTCGCGCCGCTGGTGATCGAGCCAATGTTCTTTCAATTCGAGCCGCTCGCCCAGCGTCACGCCGACTTGGTGAATGAACTGGAGAAGGTCGTCGCGCGCGGGGGCCTGGCGATACCTCCGGATCGCATGTTCGAGATGAAGGCCAGCGAGAAGCTTAATTCTTTGAATGCTTATGTCACAGGGTTGGGTGCTTCAAAGCGAGTCGTCGTGTGGGACACCACGCTGGCCAAGACCACGACCCCGGAAACGCTTTTCATATTCGGCCACGAGATGGGGCACTATGTGCTCGGGCACATCCGAAACTCACTGATTCTTTCGTCGATCTTCGCGCTGGTGCTGCTGTACGTTGGTTTTCACGCCCTCCATTGGATGCTGCGCCGCTGGGGCGGTCGCTGGCACATTCGCGATATCAACGACTGGGCTTCCCTGCCCGTGTTGATGCTGTTCGTCTCCATCGTGGGCTTCCTGGCCGAGCCCGTGATTAACGGTTATAGCCGCAATCAGGAGCATCAGGCCGACATCTACGGGCTCGAGGTAATTCACGGGCTAGTGCCGAATTCGAGCGCCGTGGCCGCACACTCGTTCCAGGTTCTGGGCGAAGTCGGGCTGGACGAGCCAAATCCGAACAGCTTCGTCGAATTTTGGACCTACAGTCATCCGTCGATTTCCGAGCGCGTGGAGTTTTCATCGACTTACGATCCCTGGGCGAATGGTACGCCGAAGTACGTAAAGTGATCAACCGGCCATCCAACTCGGCTGAATCCAGCCGAGAGAGACACCGGTCATCAGGATCCCGACGATGAGTACGACCGCAGCCGAGGCCACCGGTATCCAGCGGAAGAGTGGATGCTTGTGAGTGTCGTTGCTGGCGGGGAGCAGATTCTTGGCGTAGATGACCAGAATGCCAATCGCCATGAGAACTATGGCGAGGCCGAGGCTGAAGGCGACCAGAAGCAGCAAGCCAAGGCCAACGCGCCCCAAGGCAATTGCGCTGAGCAGTAGAACAAGAGCGGACTCACACGGTACAAGTCCTCCGCTCGCACCCAAGGCGACCAGTCCAGCCCAGCTCACTTCGTCGGGCATGTGGGTGTGACCGCCGGGCCCGTGGTGGTGATCGTGATCATGCGGATGATCGTGATCGTGGTGGTGGTGATGATGATCGTGGCTGTGCGAATGCGTGTGGGTTGGGGTGCGCAGACGCTTGTACAACATCCAACCGCCGATGGCGACGATCGAGAGTCCGGAAATTGCGCCGAGAACCTGCGTTACTTTTTCCGGAACGACGTATTGGAACAGGAACATGGTCGCCAGGCCCAATAGGAACACGCTGATTGTGTGAGTGAACGTTACCATCGCGCCCAGGAATGCAGCGTGTTTGAGCGTTCCGCGAGAGCCGACCAGGTAGGCCGCGACAATCGTTTTGCCGTGACCGGGCGTGAGGGCGTGCGCGGCGCCGAGCGCGAACGCTACGCCGACCGCTGCTGCGATCATCCAGGGGGTCAGCTCCTGCTGGTGGAGAAATCGCGATAAGGCGTCCGGCTGGGGGGCGGCTTGGAACAGTGCGGAAAGCTGGATCATGCCCAAGGTGCATTTTAGCTTGATGGGGATCGCAGGCCGGGGGCCTGCGCCACACGCTACAATTCTTAGACAAATGACTCGCCTACACACGCTTGCTCGTCTGACGGCTTTCGCGGGGATGTTTTGCGCTGCGTTCTCGCTTAGCTCCGCGGATCGAAGGAATATCACGGAAACCGATATTTACGGCTTCCACTGGATCGCGAACCCGAAGATCTCGCCCGACGGAGCGCGCATCGTATACACGCATGTTGTCGTGAATTCGAAGCACGACAATTATGAGACGGCGCTGTGGATTATTCCTTCCACAGGCGGACCTGCGCGCCAGTTGAGCAGCGGTCCGCATGATTCCTCGCCCCAATGGTCACCCGATGGAAAGACGCTGGCATTCGTGCGCGCGGCCGAGAAGGATGGCAAACCGCAGCCGGGGCAGATCTATCTGATGGCCATGGACGGTGGCGAAGCGCGGCCATTGACTGATCTGGCGAAGGGCGCGGGAGCGCCGGCGTGGTCGCCGGACGGGAAGACGATCGCGTTTTCATCCACCACCATCGCCTCTGATTCCGAGAAGAAGAAAGAAGGCGATGAGAAGAGCGATGTTCGCGTGATCACAAAGGCGGTGTATCGCATGAACGGCGCTGGATATTTGGATCCCGACCGGCCGAATCACATCTGGACGGTTGCCGTTCCGAAGACACCGGGCGAAGTGCAGAAATCCGCGCAGATCACTTCCGGCGAGTTCAGCGAGAACGACATCGTCTGGTCGCGCGATGGCTCGCAGATTTATTTCAGCTCCCGCCGGGTTGCGGAGCCTTATTTCGAAACGCCCCACGCCGATATTTATTCCGTGAAGGCTACGGGCGGCGATATTACGAAGATCGCCAGCCTGGACGGGCCGATCAACGGCATGACCCTGAGTCCTGATGGTTCGCGCATGGCGTTTACCGGGGCCATCGACGTCGGCAAGGACGGCGTGCAGCGCTCATATAGCCAGCCGGATCTCTTCATTACGTCCTTGCAGCCCGGTTCGACGCCGAAAAACATCACAGCGAACTATGACTTTGACATCGGCAGCGGTGTCGGAGGCGACCAGTCTCCACCGCGCGGAGGCGGACCTTCAAAACCCTTCTGGAGCAAGGATGGCCGGTTCATCTACGTCGTGGCAGCGGAGGAAGGGCGAGCCAATCTGAAGCGCATCGATGCGGAGACCGGCAAAGTCGAGCCGCTGACGAACGGCGATCAGGATGTGTTCTCCTACAGTGCCACTCCGGATGCCTCTAGAGCGGCAATTCTGATTTCCACTCCGACCAATATCGGCGATCTGCACGCCATTGACATCGCGTCCCACAACAGCCGAAAGCTGACCAACATCAACGAAGGTTTATTCTCGAAGCTCAACCTCAGCGAGCCGGCGATGATCTGGTACAACAGCTTCGACGGAAAGCGCATTCAGGCCTGGGTACAGCGTCCGCCTGATTTTCAAGAAGGCAAGAAGTACCCGATGATCATCAATATTCACGGCGGACCGCACGCTGCCTACGGCTACACGTTCGATCACGAAATCCAGTGGATGGCCGCGAAGGGCTACGTAGTTCTGTATCCGAATCCGCGCGGCAGCACGACGTACGGACAGGATTTCGGGAACATCATCCAGTATCACTATCCGGGCGACGACTTCAAAGATCTGATGGCGGGCGTCGATGAACTGACCAAGCGCGGCTGGGTGGATCCGGACCGTCTGGGGGTTACCGGCGGGAGCGGTGGCGGGCTGCTGACCAACTGGGTGATCGGCCATACGCAGCGTTTCAAGGCCGCAGTGGCTCAGCGAGATATCGCCGATTGGTCGGACTTCTGGTATACGGCGGACTTCACGCTGTTCACGCCCTCGTGGTTCCGCGGCGCACCATGGGAGCAGGAAGCTGATTTCAAGGAGCGGTCGCCGATCACTTACATCAAGGACATGAATACGCCGCTGATGCTGATCCTCGGCGAGGCGGACTATCGCACTCCCCCCGGTTCCGGCGGCGAGCAGATGTTTCGCGCGCTGAAATACCGCAAGATCCCGACGGTGATGGTTCGCTTCCCGGGCGAATCGCACGAGCTATCGCGATCGGGGATGCCGAAGCACCGTGTCGAGCGGCTGCAGCATATCGTCTCCTGGTTCGACAAATATCTTCAGGGGAAAGAGATTCACACCTACGACGTGAGTGGCGAGCGTTAGCGCAGACCTTTCAGCAGGTACAGCATGCCGAAGTCGCGCTGAAAGGAATAGGCGTAACAGGTGCCGTCGGCGCAAAGAACGGTTGAGCCCCCCTGAAAATCAGCTCCTTCGGGAGCGTGTAGTTCGCGCCAGACCTCCGTCTGACCGGTGCTGATTTTGGTTCGCAGAATTTTCGTTCCGTGGTTCTGCGGATCGCGGCGCTGCAAGAATAGATATTCACCGTCGCCGCTCCAGCGGAGTGCGGAGTCGCCCGGAGTGACTTCGGCGACTGCAGCCTGGCTGCCGTTCTCAATCGAGCGAAGGTATAGCTTGCTGCCGCTGATCACGACGACGGACTTGCCGTCGGGCGACACCCTGGAAGCTCGCACTCCGGGTGGGGTCACAGGCTTCGTCGTGCCTACGACCATATCGCGAACATAAGTGCGGGGAGGTTGCCCTGCTTCATCGCCAGTCACGAGCAGCCGTTTGCCATCAGGGAACCATTCGGTGAGCTCCGGCCGGATTCCGTTCGCAGGCAGCAGCTTGGGTTCACCGGCTCCAGTCGGAAGCAATAGAATCCGAGGATTATCAGCCTCGCGGCGCGTACACACGACCCACTTTCCATCGGGCGACAGCAGCGGACGGTTGCCATAGCCGAGCCGGACAGCGGGCGATCCGTCGGTGCCGCGAAGGTAGATCGCGGTGTTTCGACCATCGCCGTAGGACAGCTCCGAGAATAGGATCGTTTTGCCGTCGGCGGACATGTCGTAGACACGCGATGCGTCAAGCCATGCCAGGTCGCGCTCTTCGGTTCGGCCTCCTGCCGAGAAGCGAATGCCGATGCGCGAGTCGGCAATGCTCAGCAAGACGGTGCCGTCTGGAGCGATGTCTTGAATCTCACCCCAGCCCGGGACCTGCGCAAGCATCCGCTCTCCGCCCGAAAGATTGACGGCGAACAACCCGGGATCGACGCCCGTGCGCGCCCCCGAAAGCCATATTTCTTTGCCGCTCGGCGCCCAACTCATGCCGCCGAATGCCCGCCAGCCTTTGGACAGAACCTGCCTTGGATGTCTTGGACCAACGACGTTGAGCGAATAGTCGCCGGTCTCGGCGAAATCGATGAAGGCCACCAGTTCTCCCTTGGGAGACACTCGTGCGTACAATGGCGGACGCAAGGCCTGCGTTAGATACAGGACGGTGCCAATTGGGTATTCCACGGTATGACGCCCTTCCGCGGTTCGGACCACGGCGAGCGACTTGCCTTCCGAATCCCAATCGGCGCTGACGACGTTCTCGAGAACTTGCCGAGGAGCGCCTCCGCCGATCGGAGCTTCTGAAAGAGTTCCGGCATTCCCCACTTGGTTGCTTCCCGCCAACATGGCGATCTCGCCCGTGCGCGAGACCGAGAGCACAATGCCCGACCCGAGTCCCAAATCGCGCGCCTCGCGATTGCCGGGCGTGGCGGAGAACAGCGATGGGAATGCGCCGTCCCAGGAGGCTGCGTAGACCACACTTCCACCGGGCGCAAATCGGGCAGTCAGGACATCGCCAGTGCGAAAAGTCAGCCGCTGGAACGTGAGCGGCTCCCTGCGGAAGAGTTTGGGCGACAGCCAAGCGCCCGCAAGCAAGCCGAGCAATAAGACAGCAATTGAGGGCGCGAGCCAAATCCGTCTTGCTGGTTTTGCGACGGCGGTAGGAGCCGGAGCCGGCGGTGCATCGAGAATGTCGCGTAGCGCCAGCTTCACTTCGATCATTTGTTGAATGCGGCGCTCTGGATCTTTCTTCAGACAGCGCGTGATGATCCATTCCAGTTCCGTGGGAACGCCCGTTTGAACCGTGTGTACCGGCGGCGGGTCCTGATTCATCACGGCGGCGAGTATCGTCATGACGGTCTGGCCCGGAAATGCACGCAGGCCTGTCACCATTTCGTACAACACCGCCCCGAATGCGAAAATGTCAGAGCGCGCGTCGGCGTTCTTGCCGTCGGCCTGTTCGGGAGACATATAGGCCGGCGTTCCGAAAACCTGGCTCGCTCCAGCGGCCGGATTCAACGTTGAAGTCTCGCCTTGCGTGGTCGACGTTGGGATCTGCTTCGCCAAGCCGAAATCGAGTACCTTTACCCTGCCCTGCTCGGTAACGATGATGTTGGACGGTTTGACATCGCGATGGATAATTCCAGCAGCGTGAGCGGCGGAGAGCGCATCGGCGATTTCCTGCGCGTACGCGAGCGCCTGCTTGAGCGCCAGGCCTTTCTTGGGAATCACCTGGTCGAGCGTCTTGCCGGCCAGGTACTCCATGATCAGGAAGTCGGTGCCATGTTCGTTGATCAGTCCGTGTACGGTGACGATATTGGGGTGGTTCAGCGCGGAGGCGGCCTTCGCTTCCTGAAGAAATCGGCGCTTTCCTTGCGCGTCAGTGAATTGTCCAGCGGGAAGGGCTTTTAGCGCGACCGAACGATCGAGCGTCGTGTCCGTCGCCTTGTAAACCATCCCCATGCCGCCTTTGCCGATGACGCCGACAACTTTGTAGACGCCGATCTGTTTTCCGGCGAGATTCTCGGGCGAGGGCGCGCTGGGCAGTTGATTGACAGCCTCGGAGACGGCGCTCTCGACGATTTTGTCTTCTGGATCGTCGTTCGCAAGCAGCGATTCGACTTCCTGCCTCAGGAGCGCATCTCCAGCGCAAGCAGTGGTTAGGAATCGATCACGCTCGGCGGGCGGCAGGTCGGTGGCGCGATGAAACAGCTCTTCAATGCGCTCCCAACGTTGGTCGCTCATGACGGACTCTGGCCGCCGAGGAATCGGCGCAGCCAGGCTTCTCCGAGCCGCAGGTCGCGCTTGACGGTTGGTACCGTGAGACCCAGGGCAGTCGCAATCTCCTCGCGTTCCATGCCGCCGAAATAGCGCAGCTCGATCACCTTGGCTTTGCGTTCGTCGAACTTCGCCAGATTCTCCAGTGCTTCGTCGACTTCAAGCACGGCAGGGGGACGCGAAGAAGAGAGCGCGATGGTTTCTTCCAAAGTTACGGCCTGGGCAGCGCCGCCACGTTTGGCGGCATGACGGGCGCGCGAGTAATCCACCAGGACCATCCGCATCAGGCGGGCGGCAATCCCGAAGAAATGCGAGCGGCTTTGCCATTGAATTGGTTCGGATTGGCCCAGCAGCCGGATGCACGCTTCGTTGATTAGCGCCGTGGGCTGCAATGTCTGGTTGGGGGCCCCGCGTCGCAGATGGCTGCGTGCCAACGCGTACAGCTCGCGATAGACGTGCGGAGTCAATTGCTCCAAGGCGGCAGCGTTGCCACGGCTCCATTCGGCGAGAAGCTGCGTGACTGGAGGCGCGTCCATTAAGACAGTATTCTGGCACACGAAGGGAGCGCCGTGAATGACGAATGAGTTTCTCAAGATTTCGCTAGCCGTTTTGGTGCGCCTTTGCGAAAGAGATAAGTGAAGGGGGAAGCAACGATGAAAGCCAAGACGAGAGTGAAGGCTGGCAGCGCGGCGTGGGGCTCCTAGCCAACGGACCGCAAGCACGATTTAATTAACGTTCGAACAAGGGAGGCGACGATGAAAGTTAAGACTCGGGTAAAAGCCGGCAACGCGCTTTGGGGCAGCTAAACAGTACTGAGCAAAGATCAAAACGGCCGCAATCGAACCCGCCAACTCGGGTCGCGCTGCGGCCGTTCAGCGTTTTGGGAAGGGGCTCGAAAAAAAATCCCACGAATGCTAGCCGGTCCGGGCCCCGTTTCCGAATGAATTAAGTGAAAGGAGAGGCCACGATGAAAGTCAGAACGAAAGTGAAGGCTGGCAGCGCGGTTTGGGGTAGCTAGGAACTGATTCGTAACAAGTGTCGCTCGATGGCCGCACACGAACTCGAACAAATGATCGGGTTCATCTGCGGCTTTTCGCTTTTTCGGGAGAGCGAAAAAGTACAAAAAAATCGTTAGCCGTTTCAGTACCAGTTTCCGAATGTACTAAGTGAAAGGGGAGGCAACCATGAAAACCAGAACGAAGGTAAAGGCTGGCGGCGCTGTTTGGGGCACCTAGGACTGAGTTTGCAATTCCGTTAGCCGTTTGCGATCCAGTTTCCGAATGAGTAAGTGAAAGGGGAGGCAACGATGAAAACCAGAACGAAGGTAAAAGCTGGCAGCGCCGTTTGGGGCAGCTAAGAACAGATTATTCAGGCAATCGACAGGGCCACAAGTAACGCGAGATCCGGATTCAGAAATCTGTGCCGATCCGTGTTCATCTGTGGCCCGTTCGCGTTTTACCAGACCTTGCAGGCGTGCTCGTGAACCATGGGCTGGCCGATCTTGCAGGAAAACGCCTGTCCGAACTCCGGCAGATTCGATACCACGCCGTTCACCCGGAATTCCAATTGAGAATGCGGGTTGGTGATCGTTGTCACGCGCTTGCTCTCCGGCCGTTCGTCTCCACAAGCCCATTGCGCCATCCCTATGAAGAAGCGCTGATCGGGCGTGAAGCCGTCTTGTGGCTGCAGATTCTGTCCAGCGGTCGCATGTTTCCACGCCAGGTAGGCCAGGAACGTCCCTCCCAGATCCGCCACATCCTCGCCCAACGTGAGCTTCCCATTGCTCTTGATGTTGTCGACCACCGTGTATTGTGAGTATTGATCGGACACGCATTTCGCGCGCTTCTCGAATTCGTCACCATCGTGCTTCGTCCACCAGTCCTTTAAGTTTCCGTGCGCGTCAAATTGACGGCCCTCGTCGTCAAATCCGTGCGTCAGCTCGTGGCCGATGGTGGCGCCAGTATTGCCGTAGTTGGGGGCATCGTCCATCTTCGGATCGAACAGCGGCGGCTGCAGCACACCGGCGGGGAAGTTGATATCGTTCATCTGCGGATCGTAGTAGGCATCGACGGTCGGCGGTGTCATCTGCCATTCGGTGCGATCCACTGGTTTGCCGATCTTGTTCAGCTGTCGCCGGTTCTCGAAAGCGCTGGCGCGCTCGACGTTACCAAAATAGTCGTCGCGGATGAGTTTAACCGAGCTGTAGTCACGCCACTTGTCCGGATAGCCGATCTTGTTCACGATTGCGTGCAGTTTGTCGAGCGCGCGCTTCTTGGTTTCCTCACCCATCCAGGGGAGATCCTTGATTTCGCGCTGCATCGCAGCCTCTATTTCGTTCGTCATTGCCTGCGCACGCTGCTTGGTCTCCGGCGTGAACGTCTTCTCTACGAAGACCCGCCCCAGGGCCTCGCCTAAGTTTCGATCGACGCTCTGAACGCATCGCTTCCAACGCGGCTGCATTTCTTTGACTCCCCGCAGATACTTGCTATAGAAATCGAAGTTCTCCTGAACAAAGGTCGCCGACAAAAGAGGAGCTGCACCGTGGACCAAGTGCCAGCGGAGATAGGTCTTCCAATCCGTCAGGCTGTGCGCGTTGAGCTCGGCATCGAGCGCCTTATAAAACGCCGGCTCCGTGACATTGATGATCGAAGTGTCGGGAGCCTTAAGAGTCGCAAAATAAGCGTCCCAACCGAACGATGGCGTCAGCTCTTTGAACTTCGTCACCGGCATTTTGTGGAACAGCTTGTAAGGATCGCGCTGCTCGACGCGCGTCAGCGACGCTTTCGCGAGCGCGGTTTCAATGGCCATGATCGTTTGCGCGTGGCGGCGTGCGATTTCCGGCTGCTCGCCGAGCAGTCCGAGCATCTTCGCGATATGTTCGAGATATTTCTTACGGGTCTCGACTGACTTGGCGTCGGTCTTGGTGTAATAGTCGCGGTCGGGAAGGCCGAGTCCTCCTGCACCCGCGAAAGCGATAACTTTGGTGGAATCCTCAAAGTCCTGATTCGATCCGAAGCCAAACATCATGTGGCCGCCTCCAAGCGCGAGATGCTGCTGCGCAAGGAACGGCGGCAGATCTTTCATCGACTTGAGCGCAGCGATCTCGTCGAGGCTCTGCTTGAGCGGCGCAGCGCCCAACTGCTCGACGTGCGCTTCATCCATGCAGGCGTGGAAATAGTCGCCGATTTCAGCCTCGACTGCGCTGCGGCCTTGAGTTCGCTTGGCGGCTTCCTGCAGAATACCCCATAGGAAGCGATGATTCTCGTCTTCGAGCTTTGCGTACACATCCCAGCGCGCCTGATCCGAGGGAATCGGGTTCTT
>Ga0335069_10010962_pt1 | contig 12818 bp, 10 predicted proteins | sample Lox_Sample_11_FD_206714 | JGI IMG/M metagenome (GOLD analysis project Ga0335069, IMG submission 206714) | Soil microbial communities from Loxahatchee National Wildlife Refuge, Florida, United States - Lox_Sample_1.1 | ecosystem: Environmental > Terrestrial > Soil > Wetlands | place: USA... | reverse complement strand
CCACGGGCCTGATGTCCGATATCTACATGTTCGTGCTGGCCATCCTGGTCGGCTACGAAGTCATCACCAAGGTGCCGTCCACGCTGCACACGCCGCTGATGTCGGCGTCCAACGCCATCCATGGCATCGTCATCATCGGCGCGATCATCACCGCGTCGCAGGCCCGGACGACCGCCGGTTACGTGCTCGCCTTCGTGGCCGCGTTCTTCGCCGCGATGAACGTGGTGGGCGGTTACAGCCTGACCGACCGGATGCTGCAGATGTTCCGCAAGCGGCCTGGGCAGGCCGTCCGCGGCGACGGTTCCCGACAGCCCGAGGAGCTGTCATGAACGCCATCAGCATCGCCGTGGCGCTGGCGTACCTGCTAGCCGCGGCCGGGTTCGTGGTGGCCCTGCACCTGATGAACTCGCCGGCCACCGCCCGCCGGGGCAGCCGGCTGTCCTGGCTGGGCATGATCGTCGCGGTGGCCGCCGCGCTGGTCAGCGTGATCCACGACGCCACGATCACGACGACCGGCTGGACCGTCCTCATCACCGGTGCGGCCGGCGGCGCTACCGTCGGCCTGATCCTGGCCCGGCGGGTCAAGATGACCGACGTCCCGCAGGTCGTCAGCATCTTCAACGCGGTCGGCGGCGGCGCCGCGGCCCTGGTGGCGGCCGGCGACTTCGTCCGCCTGGCCGGCGGGGCCGGCGTCCCCACCCGGGTGATGATCGCGACCGTGCTGGACGTCATCATCGGGCCTGTCACCTTCTCCGGATCGCTGATCGCCGCGGGCAAGCTGCAGGGCTGGGTCAGCTCGCGGCCCGTGGTCTTCCCCGGTGCCCGCCTGGTCACCGCCGCGCTCGCGGTCGTCGGCGTCGGGGCGAGCTGCTACCTGCTGGCCGGCCACGACTCCGTCCCGGTGCTGATCCTGATCACCTGCGCCGCCCTGGGCTTCGGCATCACGATGACGATGCCGATCGGCGGCGCCGACATGCCCGTGGTCATCGCGCTGCTGAACTCCTTCACCGGCATCGCCGTGGCCGTCGCCGGGTTCGTGATCGACAACGGCGCCCTGATCATCGGCGGCGCGCTGGTCGGGGCGTCCGGCGGTATCCTCACCGTGCTCATGGCCCAGGCCATGAACCGCTCGGTCCTCGGCGTCATGATGGGCGGCTTCGGTACCGGTGACGGCGGACCGGCGGCCGGCCCGGCGGTCGGCCCGGGCGTCAGCATCCGGCGCATCTCGGCCGAGGACGCCGCCATCCAGCTGGCCTACGCCAGCAAGGTGGTCATCGTCCCCGGTTACGGGCTGGCCGCCGCGCAGGCCCAGCACGAGGCGGCCGAGCTAGCCGCGGTGCTGCAGGAGCACGCCACGGTGTTCTTCGCCATCCACCCGGTGGCAGGCCGGATGCCCGGCCACATGAACGTGCTGCTGGCCGAGGCGAACGTGCCCTACGAGGACCTGAAGGAGATGGACGCGGCCAATCCGGAGTTCCCGACCGCGGACGTGGCGCTGGTGGTGGGGGCCAACGACGTCACCAACCCAGCGGCCCGTCGTCCCGGCAACCCCGTGTCCGGCATGCCGATCCTGAACGTGGACCAGGCCAGGAGCGTCATCGTGATCAAGCGGTCGATGGGCCACGGTTACGCCGGGATCGACAACGAGCTGTACACCGACCCGAAGACCGGCATGTTCTTCGCCGACGCCAAAACCGGGCTGGCCGAGATCGTCGCGTCGGTCAAGGCCCTGGTGCCCGGCTGACATCGGTAATCCCAGCACAAGGGCCGGCCCCGGCGGGCGGCCCAGGACAGGAGCAGATGATGGCAACGTTCGACGTGGTGGATCTGTCGGCGCTAGAGATCCTGGACTCCCGCGGGCGTCCCACCCTGGCGGTCACGGTGCAGCTGGCGGACGGCACGGCCGCCCGCGCCGGAGTCCCGTCCGGGGCCTCGACCGGCTCGCGGGAAGCCGTGGAACGCCGCGACGGCGACCCGGGCCGATACGAGGGCAAAGGGGTTCTCGGGGCGGTGGCCGCGGTCAACACCGAGATCCGTGACCTTCTGCGCGGCCGGTCCTGGACGTCGCTGGCCGAGGCGGACCAGGCCATGATCGACCTCGACGGCACCGCGAACAAGGGCCGGCTGGGTGCCAACGCCACCGTGGGCACCTCGATGGCGCTGGCCCGGGCGCTGGCCGCCTGGGCCGGGATCCCGCTGTGGCAGTGGATCACGCCGGACGGCGTCCCGCCCTCGCTGCCGGTGCCGCATTTCAACGTGCTCAACGGCGGCGTGCACGCGCCGAACCCGCTGGACTTCCAGGAGTTCATGATCGCGCCGGTCGGCGCCCCGTCGATGGCCGAAGCCGTCCAGGCCGGCGCCGAGGTGTACAGCGCGCTGCGCCGTGAACTCGCCGGCCGCAAGCTGTCCACCGGGCTGGGCGACGAAGGCGGCTTCGCCCCGGAGATCGCCGAGCCGGAAGAGGTCCTTCGCCTGCTGGTCCAGGCCATCTCCGACGCCGGCTACAAGACGGGAGCCGACGGCGTGTCCATCGCCCTGGACCTGGCCGCATCGGAGTTCCGCCAGCCGGACGGCCGCTACCGGGTCGCCGGTGTCCTGCTGTCCAGCGGTGACATGATCGACCGGCTCGCGGCCATCACCGGGCAGTTCCCGGTGCACTCGATCGAGGACGGCCTGGGCGAAGACGACGAGGACGGCTGGATCGCGCTCACCGCCCGCCTGGGCGCTGCCACGGAACTGGTCGGCGACGACATCTTCTGCACCAACCCGGCCATCATCACCCGGGCCATCGCCCGCGGCATCGGCAACTCCGCGCTGATCAAGCTCAACCAGATCGGCACCGTCACCGAGACGCTACAGGCCATGGCCGTCTGCCGCCAGGCCGGCTACCGGCAGTTCGTCTCGCACCGCTCCGGCGAAACCGAGGACCACTTCATCGCCGACCTGGCCGTCGGCACCGGCTGCGGCCGCCTCAAGACCGGCGCGCCGGCCCGCGGCGAGCGCGTGGCCAAGTACAACCGTCTGCTGGAGATCGCCGCGGCCGTACCCGCCCTCCGGTACGGCATGGCCGCCGGCTGACAGGCTGACAGGCCACGCCCGGGCGTCTCAGCTGCGGTGGCCGCTCCAGAGCGGGCCGCTGGCCCGCCACTCGGCCGCCCAGGCGCGCAGTCGGCGGCGGTCGAGCCCGCAACGGATGAGCACGCCGGCCGCCGCCAGCAGCAGCCACGACAGCAGGCAGGTCGCCATGACGGCGAGCCAGACGTCGCCGACCACGATCCGGTGCTCCAGCGGCGGGTCGGTGACCGCGCCGGACGGGTCGACCCAGGTCCGCACGGTACTTCCCTTGCGCGCTCCGGCCACGGCGAGGACCTCGCCGGTCCGGGCCGGCTGCCCCGGGGGCTGCCAGCGGGCCGGCACCCAGGAGGTCTGCACGTCCGTATACGGGTTCGGGACCCCGCTCACCGGGGCATCCTCCAGCAGGACCGCGGTGACCTGGTGATCGACCGCCCGCTCGAGCTGGGCCCGGCGCAGGGCGTAGTGATCGGCCCAGCGGCCCGCCGCGACCGCGGCGACGGGTACCGCCACCACCGCCAAGAGGATCATGACCAGCCGCAGGGCGGCCTCGACCCGGTCCGTGCCACGGCGCAGCGGGTTGCGGTCGAAGCCGAGCCTCCGGGCCAGCCTGGCCAGGATCCGATCTGTCCTGTGGTCTGCACGGCTGCGCATGACGTTCACCTCCCAGCAGGCGAGCTTGCGCTCCAGCCTGCCGCGCCCGGCCCGGCCCGGGCAGGGTCGTTGGGCCCGAATTTAGGGCCCTACTCATCGGTAACGCGGCACGGTGCCGTCAGGTTCCGACAAACGGTACCCGGCGCAGGGACCTTTTTCCCTGTTCTCGCGCTCGGCGAGCGGCCAGCCTGGCCGATGGGGACATGGAGGTGGTCGCCATGACCGGAACGACATACGGAATCGTGGCTGGCTACGACGGGTCGCCCGGCGCCGCCCAGGCGCTGCGCTGGGCGGCCAGGGAAGCCAGCGCACGCGGTACGACGCTGACGGTCACCCTGGCCTGGACACCGGATCACATGGAGCTGCCCACCGAGTCTGACCTGTGCGACCTGGCCCGGCAGCACGGCCGGGAGATCCTGACCCGCGGGCTGCCGTACGCCGAGTCGGTGCTCGGCCCCGGCCGGGTCCGCGCGGACCTGGCGGCCGGGTCGGCCGCGCGGGTGCTGTGCGACCGCAGCCGGGACGCCGACATGGTGGTGACCGGCAGCCGCGGGCACGGCGAGCTGCCCGGCGTGCGGCTCGGATCGGTCTCCTGGCAGGTGGCCGGGCACGCTTCGGGCCGGGTGGTGGTCGTGCGCGGCGCGTGGCGGCCCGCCAACCGGCCCCCGGGGCCGGTCGTGCTGGGCGCGGACGGCTCCCCGGCCGGGCAGGCCGCGATCACCTTCGCCTTCGAGGAGGCCGCGCTGCGCGACGTGCCGCTGGTGACGGTGTGCGCGCTGACCGACGCCCCCGGCCGGCTCGGCGGGAGCCGCCAGCTGGAAGAGGACTTCGACCAGCTGGTGGACGCCGAGGCGAAGGAACACCCCGAGGTCAGCGTGGTCCGGCACGTGCTGGCCGGCACCCCGCGCGCGGCCCTGCTGACCGCGTCGGCGGACGCCCAGCTGCTCGTGGTGGGGGCTCGCGGCCGTGGCGGCCTCGACACGATGACCCTCGGCTCCATCGCCCAGGCCGTGCTGCAGTACGCGCCGTGCCCGGTGGGCGTAGTCCGCCAGGCCGGCTGAACGGGATCCGGCCTGAAGGGAGAACGAGATGAACCTGCAAGGACGCAACCTGCTCAAGGAGACTGACCGACTGCGGCTGCAGAAGCGGATGGGCGTGCGGTACAACCGGCTGGCCGGCCGCAACATCGCGCTGATCTTCGAGAAGACGTGCACCAGGACCCGTTCGGCGTTCGAGGTGGCCGCGCACGACGAGGGCGCCCACGTCACCTACCTGGAACCGGAGGACTCGCAGCTCGGGCGTGGCGAGCCGGTGAAGGACACCGCCCGGGTCCTGGGCCGGATGTTCGACGGGATCGGGTACCGCGGCGCAGCGCAGGCGACCGTGGAGACGCTCGGCGCCTATGCGGGCGTGCCGGTGTGGAACGGGCGCACCGACGACTGGCATCCCACCCAGATGCTGGCCGACCTCATGACCATGTGCGACAACACCCGCAAGCGGCTCACCGCGGTCAGCTACTGCTACCTGGGCGACGGCCGGAACAGCGTGGCGAACTCGCTGCTGGTGACCGGGGCGCTGCTCGGCATGGACGTTCGGATCTGCGCGCCCAGGTCGCTGCAGCCGCCGGTCCGGGTGCAGGAGATCGCCGGCAAGCTCGCGGCCGATTCGGGCGCCCGGCTGCTGGTGACGGGGAACGTGCCGACCGCGGTCAGGGGCGCGGACTTCCTGTACACCGGCGTCTGGCTGTCCGCGGGCGAGCCGGCCGCCGACTGGGACGAGCGGATCGGCCTGCTGCTGCCCTACCAGGTAAACCAGGCCGTCATGGCGGCCACCGGGAATCCCGCGGTGAAGTTCCTGCACTGCCTGCCCGCCCGGCACAACCCGGACACCGAGATCGGCCGGCGGCCGTGCGAACGGCGCGGGCTCGAGGCCCTCGAGGTGACCGAGGAGGTCTTCGAGTCGCCGGCCTCGGTCGTGTTCGAGCAGGCGGACAACCGGCTGCATACGATCAAGGCCGTCATGCTGGCCACCGCCGGGGACCTGCGATGAGGACCTTCAGCTCACGGTAGGAACGACGGCGACCGGGCCATGAGCGTGGCTCAGCACCGCGTGCCTGACCGGGCCGGGCCCGTGCGGGCCGGGATGCCCGGCGTGCCTGCCCATGACGACCAGGTCGGCCCGGGCGGTCAGGCCGACCAGGGCCCGGCCCGGGTGGCCGGGCACGACCTGGTGGCTGACCGGGACGCCGGGATACTTCTCCCGCCAGCTCTCCAGCAGCTCCGCCAGGCGGATGGCAGCCTCGGCCGCGTCCGGCGCGGGGCAGGCATGGACGGCCAGCAGGCTGTCCTGGCGGAGGCTGGCCTCCTCGAACGCGAAGGTGAGGGATCCAGGGCAGTCCTCCAGGTCACCCACGCCGACGCCGACCTGCCGGCTCGGGACGGGGTTCGGGTCGCGGATCACCACGACCGGGCACTCGGCGTGGGCCGCTGCGTACCGGCTGACCGATCCCAGCGTCATCGCGGTGAACGCCCCCGCCCCACGGGAGCCGACGACCAGCATCGACGCGCCGGATCCGCTCTCGGTGACCGCCTGCGCGGGCGGGCCCGGCAGCGGATCGGTCATGATCACCAGGCCGGGAGCCGCCCGGGCGGCCCGGGACGCCGCGGCGTCGAGGGCCCGGTCGCGTTCGGCGCGGACGAGATCGGCGACGTAGTCGCGCTCGGGCCGGACCTGGAGCCCGGTCATCCGGGGCGGGAGCGACGCGGCGGACACGATCCGAAGCGGCGCGGCGTGCCGGATCGCCTCGGCGGCCGCCCATTCGACCGCCAGCAAAGACTCGGGGGAACCGTCCGTAGCCGCCACGACGGGCTTTACTTTCATTGCCGGGCCTCCTCGCCGTTATGGTGATCTCACGCTGACCAGCGCGGCCAGGGCATTCGGCCCGCACGCGGCGGGACCAAGGTCCCGCGCTACCGCGCCACGAAACGGGAGGCAGAATGAGCTTCAGCGTCCAGTCAGAGGTCGGCCAGCTCAAGCAGGTCATCGTGCACCGGCCCGGGCTCGAGCTCTCCCGGCTGACCCCGCGGAACGTCGGCGAGCTGCTGTTCGACGACGTGCTCTGGGCCGGGCGGGCCAAGGAGGAGCACGACGCGTTCGCCGAGGCGCTGCGCGAGAAGGGCGTGCGGGTGCACTACTTCGGGCAGCTGCTGGCCGAGACCCTGGAGGTGCCGGACGGCCGGGCCTTCGTGCTGGACCGGCTCTGCGTCCCGGAGATGCTCGGCCCGCAACTGACCGGGCCGGTGCGGCGGCTTTTCGACGACCTCGACGGCCCGGCGCTGGCCGAGTTCCTGATCGGCGGCGTGCTCAAGGCGGACCTGTCCCCGGCCGGGCCGAAGGGCCTGACCTGGGACGTGCTGCACGCGGACGACTTCGTGCTGCCGCCGCTGCCCAACCACCTGTTCCAGCGGGACAACTCGTGCTGGCTCTACCACGGGGTGTCGGTCAACCCGATGGCCAAGCCCGCGCGGCAGCGCGAGTCGCTGCACAGCCGGGCCATCTACCGCCATCACCCGATGTTCGCGCAGGCCGACTTCACCTGGCACTACGGTGACACGGACGCCAAGCACCTGCAGGCGACCGTGGAGGGCGGCGACGTGCACGTGCTCGGTCACGGGGCCGTGATGATCGGGATGGGCGAGCGGACCACGCCGATGGCGGTCGAGCTGCTGGCCCAGGCCCTGTTCCGCGGCGGGCAGGTCAGCACGGTGATCGCGGTCGAGCTGCCGTTCTCCCGTGCGATGATGCACCTCGACACCGTGATGACCATGGTCGACCGCGGAACGTTCGTGCTCTATCCCTACCTCGATCCGCGCCTGCGATCGTGGACCGTCACCCCCGAAGGCGCCGGCCTGAAGGTGACGCTCAACGACAACCTGTGGGGCACGGTGGCGGAGGTGCTCGGCGTGGACAAGGTGACCGTGCTGACCACCGGCGAGGACGCCAGGGCGGCCGAGCGGGAGCAGTGGGACGACGGCAACAACTACCTGGCCGTCGCACCGGGCGCGATCGTCGGTTACGAGCGGAACGTCGCAACCAACACCATGCTGCGCCAGCACGGCATCGAGGTGATCTCGATCGCGGGCAGCGAGCTGGGCCGCGGCCGCGGCGGCCCGCGCTGCATGAGCTGCCCGATCGAGCGGGAGCCCGCCTAAGCCGAGGGAACGGTGACCACGGGGCCGTGCGCGTGGTTCAGCAGGGCGTGCCGGACCGAGCCGCGACCCGGCCGGCCGGACTGCCGGGCGTGCCGGCCGATGACCACCAGGTCGGCGCGGGCGGACAGGCCGACCAGCGCCCGGCCCGGGTGACCGTGCACGACCTCCTGGCTGACCTGCATGCCGGGGTACTTGGCCCGCCAGTCATCGAGCAGGACAGTCAGATGGCCGGCCGCGTCCGCCGCGGCCTCGGCGCCGGATTCGTGGGGTCCCGAGCCAGCCCGGGAGATCTCGGTCTGCGGGATGTGCCAGGCGTGCAGGGCCAGCAGGCTGGCCTGACGCAGGCTGGCCTCCTCGAAGGCGAAGGTGAGCGCGTCGCCGCAGCTGTCCAGGTCGGCGACGCCGACGCCGACCAGCCCGTGTGAGCTCGGGGGCTCGTCCCTGATGACCACGACGGGGCAGGGCGCGTGGCTGGCGACGTACCGGCTGACCGAGCCGAGCAGCATGGCGGTGAACGCGCCCCGGCCCCGGGAACCCACCACCAGCATCAGCGCGCCCGAACCGGCCGCGGTGACGGCCTCGTCCACCGATCCGGTCAGCTGGTCGGTGTCGATCAGCACGCCGTGCGCCGTCTTGGCGGCCCGCTCGGCCGCCATGGCCAGCGCCTGGTCACGCTCGCTCAGCAGGACGTCGGTCACCCGCTTCTGCTCGCCCGGGCCTGCGGGCGTGATCATCCCGGGCGGTGATTCCTCGGCGGACACGATCCGCAGCGGGGCACCGCGGAGCACAGCCTCCCTGGCGGCCCAGCCAACCGCCCGCAGGGATTCCTCAGAACCATCCGTACCGGCCACGATGGGCTTGGCTGCCATTGCTCGTCCTCCTTGACGGACTGATGGAGGCGTATTCGCCCACTGTCATCATGACCGTGGGACTGGGCCGGGCGCTAGAGGTGTTCCGGCCGCAAGGTCCGGGACTAAAGTCCCGGGTCCGAAGGGACGGAGGGGTCTGAAGGGGCCGAAGGGACCGGATAGGTGAAGCGGTCGCGGACGGCGACCACGCCCTCGAGGTGCTCGACCTGGGCGACGATGCTGGCGCCGAGCACCACGCTGCCCGGCGCGCCTGCCAGCGTCACGATCCCGTTGTGCACGGTCACCGTGAACCGGGCCGGGTCGGTGAAGAACCCGTCCGCGATCACGTCCTGGGTGACCTCGCGGCGGATCTCCGCGTCGCTCCGGTCGAACACGCTCAGCACATCGGACCGGCTGACGATACCGGCCAGCCGCCCGTCGGGGGCGACGACCGGGAGCCGCTGGAGCCGGTGCTTGTTCATCAGCCCGGCGGCCGTCTTCACCAGGTCGTCCGGGCTGACCGTCACGGCGGGGTGGCTCATCAGGTCACCCGCTGTGGCCTGGCCGTCCGGGTCGTGCCCGCGGTGGTGCCGCCCGGCCGCCAGGGCCAGCAGGTCGGTCTCGGTTACCACGCCGGCCACCTTCCCGTCGTCGCCAGTGACCGGGAATCCGCTGACCCGGTGCTGGCGGAACATGACGGCTACCGTCCGGTACGGGGTGTCCGGCCGGACCGTCACCACGCCGGTGGTCATGATGTCCCTGACGTACGCGCTCATGGCCTCAGCTTCACCCATCCCGGCGCGGCTGGGAAGGGCGTACCTCACTCCACCTGGTGACCGAGGTCCCGTACCTAGGACCCTGGCCGCGCACCCCCGGCTGCGGTTTCCTTCAGGTACCGAAACCTGGAGGAGGACCAGATGGCGGCGGTGGACATGCGGGCAGCCGGGCCGGTGCGGCCGACCCCGGCGACGGCCGCCGGGGCCGGATTGTCACCCCACCCGGCGGCAGATCTGCCGGAAGGATTCGGGTACACGGTCAAGCGCCGGGTGCTCGGCCCGCCGCTGGTCACCGAGCAGCTCAAGAACGAGCGCCTGTCCCGGCCACTGGCGCTGGGCGTGCTCTCCTGCGACGGGCTCTCGTCGGCGGCCTACGGCACCGAGGAGATCCTGCGCGCCCTGCTCCCGTTCTTCGGCCTGGCCGCCTTCTCGCTGGTGCTGCCGATGACCCTGGTCGTCCTGGCCGGCGTCGTGCTGGTGGTGCTGTCCTACCGCGAGGTGGTGTCGGTGTACACCAGGGCGGGCGGCTCGTACGTGGTGGCCAGGGAGAACTTCGGTCCCCGGGTGGCCCAGGTGGCCGCGGTCGCGCTGCTGATCGACTACGTGGTCACGGTCGCGGTGCAGACGGCGGCCGGATCGGCCGCGATCGTCTCGGCGTTCCCCGCACTGTCCGGGATCCCGGTTATCGGCCCGCGGATCCTGCTGGTCATCTCCGTCATCGCGATCGGCGGCATGTGCCTGGGCAACCTGCGCGGCATCCGGGAGGCCGGGCGGCTCTTCGCCCTCCCCACGTACCTGTTCGCCGGCTCGCTCGTCGTCATGATCATCGCCGGCGTCGTCCGCGAGGCGGCCGGAGGGCTGCCGCGGGTTGCGCCCGGGCCCGGCACGGTCGGCGTCGGATCGCACTCCCAGCTGATCGCCTTCGGCGCCGTCTACATCCTGGCGCGGGCCTTCGCGAACGGCGGCTCGTCGCTGACCGGAATCGAGGCCGTGTCCAACGCGGTCAGCGCGCTGCGCCCGCCGGAGGGGCGCAACGCCCGGCAGATCCTGACCGCGCAGGGGACGACCGTGGTGTTCCTGATCGCGGGGATCTCCTGGCTGGCACACGTCACCCACGCGATGCCGTACACCGCCGGGTTCCCCACCATCCTGGCCCAGGAGGCCGCGGTGGTGTTCGGGCCCACGGCGGCCGGGCATGTTATGTTCTTCGCGCTCCAGGCCGCGACGGCCGCCATCTTGTTCACGGGCGGCAACACCAGCTTCACCGGCTTCCCGTTCCTGGCCAGCTTCGTCGCCGAGGACTCGTTCCTGCCCCACTGGCTGACCCGGCGCGGCCACCGGCTGGTGTTCTCCAACGGGATCATCCTGCTGACCGCGCTGTCGCTGAGCCTGATGCTGGTGGCGGGGGCCACTGTCGACGCCCTGATCGCGTTCTACGCGATCGGCGTGTTCACCGGCTTCGCCGTGGCCGGGTTCGGTATGGCCCGGTACCACCTGCGGACACGGGAGGCGGGCTGGCGGCGGCGGCTGGTGATCAATACGGCGGGCGGTGTCTACACCGCGCTCGTGGTGGCGCTGTTCGCGGTGGTGAAGTTCACCGAGGGCGCGTGGCTGATCGTGATCATCTTCCCGGTGCTGGTACACACGCTGATCCGCTTCAACCGGCAGTACCGGAAGGAAGCGGCCATCCTGGAGGATCCCGGCGACGACCTGCGACCGCACCGGCCGAACTTCTCCCGGCGTGTCGTCCTGATCCTGGTAGACCGCTACGACCTGGCCACCATCGCCGCGATCCGGTACGCCAAGAGCCTGCACCCCTCGGCGCTGCGAGCGGTGCACTTCAGCCTGGACAGCGCGCGGGCCGACCGGCTCAGCGGGCGGTGGCTGGCGGCGGGCATCAAGATCCCGCTAGAGCTGGCGGACTGCCCGGACCGCCGACTCGGCCACGCCGCGGCCGCGCTGACCGCGACCGAGGCGGCGGCGCCGGGCACGCACGTCACCGTGGTTCTGCCCCGTCGCAGTTACCCGCCACTGACCGGACGGCTGCTACACGACCACACCGCGGACCGGATCGCCCGCCAGGTCAGCCGGGTTCCCGGCGCGGCGGCCACCATCATCCCGTTCGACGTCCAGCACAAGGTCGAGACGATCCACGCCAGGCGCGAGGCTTACCGCAATCCGTTCCCGCCGGCCGACGCCAACCCGATCGGCACGCTGCGTGCGCCGGGCCGGGCCATCGTCCAGGGCCGGCTGCACGCGACGGAAGTCCGCCCGGGCAAGTACGACAGCAACGTGCTGGCGTGCGAAGTGGCCGACTCGACCGGGGAGCTGACCGCCGTGTTCTACGGCCGCGCGCGCATTGCGGGCCTGGAGCCCGGCCGCCAGGTCCGGCTGCGCGGCATGGTCGGCATCGGCGACGACGGCCGCCTCGCCATGGTCAACCCGGCGTACGAACTGCTCCCCTAGAACACGGTGGAGCGGAAGGCCTCGCGGGCCCGGCTGCTTCCTCCTAGCCGGTACGGCGGCCGGCCGTTATCCTTACGGTGCGTCGTCATCGGGAGGAAACGGTGAGCCGGCCTGAGTTGCTTCCGCATCTGCAGCTGGACGAGCTGCTGGCCGAGCTGCAGAGCCGGCTGCAGCTGGTGCTGGCGACCAGGGACCGGATGCGCGGGCTGCTCGAGGCGGTCGTGGCCATCGGCTCCGGGCTGGACCTGGAGTCCACCCTCAGGCGGATCGTCGAGGCCGCGGTCGAGCTGGTAGACGCGACCTACGGCGCGCTCGGCGTCGTCGGCGACGACGACGACGGGAAGCTGCGGCTGACCGAGTTCATCCCGGTCGGCCTGAGCCAGGAGGAGATCGCGCGGATCCATCACTGGCCCGAAGGCCGCGGCCTGCTCGGCCTGCTGATCGACGACCCCCGGCCGCTGCGGCTGGCCGACATCGCCGCTCACCCGGCGTCGTCGGGCTTCCCGGACGGGCACCCGCCGATGCACGGCTTTCTCGGCGTCCCGGTGCGGGTCCGGGACGAGGTGTTCGGCAACCTGTACCTGACCGACAAGCGGAGCGGCGGCGAGTTCACCGAGGACGACGAGGCGGTGCTGGTCGCGCTGGGCGCGGCAGCCGGCGTGGCGGTGGAGAACGCCCGGCTGTACGAGGCGGCCCGCCGCCAGCAGCGCTGGATCCAGGCCAGCGCCGAGGTCACCACCCGGCTGCTGTCCGGCTCCGAGCCGGCGGCGGTGCTGGCCGGCATCACCCGG
>Ga0335069_10010961_pt1 | contig 12820 bp, 8 predicted proteins | sample Lox_Sample_11_FD_206714 | JGI IMG/M metagenome (GOLD analysis project Ga0335069, IMG submission 206714) | Soil microbial communities from Loxahatchee National Wildlife Refuge, Florida, United States - Lox_Sample_1.1 | ecosystem: Environmental > Terrestrial > Soil > Wetlands | place: USA: Florida... | reverse complement strand
CCTTCGTACGCTCGAGATTTCACTCCATCGTTCGCAGCGGCCCGAGCGAGCTTCTTGTACTCGGCGACCGCCTCACGAAAACGGCCTTGCCAGCCAAGCGTGTATGCCAGGTGAACAAGGTTGTACTCGGAATCCGCCTTCTTCTGAAGCCCCGCGCGAAAAGCCTCTTCCGCTTCCTGATAGCGGCCTGACCAGGCATAAACGTTTCCGAGTGTATCGTAAGCATTCGGGGCGCCGCGAGTGCAGGTTCGTCTGACGTCCAACTCTCGGTGGACGGTGGCTCGTTTGAGAGTGAGCTTGGATATCCACAAGGGCAGGCGCACGTGTACTTCGTGAACCGACTGACTCCACCGAAGTATCCGGCAACCCTCAAGAGCGTTCAGATTTACTTTGCAAATCGCCCCGACGGGCTAGCGGCGAACACGTCGGTCAAGATCGTAACAGCGGCGAACAGTTCCGGCACGACGGTTCTCAACGGCATTAGTCTTACGTCGGCCGCCGCCGCGGTGGGAACGCCGGGAACATTCAGCAGCTACACTGTCGCACCGATCACCATTAACTCCGGCGATTTCGTCGTGGGCTTCGTGGTTGACAATCCCGTCAACGTGTATCCGGCCGATGAAGACACCGACTCGGCGATACAGGGACGCTCCTATTATTCGATCGACGGATCGAGCTTCGGTTTGCTGGACCTTGCTTCCGGCGTCGGCGGCAATCTGGCGATTCGAGCAACGGTGACGGTGAGCGGGGGCGGTTCACCGCAGATCTCCGTGTCGCCATCGAGTCTGAGTTTCGGCAGCGTGGCAGTCGGTCAGTCGAAGAGCATGACACTGTCGATCAAGAACGGCGGAACAGCAGCGCTTACGATCTCATCGCTGTCGAGTGACAACAAAGCGTTCGCGGCTGCGATTCCGCCTGCAAGTGTTGCCGCCGGATCGAGTACGACGCTCGCCGTTCAATTCACGCCGGCGACTGCGACGACTCAGTCCGGTACGTTGACGTTGGCCAGTAACGATCCGGCCAGTCCCGTCGTCAAGATCGCGCTTAACGGCACCGGAACATCCCCATCCACCACGGATGTCGTTCTCAAAGTCGATGGCGGTACATTCACCAACAGCATCGGCTTCGCACAAGACACGCAGACAGTCGTCTTCGTGAACCGGCTGACGCCGCCGTCTTATCCGGCGACTTTAAAGAACGTGCAGATTTACTTCGGCAATAGGAACACTGGATTGCCGGCCGGCGCCCCGATATCGATCGTGGAAGCGACGAACCCGAGCGGTTCAGTCACGATTTCACCGTCTAGTGCGGGTGCTTTGAACCTGGTGTCTGCCAGCGTGGGAACCCTAGGTGCTTTCACGACCTACACCGTACCGCCACTGACTATCACGTCGGGCGATTTTGTAGTCGGCTACGTGACCGCCGCGTCATTGGGAGTTTATCCGATAGATGAGGACCAGACCAGCGCATCGCAAGGACGCTCGTACATCTCGGTCGATGGCGTTGTGTTTGTGCTGGCCGACGCGTTATCGCCGCAAGTGGCCGGAAACTTCGGTATTCGCGCCACGGTCACGCTGGGGAATCCATGAGACGCGTGGTCACGATTACCCGGATGACTCGGAGGACGATTCGTTTTGAATTACCCGATCGGCCGCCCCCAAGTGAAACCGCAGGCCTGTTCTGGGATGGGCGAGCCGGACCTGAAGGTACGGAGCGGACGTTGACGTCCGCCCCACCGCAAGAGCCCGGAGGGCTCGCTCGGTTGCGCTCAGCGATCGCTGCTTTGATTCGTTAGTTCAGCCTGCGTAATAGCCGTCGCGGGTCTGGACAACCAGTCCACTTCGCTTTGTCGTGAGTTGGATCTTTCGGTAACCGGCCGATGCGTCGGTGCGATCCGATGTATAGCCTAGGCTGTACTGGTTACGCAGTTCGTCCTGGATCTGGTCGTAGATCTTGTCGATCGTTTCCTTCTTGGAGACTTCGAAGAAACCACCGCCAGTTTCGCGCGAGAGTTGCTGAAGAACAGTTTTGCCGTCCGGACGGTGCTGCGGATAACGCGATTGACCTGGATATCCGCCGCCGTGCCGCCCTCCACCCATGTGCGGACCGCTGAAGCCGCCGCCGTAGGCATCGGGATCGGCAAATAGGATCGAATAGACCAGCGTATCGGCCCGCTGCGCGGACTCGATTCCGCTGGATAACGAAACTTTGCTGCCGTTGTCGACGCCGTCGGTCAGCGCGATCAGCGCCTTGCGGCCTGTTTGTTTCTTCATCAGCTCGTCGGAAGCGAGTAGAACAGAGTCATAGAGGGACGTCCCGCCGCCGCCCCGGCGCGGCCCTCGCCCGGAAGGCGGACGGCCGCCGCCAGTTCCCTGCCCGCCCCAAGAAGGCCTCTGTTGATCGGGTAAATCCAGATCGTTCAGCGCCTGTTCCAGCCTTCGGCGTGATGAGGTCAGGTCCTGCAATAGTTCCACCTCGCGATCGAAGTGAATGACGAAAGCCTGGTCCTTGTCCTCCCGCAACATCTGATCGAAGAACCGATGGCTGGCCGAACGCTCCTGGCCCAGCACGCGGCGCTGGCTGAAACTCGTGTCGACCAGGAGGCCAAGCGTCAGTGGCAGGTTGGATTCCTGAGAAAAATACTTGATAACCTGCGCCCGCCCGTCTTCCTGCAGTTGAAAATCGTCTTTCGTGAGGTTGCGGACGAGCTTGCCCTGTTTGTCATGCACGGTGGCAAACACGTTAACTACCTTCACCTCGCTCGAAAACGTCGAGTCTTTTTGGGGCGCGGTGTCCTGCTGTTGCGCCAGTACCCGCGCCGCTACCGATACGCCGAGTGCCGAGCCAAAGAAACACCGCCGGGAAATGACGCTTCGGTCGATAAACATGACTTTTTCGAAAAGATGCGGTGTCTAATCCTTTGGTTACAGTAAAGTATGGTAAAGACGCGGGAGGCGAATTGAAGCTAAGACTCTTATTTGTAGCCATTTTCACGTTAGCCGGAACGTTCGCACAGGACAAAATGCTGCCCATGAGCCGAACCCCAACCGAGCCGCAGAACCTCTGGGACATCCACTATCGCGAGATTCAGCCGCTGCTGGAGAAGCAGCTTGCCGAAACGCCCGACTCGCTTGAGACGATCGATGAGCTGGCTCGCGTTTACCGGACGCTCGGGACGCTAGATAAGGCCGCGGAGCTGTACAAACACGCCTTGGAGCTTCGCGAAGCGGGAATCGGGAAGTTCAGCATCGATCTGGTGCCGACGCTCGAGAATCTCGCTCGGATTGATCAACTGCTGAAAAACTACAAAGACGCCGAGGTCCTGCTCGCGCGAGCCATCGGCATTCGCGAGGGCGCGCAGGGCCCGGACAATCCCGAAGTGGCTGACGCCTACAGCCGACTCGCGCGTCTGTTCTTCCTCGAGAAAAAGTTCCAGGAGGCCGAGCCGCTCTATTCGAGAGCCATTCAGATCCTGGAGAAGAACTATGGCGAGAGCGATCCGAGGCTCTGTCCTTTGCTCGACAACCTGGCTTCTGTATATCGCGAGCAGACGAAGTTTCAGCAAGCGGAGCCACTGTTACGCCGATCGTTAGTCATACACGACATTGCCGTCGGCCCGGTTCACCCGGATGTCGCAAGTGCGCTCGACAATCTCGCCTCGCTCTATTACAGCCAGAAGCATTACAACGACGCTCAGCCGCTTTACGAACGGTCGCTGCAGATCTGGGTGAGGATTCTCGGTCCGGGACATCCTGTCGTTGCGACCAGCCTGGATAATCTGGCGGTCGTTTACGCGATGCTCAAGAAGTATTCTGAAGCCGAGCAGCTTTATCGTCAGGCGCTCAGTATTCGCGATGGTGAAGATGCAGCCAGCTTGCACAACCTGGCCCTCGTGGAAGAAGGACTGAATAACGACAAAGACGCGGAGAGTCTGTATAAGCGGATGGTCGGGATGCCCCTAACCGATCCCGGGCCGGTTCTGCGTGAATATGCCGAACTGCTCCAGAAAATGAAGCGTCCGATCGATGCCGAGAAGATGAGAAAGAAGGCCGAGGCGGCATCGGCACCGCCTGCCGAGAAAGCGAAATAATTTACTGCAGATCTTCGACTTTACCGGTCGGCTTCGGAGCCGGGAAAGGCAGCGTGTCGGGCGTGACACGAACGCCAGTTGTGAACTTGAACGGGTACTTGCATCCGCTGGGATAAGTCATCTCTACGAAGTAGGCAGACCAGCCCTTCTCCGGCTTGTCCAAATGGCCGACGTAGACATTGTCGCCTTTCGAAGTTAGAACCGTGCTCTTGTAGGCCGGGCCAATGGTCATCAGGCGGAAATCGCGATGCTCCGGATTGTTGGCCACCCATAGCTTCACTTCGCTGGGTTTATCCACGCTGGTCACGCGGATGTCGCCGTTCTTTTCGTACTTCCAGAAAAACTTGGGACGCTGTAGCCCCTTGAGGAACGCGTCGTAATAGGCAATCAAGCTCTCCCGCGCATCCGAATTCCCAAGGGAATGGTTCGTATTCGGCACGTAGCGAAGATATTTCTCGCCCGGCAGATCGTCGAAATAGTATTGCGAAGAGTCCGGCAGAAAATATTGATCGCCGGCGGAATTCATAATCAGCTTCGGTATCGTGTAGCGGTCGCGATAACTAAACGGCTCTTCGAGCTTCATCAGCGACAGATATTGAGGAGCGTTGGTGACCTTCATGATACCCATGTCCTCGTAGTCCTTCACCGCAGGCGAATAGAATCCGTAAGCGCGGTAGTGATGCTCGAAGGATTTCACGCTGTTCAACATGTCGATCACCATGGGAACGATCGCCACAACCCGCTTGTCGGCAGCCGCCGTAGTCCATGTGGTCCAGCCACGCTTCGATCCGCCGGCGACGGCGAACTTATCCACGGTCACGCTGCCGCCTGCGGGCGTAGCGCAGAAAGCTGTAATCGTATCCATGGCTCGCACCGCTGCCTTCGTCATCGGGATGTGCAGCGGCCAGGTTTCATCGCCGGTCTTCATGTACTTGACCCAGGTGTAGGCGATGATCTGGTCCTCGGTCCGCTCTTTCTTCTCGTCGGTAAAAACGAGAGGCTCATTCGGAACGCCGCGCAACTCCGCCACCACGGTGTGCGTGGTCATGGCGATGTCGATATTCTGAGCACTAGGTTTGTCGGGAGCTTTCTCTTTGATCGATCCGCCGGTGATATAGAGAAATCCCGTAGTGCCCTGGAGTTGGTCGGGCCGGATGATCGTGAGCCAGTGCTTCCAGATTGGATGGTCGACTTCGGCGGCCGTTCGCCAGGCTTGCGAGGTCAAGTCAATCACGTAGGTCGTGAAACCTTCGCCAGGAATGGTCTTCACGAGTTCATAGTGATAATTCGGGTCTGCAGCATCGACGTATCGATCGAGGCCAGTGACTTTGCCCGCGCGAGGCGATCCGGCGGTCAGCGCCAGACAGCATGCCATGAAGAAAAACGTTCGACGGAGAAGTTTCATAAACGATTCTCATTCTTGCACACGTTGAACTACACTCGAATCAGGGTGTCCCGACGCTTATCTGATGTTGCCCGTGCATTCTTGCACTACACCTCGTCAAAGCGATCGCAGTTCGTGGGGCAGGCAATCATGCCTGCCGCCGACATTATTGTCGGCGCTCTCCGCGGCTGGGGGAATTTTGCAAATTTTGGTTGCGGTTACGCTGATCAGTGGGGCGGACCTCCAGGTCCGCGGGCGACCTCCAGGTCGCCCCATGGCCATTCGAGCCACTACGACCAAGCCGACTTGGAAGTCGGCTGCGGACCGACGGTCCGCCCTACTCTGATCGCGTTCGTCGTCGTTCTGTTCCTCGCTACGGGGGCAGCGTACGCGCTGAATCCGCATCGATCGTTAACGCAATACACCCGGACCATCTGGACGCAGCAACACGGCCTTCCGCAAGACGCCATCCGGGCCATCACGCAGACCACCGACGGCTACCTCTGGCTTGGAACGGAAGAAGGATTGGCCCGCTTCGATGGCTACGACTTCGTCGTTTTCAATCGAGAAAACGGATCTCTTCCGAACAATATCGTTACTTCGCTGTTTGCTGGAAAGGACGGCGTACTTTGGATCGGAACCCCAGAAGGCCTGACACGCTATAGCGGCGGCAAGTTTACGACCTTCACGAAAAAGGACGGTCTTCCGGACAACTACGTCAATTCAGTAGCCGAGGATCGTGCCGGAGCGCTTTGGATCGCCGCAGGAAATTACCTCAGCCGTTTTGTAAAAGGCCGTTTCACGAATTACGGCAGCCGCGATGGCTTGCCCATCGAATCGATGCGCGGTGTCCGATTGGGCCCTGACGGAACGCTCTACATTGGTGGCTTTTCGGGCGTGGCGCGGAGAGTCGGCGACCATTTTGTGCCGGTCTTCGATCGCAACGCTCTCGGCGGAGAGGTCGTCGTTACTTTCTTGGAAGACCGTCACGGCAACCTCTGGGTGGCTTGCAGCGCGGGATTACTGATGCGCTCGCCCGACGGCAAAACGCGGATCTATAAAACTCAGGACGGCCTCCCCGACAATGTCATCCGCGCACTGTGGGAGGACCGCGATGGAAATCTCTGGGCCGGAACCAACGACGGCCTGGCGCGTCTCGAAAATGGCCGTTTCGTAAGCAATGCCCTTGCGAGTTCCCCGGAACGGGAATGGGTGCGCTGCATTTACGAAGATACACAAGGCAATCTCTGGATCGGCATGAACAGCGGCCTGCATCGCCTTCGCGATGATATTTTCGCCAGCTATGGGGAATCGGAAGGCCTACCCAGCGATGAACCGAATACGGTTTACCAGGATGGCCGGGGGCGTGTTTGGATCGGGTATCACGACCGCGGATTGGTTCAGTTCGAGAACGGCAAGCAACGCGTTTACGGGATTCGTGAAGGCCTGCCGAGCAACGAAGTCTTCTCGATTCGCGAAGACCATCACGGGAACCTGTTGATCGGCACCAGAGACGGATTCAGCCGGATGCACGACGGCCATTTCCAAAACCAAGCGGTTAAGGATCCGATGAATCGGCGTTTGGTGTTCGACCTGTTAAACGACTCCAAAGACCGCCTCTGGCTCGCTACGCCATCCGGCTTACGTCAGCTAAAAGATGGCCACGTCGTTGATGTGACGCCGCGAGGCGAGCTGCTCAATAGTGCTGTGGTCGTGCTATGCGAAACACAGGATGGGGATATTTGGGCAGGCTCGTACGGCCGAGGCCTATGGCGCCTGCACGAAGGACAATTGCGGCTCTATACCACAGCCGATGGACTCTCCAGCGATCAGATCCGTTCGCTGATGGAAGACCAAGACGGTAATTTGTGGATCGGAACGTTTGGCGGGGGGCTAAATTTCTTTCGTGCCGGAAGGTTCTTCCACGTGACGACCAAGGAAGGCCTGTTGAGCGACAATGTAGCGCACGTTCAGGACGATCTGCGCGGCTTCCTTTGGCTCAGCACAACCCGCGGAATCTGCACGATTCGAAAACAGGACGTCAACGATGTCGTTACAGGCAAGAGGCGCTCGGTCGCGGCAGTCAACTATGGCGTAGCGGAAGGATTGCGGAGCGCTCAATGCGCACCCGGCTATCCCGCAAGCCACGGTGGCACACGATCCACTGACGGCAGGCTCTGGTTTCCTACCGGCCGCGGTCTCGCGGTAATGGAACCGGACGCGCCGCCGCCAACAACCGCCGCACCCGTCGCGCATCTTCTCGATGTAACTGTAGATCAGCACGCAGTGCCGTTGACGCAATCTCCCGATTTCGCGCCTGGGAACGGACGATTGCAGTTCCGGTACACCGGAATATTCTTGAGTGACCCCGATCGAGTCCGATACTGGTACCGTCTGGAGGGCCTCGATCCGGACTGGGTGGATGCGGGTACGCGGCGATTCGCCAATTACGACAGCCTTGTCCATGGCCGCTATCGCTTCATCGTGCGCGCCGGCATTCCCGGCGGCCCGACCAAAGAGACCGCCTTTGCATTCCAGCTTCTCCCGCACTTCTACGAAACGTCCTGGTTCCTGTACCTGTGTATCGGGACGGCTGGCTTCCTGATTTGGGGCTTATTCCGCCTGCGTGTACGCCAACTCGGGCGCCGGTTCGCGCTGGTTCTCGACGAGAGGGCGCGTCTGGCGCGCGAGATTCACGATACGCTCGCGCAAGGATTCGTCGGAATCTCCTCGCAACTGGACGCCGTGGCGCTTACGCTCGATGGCCGGCTGGACGTAGCGCGAAAACATTTGGATCTTGCGCGAAAAATGGCGCGCCACAGCCTGACAGAAGCACGACGGTCCGTAATGGACCTGCGCGCATCCGCGCTCGAAGGACAGAATCTACCGGCGGCTCTTTCGCAAGCTGCGCGCCAGTGGACCGCTGGCTCGCCCGTCGCCGTCCACATCGATGTCGACGGACCCAACCGCAAGCTGCCCGAAGAAATGGAGCAGCATTTGTTGCGGATCGCGCAGGAAGCTGTGACGAATACTGTCAAACATGCGCGAGCCAACGAAATCCGTATCCGGCTGGCGATGAATAATGGAACCGTTAAGCTTGTCGTCACTGATGATGGCGAAGGATTCGAACAAACCGAGGCATTCTCTTCCGCCGGCGGCCATTTCGGTCTGCTGGGTATGCGCGAGCGTGCCGAGCGGCTTGGAGGCGCACTCCAACTGCACAGCGAACCCGGCGAGGGAACCGAGGTGGAAGTGACGGTACCGCTCTCGTGATAAGGATCTTGATCGCAGAGGATCATCTGATCGCGCGCGTCGGCGTAACTACGATCATCAACATGCAGGCGGACATGACCGTAGTGGCCGAAGCTGCGAACGGCCTCCAAGCCGTTGAGATGCATCGTCATCATCGGCCGGACGTCACCCTAATGGATGTGCGCATGCCCGCGATGAATGGCATCGATGCCGTTGCGGCGATCCGCTCCGAAGTCCCGGATGCGCGGATTATCGCTCTGAGCACCTACGGAGGCGATGAGGATATCCGCCGCGCCTTGCAAAACGGAGTCCGCTCCTACCTGACCAAAGACGTGCTGCACGACGAGTTGCTCCGTGCGATTCATGCTGTCCACGCTGGAGAGACCTACCTGCCTGCGGCGGTTCGCGCGGCCCTGGAAGCCAGTTCTCTGCTGACCGAACTGAGCGTTCGAGAACGCGAGGTGCTCGCTTTGATCGTCAAAGGGAACGGAAATAAACAGATCGCCTACACACTCGGGATCGCCGAGCACACCGTCAAGAACCACGTGAAGAGCATCCTCGCCAAGCTGAATGTCGAGGATCGTACCCAAGCCGCGACCGAGGCAATCCAGCGCGGCATTGTTCACCTATGAGCTGGTAATTTCACTAGATCGCCATGGCCCGTAAAACCGTCCCAAATAGCTCAAAAGGGCCAATAACCTTTGAGGAATCATAGTCATCACTACAAAGGTGTAGGCCGGCTACGAAGGCTGGCAAGAGAGCTCATGCAGTCTCAGGGTAGAGCGGGGTTTCCCTGCTCGGGGTTGAGTCTCTTAAGCCTCTTTCTGACAGCCTTCTAGCTGCCTCCTCACAATGCCTTCTGCTCGGCCCGGTCCGCGGCTATAATGAGATCCACTATGATACGTCATGGCATATCACTTTGCGCTGCCCTGTTTGCCGCCGCCGTCGTCCAAGCCCAGACGGAAAATCCGCTCTCCACCGAGGTGAAAGGCTCGTACAATGGCGTCAAGAACAATCTATTGAAAGCCGCCGCGAAGATGTCCGAGGCGGATTACAGCTTCAAGGCCACTCCCGATGTGCGGCCTTTCGGACAACTGATCGGACACGTGGCAGATTCGAACTTACGGGTTTGTTCGTCCGTGAATGGAGAGGCCAAGCAAGGTACCGCATCGTCGAAAACGACAAAGGCGGACCTGATGAATGCGCTCCAGGATTCTTTCGCCGAATGCGACAAGGCATTCGAATCCCTGACCGACGCTACCGCTGCGCAGATGCTCACAGGCGGCCGCGCACCGCGCTCAAAACTGAGTTCGCTCTGGGGTGTCGTCACACATGACAACGAGATGTACGGGACCATCTCGGTGTACTTGCGGCTGAAGGGCATTGTGCCGCCGTCTACCGAAGGCCGAGCTACGCGATAGCAGCCGAGGCGCAGGTCCCAGACGGTCACTGACCTGTGCTGGAAAACGAGCCGAGGAAACAGAAACGCCAATCCCGGTTCACTCGTGCCTGCCAAATGTTACCTGACCGATGATCTGGGTCCGGCGCGCCGGCGATGGCATCTGCGGCGCGATCGAACAATCCTGATTATCCGGACTTGGCGTTCGATTTCTTGCGGCGTTTGGCGTGCGCTGATCGGCTATTGCTTCCTCCGCGGTCGTGAATGGCCCGTGGAGGCGTCTTTTGCTGATTCCCCCAATCCTTTCGGAGTCTCGCGATCGATCAGGCGGCGCTGTGCAAATGTATACTCGTCGCCGGTAGTCGACTTCTTCGGACTATTACGATTACCTTGCCGGCTCGGAAGTCAATCTGGTCGCCATTCTTACGCCCCGCGCGCCTCCGCACCGGCGGTGGTACGACCGGAGAGAGTTTGTTTTTCACGATGACGGTCATAACAGGCAACCAATGGACGCGAATCCGATTTGTGTTGAGGTGGGTAACTGATCAACGTCAAACTACAGGCGCAGCCCGGTGCCGAACCGCCGCGGATAGCCCAAAAAAAGCACCGCTCATGCCGACTATAGCGGCCACAAGTGCAACCAACGTGATCGACGCACCTGGATCCCAGACATGAGTCGGCGGTCCGGACGCCTGCCATTCCGCCTTTCCATGCAGCCAGAGGTCGAGATTCGAATAGGTGTTCCCTATGGTATGCAGGACCATCGCTGGGAGAATCGAATTAGTCGAGCTGGTCACAGCGCCGTAGAGCGCTGCAACAATCACGTAGTAAGGCCACAGGATCGGTGTGAAGTCGAGGTGAACCAGCGCGAACATCGTGCCGGTGATCACAATTGCTATCGATAGTCCGCAACGGCGCTCGATTGGGCCTTGCATATAGCCGCGAAACGCGGATTCTTCGATCAGTCCGGCGATCGGAGCGCCCGCAAGAAGCAACGCCAGAACCGTATACTTGGGGACTCCGCTCAGGTCAGGCAGCTGCTGCTCGGGCAGGCTGACGAACCGGTTCGCGAGATTCAAAGCCAGAACGAGCGCAACGATTCCGATCAATCCGGCAAAGAGCGCCCAAAACCAAACGCGGATCGGGAGAGGATTCGCTCGCAGGAGCCGGCGGCGATCTTCGCTTCTGCTCAGATGTTTCCAGAAGAACCACAAGTACACGCCGGTGAGGGGTACCGCCCAAGGAAAACCGGCGAAGTAGTGGAGATTGAGGAAGAAGAAGATGTTCCGAGGTATGGTACCGGCGAGAGCGATACCGGCACCAACCAAAACGGCCTGTCCGATGACAGGTAGAACTGGATCAGCGCTGGAGTCGCTGAGATGGGTCGGCACTCTTGAGATACGGCCCATTGTTTCATAAAAAGCAGAAGCATCTCGAGTCCTTTTCACGAAACAATCCCATGCCGCCGCTGACCTCGCAGATGAAGTGCGATTTAATGAATGTGGACGATGGCCCGCGAGACGCTCCTCGATTTCTTCAACGACTTCGCGGACCTGCCCGACGAATTCCTCATCTACGATGACGGCTTCCGCAGCCGGCACTTTCACTACAACGAAGTCGCTGCCAAAGCCCGGTCATTTGCCGCGCGTCTTCGCGCTGCAGGCGTCGTCAAGGATGACAAGATCATCCTCTATGGGGAAAATCGACCCGAGTGGATCATCGCGCTCTGGGGATGTCTGCTCGAAGGCGTCATTGCTATTCCTCTCGACTATCGTTCTTCGCCCGAATTTGTCCAGCGCATCGATGTAATCGTCAGCGCACGCATGATCCTGACTGGCGATGAAACATCGCTTCCCGGCTCCTCAAAAGTCTGGCCGCTGGCAAGCCTGAGCGAGGACGGTATCGCTTCGTCTCCGGCTGCTGTCATCCAAAAGGACCAGACCGCCGAGATCATTTTCACCTCCGGCGCCACTGCCGAGCCAAAGGGGGTGATCATCACTCACGGCAATGTGCTCGCCAATATTGTTCCGGTGGAAGGCGAAGTTCTCAAATACAGGAAGTACAGCAGACCATTCGCGCCCATTCGATTTCTCAACTTACTTCCCCTCAGCCACATGTTCGGCCAGGCGATGGCGACCTTTATCCCACCGATGTTGCCGGGCGTCGTGGTCTTCATGCGCGGCTTCAATCCCAAGGAGATCCTTCGGCAGATTCGTACGCGCCGCATTTCTGTTCTGGTCTCCGTCCCGCAAATTCTCGAAATCCTGCGAGAACACCTGCAACAAACGTTCCCCGGCCTCAAGAACCTCCGGCCATCCGGCAGCCACTGGATGGTCCGCTGGTGGCGGTATCGCGAAGTCCATCGCCTTTTTGGCTGGAAATTCTGGAGTTTCATCGTTGGCGCAGCGCCGCTCTCGGCGGAACTCGAGGCGTTCTTCTCTGAGCTTGGCTTTCTGGTAATTCAGGGCTACGGCCTCACAGAAACCGCGCCAATTGTGACATTGAATCATCCTTTTCATGCGAAGAAGGGAACTGTCGGGAAGCCAATCGCGGGCGTGGAAGTCAAGATCGCGGCCGACGGCGAGATCCTCGTCCGCGGACCCAATGTGACCACAGGCTATTTCCAGCGCCCGGATGACACTGCCAAAGCTTTCGAAGACGGCTGGTTTCACACCGGCGATATTGGTGAGCATCA
>Ga0335069_10010960_pt1 | contig 12820 bp, 11 predicted proteins | sample Lox_Sample_11_FD_206714 | JGI IMG/M metagenome (GOLD analysis project Ga0335069, IMG submission 206714) | Soil microbial communities from Loxahatchee National Wildlife Refuge, Florida, United States - Lox_Sample_1.1 | ecosystem: Environmental > Terrestrial > Soil > Wetlands | place: USA... | reverse complement strand
GTCGTCACGGCCGAGGGTCGGCACCGCAACCACTACTCGATCGGTACCGGCCTCGCCGTACGCGGCTAGTATCGAGCGATCGGGCATGGCATCGAGCATCGGGGTCTCCATACCCGGCGGCGCGCCGATCATGACCGAAATCGAGATGCGGCGCGGATCGCGCTTGGCTGCAGCGGCAATCCGCTCGATCTCGCGGTGAGACTCGCGAATGGTACCCGGCGACGTCGCGATCGGCATCCAGCCATCTCCCCACGTCGCCACTCGCTTGATGGCGTTCGGCCCCATGCCGCCGATGATTACCGGTGGATGCGGTCGTTGTATCGGCCTCGGCAGGCTGACGGCCTTGTCAAACTTGATCCACTTGCCGGCAAAGCCGTGCGGCTGGCCGGTCCAGAGCGCGCGCATCGCCGCCACCGCCTCGCGCATGAACGCGAAGCGATAGGCAAAGTGCGGCGTGAAGAGTCGCATCTCTTCTTCGAGCCAACCGGCGCCGATGCCGAAAAGAAACCGTCCGTTCGAGAGCCAGTCGAGGCTTGCGACTTGATGCGCCAACATCACCGGATCGCGCTCCGGTACGAGACAGATGCCGGTGCCGATGCGCAGCCGGGTCGTTACCGCCGCCGCGGCGGTCAGCACCGCAAACTGATCGGGCAACTCGGTGTACGGCCGCGGCAGCTTGCCGTCTTCGGACAACGGGTAGCGCGTCTTGTATTCCGCAGGCACGACCGGATGCTCGGGCACCCACAGCGATTCGATGCCGCGCGCCTCGCATTCCGCTGCCAAGTCCGTCACCGGCAGCGCCCGCTCGGTTACGAACATGAGTATTCCAACGTCCATCACGGCCTCCGTGTCTACCCAATCCGGTTTGCCTTTAGCGTTGTTGCGCGGTCGTCAGCAAGACCGGGCGCGGCATCGTCAGATCTGCATGAGACCGCGGCGAGGGGTGTCGGTGCCCACCGTGTCTTGCGTCAATGGGGCCCCGAGTGCGGCGAGCGCCGCTCGATGCTGCGACGGCGGCGTGCGGATCAACTTGTCCTCGAACGGCTTGAGCCGCTCGAACGCGGGGATGCTCAGCACGCGGCCGACGAAGGCAGCCGTGCGCGGCCAGCGAGCTGGATCGACCGTGAAGCGGGCGAACGCCGCGTTGCGAAAGAACGTCGCGATGCCAATGTCCGCGATCCCCACGTTGCCGAACAGAAAACCCTCCGCCGGGAGCTGTGACTCCAAGTAGTCGAGTACGTGTGGAATGTCGTCGGTCAACGTCTTGTTCAGCACCGCTGCGTCGGTCGCCTGGCCCCAGACGAACGGTTTGATCGCCACCTCATTGAACAGCCGCCAAATGAACACCTCACCCATGCGGGTGTCGGCAAATTCCTCGAGCCAGCGAGCACGGGCGCGATCGACGATATCGCTCGGAAACAGCGCGGGCTGCGGGTAGCGGTCCTCGATGTACTGACAGATCACCGATGAATCCGACAGCGTCACGCGATCATCGATCAACACCGGAATGCGGCGCAGCGGGCTCAACTGCGAGAATCGTTCGTCCCCCATGAACGGGACGATCGGATCGATCTCATAGTCGATCCCCTTCAGATGCAGGCAGACCAATACCTTGCGGACGTACGGTGAGAGATATGCGCCGATGATTCGTACTGGCTCGCCCATCAGCGCCTCCTTCAGGTGGCCGGCGCGGCCGTCGCGCGCGGCAACACGAGCGTGAACCGACTTCCCGCCCCCAACGTGCTGACGACCTCGACACGGCCGCCGTGCGCTTCAACCAGCGCCTTGACGATGAACAACCCCAGTCCGGTCCCTTGCCGGGTGCGGCCGGTGGTGGCGCGCCGGTAGCGGGAAAACAGTTCCGGCAATTCTGCCGGCGCGATGCCCGGTCCCGTGTCGGATACCGACACGGTCAGGTCCCCAGTGGGCTGATCGGCTTCGACCGTGATCCGACCACCGTCAGGCGTAAACTTGACCGCGTTCTGCAGGAGGTTGGTGATTGCCCGTTCGATCGCGACCGGATCGGCGTCGATGCTCGCGAGCCCGGGGCGGACGCGCAGATCGAAGCTGATGCGCCGCATCGCACAGACGGCTTGGTAGTGGCGGCAGACCCGGTACAGCAGCTCGTTGATTCCAATCGTCTGCCGCTGCAACGTCAACTGGCCAGCCTCGATCTGTGACTGCTGCAGCGAGTTGGCGACCAGTGACATCAGGGTCTGGACGCTCTGCTCGCACGCCACGAGCATTTCGCGCGCTTCGCCGACAATGCCCTCGCTTTGGAGCAGAATGTCGGTGTAACCGGCGATGATCGCGAGGGGGTTGCGGATATCGTGCACGAGCATCGCGATGAAGTCGGCCCGCTGCTGTTCGAGACGTTTGCGATCGTTGATGTCGCGCACGTTGAGGACGACGCCGTTGATCGCAGGATCGTGGAGGAGAATCGTACCGATCGTCTCGACATCAACCCACGAGCCGTTGGCGTGGCGCATCCTATGCTCGGCTCGGTATGGCATGCCCGGGTTGAGCGCGGCAAAGCCCTCGAAGAGCCGGCGATAGTCATCGGGGTGGACGAACTGGGTCGTAACGCCGCCGACAAGCTGGCTTGGTTGAAAACCGGTAATCCGCTCCATGGCGGGACTCGCGTACTGGATGACGCTGTTGGCGTCGACCACGCAAATCGCCTCGGACGTGTTTTGCACCAGCGCGCGGAAACGCGCTTCGCTCGCTCGCACCGCCTCTTCCGCTTGTTTGCGCGCACTGATGTCACGCAAAACGCCTTCGAAGCCGCTCGGCCGACCGCTGTCGTCGGAGATGAGATGCGCGCTCACCGACACGATGCGCACGCCTCCGTCTTTGCGCTTCAGCGACACTTCGAAGTCCGCCACCGATCCGTTTTCCAGAAGCAATGACCGAACGCGTTGCTGCTCTTCCGGATAGACATACAACGCGCCCGCATCCGTGCCGACGAGTTCCTCGGGTGTGTAGCCGAATTGCCGCACCGACGGACTCAGATAGCGGATGGTCCCGTTGATGTCGTTGCGGAACACGACATCCTGCATGTTCGCAATCACGCCGCGCAACTCGGCTTCGCTCTCGCGCAACGCCGTCACGGCCTGGGCCTCGGATTGCGACAGACGGGAAAAGGCGTGTGCCAGATAGCCGGAGGCTGCCAACGCGACGAGGCTCACCGGGTGATCGAACAGCGAAACCAGCCCCGCTCGGTCGAAGTAGAGACTACCCAACAGCACGGCGACCGAGATCGCGATCACGGCGAGTTGCGGTCGGAGGCCCCAGCGCAGCACCATCGCGCAACCCAACGGCAGCAACAGGTAGACGCGGCGCGCCGTGCCCGAGTCCCCGGCGGCAATGCCGGCCGCCGCCGCCGTTGCCGCCGCGATCGCCACCACGGTTATGGCGACCAGGATGGCGCGCTCGTTCGCCGCACCCCGGCGCAATCCGACGAAGGCAATGACGGCGGCAACGGCTGGGGTGCAATGCAGGCCGAAGAGGAGTGCCAGCGGTTCGCGGGGGCCGGTGATGTCGGTCAGCACCAGCAGGGCGCCCAGGGCAATCAGGAGCCACAGCCCGATGCGTAACCGCGCGACCAGCGTGTCGGTTGTACCGCTACCGGTAACGAGCGTGACTGGCGATGAATGAGACACGTCCGGCTAGCGTAACATTTCGCCGCGCGCAGGCAAACGACAGCGCGTGCCGATCCCGCTCCGTTCAGTCGGGCCCGGCCGAACGTTTCCGCTACGCGCCGCGCTTCGCTTCGTACTGCGCCAGGATACGGCGGGCGACGACCATCTTGTGCACTTCGTCCGGGCCGTCGTAAATGCGGGCGAAGCGCGCTTGGCGATAGAACATCGACAGCGGATGGTCCTCGGTCACACCCGCGGCACCGAACACCTGGATCGCCTTGTCGACCACGCTGTGCAGCACCTTGGCGCCGAAGAACTTGATCAGCGAGATCTCTTCCCGCGCGCCCTGCTGCCCTTGGGTGTCGATCTTCCACGCGGCATGGAGGGTCATCAGGCGCGCGGCTTGAATATCGGCGCGCGCCTCAGCGATCCAATCCTGGATGTTCGCCTTGCGCGCCAGCGTGCTGCCGAACATCTCGCGCTGGGTGGCGTACTGACACATCAACTCGAAGGCGCGCTGCGCCACCCCGAGCCAGCGCATGCAGTGATGAATCCGACCGGGGCCCAGCCGCTCCTGCGCGATCGCGAAGCCCATGCCTTCACCGCCGAGGCGATTGGTCACCGGCACGCGGCAGTCTTCGTACCAGATCTCCGCGTGATGGTTGTCGTAGTCGCCCATCACCGGGATGCCGCGCGCGATTTTGAAACCCGGCGTATCGGTCGGCACGATGATCTGGCTGTAGCGCAGATACGGGTTCTGTTGTTCGGGATTCGTCATCGCCATCACGATCGCGAACGACGCGCCGTGGGCGCCGCTGCTGAACCATTTGTGGCCGTTGATGACGTAATGATCGCCGTCGCGCTTCGCGGTGGTGCGGAGCAGCTTGGGATCCGAGCCGGCAACTTCCGGTTCGGTCATCGAAAAGCAACTGCGAATCTCGCCGTTGGTGAGCGGCGCGAGCCAGCGCTCCTTCTGCTCGTCGGTGCCGAAACGCCATAGGATCTCGGCGTTGCCGGAGTCCGGCGCGCTGGAGTTGCACGCCACCGGCGCCAGCGGACTGCGGCCGAGAATCTCGTTCACGAAAACGTAGTACATGAACGGAATCCCGGCGCCGCCAGCTTCCTTCGGCAGATGAAACGCCCAGTAGCCGGCCGAACGCGCCTTCTGCTGCAGTTGCTTGACGAACGGCGGATACGCTGGGCCGCCCACCTCCATTCGCCAATGCTCCGTCGCCGCGGCCCGCTCGGCCGGATAGATGTGGTCGTCCATGAACTTGCGGACGTTGTCGCACAGTTGCTCGATCTCCTGCGGCACTGCAAAGTCCATCGTCGCCTCCGCGGCTACTTGAATTTCCTCAACGCACCGTCCATGCCCGCGAGAATGCTGGCGGGGTCCTTCTCATCGTAGAAGTATTTGAAATTCGGCCGGCCGGCCGTCAGGTCGGGATCGAGTTTGCCCTCCGATGAGAGGAAGAAGGTGCGTGGAATGTACTGGCCGTCGGGACCGTACTGCGCCCCCAGTTCCTTGTTCTCGTCGCTGTTGAGGTGAATCATCACGAACTGCTTGGCCTTCTCGACGACCTTGGGGTCGTGAAACACACCGCTGTAGTTCTTGCAGTGTGGACACCACTCGGTGAAGAAGATCAGGCACACCGGCTTCTTCGACGACTTGGCCTGTGCCAGTCCGGCTTCGTACGACTGCCACTGAATCTGCGCATCGTTCCAATCATGCGCCGAGGCGACGCGGGCCGCGAGCAGCAGGAGACTCGCGAGAAGCAACCGTGGTGTTCCAGATCTCGTGGTGAACGCACCCATTGGCCCTCCAACCTGCGGGAGCCTTATCAAGCAGCGGCACCGACGACAATGTCGCCGGTCAGACAGCCAGAGAAGCGAAGTCGACCCCCGTGAGCTTGCGCGTGGCGACCACCGAATGCAGCGCCACAATCCGGCCGGCGCCGTCGATGTCGCAACGGAACACGACGCGCGGCGGTTCACCCGGCTTGCCGGTGACGAACTGCCCAACCACCGCCGGCAGCCCATTGATGATGCGCGCCGCGAAGCGCGCCTCGGCCATGCGCCGGCGCCAGATGTTCCAATGGAAGCGGAGCACCCGCTGCCGACCGATCAGCGGTTTGCGGGCGGCGAAGAACTCGCCGCCGCCGTCGCTCAGCCCGCGCACCGACTCGGCCAGCATCGCTTCGATGGTGGGCACGTCGCCGCTGAGCAACGACGACATGAACTGCGCCAACACTTCGCGGGTCTGCTCTTGCAGCGCACGGGTGGGAACGCAGCGCGCGCGATCGTAGTCGCGCATCGCCGCACGCGCCCGGTGGTGGGTGGTCTTCACGTTGGGTTCGGTCAGGCCGAGCGCGGCTGCCGTATCGCGCACCGAGTAGTCGAACACGTCTCGTAGCAACAAGACGGCACGCTGCTGCGGCGTCAGCGCTTCGAGCGCGAGCAAGAACGCGAACGAGACGCTCTCCAACAAATCATATCGTCCCTCGGTGGTATGTTCGCCGTCCACCACCGGTTCGAAGGTTGGCGGCGAGGCCTCATCGCCGGTTTCGATCGGCGCCGGCAGCCACGGACCGACGTACGACCGCCGCCGCCGGCGTCGCAGCAGATCTCGGCCCAGGTTGAGCGCGACTCGGACGAGCCACGGCCGCCACGGCTGCGACGTATCGTCCGGCGGGCGTTCCATCGCGCGCACGAACGTCTCTTGCACGATGTCGTCGGCGTCGGCCGCACTGCCGGTGAGTCGATAGCTCAAGCCCCAGAGAAACTTCCGGTGCGCGTCGAAGAGATCTGCGATGCCGACCAGCGCACCACTCGTCGCGGATTTCGCCGTACTGTGCATCGAGCCCTCGGGACGATTCACGCGGCAGCCGGCACGCGCGCCGACGCAGATGCCGTGATCAGCTCCGCTGCGCGCTTGGCACTTGCCAGCGTCGCGTCCGCAAGTTGCCCGCAGCGACCGACCCAATCGCCAACCACGTAGACACCCTCGACGCCCGGAACCATCGGTCCCGGGCGACCAGCGGTACCACCCATTGTTGCCGTGACCAGCGCACCGGTGACCATCATGGCGGGGAGAAACCGCCGGTGAACCAGCACGCCGCGCCAGCCCGGCTGCGCCAGATCGAGGAGCTGATCCAGCTCACGTTCATCCGCCTTTGGATCACTCGCTCCGGGCGCCAGGTACTTGGCCACGCAAATCGTCGCGTTCGACTTGGGCGCAAGATTGGCAACCGCGGAGTGTACCGACAGGTAGAGCGGCTGATCCAACCCGAGCGCGAAGCGCGCGTGCGGCTGCGGCAGGTGTGAGAGCGCGATGTCGAGACAGGCCGCGCGCACCGGGATCAAGTCGTCGGTCCACCGGCGAGCGGCGTCGCAGGTCGGCAGCAGCGCGGCGACGTCGCTCGGCGTCGCGGCGATCACCACGGCCGCCGCGGTGCGAGTCGTGCCATCGGCGAGGTGGACACCACGCACCGTGCGATCATGGTCGACGGTAACCACACGCGTGCCGTTGACGATTGTGACGCCGGCCGCTTCGGCGGCCGAGCGCAGCCCGGCCACCAAGGTCTGCCACCCGCGGTGGAGATAGAGCACATTGGCTCCCAGCGCCATCTGCAACTGTTCCAGCGCAGCCCCCGCGCTTTGCTGTTCGGGCGCATTCGCGTACGTCGCGACGCGAAACAATGCCTGAACCAAGCGCCGCACGGCGGCGTTTCGGATGTGGCGATCCAACCACTCGCGGACGCTCGCATCCTGGATCGCCCGCGCATCGATCTTTTGAACCGTGCCGAGCAGACGCGCGGTCTCGAGTTTGCCGCCGAGACCGAACAGGCTGGTGGTGAGCAACGAGACAAAACCGCCCGGCAACGTGTGCTTGCGACCGCCATCGACGGCGTAACTTCCCGCAACCGCGGGAATGCCGCCGGCAAACGTGACGTTCAACTCACGCAGCACCTTCATCCCTTCGCCGTCGCGATAGAGGGCGTGCGGGCCGAGGTTGAAATGAAAGCCGTCTTCGACATGCGTCGCTGCTCGGCCGCCGAGGGCACGAGCTTTCTCGAAAAGCGTCACCGATCGCCCGGCCCGAGCCAGGTAGGTTGCAGCAGCCAAGCCGCCCAATCCGCCGCCAACGACCACAACCTCTCGATCCATCTCAGCCATAGCGTTGTCCTCCTACCCCATTCACGCACCAGCCGGGCAAAAGGTTACAACCGGTTCCGACGACCGTCGATTCACCCTTGGCGAATCGGCACCGCTCGCACTACAACGCAGCATAGATGAGGTGCCCATGAAGAATCCATTCCGGATCGGCAGCGCGATCTACCTGCGGCCGCTAGAACGCGAGGACGCGCCGCTGTTCGTGACGTGGCTCAATGACCCGGAGGTCACGCGCACGCTCAACGTCTACCGTCCAGTCGACTTGCCGTCCGAAGAAGAGTTCATCGCGACGATTCCGAAGAGCGACACCGACTTCGTGTTCGGCGTGGCGTTGATCGCCACCGATCATTTGATCGGCACCACCGGCCTGCACGATGTGGATTGGAAAAATCGCCACGCCAGTTTCGGGATCAACGTCGGGGCCAAACACGAGTGGGGCAAGGGCTACGGCACCGACGCCACCGTGCTGACGCTGCAGTATGCGTTCGAGACACTCAACCTACATCGCGTGCGATTGCTCGTCTACGAACACAACGCCCGCGCGATTCGACTGTACGAGAACGTCGGGTTTCAACGCGAAGGCCTGTTACGAGAGGATCGCTACCACGAGGGTCGCTACTGGAATACGATTACGATGGCGATGCTGCGGGACGAATGGGACCGCACGCAATCACGCCGCGGCGGTTGACGCTCCGCCATCAAAGTACGTCGCCCAGTCGCTCGGGTAGTTCGCGCTCGGGGAGCAGAGTCAAATCCTTGTCCACCGTCGCCACCAGACGCTTGCTGAGCGGCGCGCTCAGCAGCTTACGCAGTTTGCCGAGGAACTGCGGCGGCGCCACCAAGATCAGGCGACTGAATTCATTGCGGCCGTGCCCGTTTTCAAGCACGCCGGCGAGCTCCTGGGTAAAGTGCTCGGCTTCGACTTCCTTGGCCGGAGTCACAGGCGCCATCGCCGGACGGCTGCCGGCGCCGGCGCTCTGGCGCACGCGGCCAGGCTTGTCGGCGGTGATGTCCTGTCCCTTGAGTCGGCTCTTCGGATGATCCAGTTCTTGGACCAATGTCCAGGGTTTGAGCTTGCCGCTCGTCGCGAACAGGCGGGCGCGGCTGGCGTTGCTGATGAGAATCCAGGTCGTGTTGTTCATCGCGTCGTTTGCAGGTCCCTTTCTCCAGCGCAATCGTCTGGGGCATCAAGATACTCGCGCGACTTGCCGACGTAAAGTACTCGGGCGCGCGCTACCGATTCAGGCTGAAGCGCTCGTCGGCGATCCGATAGAGTCGCCGCCAGACGGTGCGGTTGACCGTCACGAGCGCCAGCGACATCGTCAGCACCCCAGCCGCCAGGAGCGGAAAGTTGGCCGCGGTGGTGGCCTCGGTGATGAGCGAGCCGAGGCCGGGAGCAATCAACGGTTGTCCGTGATAGCTGACGTACTCCGCCACGATGCTGGCGTTCCACGCTCCACCGGCGGCGGTGATCATGCCGGTGACGAGACTCGGGAAGATCGCCGGCAGGTACAATGTCCGCCAGCGCATCCAGCCGGTGATGCGGTAGATTTCCGCGGCTTCGCGCAAGTCGTGCGGCAGCGCGCTGGCGCCCGCCAGCACGTTGAACAGGATGTACCACTGCGAGCCGAGCAGCATCAGCACCACGCAGCCCCATGAGAAGGCAACACCGAGATGCAGGATGAGCAGGGTCACCACCGGAAAGATCATCGGGGCGGGGAACGCCGCGGCCACCTGGATAACCGGCTGGAGCGCGCGAACCCGCTGCGGCGACAAGCCGATCCAGATGCCGACCGGCACGGCCCACAGCGCGCCGATGACCAATGCCGCGGCGGTGCGCAGGAACGTGAGGCCCAACGACGCGCCCAGGTGCATCCATTCGCGCGCCGACAACGCCGCGAGCAACGCCGCGATGTGCGTCGCGCCCCAGCCGAACAGGATTGCCAGCAACGCGACGACGCCCGCGCCGGCGCCGCGCGCGACGAGCGTGCCGTTCCTCGACGGGGTTCGTCCGCCCACATCCGGCAGCACACGACGGGCTTCAAGCAGGGCGAACAGGCGTCCGGCCTGTTCCTCGATCCACGGAACCAACCGCGACCGTCGCAGCAGATCGAGCACCCACGACTGCGCGACCTCGGCAGCCTCGGTTTCTTCCATTTTGAATTTCTGCGCCCACGCAAGCAGCGGGCGCCACATGAGCTGATCGACCGCGATGATCATCACCACCATGGCCACCACCGCACCGGCCATTGCTCGACCGTCGCCGCGCTCGATCGCCACACTCATGTAGGCGCCGACGCCGGGAAGGCGGAAATCGCGATCGCCGAGCGTGAACGCTTCGTTGACGGTGAGAAAGAACCACCCCCCCGCCATCGACATCATCGAGTTCCACACCAGACCGATCATGGCGAACGGCACCTCGACGGTGCGAAACCGCTTCCACCATCCGAAGCGATAGACCGCGGCGGCTTCGCGCAATTCCGCCGGGATCGCGCGCAGCGATCCGTAGAACGAAAACGTCATGTTCCACACTTGCCCGGTGAAGATCATCACCACGCACGCCAGCTCGAGCCCGACGTTGGAGTGCGGGAACAAGGCCACCATGCCGAGCACGAGGCCGGGCAAGAAGCCGAGCACGGGAATACCCTGCAAGATGTCCAAGACCGGGATCATGACCCGCTCGGCCGCACGGTTGTAGGCGGCGACGGTGCCGTAGACGAGCGTAAACACGAGGGAGAACACATACGCCGCCATGCCCCGAGCCAACGAGAGCAGCGTGTACTTGGGCAGCGCCCACAGCGACAGGTCGATGTCGATGGTCGACCGCAGCGGCGCGGTCCACCGATGGGCCAGCGCGACGAGGCCGCCCACCAATGCGGCCAACCCGATCGCCAGCAGTGCATCGACCGATGAGAGCGGCACCTGCGGGCGACTCAGCGTGATCCGCAGCGACGGCATTTACGAATCCGAGGCGGGTGACGACGGCGCGAAACCGTTCATCGCTCCCGCCGTGCTTTCCACGTCGAGGTAGACCACCTCCGCGTCCGGATCGTACCCCAGCAATTCGCCGTAGCGGCCCCAGCCGATGACGGTATCGAACAACGTCGCCAGGGGCTCGTTCGGCAAGTGCATGGCCAGTTCTTCTTGAACGATCTCCGCCGGCATCCGCCCGTCGGGCGCGCTGCGCAGGCGGTCGATCAAAAACACAAAAGTCGGAATCTGTCGGAGCTGGGCGTGAAAGATCCGCTTGCGCACGTTGGCGTCTCCGGCGACGAATTGCTGCCCGATCGCGGTGAGCATGACTTCCTGCTTGGGCGTATCGACGAGATCGAGCAGCTCCGCGGCTTTGACGGCGAGGATCACGTGGCCAAGTTCGATGCTCAATTCGGTCGAGAGATCGAACACGTTGCAGCGATCGCCGTGATGATGGACCACCTCCAACAACCCGACGATTTCCGGAACGTGCGCGGACGGAATCGGCTCGAGGCGCGGCCGGCCGGCGACGGCCGGCGGAGCGGGACGCTCGTCGGGTAGATGGATTTGGGTGATGACCGCGTGAATCTCATCCACCAAGCGCAGGAAGCTCGCATCACGGTACGCGCGTGGGTGCGGCAACGGATTGTTGACCACCTCCCGCACACATCCGGGATTCGCGCCAAGAATCACGATGCGGTCGGCGAGGAAAACGGCCTCGTCGATGAGGTGTGTGATCAGCAGCAAGCTTTTGAGTCCGACATCGCCGCGCGACCACAAATGATACACCTCGCCGCGCAGCGATTCGGCCGTCAGCACGTCGAGCGCCGAGAACGGCTCGTCCATGCACAACAGCTCCGGTCCGCCCACCAGCGCCCGGGCGATGCCGACGCGCTGCTTCATCCCGCCGGACAATTCCTTCGGATACGCTTCTTCGAAGCCTTCGAGGCCCACTTGATCGATCGCGTGACGTACCCGTTCGGCTTCGAGTGCAGGCGACAATCCCTTGCGATAGAGCCCGACGCGCACGTTCTCGGCAACCGACAGCCACGGGTACAATGCGAAGTTTTGAAACACGATCGCCGCGCCCGGGTGCAGCCCGTGGAGGGGCGAACCATGACAGAAGACTTCCCCCTCGGTCGGCTGGAGCAGGCCGGTCATCACCCGCAGCAGCGTCGACTTGCCGCACCCCGACGGCCCCAGCACCGCCACCACCTCGCCCGGCTGAATCGCGAGGCTGATGTCGCGCAGCACGACTCGTTCGCGTCCGTCGGTCACGAACGACTTCGACATGTGACGAACTTCCGCGATGGAAACCGCGGAGCTGGTCGCTGATACCGGCGCAGCCGCCATGGCGCGGCAGACTAAAGCGACGCGAGTGAAACGTAAAGGGAGATCGTGGAAGTATTCAGCGATGACTGACTCGCGCCGCGAGCGTCGCGGTCCCCGTCACGGCGCGCTCGCCGTCCTCGTGCTCGATCACGAGATCGCACACCAGCCGGTCACCATCGGCCAGTTCGTGATGCTCGGTGATCGCCCCGCGCAACACCAGATGACTCCCCGCAAGGGTGGGCACCCGGAAGGTCGTGGCGAGCCGCTCGAGCCGCCATTCGGGCAACTCGGCGCGCACGAACTGTTCGAGAAACGCGCTCAGCATCGGACCTGGCACGACGATGCCCGAGCGGCCCACCGCGCGGGCATGGGCGGCGAACTCGCCGACGTTGTCGGCGCCGATGTAGCCCGCGACGTGATCGGTGGTCGGAGCGTGGCGGCGCCGCGGACCCAGCTCGTCACCCAGTGCGGTCACCGCGTTGTGCCCTCCGGCCGGCGTCGGATGATTTCCTGTTCGGTGATGCGAACGGCCAACGTCCCCGCCCGGTCACGGATGACAGCCTGCCGAACCACGACGGTGAGCGCGCCGCTGCGACCGCTCTTTTCGAACACCTCGAGCACGCTCGCCGTGACGCGATACGTTTGATCGGCGCAGATCGGGTGGTGGAACTCCATTTCGTGTCCGCCGTACACGCCGAAGT
>Ga0335069_10010959_pt1 | contig 12820 bp, 8 predicted proteins | sample Lox_Sample_11_FD_206714 | JGI IMG/M metagenome (GOLD analysis project Ga0335069, IMG submission 206714) | Soil microbial communities from Loxahatchee National Wildlife Refuge, Florida, United States - Lox_Sample_1.1 | ecosystem: Environmental > Terrestrial > Soil > Wetlands | place: USA: Florida... | reverse complement strand
CGGACGGCCGAGCGCTCCAACATCCTCCACGCCATCGAGATCGGTCTCCAGGACGCCTACGTCCGCGGCAAGGTGCCGGCCAACGGCATCCTCTTCGGGACGCCCAACCCCGCCGGCGTGCCCGGCCCCTCCAAGCGTCACTTCGACCCGACGTTCAACGGCTGGCCGGACATCGGCGTGGTGATCGAGGGCGACTGCTTCTACACCTACGAGTTCTGGGCCATCGAGGGGTTCGGCGGGCTCAACGCACAGTACTGGATCTGGGCCGTCGGCGACCTCGACGGCGACGGCATCCAGAGCACCAAGCAGATCGGGGCCATCCGCAACAACGGACAATGGATGGAGGCGGCGCCCTTCCCGGCCGACGGTGCCGAGGACGAGGTGACCTTCGGGTCGTTCTAGTCCCGCTGGGGTTTTCGGGTTGCCGCGGGGGGCCGGGCCAGCGATCCTTTTCGCATGCCCTCGGCCTCTCCCGCGGACCGGGCCCGCGAGCTCCGCGACCGCCTCCGCGCCGCCGACCACGCCTACTACGTCCTGGACCAGCCGGTCCTCTCCGACGCCGAGTACGACCGGCTCATGCGCGAGCTCCAGGCGCTCGAGGCCGAGCGCCCGGAGCTCGCCACCCCCGACTCGCCCACCCAGCGCGTCTCCGGCGCCCCCTCCGAGCGGTTCGCCAAGGTGGCGCACCGGGAGCCGATGCTCTCGCTGGGGAACGTGACCAGCGACGAGGAGCTACGGGAGCTCGACGCGCGCGTCCACCGCCTCCTCTCCCTGCCGCCCGGGGAGGTGGTCGACTACGTGGCCGAGCCCAAGCTGGACGGCCTGGCGGTGGAGCTGGTCTACGAGGGAGGGGCGCTCGTCTCGGGCTCGACCCGCGGCGACGGGGTGAACGGAGAGGACGTCACCGCCAACCTCCGCGTCATCGGGGCGGTGGGAGCGAACCGCGGGGTGCCGCACCGCCTCGCCGGCGGGCCGCCGGCGCGGGTCGAGGTGCGGGGCGAGGTGCTTCTCTTCAAGGAGCACTTCCAGGTGATGAACCGGCAGCTCCTGCGCGCCGGGGAGGAGCCCTTCGCCAACCCCCGCAACGCTGCCGCCGGCTCGCTCCGCCAGCTCGACTGGCGCATCACCGCCCGCCGCCCGCTCTCCTTCATCGCCTACGAGGCGCTGGTGCCGCCGGCGGCCCAGGGCGCGGCCCCGGCCTGGCGGACGCACTGGGAGAAGCTCCAGGACCTCGGCGCCTGGGGCTTCGAGGTGAACGCCGAGAACGCGCGCTGCCGCGGCATGGGCGAGGTGCTGGCCTACCGCGACCGGATGGCGGAGCGGCGCTTCGCGTTGCCCTACGACACCGACGGCATCGTGGTGAAGGTCGACGACCTCGACCGGCGGCAGCGGCTGGGGGCGGCCTCCAAGTTCCCCCGATGGGCGGCGGCCTTCAAGTACCCGCCGCAGGAGGAGGCCACCCGCATCCGCCGCATCTGGGCCTCGGTGGGTCGGACCGGCGTCCTCACGCCGGTGGTGGAGTTCGACCCGGTGCAGCTCTCCGGCGCCACCATCTCCAACGCCACCCTGCACAACGAGGACGAGATGCGCCGCAAGGACATCCGCCAGGGAGACTGGATCCTGGTGCGGCGCGCCGGCGAGGTCATCCCCGAGGTGGTGAAGCCGCTCCCGGAGCGGCGCAGCGGGGAGGAGACCCACTTCACCTTCCCCGCAACCTGTCCGGTGTGCGGCGCGCGGGTGGTGCGCGAGGAGGGGGAGAAGGTCTACCGCTGCACCGGCGCGGCCTGCCCGGCCCAGCTGGTGGGCCGGCTGCGCCAGTTCGCCTCGCGGCGGGCGCTGGACATCGAGGGGCTGGGCGAGAAGCTGGCGGCCGGCCTGGTCGAGCGCGGGGTCAAGGACTTCGCCGACCTCTACGCGGTGCCGTTCGAGACCTGGCAGCAGCTCTTCTCCCGGCCGCGCAAGGAACTCGACTCCGACGAGCCGCTGCCGGAGAGGGCCGCCCAGAACCTGGTGGCGGCGCTGGCGCGCTCCCGGGAGACGACGCTGCGGCGGCTCCTCTACGGCCTGGGCATCCCCCAGGTCGGCGAGGCCACCGCCGCCACGCTGGCGCGGGCCTTCGGGTCGATCGAGCGCTTCATGGACGCGGGCGAGGAGGAGCTCCTGGGCGTGCGCGACGTGGGCCCGGAGACCGCCGGCGAGATCCGCGCCTGGACCGCCGAGCCGCAGAACCGCCGGGTGGTGGAGCGGCTCCTCGCCGCCGGCGTCCGCGCCGCGCCGGAGCGGGTCGAGGCCCGCGGGCCGTTCGCGGGCAAGACCGTGGTCCTGACCGGCGGGCTCGTGAGGCTGTCGCGGGACGAGGCCAAGGCGGAGATCGAGCGCCGGGGCGGCAAGGTCTCGGGCTCGGTCTCGCGGAAGACCGACCTGGTGGTGGCCGGTGAGGAGTCCGGGTCCAAGCTCAAGAAGGCGCGGGAGCTGGGGGTGAAGGTGGTGGGCGAGGAGGAGTTCCTGCAACTGCTGGAGGCGCAGGGATGACCGGGGGGGACCTGGTCCGCGTCCACGCGGTGGTCTTCGGCCGGGTCCAGGGGGTCGGCTTCCGCTACACCACCGTGGACGAGGCCCGCCGCCTCCAGGTCCGCGGCTGGGTGCGCAACCGCGCCGACGGGTCCGTCGAGGTGGAGGCGGAGGGCCAGCGGGCGGCGGTGGAGGCGCTCGTCGGCTTCCTGCACCAGGGGCCGCGGGGGGCCTGGGTGGACCGCGTGGCGGTCACCTGGGGGGCCCACCGGGGCGAGCTCGGGTCGTTCCAGGCCCGGCACTGACGTTGTGCCGGGCACGGCCCCGTGCTATTCAGCCCCTCCCCCGGGCGGGCAGGCGTGCCCGGCCAGAGACCCCCGCGGCGGGCGACTCGCGGTTCCAACCCGCGGCCCGGCGACCGATGACGACCTTCCCCGCGCTCCCCTCCTCCGCGCTCGACGAGCTCGTGCTCGCCGCGCAGAAGCCTTCCCGCTACGTGGGCGCCGAGTTCGGCGCGGTGCACAAGGACCTGGCCCAGGCCCGGGTCCGCTTCGCCCTGGCCTTCCCCGACACCTACGAGGTCGGGATGTCCAACCTGGGCTTCCGCCTCCTCTACCACCTCCTCAACGACCGGCCCGAGGTCGCCTGCGAGCGGGTGTTCCTCCCCTGGCCGGACATGGAGGGGATGCTCAAGGCGCGCGGGCTCCCGCTCTTCAGCCTGGAGTCGCGGGCGCCGGTGAGGGCCTTCGACGTGCTGGGGATCACCCTCCAGTTCGAGCTCGCCTACACCAGCGTGCTGGCCATGCTGGAGCTCTCCGGCATCCCGCTCCTCGCCGCCGACCGGGCCGAGGACGACCCCCTGGTCCTGGGAGGCGGCCCCTGCGCCTTCAACCCCGAGCCGGTGGCCGACTTCTTCGACTGCTTCGCGGTGGGCGACGGCGAGGAGGTGGCGCTGGAGATCGCCCAGGCGGTCGAGGCGAGCGGCTTCCGCCGCGGCGGGGCCAGCCGGCGGGAGCTCCTCGCCCGGCTGGCCGCCATCCCCGGCGTCTACGTGCCGGCCTTCTTCGCGCCCCGCTACGACCCGGTCACGCGCCAGCTCGCGGCGCTGGAGCCGCTCCGCCCCGGGTACGAGCGGATCGCGCGCCGGGTGATGCCGGACCTCAACGCGCTCCCCACCACCGCCTACACCCGGCCCATCGTCCCCTTCATGCAGACGGTCCACGACCGGCTGCCCATCGAGATCCAGCGGGGCTGCACCCGCGGCTGCCGCTTCTGCCAGGTGGGGATGATCACCCGCCCCACCCGCCAGCGCGATCCCAAGGAGGTCCTACGCCTGGCCGAGCTGGGCCTCAAGGCCTCCGGCTACGAGGAGGTGGGGCTGCTCTCGCTCTCCTCCGGCGACTACGCCCCGCTCAACGGCCTGCTCGACGACTTCCTGGCCCGCTGGGAGGGCGAGAAGATCGCCATGAGCCTGCCCTCGCTCCGCACCGAGACCATGAGCGACGCGCTGGCCAAGAAGATCGCCCGCATCCGCAAGACCGGCTTCACCCTGGCGCCCGAGGCGGCCACCGAGCGGATGCGCGCGGTCATCGACAAGGGCAACCGGGAGGAGGACCTGCTGCGGGCGGTGGAGTCGGTCTTCCAGAACGGCTGGTCGCTCCTCAAGCTCTACTTCATGATCGGGCTCCCCGAGGAGCGCGACGAGGACGTGGAGGCCATCGCCGAGCTGGCCCGCAGGTGCCTCTCCACCGCGCGCCGGGCGCTGCCCAAGGGGCAGGGCTCGGCGGCCATCCACCTGGGCGCCTCCACCTTCGTGCCCAAGCCCTTCACCCCCTTCCAGTGGGAGCCGATGATCTCGCCGGCCGAGACCCGCCGGCGCCAGGGGCTCATCACCGCGGCGCTGGGCGGCCGGAACGGCGCCATCCAGTTCAAGCCGCACGACTCGCGCCAGTCCTCCATCGAGGGGGCGCTGGCCCTGGGCGACCGGCGGGTGGCCACGGCGGTGCTTTCCGCCTACCGGCGGGGGCAGAGGCTCGACGGCTGGACCGAGTGGTTCGACGAGGGGCGCTGGCTGGCCGCCTTCGAGGAGTGCGAGCGGCAGCACGGGGTGGGGCTCGACTTCTACGCCCACCGGCGCCGGCGGCTGGACGAGGTGCTGCCCTGGGACCACATCGACTGCGGCGTCACCAAGGCCTACCTCATGAAGCAGCTGGCGGCGGCGCGGAACCTGGCCGAGGTGCCCGACTGCGTCCTCGCCCCCTGCACCGTCTGCGGCGCCTGCGACTACGAGGTGGTGAAGAACCGGACCTACCGGGCCGAGGACTACCGGCCCGATCCCCCGCCCCCGCCGCGGCCGCCCCCGCCGACCTTCCGCTCCCGCGTCCGGATCCGCTATGCCAAGCAGGGCCGGCTGGTGGCCCTCTCCCACCTCGAGCTCATGCACGCGCTGCTCCGCGCCGTCCGGCGCGCCGGCCTGCCGGTGGCCTTCTCCCAGGGCTTCCATCCCAAGCCCAGGGTCGCCTTCGGGCCCGCCCTCCCCGTCGGGGTGGAGAGCGTGTGCGAGTACCTGGACCTGGAGCTCCTCGGGCCGGCGGACGCCCGGGAGGTGGGGGCGAGGCTTGCGCCGGAGCTGCCGGGCGGCCTCACCGTCCTCGGGGCCGAGCTGGTCGATCCCCGGGCCCCGTCGGTGTCCGAGGCGCAGCGCGCGGTGCACTACCGGGCGGTATTTCCGGAGGATAGCTGGGGGGAGGAGGGCCTGCGGGAGAGGGTCGAGGCCTTCCAGGGTGCCGGCGAGGCGGTGGTGACCCGGACCGCGCCCCACAAGAACCTTCCGAGGGGGCGCCATCATAAGGTCGCGGGGCGGAAGGAAAGAGAGATAGACTTGAAGAAACTTGTGACCCACCTAGGGGTCGAAGGTCCCGCGGTGGTCACGTTCAGCCTCCGGGCGGATCCGTCGGGGAGCGCCAAGCCAGCCGAGGTGCTGGCGGCCATCTTCGGGGACGGCACTCCGCCGCAGGGGGTGAAGGTTCTGAAGGAGGGCGTCAGCTTCGAGCGGTCCGGGTACGGCCCAGCCAGCGAAGGCCAGCCCCGCGCGCCTCGATATCAGGACGCCTGAGCGAAACGACGCGCCCCGCTCGTGCCGCGCGCAACGCGGCCGCCGGGCGCGAGGAGAGTGGAAGCTTTGAGCGCGAGCTCGACAGCCGATCCAGGTCGCCCGGCGCCGCCGGGACGGCCGCGATCGTGGCCCGCATCGTGGGGCCTCCCTCTCCCCGTGCCTGGGCGGGGTGAGAGAGGGCCGACATGGCGGGCAACTGCATCCTGGTGATCAACGCGGCCGGCGCGGAGACGCGCGTGGCCCTGGTCGAGTCGGGGACGATCCACGAGTACTACCTCGAGCGGAAGCGCGAGAAGGGGATCGTCGGCAACATCTACAAGGGGCGGGTGGTCAGGGTCCTTCCCGGCATGCAGGCCGCCTTCGTGGACATCGGCCTGGAGAAGGCGGCGTTCCTGTACGTGGGGGACGTCTACGGCGACCCGGACTTCTCGGAGGAGTTCGAGCTCACCGAGGGCGAGCACGCCTCGGAGGTGCCCGAGGTCCCCTCCGAGCAGGAGGCGGAGGAGGCCGAGGCCCGCGCCCAGCTCGTCACCGATGTGCCGGCGCCCGTCGAGGCGGCGGCGCCGGTCGAGGGCGCGGCGGATCCCGCCTCGGGCGGGCCCGCACTCGGCGAGCCTCCGATCGGCGAGCCTGCGGTCGCCGAGCCTGCGGCCGAGCAGGCGGCCGAGCAGGCGGAGGCCGCGGAGCCGGCGGTGGCGACGGAGCCGCTCCCGGCGGAGCGGCCGGCTCCGGTCCTGCTCACCCAGGAGATCCAGGCGCCGCTCGAGGCGATCCCGGTGCCTGCGCCGGCCGAGGGGGCCGAGCCCCCGCACGCCGCCGCGGCGGACGCCGCCCCGGAGCTGGACCGGCGCGAGGCTCGCGGGGCCGAGGTGGCCCGGGAGGTGCGGGGCGAGCCCGCCGCCGCGCCGGCCAGGGGGGACCGCGAGCGGGAGCGGCCACGCCGCGACGAGCACGGGCGGCGCGAGGGGCGCGACCGCGAGGGCCGGGAGCGCAACGGCGGCCGGAACGGGCACCGCGAGGAGAAGCGGAAGGAGCCCAAGAACATCCAGGACCTGCTCAAGGAAGGGCAGGAGGTGATCGTCCAGGTCGCCAAGGACCCCATCGGCACCAAGGGCGCCCGCATCACCAGCCACATCTCGCTCCCCGGCCGGCACCTGGTGTTCATGCCGACGGTGGACCACATCGGAATCTCGCGCCGCATCGAGAAGGAGGGCGAGCGGCGGCGCCTCCGCGAGTTCGTGGATCACATGCGCCCGGAGGGCACCGGGTTCATCGTCCGCACCGTGGCCGAGAACGTGGAGCAGCAGAAGCTCGAGGCGGACATCCGCTTCCTCATCCAGGTCTGGAACGAGATCATCCGCACCAAGGACAAGGTCTCCGCCCCGGCCCTGCTCCACGGCGATCTGGATCTGATCCTCCGGGCCACTCGCGATCTCTTCACCGCCGACGTCAACAAGCTGGTGATCGACGAGCGGGACGAGTACGAGCGGATCCTGCGCTTCGTGCGCGAGCAGGCGCCGCACCTCGAGACGCAGATCGAGTACTACTCCGGGCAGGAGCCCATCTTCGACGCCTACGGCATCGAGCAGGAGCTGAAGCGGGCCTCGCAGCGCAAGGTCTGGCTCCGCTCGGGCGGCTACATCATCCTCGACCAGGCCGAGGCGCTCACCGCCATCGACGTGAACTCCGGGCGGTACGTGGGCAAGAAGAACCTCGAGGAGACCATCACCAAGATCAACGTCGAGGCGGCCAAGGAGATCGTCTACCAGCTCCGGCTGCGCAACATCGGCGGCATCATCATCATCGACTTCATCGACATGGACCGCTCCCAGAACCGCGACAAGGTCTTCAAGGCCTTGCAGGACGCGCTGGGGCGGGACAAGGCCAAGACCAACGTCCTCAAGATCTCCGAGCTGGGGCTGGTGGAGATGACGCGCAAGCGGGTCCGGGAGTCGGTGACCCGGGTCATGAACGAGCCCTGCAGCTACTGCGACGGCCGCGGGCACATCCGCTCGCGCATCACCGTGGCCTACGAGATCCTGCGCGAGATCCGGCGCGAGGCGGTGCACTACCACGAGCCGGTGCTGGTGGTGAACTGCCACCCCGAGGTGGCCCGCATCCTCCAGGGCAGCGAGCGCGACGAGCTGCGCTACCTCATGGACCGGTTCAACAAGACCGTCCAGGTGCGGCCCCAGGCCGGCTACCACCAGGAGCAGTTCGACATCTACGGGCGGCAGGAGCGGGTGGAGCAAGGGCGCGACCGGCGGGGCCGGGACCGGGGCGAGCGCCGGGAGCGGCGCGACGGCGAGGCCCCGGGGGCCGACGCGGCCGAGGTGTCCGCGGCGCCATCCGCCGAGGGCGGTCCCGCCGCGGAGGAGAAGGGCTAGCCCCCCAAGGTGCAGGCGGGCGCGAGCGAGCTGCGCCGGGACCCAGGCGCGCCGCCGGGCGGTGCCGGGGACGGGGCGGCGCCGCTCCGCCCCCTCGAGCGCCTGGCCGGCCTGCTCCGGGCCGGGCTCCGCGCCGCCCACGGCATCCGCGGGGAAGGGGTGCGGATGAGGGCCATGGCCCTCACCTACATCTCGCTCTTCGCCATGGTGCCGGCCCTGGTGGTGGCCTTCTCGGTGGTGCAGGCCTTCACCGGGATGGAGCGGCTCTCGCAGGAGGTCCACGAGTTCCTGCTCCAGAACCTGGCGGTGGGGGCGCGGGCGTCGATCGAGCCCTACCTCGATCGCTTCGTCCAGAACGCCCACCTGGCCCGGGCCGGCCTGGTGGGCGGAGCGCTCCTGGTCTGGTCGGCCGTCTCGCTCTTCTCCAACGTGGAGCGGGCGGTGAACGACCTCTGGGAGGTCCAGCGGCGCCGTTCCCTGCGGATGCAGGCGCTCATCTACTGGATGGGGCTCACCGTGGGGCCGCTCCTGCTGGCCGCCTCGGCCACCGTCAGCCAGGTGGCCCAGGCCTACCTGGCGTCGCGCGGGGCGCGGGCGCTGGCCCTGGGCGCGGCCTGCCTGCTGTCCTCGGTCTTCCTCACCGGCATCTACCTGCTGGTTCCCAACGCCAAGGTGCGCCTGCGCTCCGCCGCGGTGGGTGGGATCTCCGCCGGCGTCGGCTGGGAGCTGGCCAAGTGGCTCTTCGCCCTCTTCATGGCCCGCTTCGTCCGCTACAACGCCATCTACGGCTCGGTGGCCGCGGTGCCGATCTTCCTCACCTGGCTCTACCTGTCCTGGTCCATCGTCCTCTTCGGCGCCCGGCTGGCGTTCGTGGTGCAGAATGCACCCAGCGTGATGGTGGGCGGCCGCGCCGCCCTGGGCCCCTCCGCCCGCGAGCTCCTGGCCGGGCAGGCCATGCTCCAGGTGGCGCGCGCCTTTCACGCCGGGGCGCCGGCGCCGGCGCCGGAGAAGGTCGCCGAGACGCTCCACGCGGGGGCGACCGCGCTCGACGCCCTGGAGGCCCTTGCCGGGGCGGGTCTGCTGAAGACCCTGGCCGGCGGCGGCCTGGTGCCGGCGCGGGAGCTCCAGGCCATCACGCTGCTCGACGTCCGGCGCGCGCTCGCGGGGGCGCCGCTCCCCGAGCAGCGGAGGGGGACCGCGCTCGCCGCCGCCATCCGAGGCGCCGACGAGCGGGCCGAGGAGCGGCTCGCGGCGGTCACCTTTCGCGAGCTCTGCGAGGAGCGGCCGGCCGCAGACCCGCCGACGCGGGGCGCTACCTGACCCATTAGGGGCAATGACCGGGCAACGGGAAGGCGCGGGCTTACTCCTAAAGTGGTAGCCCGGCGCAGGCGCCGGCGCACCGAAGCTGCATGCCCGTGGATCCCTTGCTGATTTCGGCGTGTTCGGCTAGGCTCCCCGAGAACCCTGGCGGTTTTCCGAGGGGTCGGGACCCTTTGAATTCCGGAGCGCCGATGCTGAAGTCGGACCTCATCAACATCTTGGTCGTGAAGCGCGGGGTGACTCAGAAGCAGGCGGAAGCCACCATCGAGACGATCTTCGACTCGATGAAGGACGCGCTTTGCAAGGGCGAGAACATCGAGATCCGCGGGCTTGGCGCGTTTCACGTCAAGCACTACGAGGGCTACCAGGGGCGCAACCCCAAGACCGGTGAGGTCATCCCGGTGAAGCCCAAGCGCGGGATCCTGTTCCGCACGGGAAAAGAGCTCCGCGACCGCGTGAACCGCCCGGAACTCCTGGACAAGGATCGTGAGCCGGGCACGAGCGGCGGGGCTGGCTCGGGGACGGGCACGCCGCCCGTGGCCGCCGGGGCGTAGCCCCACGGGCCGCAAAGGTCAGCACCTCCAGGCTCGGGGTCCCGATGCGCCCCACGGCGCGTGGCCGCAGCTCGGGGTCCGCTCAAGGCCGGTCTTCTCCGCACGCACGGTGGCGAGACGAGCGGCCGCTTCGGGCGGCGCACCCGGCGCGTTCGTGGGCCGGGCCGCCTGCGAGGGGCCGGCTCCCTTTCGAGCCCCTCCCGCCGGCCCGGTCGCCGATGCCGCCGACAGGGAGGCGAGCGGCGGGGCGAGGCCCTTGCCGGCGGCCAGCAGGCGCAGCGGCGCCCGGCCTCGGGGGCGGGCATCCCGCCCAGAGGCCGCGCCGGCGGGCCCGCGCACCGGGCTCGACGGGGAGTCCAGGCTTCCAGGCGGGGCCCGCGGGCCGACGCGCGCGCCGCTCGGCCCGCGCCCCCGCGCCGAGGCCAGCCGGGCGCGTCCCGCCGGCCGGGCCGGGGGACCGTGGTAGCCTCGGGGCGTGCCGCGCGAGTACCTCCGCCGCATCTCCGACGCCATCGTCCGCGCGCAGAGACCCATCCGCGTCTTCCGGGCCATCAACTGGGGGCCCAGGGTTCACCAGCAGTTCTTCCGGCGCGAGGCGCGCGAGCTGCCGCGTCCCGTCTACCCGCCGCTGGGGTTCGAGGCGTCCGACAAGATCAAGGAGCTCCGCGCCATCCGGCGCCAGATCCGGGGCCGGAACCCGCTCGAGGTGCTGCTCCGCCGGAAGTGCGACGAGTTCATCCTGGTGGTGGAGATGCTGGCCGCGCGCGGCACGCGGCGGTTCTACGAGCTCTCGCGGCGCATCTACGGCGACCCGCGCGATCGCTTCCCCGATCACAACGTGGACAACCTGGCCATCGCCAGGCTGTGGGCGTCGCGCCCCCGGGCGCGCGACGAGGAGCTGGCCTACTCCGCCGAGGAGGCGGCGGTGCGGGTGGCCGAGATCTGCAACCCGCTCTTGGGCGGGCACGTCCGGGTGGTGGTCCGCTCCCGCCTCACGGCCAACGCCGCGGCCGGGGCCACCCGCATCACCCTGCGCAAGGGGGCCCGATTCTCCGAGCGGCGGGTCCGGGCCTTGGCCCAGCACGAGGGGCTCTGGCACGTCCTCACCAGCATGAACGGCTACCGGCAGCCGGTGCTGGCGGTGCTGGGGGTGGGGCTGCCGCGGCACACCGAGTCGCAGGAGGGGACCGGCATCGTCTCCGAGTTCCTGAGCGGCGACATCACCGACGAGCGCTACATCGAGCTGGGCGAGCGGACCATCGCCGTGGACATGGCCGCCCGGGGAGCCGACTTCCTGGAGGTGTACCGGTACCTGCTGGCCCGCTTCCCGCCGGAGAAGGCGGCGCTCATGAGCGAGCGGGTGTTCCGGGGCGGGATCCTGGAGGGCGGAGCTCCCTTCACCAAGGACGCCGCCTACCAGCGCGGCTACTGCCGGGCCTTCAACTTCATCCGCGCGGCGCTGGAGCAGCGCGACGTGGAGCTCGTCCGGGCCTACCTGGCCGGCAAGATGAGCGTCGACGACGCCGAGCTGGTGCGGGACCTCATCGACGACGGGCTGTGCGTGGGGCCGGTGTACCTGCCGGAGTGGTTCATCGACATCGACCGGCTGAACGCCATCTCCACCCACAGCGTCACCATGAACCGCTTCAGCCTGCCCTCGGTGGCGCGCTACTACGCCCGGCGGCGGGCGGTGCGCTCGGCGGCCGAGCCGCTCTCCGGACGCCGCGAGGGCGCGGAGCCGGACGAGGAGGGGCGCGGCACGGCCGAGGCGGACGAGGACCTGGGCGAGTAGCGGCCGCCCCGGCCGCGGGCCCTCCCCGTGGCCAAGCCCATCCCGGAGCCCTCGAGGTCGCGAGCCCGGCGCAGGGCTCGGCGGCGAGGAAGAGACCCTGGGCGCACCGAGGGTCCGAGCCCCCCGGCAACGCCGCTCGCCCTCCCCGGCCGGAAGCTCCCTGGGCGGACCGCCGATCCCGCAAGGGGGGGTCCCGACCTTGCGTGTGCGCGGCGGCCGCCGCGGTGCACACATCGACCAGGTGCCGCGGAAGCCCCCTCCTCTGCGCGCCGCGCCCGGCTGGGCCGGCGCGCGGGTCCTCGCCCTAGGCCACTCGACGCGGCCCATCGAAGAGCTGCTCGCGCTCCTGCAGGGCGCGGGTGCGGTCGCGGTGGCGGACGTCCGCACCATCCCGCGCTCGCGGGCCAACCCGCAGTACGAGGGGCCGGCCCTGGCCCGGGCGCTGGCACGGGCCGGGATCGGATACGTCCACCTCCCGCGCCTGGGCGGCCTCCGCCATCCGCGCAAGGGCTCGGAGAACGGCGCCTGGCGCAACGACAGCTTCCGGGGATACGCCGACCACATGCAGACCCCCGAGTTCGAGTCGGGGCTGGCCGAGCTCAAGGACCTCGCCGCGGCCGGCCCGGTGGCGCTGCTCTGCGCCGAGGCGGTCCCCTGGCGTTGCCACCGCTCGCTCATCGCCGACGCGCTCCTCGCCCGCGGGGTCGTGGTGCAGCACGTCACCGGCCCCGGGCGGACGCGCCCCCACGCGCTCACGCCCTTCGCGCGCATCGAGGGGAGGCGGGTCACCTATCCGGCGGAGGCTCCCGCGCCGCGGCGTCGGTCCTCCGGCAGGTGAGCGCCACCTCGGCGTCGTCGGCCGACCAGGCCGCTGGGTCGCGCTCCCGCCCACCAGCCCTGCCTCCGCGCCCGTCGGGGACCACCGCGCGCCCGCGACCCTGATCGCTCCCCGACCCGGGCTCGTCCCACCCCGGGAAGCCGAGGCCGGCGCGGTCCCGCAAGGACCTCCCGGGGCCCGGGTCGCTCAGCCGCCCGCCGGGCGCCGCAGATCCGGCTCGGACGGCAGCGCCACGCCGGTGAGCGCCTCGCAGGCGAGCAGCAGGCCGTCCTGGATCTCGAGGACGGAGGCTGCGGGGTGGGA
>Ga0335069_10010958_pt1 | contig 12820 bp, 13 predicted proteins | sample Lox_Sample_11_FD_206714 | JGI IMG/M metagenome (GOLD analysis project Ga0335069, IMG submission 206714) | Soil microbial communities from Loxahatchee National Wildlife Refuge, Florida, United States - Lox_Sample_1.1 | ecosystem: Environmental > Terrestrial > Soil > Wetlands | place: USA... | reverse complement strand
CTCCGCAGCAAGCGTCTTCTCGAGCCAATCACGTTCCACGGCGTTCAGCCACGCTGCTTGCTCCGGCTTATCCGTCAGAACCTTCAGGGTCAGCAACCCAAGCAAAATCGCCGGCACCGCTTCGATCATGTAAAGCCATTGCCAGTTCTCGAGTCCCGCCATCCTTGGCAGCTCCATCAGAGCGCCGGAAATCGGCGAGCCGATCGCTGTCGATAGCGGCGCCGCAGCCATAAACGCCGCAATCGCCACCGCGCGCTGCCGCGCCGGGAACCACAGGCTCAGATAGAGGAGCATTCCAGGGAAGAAACCTGACTCGGCTACTCCGAGCAGGAAGCGCATGGCATAAAAGCTCAGCGGCCCCACCACAAACGCCGAGCCGAACGACACCAGTCCCCACGCGACCACCACGAAGGCGAGCCACTTTCGCGCCCCGACGCGCAGCAGCAGCAGGTTTGAGGGCACCTGCACTGCGACATATCCGATAAAAAACAAGCCGCCGCCAAAACCGAACATCGACGGAGTCAGCCCGAGCGCCTTGTTCATCGTGAAGGCGGCAAACCCGACATTCAGCCGGTCGAGAAAGCTCACCAGATAGAGCAGCATTGCGAAGGGCAGGATCCTGAGTTGCAGCTTACGCGTTACCCGCGCTTCCAGCGCGCCGTCGCCTGCATCCTCGCTGGCGGGCAGACCTTCGGTGATCTCGCCAGGTCCGCTCACATTGTCGCCAGCGGCCGCCTCGCGGGCGCCCCGGGCGTTGCGTTTGAGAATTGAGAATCTCGAATCGCCGCGCACACCGCGTCCGTCACTTCTGCCGTCGTTGCCGCGCCGCCCAGATCGCGGGTGTGCAGTTTCGCATTCGCCGTCACGCACTCAATCGCTTCTATCAGCCGCTGCGCTGCGTCTGTCTCGCCCAGGTGTTCCAGCATCATCGCTGCCGTCCAGAACGTTCCCACCGGGTTCGCGATGCCCTTTCCCATGATGTCGAAGGCCGATCCGTGAATCGGCTCGAACATTGACGGATAGACTCGCTCGGGATTGATATTTGCGGTAGGTCCGATTCCCAGGCTTCCCGCCAGTGCCGCCGCCAGGTCGCTGAGAATATCCGCGTGCAGGTTGGTCGCGACGACAGTGTCGATTGATGCCGGCTTGTTCACCATCCTGGCGGTCATCGCATCCACCATCTCCTTTTCCCATGTCACGTCGGGGAAATCTTTGGCCACCTCCGCGGCGATCTCATCCCACATCACCATTCCGTGGCGCTGCGCGTTGCTCTTCGTTACCACGGTCAGATGTCTGCGCGGCCTCGTCTGCGCCAGCCGAAACGCATACCGCTGAATCCGCTCCACGCCCGTGCGCGTCATCATCGAAACCTCGGCCGCCACTTCCAGTGGAAACCCCTGGTGCACCCGGCCACCGGCGCCGGAGTACTCGCCCTCAGTGTTCTCGCGCACGATCACCCAATCAAGATCCCCAGGCGCGCACCGCTTCAGCGGCGCGTCGATACCAGGAAGAATCCTTGCGGGGCGCACATTGGCGTATTGGTCCAGGCCCTGGCAGATCTTCAGCCGCAAACCCCACAGCGTAATGTGATCGGGGATTGCCGGGTCGCCCGCCGACCCAAACAGAATTGCGTCTTTCGCCTTCAGCGCCTCAAGCCCATCGGCCGGCATCATCGCGCCTTGCGCGCGATAGTAGTCCCCGCCCCACGTGAAGCTCTCAAACTCAAATTGCGGCCCGCTGCCTGCCGCGGCCAGCGCCTCCAACACCTGCCGTCCGGCCGGGATCACTTCCTTGCCGATCCCATCTCCCGGCACCAGCGCAATGCGGTATCGCTTCATAACCGGGCCCCCTCAGGCGAACACGGCCATTCTACAGGCCGGAGAAGAGCGGCAAGCGGCTAATCGGCGCTGATAACTGAAAGCTGTCCTCTGTCAGCTGCCAGCTCCATTCGACCGGCAGCAGGCTCTGGTTTGTTCTCTGCTCACAACGGCAGTTATCATGATCCTTCATGGGATCGCCGCCACCAGTCATGATGGCCAACCTGGGGATGGCCGACACGCTCATCCTCATGGTGCTGGCTCTCGTCGTCTTCGGACCGCGGCGTCTGCCCCAAATCGGCCGCCAGATCGGCAAACTCATGTACGAGTTCCGCAAGGCCTCCAACGACTTCAAGTTCCAGATGGAAGAGGAGTTGCGCCAGGCCGAGGAAGCCGATCGTCGCAAGAAGCAGGAAGAAGAGCGCCGGCGTGCCCTCGCCGCCGCGCCGCCGCCCGCGCAAATCGAGCCGCCGGCCGAAACTGCCGTGCAATCAACGGAGCCCACACTCCCACCGAGCACGCCTGAGACACCGGCCGCGATCTCGGCTGAAGGACTGGCGCCTCCCGCAGGCGCGCCTTCCGACTTAACTGCCGAATCCACCGGACCTGCGCCGGCCGTTGAATCCTCCGTCGCGTCTTCGCCATACTCAACAACCGAGTCCACGTCCCCATTGCCCGAGGAGCCCGCCGAGACCACGCTCTCTGCGCCTCTCGAGCCAACCACGCCGCGCATCCTTCCGCCTTCCACCGGCGAGAAAGTCGCCGCCGACCGGCCCGGCGCACACTCCTCGCAGCAGGAGCTTTTCGCATCGCAGAACGAGTCCGACAAATCTCTCGAGCCCGTCGCTCCGGAAAGCGAAAGATCGGAGCCGGCAGCCCATCATGGTTGACGCTACCGCAGCCATCGATAAAGCCCGCAAGGCCGTCACCGAACGTGCCGAACTCCCAGGCATGAGCCTGATGGAGCACCTCGAGGAGCTCCGCAAGCGCATCGTGCACTCAGCCATCTATCTCGCCGTTGGTTTCTTCGCGGCCTACGTCTTTCATGAACGCCTCTATGGCATGGTTCAGGCTCCGCTCGATAGGCTCGGCATCAAGCTCAATTACACCCACCCCATGGATCCGCTCAACCTGTATCTGCAGGTCTCCCTCATCGGCGGAGCCATTCTCGCCTCGCCCTTCATCCTCTATCAGGTCTGGCTCTTCATCGCACCCGGTCTCTATCAAAAAGAGAAGCGCTTCGTCATTCCTTTCATGGCTGCCACAGTCGGCCTGTTCCTCGTCGGGGCCGGCTTTGGCTACTTCTTCGTGCTTCCCGGGGCGCTGAAGATTCTGATTCTTGGCTTCGGCAAGCAATTCAATCCCATCGTCACCATTGAGGAGTACACAGGCTTTTTTCTTTCCATCATCCTTGGCCTGGGCATCAGCTTTGAGCTGCCCATCCTCATCTTTTTTCTCGCCCTGTTCGGGATCGTCAGCCCGCGCTTTCTATGGAAAAACATCGGCTACGCCGTCTTCGCGGTCTTCGTAGTGGCCGCCGTCATCTGCCCCAGCCCCGACCCCTGGACCATGTGCATCTACGCCATACCGATGCTGACCCTTTACGTCATAGGGATTGGAGTCGCCTGGTGGGTCCATCCTGAGCACCGCAGGAAGCGGAAAGCCAAGGAGGCCGCTGGATGATGCCGCCACGATTTGTCATCCTGAGCGGAGCCTGGCGCGTTTTTGCGACAGGCAACGTCGAAGGATCTGCAGTTGCTTTTCGGCTCAATCCCAGGCTTGTCCGATCCTTCTTTATCCTTGCCTTGGCGTTCGGATCGCTCTCCCTCTTAGCTCAGACCCACTTCGACGGCTCGCGTGCTTACGAGTACGCCCGTCAATTCGCTGCCATCGGCCCGCGCTGGCCGACGGGGCCAGGGCATGTCAAGGCTGAGGAATTCCTCCGCTCCCATTTCCAACACGATCAACTGGAACAGGACACCTTCACCGCCGACACTCCCATCGGCTCCGTGCCCATGTGCAACTTCATCGTGCGCTTTCCGGGGACAAAGCCAGGCGCCATCGTTCTCGGCACGCATTACGAGACTAACTACCCGCTGCGCAACATCAACTTCGTCGGCGCCAACGACGGAGCCTCAACCACCGGCCTGCTCATAGCCATCGCCGATCAGCTCCGCGCCCAGGCGGCTCGCTCGCCCGCGAAGAAACTCGACGGTTACTCCGTCTGGCTCGTCTTCTTCGACGGCGAAGAGGCCATCCAGCAATGGTCTCGCTCCGACTCAACTTATGGCAGCCGTCATCTCGCCGCGAAATGGGGACGCGACGGAACGCTCAACCAGATCAAGGCGTTTCTGCTCGCCGACATGATTGGCGACAAAGACCTCGATGTTCAAAAAGAAACCCACTCCACGCCTTGGCTCATCGACCTTGTCGCGCAGGCAGCGAAAAAATTTGGCGACCAGCGCTACTTCTTTCAGCAATCCATGGACGTCGAAGACGATCACTTGCCGTTCGTCGAGCGCGGCGTTCCGTCGATCGATGTGATTGATCTCGACTACGGACCCAACAACAGCTACCACCACACCGCGCAGGATACGATGGACAAGATCAGCGCGCACAGTTTGACCATCGACGGCGATGTCTTCATGGAGACGATCCGCCTGATCGATCAGCGATGAGCTTGTAGCCGGTAGCCAGGAGCTTCACATCGGCTCGACTGCCTACAAGCTGCTGGTTGCCGGCCACCGGCTCAACTTCGCGCCTTCGAACTCATCGAAAGGAGTCATCCCGTGAAAGCACGAATCGCAATCGCCCTCTTCCTGCTGATTCTCGTCGCGCCCAAGTCATTCGCGCAGGATCCGCTCGACGGCGTTTGGCAGGGCTACGACGGCGAGTGGCGCCACGTATCGAATCAGTTGATCGCGCTGGCCGAAGCCACGCCGGACAAGAACTTCACTTGGCGTCCCGCGCCGGGAGTGCGTTCGACCAGCGAAGTCTACATGCATATCATCCAGGCCAACTTCTGGCTGCTCAGCGCAACCGGACCCAAGATGCCGCCCGAGATGCAGGCAGACGATGTCGAAAAGAAGATCACCTCGAAGGCTGAAGTCATAAGCTGGCTGAAGCGCTCGCTCGATGCGGTGAAGCAGGCGCATTTGGCCGAAACTCCGGCGCATCTGGCGCTAAAGGTCAAGATCGGCGGCCGCGATTCCACCGTGGATAACATGTATCTCCGCATCATCATTCACGACAACGAGCACATGGGCCAGCTGATCGCTTACGCGCGCATGACGGGCATCGTTCCGCCGTGGTCGAAATAACAAGCAACGAGCTGTTAGCCATCAGCTCTTAGCTGTTTCAACGTACGAGGGAGGATCAACTCTCTCGCGTAATGGGGCCCGCATCGTGAAGGCAAACGCTGGCAGCGAATCGCTAAGGGCTCGGTGAGAGGAGCACGAATTTGTCTCAAGCAGAGATCGGCATTATCGGCGGCAGCGGACTTTATTCCATGCCCGGTTTCACTAACGTCCACGAAGAGCGTGTCGAAACGCCCTTCGGATCGCCCTCTGACGCTTTCGTTCTCGGTCAGCTTGAAGGCCGCAAGGTCGCCTTCCTCGCGCGCCACGGCCGCGGACATCGCATTCTTCCCTCCGAGCTAAACTTCCGCGCCAATATCTACGCCATGAAAAAGCTCGGTGTCGAGCGCATCCTCTCCGTCTCCGCCGTCGGCTCTCTCAAGGAGGAGCACAAGCCCACCCACTTTGTCATGCCCGATCAGTTCATCGATCGCACCTTCCATCGCGCGTCGACGTTCTTCGGCGACGGCATCGTGGGCCACGTGGCCTTCGGCGATCCTGTTTGTGCCACCGTGGCTCATGCCGCCGCCGCTGCATGCGAAGCCGTCGGCGTCGTGGGCAGACTTGGCGGCACGTATGTATGCATGGAAGGCCCGCAGTTTTCCACCAAGGCGGAATCGAATCTCTATCGGAGCTGGGGCGCCGATGTGATCGGCATGACCAACCTGCAGGAAGCAAAGCTGGCCCGCGAGGCCGAGATCTGCTACGCCACTATCGCCATGGTCACCGACTACGACTGCTGGCGCGAGGGCCACGACTCCGTGACGATTGAAGAAATTGTCGCCGTGCTGCACAAGAACGCCGACAACGCCGCGAAGGTGGTGAAGGCCGCAGTCGCGGCCCTGCCGCCGACGTCAGAAGTGGCCCGCACCTGCGCCTGCGCCTCGGCCGCAAAGTTCGCCGTGCTCACCGCGCCTGAAGCGATTCCGCAGGCGGCAAAAGAGAAGCTGAAACTGCTCTTCGGCAAATATCTGGGATGGTAGCGGGAAAGTAGTGTTGGCGGGACCAGCGGTGTTAGAGCCTCGCTGCGACTCGACCAAGGTCGCCAACTCCGCTAACGTGCGCGGAGCGCACGCTGACCCGCTGACTTGCTAATCTAGTTCACGGAGACTCCCGAAACATGTCCATCACCGTCGTCGGCAGCGTCGCATACGACAACATCGAATCCCCTGCAGGCCGCCGCGAGCGCTGCCTGGGCGGCGCCGCCACCTATTTCTCCCTTGCCGCCAGTTTCTTTGCCGATGTGCGCATCATTGCCGTCGTTGGTGACGATTTTGGACCCGATCAAGAAGCGGTCTTCAAGGCCCGCAATATCGATATCCGCGGCATCGAACACGCCCCCGGCAAGTGCTTTCTCTGGGAAGGCTCCTACCTCGACGACCTCAACTCGGCGAAGACGCATCTCACCGAGCTGAATGTCTTTGCCTGCTTTGAGCCCAAGATTCCCGCCGCCTACGCTGACTCAGAGTTTCTTTTCCTCGCCAACATCGATCCCGTTCTCCAGCGCCGGGTTCGCGATGCTATGCCCAAGGTCAAGCTCGTTGCCGGCGACACCATGAATTACTGGATCAAAGATCATCGCCCCGAACTTCTCGATGTTCTGAAAGACCTCGATGTTCTCCTCATCAACGACACTGAAGCGCGCATGCTCACCGAGGAGAAAAATCTGGTGAAGGCGGCGCGTGCCGTTATGGCTCTCGGTCCGCGCTATCTCGTCATCAAGCACGGCGAATACGGCGCCTCCCTGTTCCACAAATCTCTTCCCAAAGACAAGGGAGCGGAGCTCCGCGCTCCCGCGATGCCCCTGGAACAGGTCATCGATCCCACCGGCGCGGGCGATAGCTTTGCCGGTGGGTTCTTCGGCTATCTTGCCGCTCAGAGCGAATTGACGCTCGAGTCGTTCCGCTACGCCATGTTCTATGGTTCCGTCATGGGCGCCTTTGCCTGCGAGCGCTTCGGAACGGAACGCCTGCAGCAGCTCACCCGCGCTGAAATCGACGAGCGTTTCCATGTCTTCCGCGAACTCACCCACCTTGACTGACCGCAGCATCTCGCAGGCCGAGAGCTGGACCGTCATCGCCTGCTGCACTACGCTATCTGTCGCCGCCATCATCTGGAGCTGGCGTCACGATGCCATGCTCAACTACGGCGACGCCGTCGCTCATCTGCACATCGCACGCCGCGTCTTCGACTCGCGCACGCCGCGGTTTTCCCAGCTTGGCTCGGTGTGGCTGCCCTTTCCGCATATTCTGCTCATCCCATTCGTGCGCAACTACCAGTGGTGGGCGACAGGCCTGGCCGGCGTGATTCCCTCCGCTCTTGCCTACATCGCTGCCTGCTCGGGGATCTATCGCCTGGCCCGCCGCTTTGCCTCTTCTGCGGCCGCCGCGGTCGCGCTTGTATTCTTCGCGCTGAATCCCAATCTGCTCTACCTTCAGACCACGGCTATGACCGAGCTGATTTACTTGTGCGAATTCATCTGGATCGTGGTCTGGACAGTCGAGTTCACCGCCGCTCTCGACGCCGAATCGGATGCAGCGCATAGACACATGGGCACGGTTTCACCTTCGCGATTCGCGTCTGCGCCCTCTGCGCCCCTCGCTCCGATCGCGGCATCCATTCGCAGCTCGCTGCGCGAGGCCCAGGCTGCGATTCCTAGCCGCCGGGGCGCCTGGCTTCCCCCTGCCTATCAGCGAGCCGGGGCAAGACACAGCATTTTCAGAGCGCGATCCAGCCATCTCATGGCCTTGATCGCCACGGCGCTTGTCGCTGCCATCTTCACCCGCTACGACGGCTGGATCGTCGCGTTCCTGGTCTGCTGCGGCATTGGCCTGGCACTCTGGATGCGCCGCAACCTCGGATCGCCCGCTTTCTGGCTGCTTTCGATTCCCGTCGCCGCCGCGCCCATCTTATGGTTCGTCTACAACTCTGTCTGCTTCGGTGACTGGCTCTACTTCGCTCGCGGACCTTATTCCGCCAAGGCGATCGAATTGCGCACTGCCACGCTGGGTCCCTGGCCGCTCCACCCCGGCTGGCACGATCTCTGGGTCTCTCTGCTCTTCTACGTCAAGGTTTCTCAGCTCGATTCCATCGCTGCGGCGGCTGGTGGCAACAAGATTGCCAACGTTGTTCTGGCTTTTTCCGCGCTTGGGGTCATCGCTTTCTGGCTTTCTCGCAAGTCCTCCTCTGCTCGCAGCGAATCCTCCTGGATCCTCCTTCTCTGGCTCCCGATTCCGTTCTATGCCTGGTCCGTCGCCTACGGGTCGGTGCCTATCTTCTTTCCCAATTGGTGGCCTTACACGCTCTACAACACGCGCTACGGTCTCGAAATGCTCCCCGCCCTTGCCATCGGCCTCGGCCTCGCGGCCCAGCTATTGGCGAACGCCCTGCATTGGCCGCGGGCATCGCGTCCTTCGATGCGGATACTCGGCCGCGTTCTCGGCGTGGGCGCCTTTGTCGCCCTGTTTGCCCTTGCCGCCGCCAACGTCGATCAACTCTTCCGAGCCGGCCCACTGGTCTACCGCGAAAGCGAGACCAACCTCGAAGCGCGCCTGCCCTACGACGAGGCCATCCCGCCCGTTCTGCAGGATCTGCTCTCGCTCCTGCCTCGCGCCCCGGTCCTAATGAACACATCGGTCTACCCGGAGCTTGTCTCTCTCACCGGTATCTCTCTGCGCCAAACCATCAACGAGAGCGACCTGGGAATCTACGAGACGGCGCTCACTGCACCTGCCACCCGCGCGGCGGTCGTGGTTGCATTTCAGGGCGACGAGATCGACCGGGCGGTCCATGCGCATCCGCAGGACCTTGCCGTCGCTGCCCGCTTCACTGCGAACACGCAACCACCCGCCACCATCTATTTCTCGACCAAATGGATGGATCAAAGCCCCTACATGAAGCTTCCGACCCTTACCGGCCCGCTTCGCAACGATCTGACACCACCTGGCGCCGCTGCTTCGCCCAGGAATTGAACGCACGCGTGGCGATCGACCAGATCCTCGGCGGTCCTCAGTGGGTGAGCCAATTGGTTAGCTCGCTGACGTTGCCGGCCCTCAACAATCCGATGCGCAGAGTGTTAGCATCGCCCTAGCAAGCCTATGATTCTTGCCGCCGCCCAGCTCGCCCAGCCATTCAGCTTCAACTTCCTTGAGCAGATGAATGTGGTCAACGGTGCGGCAGGGCGCCTGTTTGTAGCCACACTATTGGGCGCAATCATCGGGCTCGAGCGCGAATTCAGCCACAAGGCTGCCGGTCTCCGCACGAATATACTCATATGCCTCGGCGCGGCATTTTTCACCCTGCTTTCCCCGGTTCTCGCTGGAGAAATTGGAGGGAACCGCGGCCAGGTCGCCTCCAACATCGTGCAGGGCATCGGCTTTCTCGGCGCCGGTCTTATCATTCACAGCCGCAGCCGCGTCAGCGGGCTCACCAGCGCTGCCAGTGTCTGGGTGGTGGCCTCGATCGGCATGGCTTGCGGCGCCGGCCTTTATATTCCAGCCATGCTTGCTACCGCCACCGTCGTCGTCGCGCTCCAGCTCGTCGGGGTTCTGGAGCAGCGTGCGAACCTCAAGATCTATTCCATGATCTATGAAGTTCGTGGCAGCGATCAGACGGCGATGCTCGAATCGATCCTCGATACCATGGATAAGGCAGGTGAGCGGCTCGCCGATTTCGACAGGGATGCGATCGGCGCGCTGCAGAGGATCTGTTTCACCCTCACGGCAACCAAGAAGCGCCATCAGCGCATCCATGAAAGTTTGTCGGCTCAGCCTGGCATCAAGACCCTGTTCACCTTCCGCGATCCGGAGGAAGATTGATCCCCTTTACCAAGGCGCACGCCTGCGGAAACGACTTTCTCATTGTCCCTGATGACGCAGCTCAATACGCCGGCGATCTCGCTTCCCTGGTGCGCCGTCTCTGCGCGCGAACCACCGGCGTCGGCGCTGACGGAGTTGAGTTCTTTTCCTGGACCGGTGAGTCCTCCGGCCGCATTCATCTGCGCAATGCAGACGGCTCGGTGGCCGAGATCAGCGGCAATGGCACTCGTTGCGTAGCCGCGTGGATGGCCGACGCACGCGATGCGCAAGCCGGCGACTCGCTCTCCATCGCCACGGACGCCGGCCTTCGTGTATGCAAAGTTGACGCGCGCAGCGGAAATTCCATCGAGGTTACCTCCGCAATGGGCGTCCCCAGATTTCTTCCCCACACGCTCAAGCTCTCTGACGGAACAGAAATCGTCGGCGTCGAAATCTCCATCGGCAATCCGCACTTTGTCATTCTTGTCGAATCCGCTGACTTCTCTGTTGCCGGGCGTTCCTGGACGTCCCTCGGCGAAGAGATCTGCGTCCATCGCGATTTCCCCAGCCGGACCAATGTCGAATTCGTCCGCGTCGTCAACGATCGCGAAATCGAGATCCGAATCTTCGAGCGCGGCGTCGGCGCAACGTCTTCTTCCGGCACGGGAACCTGCGCCTCCGCCACGGCGGTGCTCGCGCTGCGCCGTTGCGTCTCGCCACTGAGGGTTGTCGCCGCCGGCGGCTCGCAAACCGTTGCCTGGAGCGGTCCCGGAGCCGAGTTGTACCTCAGCGGCCCAGCTACGCTCGTTGCTCGAGGAGAAGCGTGGTGAAGACAATGCGCCTGCTCAAGCCCCCGGCGGTCGCGCACGGCGGCACTTTCAGCGTTGTTGCGCCCGCCAGCTACGCCCAGACCGATCGTATCGATCTCGGCAAAGCCGCTTTGCGCGATCTCGGTTATACGCCGGAGTTTGGCCGGAATTCCCAGGAGCGCGGGCCACTCTATTTCGCCGGAACTCCATGGCAGCGCCTCGACGACCTCCACGCTGCCTTCGCCGCCGACACCGGCGCGATCATGGCTATTCGCGGCGGCTACGGGTCCAACTACCTGCTCGACGACCTCGACTTCGATGTCATCGCCGCCAATCCCAAACCTTATTTCGCCTACAGCGATCACACCGGCCTGCAGCTCCGCCTGCTCGACGAACTTGGCCTGCCTGTCTTTCACGGTCCCATGCTCGCCGCAGACTTCTATCTCTGCGACGGCGTCCATCTCTCCAGCTTCCGCTCGGCTCTTGCCGGGGAACCGTATAGCGTCGGTCCAGCCGAAGGCTTGCGCCTGCTCAAGCGTGGCTCCGGCCCCAGCGTCGTCGGCGGAACTCTCTACGGCGGTTGCCTCAGCATTCTCGTCGCCATGTTGGCCACGCCGTGGGAGCCGTGCACCGAGGGCACGCTCCTCTTCGTTGAAGACCGCGCCGTCAAGCCGTATCAGATCGACCGCATGCTCTGGCAGCTTCGCCACGCGCGCAAGCTCGAGGGCGTCACCGGCATCATCTTCGGGGAGATGCTGGATTGCGGCTCTCCGGATGGTGCCGCGGGCCTTCTCGAAGACGCCATTCTCAACGCGCTCGACGATTTCGCCGGCCCCATCGCCATTGGCCTGCGCAGCGGACACGTATCGCGCCAGAACGTCACACTCACCTTCGGCGTTGAGGCTGAACTCGTCACTGACGGCGAGCCGCGGCTCAATCTCCTCGAACCGGCGGTGACACCGTGATCGCCTGATCTCCCCTGGCAGCTTCCGTCGTTGACTTTCAGTGCTGCTATATAGCATGATAGATAGCAGGGGTCGCGGCATGGGGAAGAGCGAAAAAGCCAGGGTGTTCATGAGTGGGAGGAGCCAGCACGTCACCATTCCCCATCAATACCGTTTCCGCTCGCCAGAGGTCTCCGTCCGCCGCGATCCCATGAGCGGCGACATCATCCTCTCTGAAGGTCCGGGACCCTGGAGCGAGGTGTTTGCCGCGCTCGACGCGGCCAGGGTTCCGCGCGATTTTCTCTCGGATAGAGAACTCGGTCGCCGACCTCCCGCGCGCCGGCCTGCCCTTGAGGACCTCATCGCCGAAGAGCCTGTTCCACGCAGAAAGCGCCAATGAGCGTCACCTATTTGCTCGACACTAACACCTTGAGCTACATCGCCAAAGGCAAGTCGCCAGCCGCGCGAACTCGTTTGCTGTCTCTACATGCCGGCGATGTCGTCTGCATCTCTTCAATCACGGAGGCAGAAGTGCGCTACGGGCTTGCCAAGCGGCCTCAGGCGCAGGCCCTTCGCGCCGCAATCGAAGGCTTGCTCTTTAAGTTTCGAATCCTGCCTTGGGGTAGCCGCGAGGCGGCCGAATATGGCAAATTGCGAGCGAAACTTGAATCCGTGGGCGCCATTCTGTCTGAACTCGATTTACTCATTGCCGCTCAGGCAATCGCCGCGGAGGCTGTTCTTGTTACCAACGACAAGGCTCTTGCTCGGATAAAGGACTTGCATGGAACCGAAAATTGGGCAACCGATATCTAGCCGCGCTCGCCACATCCATCTCATCGGCATCTGCGGCACGGCCATGGCTTCGCTCGCCGGCCTCCTGCAGCTCCAAGGCCATCGCATCACCGGCTCCGACAAGGCCGCCTATCCACCTATGAGCGATCTGCTGCGTTCGCTCGGCATCCCTATCCTCGAGCCCTATTCTGACGCGAATCTTGATCCCGCGCCCGATCTGGTCGTCATCGGCAACGCGCTTTCCCGCGGCAATCCTGAGATCGAATACGTCCTCGACAATCGCCTTCCGTTTGTCTCCATGGCAGA
>Ga0335069_10010957_pt1 | contig 12821 bp, 15 predicted proteins | sample Lox_Sample_11_FD_206714 | JGI IMG/M metagenome (GOLD analysis project Ga0335069, IMG submission 206714) | Soil microbial communities from Loxahatchee National Wildlife Refuge, Florida, United States - Lox_Sample_1.1 | ecosystem: Environmental > Terrestrial > Soil > Wetlands | place: USA... | reverse complement strand
TGTCCCGGCCATCCCCGTCTTGCTGGGCCGGAGCTAAGACGTGGATGCCCGCAGCATAGGCGAGCGAAGCGGCGCCGCTCTTCGCACCGGCTATGTGCGGGCATGACGCCAAAATGAACGACCGATAGGCCATGCTCTATTTCACCGAACAACTGCTCAACGGCATCCAGCTCGGCATGCTGCTCTTCTTGTTGGCCGCCGGCCTGACGCTGATCTTCGGTATTATGGATCTGGTCAATCTGGCGCACGGCTCGCTCTATATGATCGGCGCCTATTTCGCCGCGACCTTCGCCGACTGGACCGACAGTTTCGTGTTTGGCGCGATCCTTGCTCTTTTCGCAACGCTTGTTGTCGGCATGGTGCTGGAAATGACCGCGATCCGCAGGCTCTATGGCCGCGATCATCTCGATCACGTGCTCGCGACCTTCGGTCTGCTGCTGTTCTTCAATGAACTGGTGCGGCTGATCTGGGGACCGGCGGGCCTCACGTTGTCGCTGCCGAGCGAAATGCTCAATGCCGTGCAGGTGCTGCCCGGACTTTACTATCCGATCTACCGCCTGGTCATTATCGGCGTCACGCTCGCGGTTGGCGCCGCGCTTTATGTGCTGGTGATGCGCAGCCGCCTTGGCATGCTGATCCGGGCCGGCGCCTCCAATCGCGAAATGGTCGGCGCGCTCGGCATCAATATCAAATTGCTCTACACGCTGGTGTTCGGTCTTGGCGCGGCGCTCGCCGGCTTTGCGGGCTTGATGCAGGCGCCGATCCTGACCGTGCAGATCGGCATGGGCGAGAACATTCTCATCGCCGCCTTTGTCGTCGTCACCATCGGCGGCATCGGCTCGATCCGCGGCGCCTTTGTCGCGGCGATGCTGGTCGGCATCGTCGACACGATCGGGCGCGCGTTCGTGCCCGACCTGCTGCATGTGTATTTGAATGAAGCCGCCGCGTCGAGCCTCGGCCGCGCGCTGTCGTCGATGTCGATCTATCTTTTGATGGCGCTGGTGCTGATCGTGCGCCCGGCGGGCCTGTTCCCGGCGGCGAGCCGATGAGCAAGTCACTCACGCCGCGCGTCGCGGTGAATGTCCTATTGGTATTGCTGCTCGCTTTGGTGCCGGTCTATGCGGCGCTGACCGGCAGCACCTTCGCCATGACGCTGTTCGCCCGCATCATGATCATGGCGCTCGCGGCGCTCAGCCTCAATCTGATCATGGGCTATGGCGGCATGGTGTCGTTCGGGCACGCCGCCTATCTCGGCATCGGCGGCTATGCCGTCGGCATACTGGCCAAGGAGGGGATCGCCTCGGGCTTCGTGCAATGGCCGGCCGCGATCGCGGCATCGGCGCTCTACGCGCTCGTGGTCGGTGCGCTGAGCCTGCGCACGCGCGGGGTCTATTTCATCATGATCACGCTCGCCTTCGCGCAGATGATCTATTACGTCGCCATCGGGCTCGACCGCTATGGCGGCGACGACGGTCTGACCATCTATCGCAACAGCCAGTTCGGCGGGCTGATCGATATCGGCGACAAGACGGTGTTCTACTATTTGTGCTTCGCGCTGTTGATGGCCGGCATCTACGCGGTGTGGCGCATCGTTAATTCGCGCTTCGGCCTGGTCATCCAGGGCGCGCGCTCCAACGAACGCCGCATGCGTGCCATCGGCTTTCCGACGTTTCGCTATAAGCTCGCATGTTTCGTCATTGCTGGCGCGATGTGCGGCCTCGCCGGCGCGCTTCTCGCCAACCACACCAGCTATATCAGCCCGGCGATGATGAGCTGGACTCGTTCGGGCGATTTGATCGTGATGGCCGTGCTCGGCGGTATGCGCGCGGCGTTCGGCCCGCTGATCGGCGCCATGACATTTCTCCTGCTCGAGGATGTGCTGGCGCGCGCCACCGATTATCCCAATCTGATCATCGGGCCGCTGCTTCTGATCGTGGCCATCTACGTCAATGGTGGCATCGACGGATTGCTCGGAGGCGCGCGCCGTGGCTGATGCCTTGCTCGAAGTCGAGAGCCTCACCAAGCGATTCGGCGGCGTGGTCGCTTCGGACCAGATCTCGCTGGCGCTCAAGCACGGCGAACTGCACGCGATCATCGGTCCGAACGGCGCCGGCAAAACCACCTTGATCGGACAACTGACCGGCGAGATTGCGCCCGACGCCGGCAGCGTTTGTTTCGACGGCCGCGACATCACGGCGGTGCCGGTCTATCGCCGCAGCGCGCTCGGACTCGCACGATCGTTCCAGATCACGTCCTTGTTCATGGATTTCACCGCGCTCGACAATGTCGCGCTCGCGGTGCAGGCCCATGCTGGGCATTCATTTCGGTTTTGGCGCGACGCGCGGCGCGACCGCGCCTTGCGCGAGCCGGCGCTGGCGGCGCTCGCCGGCGTCGGGCTTGCCGGACGCGCCCATATGACGGTCGCTGATCTCAGCCATGGCGAGCGCCGCCAGCTCGAGATTGCCATGGCGCTCGCCACCAAGCCGCGCATGCTGTTGCTCGACGAGCCGATGGCCGGCATGGGGCCGGAAGAATCCGCGCGATTGATCGAGATCCTGCGCCGGCTTAAGAACACCATGACCATCCTTCTGATCGAGCACGACATGGATGCGGTGTTCGCGCTGGCCGATCGCATCAGCGTTCTGGTCTATGGCCGCATCATCGCCTCCGGCGATCCCGACGCGATCCGCGCCGACGTCGCCGTGCGCCAAGCCTATCTCGGCGAGAGCGCAGGGGCCGCGCATGGCTGAGACAGCTTCGACAACCGCCGCCGGCGCTGCGCCGCTTCTCGAATTGTCCGGCGTCGAGACCAGCTACGGCCTCAGCCGCGTCTTGTTCGGCGTCTCGCTCACGCTTGGCAACGGCGAGATGGTGTCGCTTCTCGGCCGTAACGGCATGGGCAAGACCACGACGGTACGTTCGATCATGGGGCTGACGCCGGCGGCATCGGGCTCGATCCGTTTCGGCGGCGCGGATATCCGCGCATTGCCGGCCTATCGCGTCGCCAAGCTCGGCATCGGTCTGGTTCCCGAAGGACGGCAGGTTTTTCCGAACCTCACGACGCGCGAGAATCTGACCGCGACGGCGGCCAATCGCTGCGGCTCACGCGATCCGTGGACGCTCGACAAGGTCTGCACGTTGTTTCCGCGGCTGGCCGAGCGCGCCCGCAGCATGGCCAATTTACTGTCCGGCGGCGAACAGCAGATGCTCGCCATCGGCCGCGCACTGATGACCAATCCGCGGCTCTTGATTCTCGACGAGGCGACAGAAGGTCTTGCGCCCGCCATTCGCGACGAGATCTGGCGCTGCCTGCAACGCCTGCGCGGCAGCGGGCAATCGATCCTGGTCATCGACAAGAATGTTGACGCGCTGATGCGCATTGCCGACCGCCACTACATCATCGAGCGCGGCTGCGTGGTGTGGACGGGCACGTCGCGGCAATTGGCCGATGCTCCGGAAATCCAGCATCGCTATCTGGGCGTCTAGCGCCGATATGACTCAGCTGTGAAGGCGCTGCGGCTCGCTCATGTAAACATTCCGGCCGCCGACCAGGACGGCGACGACGCGCGGCCGGCTTGGCGCCGAAGCATCAACCAAGATCAAGTCGGCACGCTTTCCCGGCGCGATGCTGCCGCGATCGTCGAGATTCATCGCACGCGCCGGCGTGCCGCTGACCAGTTCCCAGGCTTCGGCGAGTGGGAGCACGCCTGTCTCGGCCAGCCGGAAAGCGGCCACGAGCGGCGCCGGGTAGAAATAATCGGACGCGAGGATCGAACACAGCCCGCGCGCGACCATATCGCCGGCTTTGACCCAGCCGATATGGCTCTTGCCGCGCACGATATTCGGCGCGCCGAACACGATCCGATCGCCGCTATTGGCGGCGTCCTGCGCGGTCTCGATATTCATCGGGAATTCGCAGACCCGGCAGCCGAGTGCGCGAAACCATTGCCGCTGCTCGGGCGACGAATCGTCATGCGACAACATCGGAATGCCGGCCGCATTTGCCGCCTTGGCCATGCGCACGATCAGATCCGGCACCTCGCCGGCGCGGCTCTGCAGCGAATCGACCAGCTTGAAAAAATCCTCGCGGCTCAATCCGGTGCGGTCGATCATGGTGCCGATCTTGGACGGCGGCCGGTGCGCATAATCGGGCTTGAGCATGTGGTCGTTGAATGCGAGCGCATGGATCTTGCCTTCGTCGAGCCAGTCGCGCGCTTCCGGCTCGGCATCGAAATTGAAGGTCTCGAAGCGCAGGTGATAGCGGGTGTCGGCGGCAAGCTGAGGCTTCAAGGTCTCGATCGCCGTCAGCAGACTGCGCGCATTTTCGGGTCCGCGCAGGCCCGGCTCCCACGACCAGGTGATGCCATGAAACACCGTGGTAATGCCGTTGGCGATGACCTGCCGATCGGTATCGGCGAGCGCGATATCGAGCGCGAAATCGACGCCGGGACGCGGCATCATCTGCCGTTCGAACCCGTCGCCATGAATATCGACAATACCCGGAAGCGCGACAAGGCCGCTGCCGTCGATGGTCCGCTCCGCGCCGCGATCCGCCCCGATCTCGGCAATCATGGTGTCGCTGACGTGAATGCTGGTCTCAGCCAACGCACCGTCCGTAAGAACTTTTGCGCCGGTAATCCGAATGTCCATTTGCCTGCTCGGTGACTGCTTATTGATTTGCAACGACGAGGGAAGGGCTATTCTCGTTCTCATAGCGTTCGAGAAACTCTTCGACGCTCAAGCGCCGGAAGTCCGGTAGCGCCAGCCGAAGACGTTCATGTGACCAATGCCACCAAGCGAGCCGCTCCAGACGCGCTGCGATCTGGCTTGGAAAGCGCAGGCGAACCGGCCGCGCGGGATTGCCGGCGACGATCGTATAAGGCGCGACGTCCTTGGTCACGATGGCGCCGGCAGCGATCACCGCACCGTCGCCCACGGTCCGCCCCGGTAGAACAATGGCGCCGTGGCCGATCCACACGTCGTGACCGATGACGACACGGAGGGCGCGCCGCCAGGCGAAAAATTCGGCATCGTCGGCCTCGCCGGGAAAGTAGCTTGCGGCGCGATAGGTGAAATGCGCCTGGCTGGCGCGATGCATCGGATGATTGCCGGGATTGATCCGGGTCATCGCCGCCACCGAGCAGAACTTGCCGAACTTGGTGTAGGCGACGTTGCTGTCGTTGACGATGTAGGAATAGTCGCCGACTTCGGTTTCCAAAAGAACCGTACGCGCGCCGATATCGGTGTAGCGGCCGAGCGTGCAATCGCGCACCTCCGCCGTCGGATGAATCAGCGGCTGTTCGGAGAGCGTCTTGCTCATGTTTCAAGCACCAGCGCGACGCGATCCGAGACGAAGCGCGAGCGTGTCGTGAGAATGGGGACGCCGTCAGGATTGGCGTCCACGCTGTCGACGACCAATAGCGGACGGCCGAGCGCGAGTTTCAAGCTCTCGGCATCGGTCGCCTCGGCAATCGCGGCGGTGACGCGCGTGCTCTGACGGGTGAAGTCGTGAACACCGAAATTCGAAAGCATCCGTGTGATCGAGTTGGACGACATGACATAGACGCGCGCTGCATTCGGGAAACGGCCTGCCGGCAGCCAGGAGGTCGAGGCGACGATCGGCACGCCGTCGGCCCAGCGCACGCGTTCCATGCGAATGACGGGCGTGCCCGGTTTGATCTTGAGGCGTTTGGCGATCTCGTTGTCGGCATTCTCGACACTGCTGGCGGCCAGGCGGCCGCCGACGGCATGACCGGCGCCGCCGACGATTTCGGAGAAGCGTGTGCGGCGACGGATCGGATAAGCGATCCGGTCGGCTTCGACATAGGTTCCGCTGCCACGCTCCGCGCGCACCAGGCCGCGCTCCGTCAGCGCGGCGATGGCGCGCCGCACGGTGTGGCGGTTGACCCCGAAGCGCTCGGCGATCTCGGTTTCCGCGGGCAGTTTGCTTCCGGCCTGGAAAGTTCCCTGCGTAATCGATTGCTCCAGTGCGTCGGCAATGCGCCGCCACAGCGCGACGCCGCCGGTTGCCGGCTTGGCGTCGGCGCGTTTCGTTGCATCGGCGGCGCGGCGTGTCATCGCAAGATCATCATCACAGCGGAGGGTGTCACGACAATGTCAGCAAAGTTTCATCGTGTGGCGCTAGACAGTTTCATAGTTGTCTAGTAACATAGACAACTAAGCGAGGCAAGATTTTTCGCTGATTTGGCGCAGTGCGAGGTCGATTCTTGGACCAGATGCAAGTCAGACGTCGCGCGGCAATGGCGGTGCTGGCCGAGAGCGCCACCGCTGAGATCGCGGGCCTGATCGAAGGACTCGAACCACTTCCGGCCTACGACGATATGCGCGTGCCGGAAAACGGCCTGGTCATGATTCGTGGCCGCGTCGGCGGCGACGGCGCCCAGTTCAACCTCGGCGAAGCAACGGTGTCACGCGCCGTGGTCCGGCTCGCGACCGGCGAAATCGGCTTCGGTTATGTGCTCGGCCGCGACCGCGACAAGGCGCGGCTGATCGCGCTGTGCGACGCGCTGGTGCAGGCCAAGGATCATTCGGCCGCGATTGAAAGCAAAGTCATTGCCCCGCTACGGGCCCGTCTCGAAGCGCAGCGTGAACTGCGCGCACGGCAAGTCGCGGCGACCAAAGTCGACTTCTTCACTCTGGTGCGTGGGGAGGACAACGCATGATCGGCTCCGGCTTTGCCGACCCGGTGCATTCGGCGCAGGCGGCGTTTCGCGCCGTGCTCGAGGCGATGTCGCGGCCCGGCACCGTTCGGTCCATCGCCGCGAATGTCATCTCGCCGCAGCCGCTGTCGCCGGCCATGGCTGCGGTTGCCTTGACGCTGTGCGATCAGGACACGCCGGTCTGGCTCGATCCGGCATTGCGGGCCTCACAAGACGTTGCCGCGTGGCTGCGCTTTCATTGCGGAACAAAGATCGTCGACGACGCCAGTGCCGCAAGCTTTGCCTTCGCAGCCGATCCTCGCACGCTGCCCGCTTTCGAGGATTTTAACCTCGGCAGTGCCGACTATCCGGATCGTTCGACAACGCTGGCGCTGCGCGTCGAATCTTTTGCGACAGGGCCGGCGCTGATGCTGGAAGGACCGGGCATCGAGAGCCGGCAAGCGTTTCGCGCCGTTCCGCTGCCGGACGACTTTGCCGAACGCCTGCAACAGAACCGGGAGCTGTTTCCCCGCGGGGTCGATCTTATTCTCGCTTCGGCGACTGAGATTGCCGCGCTGCCGCGCTCAGTCCGGCTGGTGGATATCGCTGCCGCAACGGAGGACGCCTCGTGTATGTAGCGGTCAAAGGCGGCGAGCGCGCGATCGAGAACGCGCATCGGCTGTTGGCGCAGGAACGGCGCGGCGATCCGTCCGTGCCGGAATTGTCGCTGGAGCAGATCGAGCAGCAGCTTACGCTCGGCGTCGATCGCGTGATGAACGAAGGCTCGCTCTATGATCGCGAGCTGGCGGCGCTCGCGATCAAACAGGCGCGCGGCGATCTGATCGAAGCCATTTTCCTGTTGCGTGCCTTTCGCGCGACCTTGCCGCGCTTCGGCCACGGCGAGCCTCTCGATACCGGGACGATGACCGTGAGCAGGCGGATTTCCTCGACGTTCAAGGACATTCCGGGCGGGCAGGTGCTCGGGCCCACTTTCGACTATACGCATCGCCTGCTCGAAATGCAGGCCGAAGCGGGTACGGCTGCCGCGCCGGCGCAGGCCGACGCAAATTTGCCCAGCATGCCGCGCGCGACCGATCTGCTCGCCGCCGACGACTTGATCGAGCGCTCGCCTCAAGCCACCGGCGAGAAAGCTGTCGGCGATCTAACACAGGATCCGCTGCGCTTTCCGGCGGAGCGCGATCTGCGCCTGCAAAACTTGGCGCGCGGCGACGAGGGATTTCTCCTTGCACTCGGCTATTCGACGCAGCGCGGCTATGGCCGCAATCATCCGTTTGCCGGCGAGATCAGGCTCGGCGAAGTCGAAGTGGAATTCGCCCCGGAGGAGGTCGGTTTTGCCGTGCCGCTCGGCTGCATCACCGTGACCGAATGCCAGATGGTCAACCAGTTCCGCGGCACTGCGACCGAGCCGCCGCGCTTCACCCGCGGCTACGGTCTCGGCTTCGGCCATTGCGAACGCAAAGTGATGGCGATGGCGCTGGTCGATCGCGCCCTGCGGGCGCGCGAACTCGGCGAAGAGACAAAGGGTCCGGCGCAAGACGAAGAATTCGTGCTGTCACATTCCGACAATGTGCAGGCGACCGGCTTTGTCGAACATCTCAAGCTGCCGCATCATGTCGACTTCCAGGCCGAGCTTGGCCTGATCCGCCGCCTGCGCACGGAATTCAAGGAGGCGGCGTCGGCCGTGCCAATGCAGGAGGCGGCAGAATGAACACGCCGCAACACGCGCCGGCTTACAACTTTGCTTATCTCGACGAACAGACCAAGCGCATGATCCGCCGCGCGATCCTCAAAGCGGTTGCGATCCCGGGCTATCAGGTGCCATTCGCCAGCCGCGAAATGCCGATGCCCTACGGCTGGGGCACCGGCGGCGTGCAGGTCACGGCGGCCATCCTCGGCGCCGACGACGTGCTCAAGGTGATCGATCAAGGCGCCGACGACACCACCAATGCCGTGTCGATCCGCAAGTTCTTTCAAAAGACCGCAGGCGTGAAGACGACGACCGAGACGGCCGAGGCGACTATTATCCAGACCCGCCACCGCATCCCGGAGACGCCGCTGACCGCGCGGCAGATCCTGGTGTTTCAGGTGCCGATCCCCGATCCGCTGCGCTATCTCGAGCCGCGCGAGACCGAGACCCGCCGCATGCACGCGCTCGCCGAATACGGGCTGATGCATGTGAAACTTTACGAAGACATCGCGCGTCACGGCCATATCGCGACCACCTATGCCTATCCGGTCAAGGTCGACGGCCGCTATGTGATGGATCCGTCGCCGACGCCGAAATTCGACAATCCGAAAATGCACGATTGCGCAGCACTGCAATTGTTCGGGGCCGGCCGTGAAAAGCGCATCTATGCGATCCCGCCGCACACGCGCGTCGTCTCGCTCGACTTCGACGATCATCCGTTCGAGCGCTATCGTCACGACGATACCTGTGCGCTGTGCGGAGCCAAAGATTCCTATCTCGACGAGATCGTCACCGACGATCGCGGCAGCCGGATGTTTGTCTGTTCCGACACGGATTATTGCGAGGGGCGCCGCGGCGACGCCGGCAGGACCGGTACGCCGCACGCGGAGGCGCAAACGCCATGAATTTGGCCGCGACCGAATCCCAGCCCCTGCTGATCGCGGAAAGCCTGAGCAAATCCTTCGGCCGGCAGGTCGGCTGCCGCAACGTGTCGTTCGATCTGCACGAGGGCGAAGTCATGGCCGTGGTCGGCGAATCCGGTTCCGGCAAGTCGACGCTGTTGCGGCTGTTGTCGATGCAGATGGAGGCGGACAGGGGCCGCGTGTTCTATCGCCTGCGCGATGGCGCGACGCGTGATCTGACGACGCTTGGCGAAGCGGAACTGCGCTTTCTGGCGCGGACCGATTGGGGTTTTGTCCATCAGGACCCCACGTTGGGATTGCGCATGGCGGTGTCCGGCGGCGCCAATGTCGGCGAACGGCTGATGGCGGTCGGCTGGCGGCACTATGGCGAGATCCGCCAGGCGGCAACGGATTGGCTGTCGCGGGTCGAGATCGACACCGCGCGGATCGACGATCGGCCGACGACCTATTCCGGCGGCATGCGCCAGCGCCTGCAGATCGCTCGCAATCTCGTCACGCAACCCCGTCTGGTCATGATGGACGAGCCGACCGGCGGCCTCGATGTTTCGGTCCAGGCGCGGCTGCTCGACTTGTTGCGCAACCTGGTCGCGGTGCTCAAGCTTTCAGCGGTGATCGTGACCCATGATCTCGCCGTCGCACGTTTGTTATCTCACCGCATCATGGTGATGAAGGACGGCGAGGTGATCGAATCGGGGTTGACCGACCAGGTCCTCGACGATCCGCGCGAGCCCTATACCCAATTGCTGGTGTCCTCGATCTTGCAGCCTTGAACGGGACCTCCGCCCAGACCGGATGAGAAGTTTGAAACGAACATGACACCAGCTCTCGAATTGCGCGACGTGGCCAAGAGTTTCATTATGCACCTGCAAGGCGGCGTGCGGCTTGACGTGGTTGCGGGCGTAACCTTTTCCGTGCGCGCCGGCGAATGCATCGTGCTGGCCGGACCTTCCGGCGCCGGCAAGTCGTCGATCCTGAAAATGATCTTCGGCAATTATCGTTGCGAAGAGGGACAGATTCTGGTGCAGGACGGCGCCGATCATTTCGACGTCGCCACGGCCACGCCGCGCCAGATCCTCGAGCTGCGCAGCACGACGATCGGCTATGTCAGCCAGTTCCTGCGCGCGGTGCCACGGGTGCCGACCATCGAGGTGGTCGCCGAGCCGTTGATCGTCGGCGGCGTATCGCGCGAGGCGGCCCATGCCAAGGCGGCCGCGATGCTGCACCGGCTTAATATTCGCGACGCCCTGTTGCAGCTGCCACCCGCCACGTTTTCCGGCGGCGAGCAGCAGCGCGTCAATATCGCCCGTGGCTTCCTGCCTGATTTGCCGATCCTGCTGCTCGACGAGCCGACGGCGTCGCTCGACTCCGACAATCGCGCCGTGGTGCAGGAGCTGATCCAGGACAAGAAGCGGCGCGGCACGGCCATTGTCGCAGTGGTTCATGACGAAAACGTCCGCGACGCCATCGCCGACCGCATTGTCGAGGTCGCGCAGTTCGCCGCCGCGGCGTGAAGGACGACAGTGGTATGCCGGAACAAAAAGACTTCGTCCTGAGCAATGCCAAGATTGTTCTCGCCGACCGTGTGATCGAGCGCGGCTGGCTTGCCGTGTCCGGCGGGACGATCGCCGAAATCGGCGAGGGGGCGGCGCCGGAGCGCGGCGAGGATCTCGGCGGCGATCTGTTGCTGCCGGGGCTCGTCGAACTGCACACCGATCATCTCGAAGCGCATTATTCGCCGCGACCCAAAGTCTACTGGGATCCCGTGGCCGCCGTGGTTTCCTTCGACGGCCAGCTTGCGACCAGCGGCATCACCACGGTGCTCGATTCGCTGCGGGTCTGGCGCGAGGAAGGCGCCGAAGATGTCGACGGCCAGGCCGAGATCCTGGCGCAGGCGATCGGCGAGGCGCGCGACGCCGACCTGCTGCGCGTCGATCACTTTCTCCACCTGCGTTGCGAAGTGCCGATGCCGAGCGTTGTCGAAGAAGTCGCCGGCCTGATCGGCCGCGCCGACGTCAAGCTCGCATCGCTGATGGATCATACGCCGGGCCAGCGCCAGTTTCGTGACGAGAGCAAGCTGCGCGACTATTACCGCGGCAAGGGCAACCTCACCGACGCCGAGCTTGATGCGCTGTTCGCCAAGCGCTTCGAATATCAGGCGGCCTATGCCGCGGACAATTACGCCAGGATCGTTGCGCTCGCCCGAGAGCACCAAACTCCGCTTGCGAGCCATGACGACACCACGCTCGAACATGTCGAACAGGCGGTCCGCGACGGCGTCGCCATTGCCGAGTTTCCGACCACGATCGAGGCGGCGGAGAAACTGCATGGCGCCGGCGTCCGCGTGCTGATGGGCGCGCCCAATCTGGTGCGCGGCGGCTCCCATGCCGGCAATGTCGCGACCGCGGATCTGGCGGAGCGCGGCGTGCTCGACGTGCTGTCATCGGATTACGTGCCGGCAAGTCTGCTGATGGCGGCGCTGTTGCTGCCGCAGCGTGCGCCGAATATCGATCTCGCCGCCGCCGTGCGCACCGTGTCCAAGACACCCGCGGCGGCGGTCGGTCTCGACGATCGCGGCGAAATCGCCGCCGCAAGGCGCGCCGATCTTATTCGCGTGCGGGTCGCACACGACGTGCCGATGGTGCGCACGGTGTGGCAGAACGGAAGGCGCGTGGCGTGAACCGGCACAGCAAAACTCATACGGCCGTTCCGTCGCACCCGGGCGCGCTCGGCCCCGGGCGCCTTGTTCTGGTGGTCGGTCCGAGTGGCGCCGGCAAGGACACGCTGCTCAAAGGCGCCCGCGCGGCCTGCGCTTACGATCCCGCAGTGGTGTTTCCGCGCCGTGTGGTGACGCGGCCGATGTCGGACGCCGAAGATCACGACTCGATCGAAGCGGCGGCGTTCGAACGCGCCGCGAGCGAGGGGGCTTATGCGCTGTGGTGGCAGGCGCACGGCAATTCCTACGGCATTTCAGTGACGATCGATCAGGAGATTCGCGCCGGCCGCACCGTGGTGTGCAATGTGTCGCGGACCGTGGTCGAGGGCGCGCGGCGGCGCTACGGGTTCGTCACCGTGGTCGAGATTACCGCGCCGGAGCAGATGCTGCAGTCGCGCCTGACGTCGCGCCAGCGCGGCAGCGACGGTGATATCGCCCGGCGTCTCGAACGGTCGGCGCAAGTCGGGCCGCTGTTTTCGCCGGACATTATCATCAGGAATGTCGGACGGCCGGACGGCGGCATCCGGCGTCTCATTCGCGCCATCCGCACCAGCACGCGGATCGCCCGCCGCCGGCGCGACACGCTCAAGCTTCCAGCAGAGGCGTAGCTAGGCAAGCCGCTCGCGCAGCGCCGCCGACATTCTCTCGGCGGCGAGCACGATGACGAAGATGATGATCAGCAGCAGCGAGACTTCCTGGTACTGAAACAGGTTCATCGCCGTCAGAAGCTGGAAGCCGATGCCGCCGGCGCCGACAAAGCCGAGCACCAGCGAGGAACGAATATTCTCATCCAGCCGATAGAGGCTGATGCCGAGCAG
>Ga0335069_10010956_pt1 | contig 12821 bp, 8 predicted proteins | sample Lox_Sample_11_FD_206714 | JGI IMG/M metagenome (GOLD analysis project Ga0335069, IMG submission 206714) | Soil microbial communities from Loxahatchee National Wildlife Refuge, Florida, United States - Lox_Sample_1.1 | ecosystem: Environmental > Terrestrial > Soil > Wetlands | place: USA: Florida... | reverse complement strand
GGGGGACTTCGTGTCGGCGGTGCGAAGGGCGCGACCGTCGTGGGTGGGGGTCGCGTTCGCCGCGGCGACGGCGTGCGTCTGGCTCACCGTCGTGCGCTGGCAGCTCGTGCTGGGCGGCATGGGGCGCACGCTGCGGTTCGGCCGCGCGCTCGAGGTGGTGCTGGCGAGCTGGCCGCTCGCGCTCGTGATGCCCTCGCGGGCGAACGACCTACTGCGCGCGGTGGCCGTGCGCGACGTGGTGCCGCTCGCGGTCGGGACGGGGAGCATCCTGGCCGAGAAGGCGATCGACCTGCTCGTCCTGCTCGCGTACGCGGCGCTGGGCGCGGCGCTCTCGGGCCTCTGGCCACTCGGAGCGCTGCTCGCTGCGGCGCTCGTCGCCGAGATCGTCGTGCTCGCGCTCGTCGTCACGCGCCGCGGCTGGCTCGAGAGCCTCCCCTGGCTCCGCGCGAGGCCCAGGGTGGTCGAGGAGCTCTTCGGCGCCCTGTCGTCCTTGCGCCGCTCGCCGATGCGGCTCGTGTCGATCGCCGGCGTCTCGCTGGTCATCCGCGTGCTGACGGTCGCGGTGACGCACGCGCTCCTCGTCGCGGTGGGGGCCGACGTCACCCTGGCGCAGACGCTGATGCTCTGGCCCACCGCCGTCCTCGCGGGCATCGCCCCGCTGACGCTCGGAGGCATGGGGACGCGCGACGCGACGTTCATCGCGCTCGTGGCCGCGCAGGGCACGCACGTGGACGCCTCTGCCGTCCTGGCAGCGACGATGGGATACTCGGCAGTCGCGATGTGGTCCTTCGCGATCGTGGGACTGCCCTTCATGGTGCGGGAAACCCTGTCCTTTCGACGGGCCTAGGGGCTGCCGGGAGCGAAGAAGGCCTCCACGGCGCCGCTCCGGTGCTCCGGATCCCTTCGACCGGCTCGTTGCGGCGCCGCGCGTCGGCGGCGTTCTGCGCGTCGAGCCGGCGCAGGCGAGCGAGCACCTCCTCGAGGAGCCGCCGGTTGGCGGCGAGCAGATCGCTCAGCATGGCCACCACGGCCACGAGGAATCCGAGCACCACGCCGCCCACCCCGAGCGTGAGGCTCTGCGTGTGCCCCGAGTGGGCGGGGTCGCGCACGTAGTAGACGAGGAACCGGCCAATGAGAGTCGCGCCCACGAGGAAGAAGAAGAGAGCGACGTAGAAGAAGGTCTGCACCGGCCGGTACATTCCGTAGGCGCGCAGGATCACCGGCCCGTTGCGGCGCAGGTACTGCCCCATCCCTTTGAACAGGCGCGAGGCGCGCTTGTTCGGGTTGGTCACGATGGGGACGTTGGCGAAGCGCAGCCCGGCGCGACCGCCCTGGATGATCGTCTCGAGCGTGTAGGTGAAGCGGTTGTGCACGAAGAGGACGCTCGCGGCGCGCCGGTTGATGGCGCGAAAGCCGCTCGTGGCGTCCCGCACGTCGGTGCCCGACGCGCCGCGCACGACGCGCGATCCCCAGCGCTGAAGCACGCGCTTCAAGAAGGAGAAGTGCTCGATCGTGTCGGTCTGACGGTCACCGACGACGACGTCGGCCTCGCCGGCGAGGATCGGCGCCACGAGGCGTGAGATGTCTGCGCCCTTGTACTGGTTGTCCGCGTCGGTGTTCACGATGACGTCGGCGCCGAGGCGCAGCGACGCGTCGATGCCCGCCGTGTAGGCCGCCGAGAGCCCCCGGCGATGCGTGAAGCGCACGATGTGATGCACCCCCACGCTGGCCGCGACCTCGGAGGTTCCATCGGTGCTCCCGTCGTCGATGACGAGCACCTCGATCTCGTCGATCCCGTCCACCGTGCGCGGCAGGTCAGCGACCATTTCGGCCAGTTGTTCCCGTTCGTTGAGACACGGGATTTGGATGACCAGCTTCGACAAGACTCCGTCCCACGCATGGGGCAGATTGCCCCGCCGCCTGTTTACCGTGGCAACGAACCGACGAGAACGGCTTTCTTGTGGACGAGCGTCAATTCGGCGCGGACGAGTTGCGCCGGTGGACACGGCCGAGTCCAGCCCGGCTGCGCGCTCGTCGTTCTCGATGCGCGGGGGACTGGGATAAGCTCGCGGCGTGTCCGAGGGGCCGAAGACCGACCGACGCGGCGCCCTCAAGGTGATCGCCATCACGGGCGGGGTCGTCGGCGCGGGGGCTCTCGCGGTGCCCGCCGCTCACTTCGTCGTCGCACCCGCCGCCGGGGGCGCGGGTGAGGGCAGGTGGATCAAGACGGTCGCGCTCGACTCTCTCAAGGAGGGCGAGCCCAAGCGGGTGCCGCTCGTGGCGGACCGCCGCGATGCCTGGACGCTCGAGAAACAGGTCGAGCTCGGGGCCGTGTGGCTCCTGCGCGAGGGTGACGCCGTGAAAGCGTGGAGCGTCGTGTGTCCGCACCTGGGGTGCGCGGTCGACCGCAGCGCGACCGGGCCGGGCTTCTACTGCCCCTGTCACGACTCGTCGTTCGATCCGGCCGGGCGCCGCGTGTCCGGTCCCTCTCCGCGCGATCTCGATGCCCTCGCGACGCGCGTCGAGGACGGGGTCGTCGCAGTCGAGTTCCAGCGGTTCCGGCAGGGCACGCCGGACAAGACACCGATGGGCTGAGAGATGAGCAAGCTCGGAGCGTGGATCGACGAGCGCACGGAGTGGCGCACCCGGGCGCGGGCGTGGATCGACCAGCCTGTGATCGGAGGCGCGCCGTGGGCGTCGGCCATCTGCGCGTCGGTCGTCGCGTGCTTCGGGGTGCTCGCGTTGACCGGGGTGCTCCTGATGATTGCGTACGCGCCGTCCCCACAGACGGCGTGGGCGAGCGTCTTCTACGTGGAGCACGTGCTCTCGCGCGGGTGGATCATCCGCGGGCTGCACTTCTGGGCGGCGCAGTCGCTGCTCGTCCTCGCGGCGCTGCACATCGCGCACGGCGCGCTGGCGGCGAGCTACCGCAAGCCGCGCGAGATCGCCTGGTGGCTCACGCTCGCGGTGCTCGGGCTCGTCGTGGCCGAGGGGATCACGGGGGGCCTTCTCCCGTGGGACCAGCGCGGATGGTGGGCGCGCGTCGTCGAGGGCAACATCGTGGGCCTCGCTCCGGTCATCGGCGGCTGGCTGCAGGCGATGCTCGAGGGAGGTCCGGAGCTCGGGGCGCTCGGGCTGACGCGCATGTACGCGCTGCACGTCGTGGTGCTGCCGCTCATCTTCGTCGTCGTGCTCCTCGCGCGGCGATCCATCACGCAGCGCCATGGATGGGTGCAGGGAGGGACCGAGGTCCCCCACGGGCCAGCGCTCGCGCGGAGCACCATCGTCGCGGTGGTCGTCGTCTTCGCCCTCTTCGCCTTGACTGGATGGGCGCACGGCGCGCCGCTCGAGGGGCCGGCTGATCCGCTGAGCGACTACCCGGCGCGGCCCGAGTGGTTCCTGATGCCGCTCTACCAGCTGCGGAAGCTGTTCCACGGTCCGTCCGCGGAGTTCATGGGGACGAGCCTGGTGCCGGCGATCGCGGCGGCCTACTTTGCGCTCCTTCCATGGGTGGACCGTAAGGGCCGCCCGCGATCCGTCGTCGTGTACCTGCCGCTCGTGGCGGTCGCCGCGGGGACGGCCGCTCTCGCCGGAGCCGCGTGGAACAAGGACGCGCACGACAAGCTGTACGCAAGGGCGCGTGCCGACGCCGATCGCGTCGGCGCCGCGGCCGTGCAGCTCGCGATGCAGGGCGTGCCCCCGGCGGGCGCTCTCGAGATGGTGCGCAACGATCCGGAGCTTCGCGGCCGGAGTCTCTTCGCAGCGCACTGCGCGAGCTGCCACGTGCTCGGCGACCTCGGGGATCCGAAGAAGGCGACCGCCTCGAAGCTCGACAAGTGGGGCACGACCGAGTGGATCCTCGCCATGATCCACGACCCCGATGCGCCCGAGTTCTTCGGCCTCGGCCCGTACAAGGGCAAGATGCCGAGCGTCGATCAGCGTCCGAAGGACAAGGGTGCCGACGAGCCGTGGACGCCCATGATCAAGAGCGACGCCGAGAAGGCGGCGGTCGCGGCGTTCCTCGCTTCACAGGGTGACGAGCCGGGCGACCCGCCGCGGGCGACCGATGCCGCGACGCTCGCCCAGGGCGAGAAGATCGTCTCCGACCGGTGCACGACGTGCCACCTCTACAAGGGTGACGGGGATCTCGAGGGCTCCGGCATCGCGCCCGAGCTCGCGCACTACGGGTCGATCGCGTGGACGCGCTCGCAGGTCGCTAGCCCGGCGACCGACCAGACCTACCGCGATCAGGCGCTCGATCCGGCCATGAAGAAGCACATGCCCCGCTTCGACAAGGACCTGTCGCCGGGGGACGTCGACGTCGTGGCACGCTGGACGCGAGCGCACGGACGGGGCCAGACCCTTCCCTGACGCCGGCCTCACGCCGAGAGCCTTGCTCGGGTCGCCGGGCGCGATCGACGAGGCGTGGACCGAGAGATGATGTTCGCGAGCGAACGGCGGCCGGAGGGGACCGCGTGAAGACGCCGGTCAAACTCCCAGGGTGACGAGAAGCTCGTCCAGTTGCTCGAACGTCTCGCGCAACCCCTCCCCGAAGCCGATGCCCTCGTCGAGAGCCTCCTTCGACGGGTAGAGATCGTGCAGGACCAGCAGTGTCTTGCCACCCTTTTCCTCGAAGGTCACCGTGGTGACGGACCCACCGCCAGCATCTTCCTCGTTGGTCCATACGAGGCGCTCGTTCGGTGTCACTTCGAGGTATCTGCCGAAGAACGCCATGGTCTCCGAGGTACCGTGGCCGAACACGAAGCGGTACCTGCCCCCGACACGAACATCCGCCTCGCAGGAGAGCAGGGACATGCCCATCGACTTCGGTGCCCACCACAGCTTCAGCAGCTCGGGCTTGGTCCACGCCTCGAACACGAGGCGCGCCGGGCCGTCGAAGGTTCGCGTGACGACGAGCTCCCGCTCGGACTTCCGCTCCACCGTCGTGCGGTTCCTCATGGGGGTGGGCTCACTCTCTGTTCTTGCGTCCATCGACCTTCTCCTTCCGTTTCAGTTCCTCGATGACCTCGTCCAACTCGTCGAAGCGTGAGGCCCAGAGCTGGCGGTACCTCTCGAGCCATGCCGTCACCTCCTCCAGTCGGCGCGGGCCGAGCGTGCAGGTCCGCACGCGCCCGACCTTCTCGGTGGTGACGAGCCCGGCGTCCTCCAGGACGCCGACGTGCTTCTTCATGCCCGTGAGGGTCATGTGGAACTTCTCGGCGAGGTCCGTGATGGAAGCGTCTGCACGTCCGAGCTGCTCCAGAACGCCGCGTCGGGTCGCGTCCGAGAGCGCGGCGAACGAGGCATCGAGGCGGGCACTCGAAGACTGAACCATGTGGTTCAGTATGTAACGCGCGGATTGGCGGCATGCAAGGGGAGGCCGACGACGCTCGCACGGATACAGGGGGTCGATGCAATCGGGCCGGCGAATCTCGTCGAGCGAAGGGATCACGTGGGCAAGCGTTGCCGTCACTCTTGACGGAATCGGGCTCGGTGCCGCTAGAGGCCCCTGTTGCACGCCGGCCCGTTCGGCCTCACGTTGTGTGTCATGAGCAAGACCCGGACGGAAGTGCTGGAAGAGTCGCGCCGAAAGGGCGTCCTGGCGGGCGGCGCAGCAGCCGTCACGGTCGTGCTGGGTGCAACGGTTGGGCTGCCGGTGGCCGTCGTGGCCGCGGTGCCGAGCGCATGGCTCGGCTACCGGTGGTGGAAGCACCGGGCGCAGAACGGCATCAAGTTCTGACGCCGACGCTCAGCGCGAGACGCCGATTTCGCCGCCGCACGGCACGTCGATGGAGTGCGTGCGGCCGTGGCCGACCTTGATGCGGTGGGTGCCGCAGCTCACGAGGGCCGACGCGGACGTGATCTTCGTCCCGTCGAGCCAGACGTGGCCGGCCTTCGCGGGCTTGTCGATCCGCACCGTACCAGAGCTGTTGCTGTCCGGCGTGGTCGCCATGGCGGGCGACTTCGCGGGCGTCGGCGCTGGAGCCGCCGCGGGAGACGTCGCGGCCGGGGACGACGTCTGCGTCGTCGTCGCGGCTGCGGCAGCCGAAGCGTGCGAGGCGCCAGACGGCTCGTCGCTCGCGTGAACGACGCGCGCGACACCGGCGGCGATCAGAATGAGCGCGCAGCAGGACACGACGCTGACGACCAGTCCCTTGAAGCGCTTGCGCGGGGCCGCGAGAAGCACGCGCCCGGTCGCTCCACGGTCATCCTCCTCGTCCCCCTCGGCGTCGCGCACGGCGAGGTCGAGCCCCACCGGGGCGATCGAGGACTGCGATCCCAGCGACTTGCGCGGGGCGCCGGCCGGAGCGAGCCCCTTGGTGCCGAGAACCTCGAGCACGTCCGCCGCCTGAAGCTCCTGCGTCGCTTCGGCGGGGACGACTGGCTTGCGGACCGGTGCGTTCATGGAAAGCGTCCCTTCCGGTGGGAGCGGTAGCCATGCTGCGGTGCGCGCGTCTCCCGAGCAAGGACAGGACCCATCTAAAAAGCGTCCCCATCGTCAGGAGCGGAAGATCACGATCGCCAGGGACGGAAGATCACGACGTCTATGCACGGCAGGGCCGTGACGGGTCTGCCCCGGGGTGGCCATGAGGTAGTCACCGGAGTTGACGAGAGGGCTCCATGGCGCTTGCGTTAAGGGGGATGGCGGGCCAGATGCCGATGTCAGACAAGTTGGCAATCCCATCCGTGGCTGGGGAGGCTTCCTGGCACAAGGTGGAGAGGGTCGGGGAGGGGGCAACCTCCGTCGTCTGGCGTGCCGAGCAGCCGGGCGGCGCGCAGATCGTGGCCCTCAAGCTGGCCAAGGGGGATGCCGTCGCGCGCGAAGCGATCGCCCGCGAGGCCATGCTCCTGGCGCGTGTGCGGAGGCGATGGGGACCGGCGCTGGTGGACGCCGGTCCCGGATTCCTCGCCATCGAGTGGACCAGCGGCGCGGCGATTGATCCCCGTCAGCTGAAGGGCAAACGCGAGGAGGTCGCGGCGATCGTGGCGCACGCGGTCGCACGAGCTCTCGAGGAGCTGCACGCGGCGGGGGTGCGTCACGGCGACGTGAAGCCGGGGAACGTGGTTGGCGGATCGCACGTGCCGAAGCGAGATGCGGCGGTCGATCGTGGCGCCACGCTGATCGACCTCGGCCTCGCGGCGGACGTCGCGTCGGCGCCGAGAGGAGGCACTCCGCGCTACGCGCCGCCGGAGGTACGCGAGGGCGGCGAGGTCGGCCCGGCCAGCGACATGTGGTCTCTCGGCGTGCTCATCGCCGAGCTGCTCGATCGGCGAATCGCCACCGCCGACGATCCGGTCGCGGCCATCGCACAGTGGTCGGCCGGCTCGTCGGAGCCGGGGCGCTGGGTCGAGGCATTGCTCTCGAGGTCTCCGGGTGGAAGGCCGAACGCCTCGTGGGTCGCCGCGCGCGCCGGACACTGGCTCGGGCTATCACGCGATGAGGACGAGGCCAGCCAGGAGCGAATCGATCGCGTTCGTCGGACGTACCTCGCGGCGCGCGCTCACGACGTGAACGCGGGGGCGAGCGTCCCGCGCAGCCTCGGCGAGCCGGCCGAAGGTTGGCTGAAGGAGTCGACCCGCTGGGCCTCGACGCTCGGCGGGCCCGCACCGGCAGGCGCGTCTCGCGAGCTCGGGCCGATGAGCCCCATCCGCAGGGCGCGGTGGCTCGTCTCGCTGGTTGGGCCGAGCGCCGCATCGTGGGCGCTCCGGGAGAGCGACGCGAGCGAGTCCGAGATGGTCGCGCGCGCGGTGGCGCTCGCGAAGGAACGAGACCCGCGGGCGTGGACGCTGGACGATCTGCTCGGGCGCGCGCGTCGGCGCGACGCGTGGGCTGCCGGCGATGGCGACGACGGGCTCGTACGCCTCGTGCGCGAGCTGTCTCGACCCAAGCCCGCGCCGGAGGCGATCGATCACGCCGAGGATCTGCTCGCGGGCAAGCCGGCGCAAACGGCGCTCGCGCTCTCGCTCGCCACGGCGCTCTTGCGATCCGGGGAGACGGGGCGGGCGTGGGCCGCGCTGTCCGGAGTGAGCGGGCACGAGCCCGACGCGCTGCGTGCCGAGATCGCGCGCCGCAGGGGCGACAGCGCCGCCGCCGCTGCCGCCGCGGCGCGTGCGATTGCGTCTGCCGACGCGACGACGGCTTCGGTTGCGCGCGCCGTGCTGGCGCGCGTCGCGTGGGACAGCGGGGATCTGGAGGCTGCCGAGAGGCACGTGGACGGAGCCTCCGGCCCTGCAATCGAGGAGGTGCGTGCGCTCGTGGCGTGGCGCCGGGGCGCCTACGAGCACGGGCTCCGCGATCTGGACCGCGCGCTCGCCGAGCCCCTCGAGGCCGATGCGCTCGCGCGCCTGGAGGCCGCGCGCGGGTTGCTCGAGATGGCGCGTGGAGCGTCCGAGACCGCCCAGCGGTCCTTCGGGCGAGCCGTGGAACAGGCGACACGAGCTGGAGCGATGCTCGAGGAGGCCACGTACCTCACGAGCCAGGCGGCGGCGGCGACCGACGTGGGGGACATGGCCACGGCGCTCGATGGGGCGACCCGCGCGGCGCTCCTCTGGGAGAGGCTCGGGAGGCCTGCGCGCGCCGCGCGCGCGTGGCTCGCGCGAGCGGGATCCCTGGCCACCATCGGCGTCGCGCACGCGGCGGACGAGGCCGCGGAGGAAGCGATCGCGCGAGCCACCGCCAGCGGAGACGCGCAGGCCGCCGCCTATGCGCGATGGGCGCGCGTCGAGACGAGGCCCGCGGGGGACGACGATGCACGCCGCTGGGCCATCGAGGCCGACGAGTCCCTCCGCGGCGCTCCGGAGGATGCCGCGCGATCGGCCGCCAGGCTGCTCGTCTGGGCCCCGGATGCCGTCGACGACGCGCGCATCGCGGCGACCGACGACATGGCGCCCAAGCTGCCGGCGCCTGCGCGATGGGAGTGGTGGGGCGCACGCGCCGCGGCCATGGTCGCCGGGCGCAAGACGGCGCGCGATCCGGCGGTGCTCGCGGCTCTGGCGGCGCTCGTGGACGTGCCTGCGCCTCTCTCGTCGCGTGGGCCGGCGCTCGACGCGGGCGTCCGACTCGCGACGGAGCGCGGTGACGGAGATCTCGCGCGCCGCTTCGAGACGGCGCGTCAGAACGCGGCGCGCCTGCTTCGCGAGGGCACGCCGCCCGAGCATCGCGCTGCGCTCGCATCCGTCGCGTGGGCCCGCATCTCGGCAGTTGACGCTGCCGACGTGACGTTCGCGCCCGCCCAGGTGGCCCAGCTCGAGTCGATCGTGCGCGCTCTCTCGGGCCGCGACCGCCTGCGCCCACTGCTCGAGCAGGTGCTCGACACGATGGTCCTCTGGACCGGCGTCGAACGCGGTCTGCTCCTCCTGCGTGCCCCCGACGGGCGCCTCGTGCCGCGCGCGGCGCGCAACCTGGCGCGCCGCGACCTGTCCGGCGAGCAGCTCGTGCTCTCGCAGACGATCGCCCGGCGCGCGGTGGAGGAGGGAGACGCCGTCGTCGCGACGGATGCCTTCTCGACGCTCGGCGACGTGCACGCCAGCGTGCACTCCCTCAAGCTGCGCAGCGTCCTGGCGGTACCTCTCGTCGCCCGCGGCGAGACCCTCGGCGTCGTCTATCTCGACGACCGTGTCCGCAAGGGCGCCTTCGGCCCGCGCGAGCTCGCGTGGGTGCGCGTGGTCGCCTCGCAGGCAGCCATGGCCATCGCCGACGCGCGCGATGCCGTGCTCCTGCGGCGAGCCGCACGCCAAGCGCAGCGTGCGCGCGCCCGCGTCGAGACGATGCTGGCGGAGCGCGACGCGGAGCTCGACGTCACGCGCACCCAGCTCGAGCTCGCGCGCGAGGGCCGTGAGACGCGCTACGCCTACGACGAGATCGCCGGCCGCAGCGAACCGATGCGCGAGCTGCTGCGCCTCGTGGACCGCGTGACGGCGAGCGACGTGCCCGTCCTCGTCGTCGGAGAGAGCGGCACCGGCAAGGAGCTCGTCGCTCGCGCGATGCACGCCAACGGACCGCGCGCGCGCCGAGCCTTCGTCAGCGAGAACTGCGCGAGCGTGCCCGAGACGTTGCTCGAGTCCACGCTCTTCGGTCACGTCCGAGGCGCCTTCACCGGCGCGTCGACGACGCGCGCGGGCCTCTTCGACGTGGCGGACGGGGGCACCCTCTTCCTCGACGAGATCGGCGAGATGTCCCTCGGCATGCAGTCCAAGCTGCTGCGCGTGCTACAGGACGGCGAAGTGCGTGCCGTCGGCAGCGAGCGCGCGCGCAAGGTGGACGTGCGCGTCATCGGCGCGACGCACAGGGATCTCGCGGCGATGGTCGCGGCGGGCACCTTCCGGCAAGACCTGCTCTACCGCCTGGACGTCGTCACGCTGCGCGTGCCCCCGCTGCGCGAGCGTCCCGAGGACATCCCGCTTCTCGTCGAGCACTTCGTGAAGAAGCACGCGCCCGACCGCAAGGTGAAGGTGACGCGCGCCGCGATGACCAAGCTCGCGAGCTTCCCGTGGCCCGGCAACGTCCGGCAGCTGGAGAACGAGGTGCGCCGGGCGCTCGTCATGAGCGACGGCATCATCGACGTGACCGAGCTCTCGGGCGACCTCGTGCGCGGCGCGCCGGGTGCCGCGCGCGGCACGGGCCTCGACCTCCGCACGCGCGTCGACGCGCTGGAGACGGAGCTCGTGAACGAGGCGCTCCAGAAGACGCGCGGCAACCAGACGCGCGCGGCGCAGATGCTGGGCCTCTCGCGCTTCGGCCTGCAGAAGATGATGAAGCGCCTCGGGATCAAGAGCCCGACGGCTTGACCTCTTCCATGTGGATGGCGCGCACGCCCTCGCGCCACCGGATCTGCATCTCGGACAGGTCCTGCCCGATCTGGATGTTCTGCGCCGTGAGCGTCTCCTGGCGCGCGGCGATCGCGGCGATGCGCGCCGTGAGCGTCTTGCGAAGCGTCTCGGCCTGCTTCGTCGTGTTCTTCTCGATGGCCCGCAGGTCCGCTCGCTTCTCGTTCGCCTCGCTCGCGAGCTGCGAGAGCTCCGACTGGATCTTGGCGCGCTCGTCGTTCTTGCTCACGATCTGCGAGCGCAGCGGCCAGAGCGCCGTGAGCTTCTGCACGGCGTCTTGATCCGACTTGGGGTCCGAGACGAACGTCTTCACGGCGTTGTCGGCGGCGGGGGAGAACCAGTCGGTGTACTCCTTCCACGCCGCGCGCTCGTCGACCACGAGCTCGTGCTTGGCGTGGGGCTGCACCTCGGTGGGCACGAGGGCGCTGCCGGAGCCGGTGTTGTCCTCGGTGCCGGGCGGCGGATCGTGCAGCTTGGTGCCGTTCTGGCGCGGGTGCTTCACGAGGACCTTGGCGGCGAGCGCGCTCCCGTTCTCGATGGCGTAGATCGTCTTCATCACCGAGTCGTGCTCGAGCCAGAGCTGGCCGTTCTCGATCTTGGCCACGCGCGAGCCCTGCACGTCGGTCTTCGTGTGCGAGTCGATCCCGATGGACCGCTCGAGGGCGAAGGGCACGGTGGCGGTGGCGCCGGCGGGGAGGGGATCGAGCAGCCCCTGACCCACGAAGGAGCCCTGCTCGAACACCGCGATGGGCCCGCGCTCGAGCACGCCGGCCGTAGCGTTCTCGAAGCGCACGACGTGGAAGGGGTGCGCCGTGGACTCGGCGACGCCTCCATCAGGCGAGTAGAGGTAGATGGACTCGCCGTGCACCGGCTTGTCGAGCAGCATCACCATGGTGGCGCTCTTGTCCGGCACCGTGACGGGGTTGGGGATGTCGTAACGCGTCGTTCCCCCCTGCACCGCGACGGCGGCTAGCGAGCGAATGTCGCGGGGTCCCGACGGCGCCACGCGCCGCGTGCTCTCTCCCCCTGCGGCGCCGCCTCCCCCTCCGGGTCCGCGCTCGCTCTTGGACAGCGCAGGAGGAGCGGCAGGCGCCGGGGCAGCGGTAGCGACGGCCCCCTGGGCCGGCATGTCGGCCGGCGGTGGCGGCGGAGCGGGAGCCGCTGGCGCCTTGGCGGCGCCCTTCTTCTGATCCTCCGCGTTGTCCTCGTCCTTCGCCTGGTCGACGCTCGTCTCCGACTTGGGCATCGCGGCGATCACCTCGCCCTCGTCGGTGACGACGGGCCGGTCCGGGATGACCGGCGTCCCGAGCTGCGCCTCGAACGCGAGCGGCGCACCCGCCACGAGCGACAGGCCGACGCCGGTCCAGTCCTCCCCCGAGAGGTTCTGCACGATCCCCCACGCCTGCAGCTCCGCTTGCCCGTTCGGCAGCACGACGACGCGATACGACGGCCGCCACACCGGCGACGCCGCCACGTACCCGATCTGCAGATTGTGCTCGCGCCCGTCCAGGGAGAGGGCCACCGTGCGCATCGCCAGCTCGTCGTGCTTCGCGTCCGGCTTGGCCTCCTCGTTGTTGCGGTCCATGTCGAGCGGGAACGCGGCGGAACGGACGCTGCTGCCCCCCTGCTCCATGACGGCGAGGGTGGCGAGGAAGTCGCCCACCTCGGCCTGCTTCATCTTGAAGTGCACCTCGTCGTTCTCGACGTGGCCGGTGCGCTCGAAGTACGCGACCCCGTTGCGGTAGACGACGACGCGCCGGATGGGGAGCTCCGACTGGACGACTGGCTGGCGCGCGCAGCCGACCGTCCCGGCCACCCCTGCCAGCGCTGCGAGGACGAGAAAAGACTGATTTCGCATGCGGCTAGCCCCGCAGGATAGGCCGGATGGGTTGCGGTTTGCCCGCCGTTTCGCTACATCCCTGCGCTCCGGAAAGCCGGGGCTGTAGCTCAGTTGGGAGAGCGCTTGCATGGCATGCAAGAGGTCAGGGGTTCGA
>Ga0335069_10010955_pt1 | contig 12822 bp, 14 predicted proteins | sample Lox_Sample_11_FD_206714 | JGI IMG/M metagenome (GOLD analysis project Ga0335069, IMG submission 206714) | Soil microbial communities from Loxahatchee National Wildlife Refuge, Florida, United States - Lox_Sample_1.1 | ecosystem: Environmental > Terrestrial > Soil > Wetlands | place: USA... | reverse complement strand
TGAACGTCGACATGCCCTGCGTTCTCCCCGCTGTTGCCAGTGCCCGCCACATGTGGCCCCGAACCCCGGCGGATCAAGGTTATAGCCGCGGGCACCCGTGAACTGAACCGAAACTTCGCCCGCATGTGCAGCGTCGTCATCCTCTTCCGGCCCGGCCACCCCTGGCCGATCATCCTCGGGGCCAATCGCGACGAGATGGCCAACCGGCCCTGGCTGCCGCCGGCCCGGCACTGGGCGGACCGGCCGCAGGTCGTCGCCGGCCTCGATAAGCTCGCGGGCGGCAGCTGGCTCGGGGCCACTGAGGAAGGCGTCGTGGCCGCCGTCATGAACCGCATGAATACGCTTGGGCCCGCGCCCGGCCGCCGCAGCCGCGGCGAGCTCGTGCTGGAAGCCCTCGATCATGCCGACGGCGAGAGCGCGGCGCAGGCCCTGGCCGCCCTCGATCCGGGCGCCTACCGGGCCTTCAATCTGCTGATTGCCGATAACCGCCAAGCCTTCTGGCTGCGCAATCTCGGCCATGCCAAGGGCTGGATCGATGTGGCCCGCGTGCCCCCCGGCGTCTCCATGCTGACGGCGCACGACCTGAACGACACTGCCAGGAGTCGCCGCATCCGCACTTTTCTGCCGCGCTTCGCGGCGGCGGCGGCCCCCGATCCCGAACGGGACGACTGGCAGGCCTGGGAGCAGCTCCTGGCGGCGGCCGACCATGATGCAGACGGCAACGTGACCGATGCCATGGCCTTCACGACCGAGGGCGGCTTCGCGACCGTATCGAGCTCGCTCATCGCCCTGCCCGCCGCCGGGCGGCACCGGCTCCCGGAATGGCGCTTCGCCGCCGGACGCCCCGGCGCCTATCCATTTGAAAAGGTTGCCTTCCGCTAAATCGTTGGCCTGTCATTGTTTCGCCCGATTAGTCCTGCTATATGCAGGCCATCCCGAGGTGGTGGACGCTGATCCGGTTTCGTTCCCACGCTCTGCGACTTCCGGGAGAGCAGCCATGACCCGCCGCCGCCGCATCTACGAAGGAAAAGCGAAAGTCTTGTTCGAGGGACCGGAGCCCGGCACCCTCGTGCAGTACTTCAAGGACGATGCGTCCGCCTTCAACAACCAGAAGCGCGGCACCATCACCGGCAAGGGGGTGCTCAACAACCGCATCTCCGAATACCTGATGCAGCGCCTCAACGACGTCGGCGTGCCCACGCACTTCCTGCGCCGCCTCAACATGCGCGAGCAGCTCGTGCGCGAGGTCGAGATCATCCCGCTCGAGGTGGTCGTGCGCAACGTCGCCGCCGGCTCGCTGGCCAAGCGCTTCGGGCTGGCCGAGGGCACGCAGCTGCCGCGTTCGATCGTGGAGTTCTATTACAAGTCCGACGAGCTCGGCGATCCCATGGTGTCCGAGGAGCACATCACCGCCTTCGGCTGGGCTGGGCCGCAGGATATCGACGACATCATGGCGCTCGCCCTGCGCATCAACGACTTTCTCTCCGGGCTCTTCCTCGGCGTCGGCCTGCGCCTCGTCGACTTCAAGCTGGAGTTCGGCCGGCTCTACGAGAACGAAGAGATGCGCATCATCCTGGCCGACGAGATCAGCCCGGACAATTGCCGGCTGTGGGACGTGAAGACCAACGAGAAGCTCGACAAGGACCGCTTCCGCCAGGATCTCGGCAAGGTGGCCGAGGCCTATCAGGAAGTGGCGCGCCGCCTGGGCATCCTGCCCGAAGCCGGCCTGCGCGACATGCAGGGTCCTGATACGGTGCAGTAGCCCGGCGATGAAGGCCAAAGTCCACATCACCCTGAAGACCGGCGTGCTCGACCCGCAGGGCCGCGCCATCCAGCACGCGCTCGGCTCGCTCGGCTTCGCCAATGTCGCGGATGTCCGCCAGGGCAAGTATATCGAGCTCGATCTGCAGGAGACCGACCAGGCCCGCGCGCGGGAAGTCGTCGACGCCATGTGCAAGAAGCTTCTCGCCAACACCGTGATCGAGAACTACTCGGTGGAGATCGGGTGATCGGATTTCCTGCAGGGGCGGCCTGCGGCCGCCCGCCGGCGCGCGCAGCTCGCCCCTACGATGGCGCCGCTGCATGAAATCCGCGATCGTCGTCTTTCCCGGGTCGAACCGCGAGCAGGACGCCCGCGCCGCGCTCAAGCAGGCTTCCGGGCGCGATCCCGCCATGGTCTGGCATCGCGACAGCGAGCTGCCGGACGTCGACCTGATCCTGATCCCCGGCGGCTTCTCCTATGGCGACTATCTGCGGTGTGGCGCCATGGCCGCCCATTCGCCCGTCATGCGGGAGGTCGCGGCGCGGGCTCAAAAAGGCGTGGCCGTGCTTGGAGTCTGCAACGGCTTCCAGGTTCTCACCGAGGCGGGCCTGCTGCCCGGGGTGCTGCTGCGCAACGCCTCGCTCAAGTTCACCTGCCGCAACGTCACCCTCAAGGTCGAGAACAGCCAGACCCTGTTCACCAGCGGCTATGCGGCGGGACAGACCCTGAGCGTGCCCGTCGCCCACGGCGACGGCAACTATTTCGCCGAGGAGTCGACGCTCGATCGCCTCGAACAGCGTGGCCAGATCGCCTTCCGCTACGACGGGGACAGCAATCCCAACGGCTCGGCCCGCAACATCGCCGGCATCTTCAACGACGCGAAGAACGTGCTGGGCATGATGCCCCATCCCGAGAATGCCATCGATCCGCTGCAGGGTTCGACCGACGGTCGTGCCCTCTTCACCGGGCTCGTGCAGGCGCTGTCGTGATGCTGCCGCAGGGCGACAGAGTCTATTGGTGACTGTCGCGTCCTGAGCCGGCGTTAGGGCCGCCGGCCGAATGGTCCTTGGCCGCAGCTGCTGCCTTGGCCGCGGCTGCCGCGGCGGCTGCTTCGGCCGCGGCTGCCGCACGGGCGGCTGCTGCCGCCTGCGCCGCCGCCGCTACCCCGGCCACCTCGGTCGATTCCTGGTGCGCGGTTCCGGGCGGCGCATCGTCGTCGTCGGACGTGCCCACCGGCACGGTCACCGCGAACGCGACAGGACCTGACGCGGCAGAGGGCGCGGCGCTGGCGGCACGTGCGACAGTCGCGCCACGGCTCCTTGCGAGCCCCGCAGATCCGGCGTTAGCCGGATGGCTTGCAGGAGTCGCTTGACCGCCATCGGCATCGTGCCCCTCGATCCGCGTGAGCCGCGCGTCATCGACCGCGCTGGCCACTTCCGTCGGAGCGGCCGTGGGCGCCGGCGCTGCCACCGACCGGGCAGGCTTCGACAGCGGCGCGGCGGCCGTCTGCTCGGGAGCATCGATGTCGGCGGTCGGCACGGCCGCCGGCGAATCCGTCGGCAGCGAAGCGACGATGGCGACGGTGGGATGCACGACACCGGCGAGCGGAGCGGCGGGCGGAGGATCTGCCGACGGATCCTGAATCGGCGTCGCGTCCAGCGACGGATCCGCGAGGGCAACGAGCGCCTTCAGATCCACGTCCGGCGGGGACGGCGCGAAAACGCGCGTCAACCCTCCCGGGAAGGAGAGGGCGATCGGGGCATCGGCAAGCGGTGGCGGCTGCGGATCAAGCAAGAGCACGCCGGCCACGGGCAATGCCGGAACCGCCAGCAATCCGAGCAGGATCGTCGTCCGTCCGAGAGGACGCCCTGGCAGTCTACCCATCGCGGTGAAGAGAGAGCCCATTGCACCCCCTGGGCCGAAGCCGCGAGTGTGCCACCTCCGCCGCGCGCTTACAACAGAACTTGATCCTATGGTTAACGCAGGGCGCGGCGATGCGCTGTCACTCGTCCGGGCCCGGCTCCGGCCAGGGTTCCTCGGCCGCTTCGGCGTACCACCGCCGCATCGCCGGCGTACCGAGGACGGCATCCACATAGGCGCGGATGTCGGGGTCGAGCGTGCCGCCGTAGGTGTCGAAGCGGGTGACGACCGGCGCATACATGGCGTCGGCGGCCGTGAAGTGCCCGAAGAGGAACGGGCCGCCGGCGCCGTGGTCGGCGCGGCATTGACGCCAGAGCGCCTTGATGCGCCGCTCATGTTCGGCGGCCGCGCCCTCGAGCGGCTTGTGGGACTTCGGCCGCCGCAGGTTCATGGGCCAGCCGTAGCGCAGCTCCAGGAATCCGCAGTGCATTTCCGTTGCGACGCATCGCGCCAGCCGGCGCGCTTCACGGTCTTCCGGCCACAGATGGCGGTCCGGGAACAGCTCCGCCAGATATTCGAGGATGGCCAGCGTCTCCCAGATCACCGTCTTGCCATGGAGGAGCACCGGCACCAGGCCGGTCGGCGAAATCTTGGCGAGGTTCGCCGCCGTCTCCGGCGTGCGCAGCCGGATCACGGTTTCCTCGAAGGGTATCCCGCAATGCCGCAGCCCGATCCACGGCCGCAGCGACCAGGACGAGAAGCACTTGTTGCCGATATAGAGGTGGAAGTCGCTCGTGGCTTCATGGTCCATCCTGCGGTGAATTGGGGTCAGAAAGCGCTGGTGGTGCTGCGGTTGCTTTCGCCGCTCGAGTGCCGCAGGGCATCTTAGCGAAGCGCGTGTTCGCTGCCCACTATTCGATACGGCTCCCCGACCCGCCAGGCTCGCATTCCCGTGACTCCCCTCACAGTCCTGCGCCGATCGAATGCGCTACCGTTGAGCTACGACAGGCAGCGCATTCACGCCGCCTGAATTCAAAAGAGGACCACATCCATGTTCAAGTCATTCGGCTACGCACTGGCGACGACATCCATCGGCTTCATGCTCGCATCGGGTGCGGCTGCAGCGAGTCAGTGGCCGGCCAGCATCGTAGGCAAGTGGAAGGCCGTCGCGAACCAGAGCCCGTTGGTGCTCGAGATCACCGCCCAGGGTGCAGTCGGCGCCTGCAAGGCGATCACCGGCATCCTCGCCGACACGGTCGCGGGCGGGCAGAAGAATCCCATCCAGGGATTCTATTGCCCGGACAGCGGCCGCTTCAGCTTCCTGCGGCAGAACGCGCAGAACAAAGAGACCTTCCAGGTGTACAGCGGCAACCTCTCGATCGCCGGCGAAACCCTCCGCATGGGCGGCACCTTCGCCGAAGAGAATCAAGCCAACGCGCTCGGCGAGTACAACTTCCAGGCGCAAAAGTAAGACGCAGCCAACCAGACGACTTTGGCGATCGACGCCGAGGTCGGCGGCGTCGACTGCTTCATGCCATCTGCGGACGTCCCGGCACTTTCACCCGGATGCGGTAGAGGGAGGTGGAAGCCGTGATGAACAGGCTGCGGAGATCGTCGTCGCCGAAAGCGAAGTTCGCGACTCCTTCCGGTGTCCTGATAACGCCGAGGCAGACGGCGCCCGGATCGAAGACGTGGATGCCGCCGGGGCCGCAGCAATAGAGATTGCCGGCGCCGTCGATCTTCATGCCATCGGGCGCACCCTCTCCCTCGCCTGTCGTCTCCGCCCAGACGCGGCCGGCGCCGAGCGTGCCGTCGGCGCGGACGTCGAAGACGCGGATATGGCCGCGCTCGGTGTCGTTGACGAACAGGCGCTTCTCGTCGGCCGAGAAGCAGAGCCCGTTGGGCTGCGCGAAATCATCGGCGAGCAGCGTCAGCTTGCCATCGGCGACACGATAGACGCCGCGGAACGTCAGCACGGGGTCACGCGGCACGCCGTAATATTCCACCCGACCGTAGATCGGGTCGGTGAAGTAGATGCCGCCGTCGCTCCTGACGACGATGTCGTTCGGACTGTTCAGCTCCTTGCCCTCATGATGGCTGGCGATCACGGTGATGCGGCCGTCCGGCTCGGTGCGCGTCACCCGACTTGTCGCATGCTCGCAGGCGAGCAGCCGGCCCTGGCGATCCCAGGTCAGGCCGTTCGACTTGTTGGACGGCTTGCGAAACGTGCTGACACCGTCCTTCACGCTCCAGCGTCGGAGATGGTCGCCGGGGATGTCGCTGAACAGGAGATAGCGCTCGGTTGCGTGCCAAAGCGGCCCTTCCGTGAACAGGAAGCCGCCCCCGAGCTTCTCGAAGTCGACGCTCGACCCGACGACAGCGGCGAAGCGCTCGTCACGGATTTCGACTTGCATGATCCCCTCCCCCTCGCCCCCGCGTTCAGTCGGTGAGTGCGACTTCCACGGCGGCATTGACGACGCAGATGCTGCCGTCGCCCAGCCCGTTGGGCGCCAGCATGCCGCCGGGGCCGACCTCGATGGTCACCTCGCCATGCGGCAGGACGGCGCGCACGGCCGCCGGATCCGGCTTGCCGGCCGCCTCAGGCACCGCCAGGCGCACGACAACGGCCATCCGCTTGCCGCCGCCGGCGAGAAACGGACGCAGGCCCGGAAGATAGATGCGGCCGATCGCGTCGCGCACCGCGCGCACGGATGCCTTGGTCGCATCCTGCCCCTGAAGGTCGATGCCCATGCCGAGTTCGATCAGGACCACCTGCCGCATCTTTCCGCTCCTCTGCCATCGACAGCTCGGGAGACAGGCTGACGCCGGCGCGGCAACCGATCAAGGGCCAATCATCGTTGGCCCGCTTCGGTCATCCGGGGTGTGCGGGGGCGCATAGGCCGCCCGTGAAGAGCCGGCAACAGCGCCTGCCGGTCGGCATTGGAATTGGGGACAGAGTGCCGCGCCTACCCTGCCGCGTCGATCACCGCTGGGGTGCGGCGATCGGCTGCGGCAACTCGTCGGTATCGTCCAGCGGCGCCGGCAGGTCAGCTCGCTTGGCATCCCCGGTCCTCGACCGGGGCGGCGCCGACAACCATTCGATCTCTTCGACGGTATAGGGCTGCATGCTTGCCGCGGCGCTCTACCGTGCAGGGGTCAGGCCGCCTTGCGCGGCGCCGACGCCTCTTCCCGGGCCCGCTGCTCCTCGGGAAAGCCGGCGCGGCCGTGGCGCACGGCATGTTCGATGCCGCCGCGACCGATGCCGAGGTCGGCCAGCTCAGCGTCGCTGTAGCTCTGCAGCTCCGACATTGCCTTGGCATAGTCCCGCTCCGTCAAGCCGGCGGAGAGGTTGAGCGGCTCCAGCCCGCGAGCGTCCGAGGGGGCCCGCCAGGGCCAGGCGCGCACGCCAGTCTCCAGCAGGGCCCGCGAAATGCCGATGTCCGCCAACTGGTGGTCGTCGCGCTTCAGCAGCTCATACCGCAGTTGCGAACGCTTATGCCAAGTCCGCAGCTTGGAAATCAAGGACATTCTCATATCTCCATTCCCCCACAGTTACTTAACGATAGGGACTCATCGATGACAGCGATATAGGGATCATTGTGCAGTGCAGCAAGAGCGAGAATGCCGCAGACTTCTTTAGAAATTCTAAAGGTTAACGATAGCGCGCTTAGCGCCATCCGCAGGCGCTAGTCCGGCAGGATCGGTGCGTTCTTGATATCGACCTTGCGGGAGGGCACCTGGCCCTTGCGCGCCTCGACGAGCTGGGCCCGGAACTCGGCATCGCCGGCAAAAAACATGCGCGCCCGCATGTCGGTGAGCCCGTGATAACTGAGCGCGTTGCGGCCGGTAAAAGCCGTGCTGGGCGGCAGATGCGCATCGGCCCAGGCTTTGGCGCCCTTGGCCGATTCGGCGATCGCCGCGGTGTTGACGCCTTTGCTGAGGTCCTGGAAGAGGGCGAAGCGATCAGGCGTCGCGCCCGAGACGATGGCGCCGTCATGCTCCTTCACCCACTTGTCGAAGTAGGCGGCGTCCGACGCGAAGGGCTGGTAGCCGATGACGCCGTAGCTGTCGAGCAGCTTCGGGCAGCAGAAGATGCTGCAGTTGAAGAACTGCTGCAGCGCGCTCATTACGATGGGATCCTGGCCGGTGTTGCAGGCCCGCACATCGACACGATCGAGATTGAGGTTCTGGACCTTCTCGATGAGCGGCCGGAGCTTGGCGAAGCCGCCGGGCTTCAGCTTCAGGGTGGTCTCTGTGGTGGCGTCATCTTCCTGGCCGGCCTGGTTGCGGCGGATGGCGTCGAGCGGCAGCAGCTCGAGATGGACATCGTCGTCCGGCCTCTTGTGGGCCTCGCCTATGATGAGCTTGAGCCCGGACTTGTTCCCGTGACCGACGATGAGGATATCGTCGCCCGAGGACGCGTTGCCGGCGATGACGGTCAGCAGCTCTTCGAGACTCTGCGTCTTCCGGTTGATCGGCTTTCCCTTGACGGTGAGCCAATCTGCGGCGCTCGCGGAGGGCGTGGGCTCGACCGGAAAAGTTCCATAGTAGGGGCTGGCGGCGTTGACGAGCGTCGGATCGACGAACAGCTTGGCGTTCGGCATGGTGCCTCCGTGCGGATACGATGGTAGCTCGATCCGCAGGGAACGCGCGCAAGGCATGCGCGCGCTATGACGGCCATCACGCTAGGGCGTCAGGTGCTGGGCGATGGCTCCATCGACGGCGGCACTCGACGGGCTGTCGCGGTGCAGGAGGATGACGGCCTCGGCATCGCTGAAGTCGCGCACCCGGCTGCGTTTGACGATAGCAACGTCCGGCACCGGCAGATCCGCCTGAGCCGGCTTGAACACGGCCATCGGATTGCCCACACCGACCAGGGAATCGGTGCCGAGCGCTTCCCACTGGCCGCCGCAGTAGCCCACGAACTCCTCGGAGGCGACGATCGGCGTGCCGTATTTCTTGGTCAGGCCCTCGAGCCGCGACGCTTCGTTCACCGCCGAACCGAACACCGAGAACGACAACCGCTCGGCCAGGCCGACATTGCCGAACATGACGTTGCCGATATGCAGCGAGAGACCGTATCCCAACGGCGCTTCGTCACGCACCGCACGCTGGCGGTTGGTCTCGGCCATGCGATGAGTCGCCTCGAGCGCCGCCGACAGCGCCAGCTTGCAGGCCTCGGCCGATTCCTTCTGGTTGCGCTCGCAGGGGAAGATGGCGAGGAAGCCGTCGCCGATGAAGCTCAGGATCTCGCCGCCGGCATCGGCCACGGCGCCGGCCGTGGCGTCGAAGAAGGCGTTGAGGTTGTCGATATAAGTCTGGCGCCCGAGCCGCTCGGCCATCTGCGTCGAATTGCGCAGGTCGCCCCAGACGATGGCGGCGCGCGTCGTCTCGCCGTCGCCCCGCTTGATCTGGCCCGAGAGCACGCGCTCACCGGCCTTGGCGCCGAGGTAGGTGGACAGCGCGCTCTTCGCGACGCCGGACCGCGCCGCCATCTTGCAGGCGACCGCGAGCGAATCCTGGATGCCGAGAAGGGCCTCGATCTCGCCGTCGGTGAAGCCGTCGCGCTGATCGGTCGACCAGGAGCCGAGCATGCCCTGCACCCGGCCCGATTCGAAGCTGCTGGTGAAGGCGAGGTAGTCGGTAACGCCGGCCTGGCGCAGATCCTCGAAGATCGGGAACTCGGCGGCGCCGCCGGTATCGAGCCGCCGGCGCAGGTGATCGAGCTGATGCTTCAGCAGGTGGTAGTACGGGCTTTTGAGGAAACGGTCGGGCTGCGAGTTGTCGGCCGTGTGGCGGTAGGCGTCGACCTGAAGGCCCTTGCCGCGCCACCAGGTAAAGCCGAAGGCTCGGTAGAGTGGATGCAGCATCGAGAAGGTGAAATGCGCGCGCGTGATCGGCACGCCGGCCGCATGCAGGCGCTCGCAGCAGCCGCGCACGACCGTCTCGAGGTCGGTATCCTTCAGCGCCTGCGCCATCAGCCATTCGGCGGCGCGATCGACCAGCACGCGCGACGCGGCGCTTCCGGTTTCTGTCATACGAATCCTCGCATGGGAGGGGTGACCCGATAGCAGTCTATCTAGGAAGGCCAGCCGGGGCCATCAACGTCGGTATCTCCGCGGAAACCGCGGTCCGGCGGGGCATTCCTGACAAGGGGTTGTCAGGAGCGTTGGACAAGAATTGCTCCTGGACAGCGCCACTGCGCCCGATCAAATAGCGACGACCTCATTCGATGCAGCGGGAGGATCGCCATGAGCGACGATGCGAAGGCTCCGTCCGGCCCCGATTTCACCGCCGGCGTCGCGCTCGCCAGCCTGGACGATGGCGCGCTGCTGCAGGGCCACGTCGGAAACGACGCGGTGCTGCTGGCGCGGCGCAAGGAGGAGTTCTTCGCCGTCGGCGCGCTCTGCAGCCACTATCACGGTCCGCTCGCCGACGGGATCATGGTCGGCGATACCGTGCGCTGTCCCTGGCACCATGCCTGCTTCTCGCTGCGGACCGGCGAGGCGATGCGCGCGCCTGCCTTCGACGCCCTGCCCCGCTGGCGCGTCGAGCGCCAGGGTGATCACGTTTTCGTGCGCCAAAAGATTGCGGCCTCGAAGCCGACGCCGAGCGAATCGGAGCGGCGCGCGTGGCCGGAGTCCATCGTGATCGTCGGCGGCGGCGCCGCCGGCTTTGCGGCGGCGGAGATGTTGCGCCGCCGCGGCTATGACCGCCCGGTCACGCTGCTGAGCGCCGACGCCGATCCGCCCTGCGACCGCCCGAACCTGTCGAAGGACTATCTCGCGGGCACGGCGCAGGAAGCCTGGATCCCCCTGAAGTCGCCGAAGTTCTACGCCAATCGCTCGATCGACCTGCGGCTCGGAACCCGCGTGGGTGCGATCGATGCGCGCAACCGACGCGTCACGCTCGGCGACGGAAAGACGGTCGACTATGGCGCGCTGCTTCTGGCGACCGGCGCCGAGCCGGTGCAGCTCGCGCTGCCCGGCGCCGATGGCATGCCCGTGTTCTATCTGCGCACGCTCGCCGACAGCCGCGCCATCATCGCCGCGGCTGCCGGGGCCAAGCGCGCCGTCGTCGTCGGCGCCAGCTTCATCGGGCTGGAAGTCGCGGCCTCCCTGCGCGCCCGCAAGCTCGAGGTACATGTCGTGGCCCCGGCGACGCGGCCGCTGGAGCACGTGATGGGGCCGGAGATCGGCGATGCCGTCCGGCGCCTGCACGAGAAGAACGGCGTCGTCTTCCATCTCGGCGAAACCGTGGCGAAGATCGAGGGCAAGACGGCGCACCTCAGCGGCGGCAGCACGCTCGCCGCGGATTTCGTGGTCGTCGGCATCGGCGTGCGGCCGGCGACGGCCCTCGCCGAGGCCGCGGGCCTCGCAACTGACAAGGGCGTGGTCGTCGACGCGCATCTCGCCACCAGCGCGCCCGGCATCTACGCCGTGGGCGACATCGCGCGCTGGCCCGATCCGCAAACGGGCGAACGTATCCGCATCGAGCATTGGGTCGTGGCGGAGCGGCAGGGCCAGCTTGCGGCGCGCAACATGCTGGGCGCCGGCGAGCGGTTCGATGACGTGCCGTTCTTCTGGAGCCAGCACTACGACATGACGATCAACTATGTCGGCCATGCGGCGCGCTGGGACGCCATCGACATCGACGGCGACATCGCCGCCAACGACGCCAGCGTCACCTTCCGCCAAGCCGGCCGCGCCGCCGCCGTCGCCACCATCTTCCGCGACCGCGCCAGCCTGAAGGCCGAGGCGGCGATGCAGCAACGTGCCGGGGTGCGATGACCGGAGCTACCGGCGCTGGCGGATCACGGGCCCGCCGACTGTCCTGAGGCTGGCGCGGCGGCGGCACTGAGCGCCGCGGCACGGGTGGTTTGGGCTTGGGCTTCGGCCTCGCGGCCGCGCTGGCGCAGGAAGGTGGCATAGGCGTTGAGGACATGGATGCCGATGGAGCGGCAAGCCTCGCCCCCGACGTCGATCGTCAGCAGTGCCTCCTTGTAGGACTTCTCGGCCTCGTCGAAGCGCCCTTGCCGGCCCAGGATTTGCGCGAGATTGGCCAGCGTCGCGGCGCCGCCGACGAGATCGGTGGGAACCGCTTTCTCGTAGATGCCGAGCGTGCGCCGGCACAATTTCTCCGCCTCGGCGTCATGGCCCTGGTTGAAGCAAGCATCGACGAGGAAATGCAGGTGGTGGGCGACATCCGAATGGTTGGGGCCGCGCAAGCTCTCGAGCAGCGCCACGAGGCGACGCAGCGTGGCCTCCGCATCGGCGTAGCGTTGCAGATGGCGATAGAGCCGCGCGAGATTGTCGAGGGGCGTGATGAGCATCTCGTCGGCAGGCCCGTGGATGCGCTCGCGCAGAGCGACGCTGCGGACCTGCAGCGGCACGCTCTCGGCGTAGCGCCCCTCTTCCGAGTAGAGGACCGCCAGGTTCTCCGCCACGGTGACGGCCAGGGCATCCGTGATGCCCGTGCTCCGGTCGCATAGCTCGATGGCCCGACGGTAGAGCTGCTCCGCTTCTGGTTTGTTTCCCATATAACGGCAGGTGCTGGCCAAGTTCGTCAGGGCCATGACGAGCCGGTCGGACCGCGCCGGCGTGGCCGCGTCTTCGATCGCGAGGACGCGCCGCAATGCCTGCTCGGCCTCGACCAAGCGCTGATGCTTCATCATGAAGTCGGCCAGCAGATTGAGCGCGTCGCCCACGGCCACGCCATCGCCGCCCTTGCGCTCGGCCTCGGCAACGGCCGTCGTGAGCCGCCGCTCGGTCTCTGCCATGTCCGGCTGGCTCACCGCCGCTGCGCTTGCCGCCGGTGCCAGGGACACCGGTTCATCGGCTTTGGGTTCCGTACCCGACTTGCCGAACAGATTCCGCAGCCGTCCGATCATTGGGACTCTGCCTCGATGAGGGGCTGCAGACGATCCCGCAACTTAGTTCTCGTCTTAAGGTTTCCTATACCGACCGGACGATAGCACCGGGCAGCGACTGCGGCGACTCTCGCAGGCGCTGCCCGCTTGCCCGCCCTGAGCGCGTGATGCGGCGCACAAAACGGTTCCACCGTGCTCTCCAGACCCTTTTCTAGGCTATGGACTGAACCCAAATACAAGAATGTGACCGGCGGCGCTGAAGGCGTAGGATCCGGTCGGGTCGGAGGGATTTTTCCAATGTCGCTGCTTGGGTCGTCTGCTGCGCGCAAGG
>Ga0335069_10010953_pt1 | contig 12823 bp, 9 predicted proteins | sample Lox_Sample_11_FD_206714 | JGI IMG/M metagenome (GOLD analysis project Ga0335069, IMG submission 206714) | Soil microbial communities from Loxahatchee National Wildlife Refuge, Florida, United States - Lox_Sample_1.1 | ecosystem: Environmental > Terrestrial > Soil > Wetlands | place: USA: Florida... | reverse complement strand
TCATACTGTCCGGATTCTCCGCGCTGACGAGTCCGCCATTCAACGCAGAGATGCGCAACGTCACGAGACCGTCGGGCATAGGACGCCGTACGTCCGGTACGCCCTTCAACGCTTCGCGCATGAAATGGATCCAGATGGGCAGCGCCGTGCGGGCGCCTTCCTCGGCTTCGCCCAGCGGCCGTTCCTGATCGAACCCGACCCACACCGTCGCGACGAGGTTGGGCGTGAAGCCGTTGAACCAGGTGTCCTTGGCTTCGTTCGTGGTACCCGTCTTGCCAGCGATGTCGGTGCGCCCCAGAGCACGCGCACGGACGCCCGTACCTCGCTTGATCACGTCAGACATCATGTCGGTCATGATGTAGGCGTTCTGCGGGCTAATGACACGCGGGGCGAGTTGATCCTGCGGAATGGTGCCCTGGCCGCCACGGATGGCGTCAGCCGCCTGCAGCGCATCTTCCGAATTACCCGACAACGAAACGGCGCGCAGATCCGCCGGATGCTCGCAGGGTTCGCAGGCAACGCGCGGAGCTGCGCGCCACACCACGTCGCCCGCGGCGTTCTCTATACGGTCAACAAAGTATGGCGTTACCTTGAATCCGCCGTTGGCGAATACGGCGTATCCGGTCGCAACCTCGAGGGGTGTCGCCTGCAGAGTACCCAGCGCCAGCGTCAGGTTGTCGGGCAGCACACGCTTGTCGAAACCAAACCGCGTGACGTAATCGATCGCGGTGGACGTTCCCAGTTCGCGCAGCAAGCGGATCGATACCAGGTTGCGCGAATGGACCAGCGCCTCGCGCAGTCGCGTCGGCCCACCAAACTGCTTGTGCGAATTCTCCGGACGCCACGAGCTTTCGATGCCATTACCCTCGAGTACGAACGGCGCATCGAGCAGCACACTCGCGGGCGTGAAGCCGTTCTCGAGCGCAGCGGAATACAGAAAGGGCTTGAACCCCGAGCCCGGCAGACGGCGCGCCTGGATCACGCGGTTGTACTTGTTCGTGAAGTAGTCGAAACCACCGACCAGTGCCGCGATGCCACCATCCTCGGGATCGAGTGCCACCAGGGCACTCTGCGCCTCGGGTATCTGGCCCAGCTGGGCATAGGTGCCGTTGGAGATCACGTAGACCACATCCCCACGCGACACGACTTCGCTCGCCGACTTCGGCGGTGACGGCAATACCTGTCCGTTCGCGCCAGTCTTGCGGACCCAGGAGAGCCCATCCCAGTCGATCTGGGCATAGCCTCTGCTCTTCACGTAAACACGGACGGCCTTCTCGGCGACTGATACAACGACAGCCGGTGTCAGATTGCCGACGGTCGAGTATTCATCGACGAGCTCGTCGAGCTGCTCGGGTTTGCCTTCCGCGGTGACATTGACGTGGCCGATGGGGCCACGCCAGCCATGCCGGCGGTCGTACTCGATCAGGCCGACACGCACCGCGCGGTTGGCGGCCGCCTGCAGCCGGTCATCGATAGTCGTATAAACCTTGTAGCCCGCCGTTTCCGCGGCAGCACCGAACTGCTGTCTCACCTGCAGCCGGGCCATCTCGGCGATATAAGGCGCCTCCACGGCAAAGAGGGGCGCATGCGCGCGAGCTTGCATGGGCTCGCGGTTGGCGGCCTCGGCAGTGGCCGCATCGATGAATTTCAGATCCAGCATCCGCCGCAGCACATAGGAGCGACGTGCCGTGGCGAGCTGCGGGTTGACGATCGGGTTGTAGGTGGAGGGTGCTTTCGGCAATCCGGCGATGGTGGCCGCCTCGGCCACGGTGAGCTCATCGAGCGGTTTGCCGAAGAAGGTCTCCGCGGCCGCCGCAACTCCATAGGCGCGCTGGCCGAAGAAGATGACATTCATGTAGAGACCGAAGATCTCCTGCTTGGAGAACTCGTGCTCCATCTCGTAGGTGACGAAGGCTTCCTGCAGCTTGCGCCGGTAGGTCTTGTCCAGTGTCAGGAACATGTTGCGGGCGGCCTGCATGGTGATCGTGCTGGCGCCCTGTGTCTTGTGTCCGGAAACGAAATCAACCATCACCGCGCGCACCACGCCGATGTAGTCGATGCCGTGATGTTCGAAGAAGCGGTCGTCCTCGGCGGCGAGGAATGCCTGCTTGACGATCTGCGGGATCTGCTCGTAGGTGGCGGGAATCCGCCGCTGTTCACCGATCTGCGCGATCAGCCCGCCGCTTCGGGTATACACGCGCAGCGGCACCTGGAATTCCACGCTGCGCATCGCCTGGGGGGTCGGAAGGGACGGCGCCAGGTAGACAAAACTGCAAACCAACGCGTAGCCGACCAGGAGTGTGATGAGCGTCACACTCGCAACGGCCACACCCGCCATCCGAAAGTAATTCCATTTCACAGAAAGCAACTCTCTCCGCCGCTACTGGCTTGCGCTCCCAACGGGCGCTATGCATAGTAACTGTCGTTTCAAGGGCAAACTCACCGAAAGGTGGGGACGCAAAGCCTCCGGTCTACGGGACGCATGATGCATGTGCCTACGACAGCGGGGTTGCCGGCTCGAACGTTAACCCACTCCGCGCAGGCCCACCAAGGGCCAGGGGTCAACGGGTCCGGGCGACCCTCGTGATGCACGTGCTCTGCCACCGTAGTGCTCTCGGCCACCCGTCCCCGGGGACACCAGCTTGGACATGTCGCAACAGGATTCGTTGACCTGCAAGCGCTCGCGCGCAAGTCGTGAGACCCGTAGCAGTTCTGGCGGGCCGTGGCCGGGGCCGGACCCCTTGTGTGATCCATCTCACGTTCTATTTAACTTTGCGCTGTTATATAGTGACTTCCGCCGTAACGCGGGGTCAGCGCTTTCAGGCGTAAGTTCCTGAAAAGGTTATAAAATAATGTTCCTCTTCCAGCGCAAATACCGTCCGCTGCTGGGGCTCGATATCACCACCTCGTCGGTCAAGCTGATCGAGCTGGCGATGGCGGGCGGCCAGTACCGGGTCGAGGCCTACGCCGCCGAGCCCACGCCGCAGAACGCCATCAACGAGAAGGCGATCGTGGATTCCGAGGCCGTGGGCGAGGCGATACGCCGTGCGGTCAAGCGCGCTGGAGCCAAGAGCGGTGAAGTCGCGATCGCCATCAGCGGCGATGCGGCCATCACCAAGGTGATCCAGATGCCGCGCTCGCTGCGCGCGAACGATCTGGAAGCCCAGGTTGAAATGCAGGCCGACCAGTACATCCCGTTTCCGATGGACGAAGTCAGTTATGACTTCGAAGTCCTCGGTCCTTCCGAGAAGGATCCGGAAACCAACGACGTGTTGCTGGTCGCGACCCGCACCGAGAACGTCGAGCAGCGCCAGGCCGCGGTGAAAGCGGCGGGCCTCACTGCACGCATCGTCGACGTCGAGGCGTTCGCCCTCGAGAACGCCTGCAAACTCATGACACACCAGATGCCCGATGGTGGCATCGATCGCTCGATCGCCGTGGTGGATTTCGGCGCGAGCAGCACGACGTTCAGCGTCCTGCGCAATCTCAAAGTGGTCTACACACGCGATTTCGCCTTCGGCGGGCAGCAGCTCACCGAAGAGATCATGCGCACGTACGGACTGTCGATGGAGGAGGCGGGGCGCGCCAAGAAGGAAGGCGGTCTGCCGGGCAACTACCAGTCCGAAGTGCTCGATCCGTTCATCGATGACATGACCCAGCAGGTGAGCCGCTCCCTGCAGTTCTATCTGGCCTCCGGCTCCGGCCGCGAGCAGCCCGAGAAGATCATCATCTGCGGTGGCTGCGCCAACATTCCGGGCGTGGCGGATGTGATTTCCAGCCGCGTGGGCATCTCGGCCGAGAAAGGCGACCCGCTCGGCCAGATGAAGCTGTCCTCCCGCGCCAAGGCCCAGGCGGTGCAACGCGACGCCACGGCGCTCCTGACGGCCTGCGGCCTCGCACTGCGGAGTTTCGACTGACATGCCTCGTATAAACCTGCTTCCCTGGCGGGAAGGCCAGCGAAAAGAGCGCAAGATCGCCTTCACCGTGGCGCTCGGCGTGGCCGCACTGGCTGCCTGCGTCGCGACGTTCGCGGTTTACCTGCTCTACGGGTCGATGATCGATGCGCAGGAGCGCCGCAACGAGACGCTGCGCGCCGAGATCAAGCGGCTCGACAAGCAGATCGAGGAGATCAACAGCCTCGAGTCCGCCAAGCAGAAGTTCATCGCGCGCATGGAGATCATCGAGCGGCTGCAGCGTTCGCGCCCCGAGATCGTCCATGTGTTCGACACCATCGTGCGCACCCTGCCCGATGGCGTCTACCTGACGGGCGTGAAGCAGACCGACAAGAAGTTCAAGTTCGAGGGCGTGGCGCAGTCGAGCACGCGCGTGTCCTCGTTCATGCGCAACATCGATTCCTCCGACTGGCTGCGCAACCCCGAGCTGGAAGTGGTGCAGACCGGCAAGGACAAGGCGCCCGGATCGAGCTTCACGCTCTACGCCGAACAGGTTTCCAACGCCGGCCAGGATGATGGCAGTGGCGCGGGCGCCGGCAAGGGCAAGGGCAAGCCGGGCTCGAAGGTCATGGCCAGCAGAGGTGCCGCGCAATGAATCTGATGGAAGAGCTGCGATCGCTCGATCCGCGCGACCCGGGCCGCTGGCCGCTGGCGGTGCGCGCCGGCGCGGTGGGTATCTGCTTCGTGGTCCTCACCGCGGTGCTGTTCTATCTGTTCGTCTGGGACCAGCAGCGTCCCGAACTGCAGAAGCGTGAGGATGTCGAGCAGGCGCTGCGCCAGGAGTTCAAGACCAAGCATGCCAAGGCCGTGAACCTCAACGTGTACAAGCAGCAGCTCAAGGACATCGAGCGCTCCTTCGGCGCGTTGCTGCGGCAGCTGCCGGGCAAGACGGAAGTTCCCAACCTGCTGGTGGACATCTCGCAGACGGGCCTGTCGGCGGGTCTGGAGGAGAAGCTGTTCCAGCCCCAGGCGGAGCAGAAGAAGGACTTCTACGCCGAGCTGCCCATCAAGATCAGCCTGACCGGCAGCTACCACCAGTTCGGCGAGTTCGTGAGCGGTATCGCGGCGTTGCCGCGCATCGTCACGCTTCACGACATCGAGATCAAATCCGCCAGCAAGGACGCCTACGATCAGCTGACGCTGGATCTGACCGCGAAGACCTATCGCTACCTGGATGAGGAAGAGATCGCGGCGGCCGAGTCCGAAAAGAAGAAAGATGCGCGTCACCCACGACCAGGCAGCGGAGGGTAGGCACCGTCCACGGGCGGGCTGATTCATATGCACAGAAAACCGAATTTCCGTCCCGGTGCGCTGCTCGCCAGCGCGCTGTTCGTCACCGCCGCCGCGGGCCTGAGCGCCTGCTCGAGCGCCGATGACGAGTTGCAGCGTTTCATCGAAGACACCAACAAGGAACCGGGCGGCCGCGTGGAGCCGCTGCCGGAGGTCAAGCCGTACGAAACGTACGTGTACGCCGATGCGGATCTGCGCTCTCCGTTCCTGCCGGGCGGCTCGGGCGCCTCGTCCCAGAACGGCCTGCATCCTGACTCCAAGCGCAACCGCGAGTTCCTCGAGCAGTTCTCGCTGGACACGTTGAAGATGGTGGGCACGCTCAAGCTCGGCGGCCGCATGTACGGCCTCGTGCAGACCAAGGACGGGCTGGTGCACCGCGTCACCGAAGGCAACTACCTGGGCCAGGCGGATGGCCACATCACCGAAATCACCCCCGCCAAGATCATCCTGACCGAGATCGTTCCGGATGGCCTCGGTGGGTACATGGAGCGCCCCGCGGCGCTCGGTCTGAACGAATAACTCGCTCGCACCGGTTCTTAGGGAGCTCTCACGAATGAAACCTTACACCCCGATGAGTCGGATCCTGGCCACGGCCGCGTGGCTCGTGATCGCAGGCGTTCTCGGGTTCCTCCCGAGTCAGGCGGCGCGCGCCGACGACGGTCCGAAGCTGGAGTCCATCGACGTGCAGCCGTTGCCGGGCCAGCAGGTTCAGGTCACGATGCATCTGTCGGCTCCGGCGCCGCAGCCGCTGTCGTTCACGATCGACAATCCGGCGCGCATCTCGTTCGATCTGCCCAACACGACGCTGGCGCTGCCTTCGCGCCGTATCGACGTGCACACCTCGGGCCTGGATTCGATCCTGGCGGCCGAGGCCAAGGACCGCACGCGCCTCGTCATGAATCTCGACAAACTGGTGCCGTATGACACGCGCGTCTCCGGCAACAACATCGTCGTCATGCTCGGCGGCGCCAATCAGGCGACCGTGAGCACTTCGGGAGCGACCCCGGTTGTTGCGAGCCGCGCGGCGGCCTCCAGCGCGACCGGGCGTTCGATCCGCAGCATCGATTTCCGTCGTAGCGCCGATGGCGCCGGCCGCATACTGGTGCGCCTCACCGATCCCCACACCCATATCAACCTGCGCCAGGTCGGCAACCAGATCGTGGTCGACTTCGATGCGGATCTGCCGAAGAACCTGATGCGCCGCTATGACGCCAGCGATTTCGGCACGCCGATCAGCTCATTCGACGCATCCAGGGTCGGCACTGGCACGCGGATCGCCGTCAACGCCACGGGCGACTACGAGCAGCTGGCTTATCAGTCCGACGATCAGTATGTCGTCGAGGTACAGCCGCAGCGCAAAGCCGCCGCGCAGCAGGATGACAAACCGCAGTACACGGGAGAGCGCCTCACCCTGAACTTCCAGGAGATCGAGACCCGCGCCGTGCTGCAGCTGCTTGCGGATGCGAGCGGCCAGAACATCGTGGTCAGCGACACCGTGACGGGCAACGTCACCCTGCGCCTGCAAAACGTTCCGTGGGACCAGGCGCTGGACATCGTCCTGCGTACCAAGGGTCTCGACAAGAGGAGGCAGGACAACGTCATCATCGTCGCGCCGCAGGAAGAGCTGGCTTCGCGCGAGAAGGCCGACCTGGCCGCCAAGAAGGATCTGCAGGAGCTGGCGCCGCTGCGCTCCGAGTATCTGCAGGTCAACTATGCGAAGGCCTCCGACATGGCGGGCCTGATCAAGTCGCAGGGCGGTACCCTGCTCTCCACCCGCGGCAGCGTTGCCGTGGATGAGCGCACCAACACATTGCTCCTGAAGGACACGGCCGACCGGCTCGCCGACATCCGCCGGCTCGTCGCCACCCTGGATATCCCGGTGCGGCAGGTGCTGATCGAGGCACGCATCGTCGTCGTCAACGATGACTTCAAGCGTGATCTGGGTGCGCGCGTCGGCTACACGACGGCGCAGTCCAACGGCAGTGGCATCTGGACGACGTCGGGATCGGCCGCTTCGACCGATACCGCGATCAGCTCCGCGCTGGCGAATCAGGCGGCCACTGGCCGCTCCTTCCCCGTGCAGGTTCCGACCGGCAGCAACGCGCCGAGCCGCTACAACGTGAACCTGCCGGTCTCCAGCCCGGCGGGCAGCTTCGCGCTGGGCATCCTGGGTTCCAACTACATCGTGGACCTGGAGTTGTCCGCCGCCCAGGCGGAAACCCGCGCCGAGGTCATCTCCTCGCCGCGCGTGATCACGGCGAACCAGAAGGAAGCCACCATCGAGCAGGGTACGGAAATTCCGTACCAGCAGTCGGCCTCCAGCGGTGCGACCACCATCTCCTTCAAGAAGGCGGTGCTGTCGCTGAAGGTGACTCCGCAGATCACGCCGGACAACCGCATCATTCTCGACCTGGACGTCAAGAAGGACACGATCGGAACGATCACCGTCGCCTCGGGTGGCGTGAACGTCCCGTCGATCGACACTCGTGAAATCGTCACGCAGGTGCTGGTGAACGATGGCCAGACCGTCGTGCTGGGCGGCATCCTCGAGACCACGCATCGCGACGACCAGACCAAGGTGCCGTGGCTCGGCGACGTGCCGGTGCTCGGCAACCTCTTCAAGACGACGTCCAAGGAAAACGACAAAGATGAGCTGCTGATCTTCGTCACGCCGAAGATCGTTCGTGAAGGGGTCAACGTGTACTGACGCGTACAGGGAACGCGGCAGTAACAGATTTCAGGTGAGGCAAATGCGAAATTTCAAATCTCTGGCGGCTCTGAGCATCCTGGCCCTGGCGCTCGCCGCCTGCGGCGGCGGCAGTCAGGACCTTGCAGCCGGGGGCAGCAGCAGCTCCGGTGGCAGCACGGGCGGTAGCACCGGTGGCACCGGTGGCAGCACCGGCGGCGCGACCACCTACTCCATGGGCAACGGCAGCGGCAGCAGCTTTCAGTCCGGCGTCATCGGGCTGTCGAGCAGCTCGCTCTCCGCCGGTGGCACCTCGAGCCTTTCGGTCACCGTTGTCGATCAGACCGGTACCCTCTACACGGCGCAGTCGATCAGCGTGAATTTCAACTCCCCGTGCGTGGCGCAGGGCCTGGCGACGATCGCTGCCTCTGGAACCAGCGTAGCCGGTGCCACCGCCGGATCGGTCACGAGCACCACCGGCAGCGTGAGCGCCATTTACACGGCCAAGGGATGCAGCGGCTCGGACGTGATCACTGCAACCGCCGTGGTTGCCAGTAAAACACTGACCGCGACGGGCACCGTGACGGTGGCCGCCGCGGCCGTGGGCTCCATCCAGTTCGTTTCCGCGACGCCCGCGTCGATCGGACTCAAGGGCACGGGTCTCGGCGAGACTTCCACGGTCGTCTTCAAGGTAACGGATTCCACCGGTGGAGCCCGTCCGGGAGTGCCGGTCACCTTCAGCCTTGATTCAAACACTGGCGGATTGACAATTGCGCCGACCACGGCCACTTCGGCGGCGGACGGAACGGTACAGACGGTGGTCAGTTCAGGCACCGTGCACACCACCGTGCGCGTGAAGGCTGCCATCACCACTCCGGCGCTGGAGACGGAATCCAGTGCGCTGACCGTGAGTACGGGACTTCCGGCATCGAATGCATTCTCGATTGCTGTCGGACCGGCTACGTATGGCACGACTCCGGTGAACCTGGCCTGTCCGAACGTCGAGGCCTATAACATCGACGGCGTGACGGTGCCCGTCACCGTGCGCCTGGCCGATCGTTACAACAACCCGGCGCCCGATGGAACTTCGGTCGCCTTCACGACGGATGGCGGTCATGTCGGCGCAAGCTGCACGACTCCGTCCTCACCCGCGAATTCGGGTGACGGCACGTGCACCGTGACCTGGACCAGCGCCAACCCCAGGCCGACGACTGCCAGCGTGCCCCCTGCCGCTCGCGCGGGACGCGTCATCGTCATGGCAACGGCGATCGGCGAAGAGTCCTTCAACGATGCCAACGGCAATGGCTTCTATGATTCCGGCGAGACCTTCGTGAATCTCGGCGAACCGTACCGGGACGACAACGAAGATGGCGCCTACCAGGTCGGCGAATACTTCCTGGACTTCAACCACAATGGTACGCGGGACGCGGGTGACGGAACCTTCAAGGGAATCACCTGCTCCGGTGGAAGCTGCACGACGACCACTCTGGCGATCAGCGCTTCCCACCTGATCGTCATGTCAACCAGCCAGGCGGCGGTCTCGTTCGTCAGTGCCTCTTCGGCATTCACGGGCAACGGCAGCGGGCTGACGATCGCGCACTCGGCCAGCGGCACGATCACTATCGGTGTCAGCGACGCGAACGGGAATGCCATGGCGGCAGGTACCACGGTTACAGTTACGGCGAGCACGGCCGCCGGCACGCCCACCGTGACACCTAGCCCCTTCGTCATCGGTTGCGACGGCGGCAACGGCGTGCAGATACCCTTCTCGTTCAGCGCGGCGAGTTCCCCTGGAAGCGGAACGATCACCATCCAGGTGACCTCACCCAACGGCACAAATACGGTTTTCGGTATTCCGGTGACCGTGACCTGAAACTCCTCCGGGTGTGAGTCGCAGCGGCCGCCTTCGGGCGGCCGCTGCGTTTTGGGTATGCTTGCGGCATGTTCGGACCGCAGAATCTGTTCCTCGTCGGGCCCATGGGCTCGGGCAAGAGCGCCGTGGGCAAGCACCTGGCGCGCCTGCTCAACATGCGTTTCTTCGACAGCGATGCCGAAATCGAGCGCCGTACCGGCGTGGATATCGCCTTCATCTTCGAGAAGGAGGGTGAGGTGGGATTCCGGCAGCGCGAGCGGGAGGCTATCGAGGCGCTGACTTCAATGGACCGGATCGTTCTCGCCACGGGCGGCGGAGCAGTGCTTCTGCAGGAGAACCGCCGGGTGCTGTCGGAGCGTGGGCGGGTCGTGTATCTGAAGACGTCTGTCGCCCAGCAGGCTGAAAGGGTCCGACACGGACGTACACGCCCGTTGCTCAGCAATGTCGACACGGCGACCAAGCTCGGCGAGCTGATGGAGCAGCGCGCGGCTCTGTACGCGGAGATTGCTGACGTCACCGTTGCCACGGATAACCGCAAGGTGCGCAGCGTCGCTGAAGACATCCTGCGGGAGCTGGATTCCGCAAATCGCCCGCGGTAGCACCCCGACAGCATCCTGGCCGGTGCGTTCGGCCAGCAGCACCGGAGCGGGCTTCACACACGTATACTCCAGAGCGGCACGGACCCCTTCGGCCCGGGCCATTTCGCATGGATATCCTCAAGGTGGAGCTGGGTGAGCGCAGCTATCCGATCGTGATCGGAGCCGGGCTGCTGTCCGACCCGGAACTGCTCCGCCAGCACATCCCGGCTCGCGACGTGCTCATCGTGAGCAACACGACAGTCGCACCCCTCTACCTGCAACCCGTGGCGACGGCTCTGGGCCCGCGGCGAGTCGTCGAAGCCATACTGCCCGACGGCGAGTCCAACAAGACGCTGGCGACAGTGGGTCGTGTCATCGACGTACTGGTGGCCAACCGGTTCGGCCGCGATAGCTGTGTGGTGGCACTCGGCGGAGGCGTGGTTGGAGACATGGCGGGGTTCGCGGCCGCCTGCTACCAGCGAGGCGTTGCCTACGTGCAGCTTCCGACAACCCTGCTGGCTCAGGTCGACTCATCGGTAGGCGGCAAGACCGGGGTCAACCATCCCGGCGGCAAGAACCTGATCGGCGCCTTCCACCAGCCACAGGCGGTACTGGCGGACACGAGCACGTTGTCCACCCTGCCACCGCGTGAACTGCGGGCGGGACTGGCCGAAGTCATCAAGTACGGCCTCATCTGCGATGCCGCGTTCTTCACGTGGCTGGAGACTCACGCCGGCGAACTGCTCGCGGGCGACACCGCCGCCCTGGCGCACGTGATCCGGCGCTCGTGCGAGATCAAGGCCCGGATCGTGGGACGGGATGAGCGCGAACACGGCGACCGCGCACTGCTCAACCTCGGCCACACGTTCGGACACGCCATCGAGTCCGCAACGCACTACACCGAGTGGCTGCACGGAGAAGCGGTAGGCGCCGGGCTTCTGATGGCGGCCACAATGTCCAGGGAGGCGGGGCTGCTGGGCGAAGCGGAAGTGTTACGCGTGCGCGCATTGCTGGAGCGCGTGGGGCTGCCTGTCAAAATCGGCGGTGTCGCGCCGGATGTGGCGCTCGAGCACATGCGCATCGACAAAAAGGTCGTTGCAAACCGCCTTAGGCTGGTCCTGATGCGTGCCATCGGCGATGCCTTCGTGACGGCTGACTACCCGGAAGAGGCGTTGCAGCGCACCCTGCACACATGTTTCGCCTGACTCCCATCCTGATTGCCGCCGCCACCCCCCGAGCTGAACTCGTGGACGGGATAAGTCCGTGGACGAGCTAGTCACCCCGCGCGGTTCCCTCGCCCCCTACGCGGCCCACGACGGGCGCACCCGGGGCCGGCGCTTTCCGGAGCCCCCACCGCCCTTTCGCACGGAGTTCCAGCGGGACCGCGATCGGATCATCCATTCGAACGCGTTCCGACGCCTCGTCTACAAGACCCAGGTGTTCGTGAATCATGAGGGGGATCTGTACCGCACGCGGGTCACTCACTCGATCGAGGTTGCGCAGATCGCTCGCTCGGCTGCTGCAGCTTTGCGCCTGAACGAGTCACTGACGGAAGCGATCAGTCTGGCCCACGACCTCGGACATACCCCGTTCGGGCATGCCGGCCAGGACGCACTGAATGAGTGCATGAAGCCCTATGGCGGGTTCGAGCACAACCTCCAGTCGCTGCGCGTCGTGGATGAGCTGGAGGAGCGCTACGCCGAGTTCCGGGGACTGAATCTGACGTTTGAATGCCGGGAAGGGATCTTGAAGCACTGCTCGGTGCGCCATGCGCGCGAGCTGGGGGACATCGGCGAGCGGTTCATTCTGCGTCGGCAGCCAAGTCTCGAGGCTCAGATCGCCAACCTGGCGGACGAGATCGCGTACAACAATCACGACGTGGACGACGGCCTGCGCGCGGGGCTGATCGACGTCCGTGACCTCCGTGAGGTCCGTCTGTTTCGCCGCCAGTACGAGGCGGTGGTAGGTCAGTACCCCGGGCTGGGCGAGCGTCGGCTGGTGCACGAGATCGTGCGCCGCATGATCAACTTCATCGTGACCGATCTGATCCTGACAACGCAGGCCCACCTCGACGAGGCACGCCCCCAGTCAATCGACGAGATCCGGGAACAGCCCCGCGCCATTGCCGGCTTCAGCGACTCGGTGCGCGAGGAACATACCGAGTTGATGCAGTTCCTGAGGGAGCACGTCTACCGGCACTACAAGGTGCTCCGTATGACGTCCAAGGCCAGACGCGTGCTGAAGGACCTGTTTGATGCCTTCTTCCAGGACGTGAACCTGATGCCAGGGGAGCATCGCGATCTGGCCCTCGCTGCCGAGAAGGAGCGAGGGGCCAACGGACGTGCACGTGTTGTAGCGGACTACGTCGCGGGCATGACGGATCGCTATGCGATCCTCGAACACGAACGGATGTTCGACCCCACCGAGCGGACCTGACCTGGCC
>Ga0335069_10010951_pt1 | contig 12823 bp, 13 predicted proteins | sample Lox_Sample_11_FD_206714 | JGI IMG/M metagenome (GOLD analysis project Ga0335069, IMG submission 206714) | Soil microbial communities from Loxahatchee National Wildlife Refuge, Florida, United States - Lox_Sample_1.1 | ecosystem: Environmental > Terrestrial > Soil > Wetlands | place: USA... | reverse complement strand
AATTTGCGTTTGATCGTAAGCCCGCTCGATTGGTTCTCGCAGCAACCGGATTCGGTTACGATCGACGCGGCTGATGCGATTCGGTTCACCATGGGAAAGTAGGGTTATCTGTTGAGGAATGTATGGAGCAGCTGCCGAGGCACGTCGTCTTAAAAACGCTCTTTTTTCGAAAAAGCAACTGAGAGGCTCAGCTGTTCGTCTAATTCCTAGAATAGGTACTCTCGCTTAAGAGGTTTTGTGTTGCTACACCGAAAAACAATTTGCCGTAGTGCCGCGGCGGCGACGCTGCTGGGGCTGCTGAGCATTCCAGCCCTGGGGCAGGCAAAGCCCAACATCGATCCCATTCAACTGGTCCGTGCAGCGGCGAAGAATGAGATCAGGGCCAACGACGTCCAGCAGTACTACATGTTCAAAGACGCGGTGCAGTACAAGGACCACTCGACCACAAAAGAGATCGTTCGCACCCCGCAAGGCGGGTTGGGCAGCACGATCCTCATCAATGGCCGCCCGCTGACGGCGGATGAGCGCAAGAAGGACAACGACAGGTTGCAGAAGTTCGCCAACGACCCCGAGGCGCGTCGACGGCGGCATGAAGCCAGCAAAGCCGATGACAAGCGAGCTGAGCTGATGCTGACCAGCTTGCCGGACGCGTTCCTGTATACCTATGTCGGCACCGAGCATGGGGAAAATGGGGACGAGATAGTCCACTTGAAGTTCAAACCGAACCCCAGCTTTCAACCCCCCAACCACGAAACCGCGGTGTATCAGGGCATGGAGGGGGACATGCTCATCGACTCGCACGCCCTGCGTATCGCCAGGATCGATGGCACGCTCTTCAAGGATGTTGATTTCGGCTGGGGGATATTGGGCAAGCTCTATAAAGGCGGCAAGTTCATCATCGTGCAACGCGATGTTGGCGGCGGCCATTGGGAAGAGGTCGAGGAGACGCTGAATTTCTACGGCAAGATTCTCATGGTGAAGTCGCTCACAGTCTGGTCATCGGAGACCATGACCGACTTTCGTCCAGTCCCTTCGAACCTGACGACCGCCCAGGCGCTGGAGTTGCTGCACAATGCGGATGTGGTGTCGGCAGAGAACGCCAACGGCGGCGGAGGGGTCAAAGAGGCGCAGAACACGCACGAGAGCAACCACAAGTAAGCGTCACGCGCGCAGTGTTTCCCTCCGGACTGTCAGCTCGTCAATCAAATCCGTTCTCACCTCGTAGCCCCGCCCCGGAGTATCGCGGATGCTGATCGTTCCTTGCGGCGAGACCTCAACCTCGGGGTCGATGATGTCTTCCTTCCAGTAGCGCTTCGAGGCCGAAACATCTCCCGGAAGTTTGAAGTTGGGAAGCGTCGATAGTGCCACGTTGTGGGAGCGCCCGATGCCGGTCTCGAGCATCCCTCCGCACCACACAGGGATCCCGCCGCACTGTGCGACATCGTGTACCGCTACGGCTTCGGAAAAGCCGCCAACGCGCCCAACCTTGATGTTGATGATGCGACAGGAGCCCAGCTCCAGCGCCGCTTCGGCATCACGCGCGGTGCGAATGGCTTCATCCAGGCAGAGTGAAGTCTGAAGTTGTTTCTGCAGCCGCGCGTGAAAGTAGAAATCGTCATTCCACAGCGGCTGCTCGATCATCAGCAGTTTGAACCGGTCAAAGGCTTTCAAGTGCTCTTCGTCGGCAAGGGTATATGCCGAGTTCGCGTCGCAGCTCAGCAGGATATCCGGCCAGCGCCGGCGAATTTTCTCCAGTACATCGACGTCCCATCCGGGCTTCACCTTGACCTTGATCCTCTGATAGCCGGCCGCCAACTCAGTTTCAATCTTCTGCAACAGTTGCTCGTGCGAGTCCTGGATGCCAATGCTGACTCCACAGGCAATTTCACCGCGCGTGCCACCCAGCAGCTTCCATAGCGAAACTCCCTTCTCCTGGGCCTCCGCGTCCCAGACGGCGTTCTCCAGCGCCGCTTTCGCCATGGGATGTTCGCGAACGCGTGCCAAAAGCGGCGGAACATCTTTCCCCGCCGGAATCATCTTGCCGAGCAGCATGGGCGCGAGGTAGCGGGTGATTACGTCCCAGGCGCCGTCAATGTACTCCTCGCTATAGAAAGGGCCTTCCCCGGCGACGCACTCGCCCCAGCCTTCCAGTCCGTCAGCGTGCACGGTGACCAGAAGAATGCGCCGCGTGTAGGTGCGCCCGAAGCTGGTTTCGAAGAAGTGCACCAGCGGCATCTTCAGTTCGCGGAGGGTGATGGCTTCGATCTTCATGTATCAAGAACGCGGAGTGCCGGTTGCGCGGCTAAAAGGGGAGCAGCACCAACTCCGGAAAGGCCGCCCGGTACAGTCTCTTGTCTGTGGTCAGCAGTGCGTAGCCGTGCCGAAATGCGTGTGCCCCGATCAGGAAGTCAGCGAGAATTCTCCGCGGGCCGGGATCGCCATGGCTCCTGCGACGCGCCACGTAACGTTGAAATGCCGTGCCTGCGATCCTCCACACCTTTTCATCAAGTACCCAATCGATCCTGACGCCGGTGCGCCGAAAGAACGATTCTACGAATTTTTCGTTCCGGCCAGGGGCGGCCGTCAGTTCGGCAAAAACGGGAGCAGCGACGACCAGCAGTCCCTGTTCGAAGCTTCGATCCAGAGACGTTTGTGCCCGCTCGCTGGTTTCAGGCTCGCCATCCCACAACGCCACGATTACATTCGTGTCAATCGCTGTCGTCATGACCGCGCAGCTCTCTCAGCCATTGATTGATCCCGCCGATGCCCGGTGGAATTCCGGGGTTCCCGATTCCGCGGTACTTGGCAAACGGGCTCGCTGTTTTCAAACGGCGGACTCGCATGCCGTTCTCGTCACCTTCGAAGAGAACCCGATCGCCCGCTTTGACTCGGAGGGCGCGCCGGACCTCGAGCGGAATGGTGATCTGGCCTTTGCTGGTGACTTTGGCCTGTCGCTGAACCGTATTCTTCATGTTCCTTACTTTAGGCCGCTTCTCCTTACTTTTCAACCGCGCGGCCGGGGTCACTCGTACCGCAGCGCCTCGGCGGGCAGAACACTTGCCGCCGACCATGACGGATACAGCGTAGCAACGAAGGAAATGCCGATCGCAATCAGCGCGACCCACAGTGCGTCCATCGGGCGCGCCGCAAAGGGAACGTAGTCGATCGAGTACACCTCGGCCGAGAGCGACACGAGGTGATAATGTCCGCCCGCCCATGACAAAGCGAAGCCTGCGATCAGACCAAGCGCGGTGCCGATGACGCCGATCAGGATGCCCTGGTACATGAAGATGCGGCGGATTTGCCTTCGTTTGGCGCCCATCGACACCAGCACCGCGATGTCGCGGGTCTTCTCCATCACCATCATGATCAGGGAGATGAGAATGTTGAGCGCGGCCACGAAAACAATCAGTCCAATGGTGATGAAGGTGACGATGCGCTCCAATTTCAGGGCGTGAAAAATCGCGCGATTCTGGTCCATCCAGTCGGTCGACATGAACCCCTTCCCAGCCTCGGCCTCCAGCTTCTCGCCGATCTGCCGTGCCTGGTAGATGTCGTCGACCTTGAATTCCAGCACAGAGATCACGTCGCTCAAATCGAAAAGGTGCTGCGCATCGGAAAGCCGGATGAACGCCCACGAGTTGTCGTAATCGAAAAACCCCGAGGAGAAGATGCCGGCTACTTTGAAGCGCTTGTATTTGGGAACAACGCCAAACGGGGTGAGCTCGCCCTGCGGACTGGTGACGGTTACGACCGAGTTGACGGTCGCGCCCAGTTCGTCGGCCATGTCCTTGCCGAGAACAATGGGAGGAAGTGGCTGCGACTCACTCGCGCTAGCGTTGGGCGATTGCGCGCTTTCCTCCAGCGGCGTGGCCGAGCCGTCCTTTACGGTCTCGAGAATGGTGCTGACCTTGCGTTCGTCTTTCGGAACGATGCCCTTCAAGATCGCGCCTTGCGCGCGAGCCCCGCGGGAAATCAGGACCTGTTCGTAGATAGCAGGCGCTCCTGCGACCACATGCGGGGTTTTCTCCAGCCGCATCAGCAGCGACTCCCAGTTGCGAATGCCGTCGCTGGCGACGCGCAGCAGGTTGATGTGCGAGGTTGAGCCGAGCAGCCGGTCCTGGAGATCCTGGCGGAATCCGTTATTGATCGCCAGCGCGATGATCAGCGAGGCCACACCGGCGGCAACTCCGATGATGGAAATCGCGGTGATGATGCCGATGACGGCCTGCCGGCGCTTAGCTCGCAAATAGCGCGCGGCTACAAAGAGTTCGAATTGCATTTCTCAGAGGGCCAGCAAAATCTCATTGTAGCGAAGAAGCGGATGCGCGGCGGCTGAAGCGCGGAACAACCGCGGGTACGGCGCATTTGTACTCACGGTACGGCTTCCCGAAGCGAACTTCGAGTTCGCGATCTTCGATGCGGATCATCACCGCGCCCGTAGCAATGGCAAAAGCCGCCAGGGCAAACAGCGCGACCATTCCTGTGGCGAGACACCAGGCGAAAACTTCGCAGAGATGACCCAAGTAAATCGGATGCCGCACGTGGGCGCGAATCCCAGTCGTCACCAATGCCTGGCGATGCCGGTCCGGCTCCAGTTCAGCCAGGCCAGAGACCTGATGTCGTTCGAAGCTCTTGAATGCCGCTGAATAAATCGAGAAACCCGAGGCAAACAGAAAAATGGCCGGCAGCCAGCCAAACCAGCTGTCATAGAGACGCACATTCCGATACGGCCATGCGCTCAGAAATGCAGCGGTGATAAAGGCGCCCCAGATCGGCAGGATCCAGACGTAGCTGCGCCGCCCGTACCTGCGCCAGCGGGCGATGAAGGGATGCACCACCAGCCAGAACAGCGGGATGGTGCAATAAACCGCACAGGCGACCAAGGCGACGACCTGGATTGCATTTCGCAGCGGCATGCTCGTCACAGCCGGATTTGTTTACGGCGCCGGCGGCGAATTTACCACAACCTTGCCGCTGCCCATATTCTCGAAGCGGTCGTAGGCTCGAACGACGATGGTGTGTTCCTCAGATCCGGCGGCCGAGCTCTTCCGGCTACCTTTTGCCTCGTCGGGCGAAGCATGGACCGATATCTCGAAATCGTAGCTTTCGGCCTTCGAGTCGGAGATCTGTCCCACGGGATCGATCATTTGCCAGTCGTCGGCATCAATCGAATATTCGGCGTGAGTAACGGGCGAGAAGCTGTCCACGGCACGGAAGGTCACGCGGATCTTGTCGCCTTCAGCTTTAGCGCTCAAAGACTCAATTCGCGGCGGGGTGTTGTCGACCTCGAAACGAGGACTGACCGCGTCGCCGGTGAGGGCATCCTCGACGGAGCGGGACGGCGAGTCCGATGCCACCACGCGAATCTCATACCCCCCATCGGGAAAGAGATCCGAATCGAGATTCACAAAGCGTTCGCCGACGTCGTCGCGTAGCAGCTTCCAGCGGGTCTCGCCATCGCCGCGATAGTAGATGCTGTAGACCATCGTGTCGTCGTTGGCATCGTGTGCCTTCCACTTCACGACAACCGAACTCTTGTCCTTGACGGTCGGCAATGGAGGTTCGTAGGAGCCGGCGGAGGTTTCCGGCTCGCTGTGCGCGCCCGCGGGAATCCGCGATCCCACCATCACTGTCACTTCCTCCACTTCCGGCGCCACATTCTTCGGCAGATAGTTCAGCGTGACGTTGTCGAGCACCGGCATAGGTTTACCCGGACGAAGCACTGCTTTCCACTGGATAAACCTGCCCGGCGGCGCATCGACGGGAAGATTGTTCTGCACATCGATCGGCTTCCACTGGCTCCAGTTTCGATCGGGATTGTCTACATTGCCGCTGCGCGCAAACAGCTGCACGCTGCCCTGATCGCGAACCTCGGCTCGTCCCCAGCGGGAGAAATTCCTGGCGTCGAAAACATCGCTCTCGTACGTGCCTTCCGCAACCGGCTTGGGGCCGAGCAGGAACATCTTGCCGAGATTGCTGGTCGCCGCGTACAGCCCACCCTTGGCGTCATGCGCGAAAGCCGTCACCTGGCTGGCGCTCGCCTGCGCGAGATCGATGTACTGGCTTCCGCTAATGACGTAAATCTTGCCGCGGTTGCCGGTGCCTGCAAGCAAGCGTCCAGTGCCATCGAAGGCGAGCGCGTACACCAGGTCTTCGCGCGAACTCCAGAGCGTCTTGGGCGAGCCATCCGGCAAGAGCCGATACACTTCCGATCCGCCAAGGTTTGGAATGTTTGCGATGGCGCTGGATGGCTGGGAGGCGGGCGGGGCGTTCTGTACGCTGCCTCCCGCCGGAGTAGCCACAACCGCTCCTATGCTGATAACAGGAGTGCCGGCCGGCGCCGCCGCGCCTTTCTTCTCGCCGACTCCAGCTGCGTAGATGTTGCCCTGCTGATCCACCGCCAGCGCCGTGATCTCCTTTTTGGGCGCGCTGTAAAGGACGAAGCCTTCGCCGTTGGGCGAAATGCGATAGATAAGCCCGCTGCCGTCGGTGCCTGCAATCAGGTCGCCCGCATTGTCGAAGGCCAGAGCGCGAATCTGCGCTTCGTCGCTTTTGAAGAACACGCTGCCGTTGCCGTTGCGATCGACGCGATAAATCTCGCCGCGATCGCCGGTTCCGATATACAACTGCCCGTCGCGGTCGAGCGTCAGCGCCCAGATGTATTTCGTCTTGGGATCGAAGAAGACGCTTGCGCTGTAGCTGGGGTCAACCTCCACCGAAGGGCGCGGCTTCTCGCCGGGCTTGGCGCCTTCCTGCGCCGCTGCCACTTCTGCGGTCGTGTGTGAACCCTCAGGCGTCTTGCCGGGAGCCGGGCCGCCGTGCACCAGCTTGTACACTTTGCCATCGGGCGAGGTGGCGGCGTAAATCGCGCCGCTGCTGTCGACGACAATTGCCTGTACCTGCAACTCCTGCGGGGCAAAGATGATGTGCGCCTTGCCGTCGGGCGTCAGCTTGTACACGCGGGCGGGAGAGCCTGCTGCCGCATAAACATTGCCCTGACCGTCCGCGGCAATGTCCCAAAAGTAAGTCGAGGGCGAGGTGTAGAGCGCGGCAAAGTCAGGGGCCAGGGTCAGCGTTCCATCGCTGGTGATAGCGATGCCGTGCGGGGTACCCTTCTCGAAGTCATCGTATTTCGTCTGTTCCCAGGTGCGGGTGGATTGTGCCCAGCAGGTAACAGCCAACAAAAGGCACAATAGCGCCAGTCGAAGCGAGTTCATGGAGTCCAGTTCGATCGGATTTACAGGGATTGTAAAAAGCCTAACACAGTGCAATTGGCTGTTGCTTCGCGGATCGCGCCGCCCCATAAACTCGACATGGGACGCCTTGGAAGCTGAGCAGGTCTGGGTTCTGGCTGCTGAAGTCCACTGCGCCTCGCGGTTTGTTTGCATCCGTGATTCGTGCCGTTCTAGGGACTTTCAGGCTCGGGGCTGTCGATTTCCGGCAACAAGAGTGTTGCAACTTTTCTTGTGCATCGGTACCATCGGGCAGCTACATGCGCGAGTCCACAAGTGCTTATGCATCTCGAATCCGTCGTTTCCGGCTGCCGCGGGTCTGTATAGCGGTCGTGGGCGGTGACGCCGCCACCATGCTCGAACGGGCAGAGTCGCTGGTACGCGACAACCCCTTTATTGAGCTGAGGTTAGACTATCTCAACCAGCCCTTGGCGGCGCTTCCCAAGATCAAATCCTTCCTGGAACTTCACCCGGAGGCGACCTTCATTGCCACCTGTCGTCGGGCGGTAAACGGCGGAAAATTCAAGGGTTCCGTGGCTGCCGAGCTGGCCGTGCTCCGCAAGGCCGCCGATGTGGGTTTCCCGCTGGCAGATCTCGAACTGCAAAGCGCAGAAGCGCTGAAAGCCGATGAGATGAAAGACCTTTACGACCGCGTGGGCGTCATCATCTCACACCACGACTTTCGTGCCACCAAGAAGCTGGATGACCAGTTCGCCACCATGAGCAAGTATCCGGCTGACTTCTACAAGCTGGTGTCGACGGCCACCAATCTCCACGACAACGTGGTGATGATGAAATTCCTGGAAGCCAATTACGGCAAGCGCGAGATGGTGGGACTCTGCATGGGAGAGCAGGGCATCATCAGCCGCGTGCTGGGCGTCCGGGCGGGAAGCGTCTTCACCTTCGCGGCGGCAACCCGAGGCGAGGAGACCGCGCCCGGCCAGGTACCGGCAAACGAGCTGCGCGACATCTACCGCATCGAGATGGTCGACCAGGCGACCCAGGTCTACGGAGTGGCCGGCGATCCCGTGGCGCATTCGCTTTCGCCGGTGATGATGAACTCGGCGTTCCGCCGGGAAACGGTCAACGCCGTCTATCTGGCGCTGCACGCCAAGAGCTTGAAGGACTTGCTCGCGTGCGTGCAGGAGATCCCTATCCGCGGTCTCAGCGTAACCATGCCCTACAAGCAGGACATGCTGGATGTCCTCGAGAATTCCGACCCGCTGACCAAGCAGATCGGCGCCTGTAACACCATCGTCCGGGGCGCCGGAGGCCAGCTCTACGGCTTCAATACGGATGTCGCGGGAATTGTGGTTCCACTCGAGCAGCGGCTGAGCCTGGCCGGCGCGCGCGTGCTCATCGTGGGAGCGGGAGGCGTTGCCCGGGCAGGAGCTTTTGGGCTGAAAGCCAAAAACGCCGAAGTGTTCATCACGAACCGCACGCCGGAGAAGGCACAAGCGCTGGCCCGCCAGGCCAAAGCGAAATACTTGAAACGCGGCGACGTCGCCAAGCAGCAGTTCGATGTGATCATCAATGCCACCCCTGTAGGTATGGGCGGCGGCAAGCAGTCTCCGTTGGATGAGAAGGAGTTGAACACCAAGTACGTCTTTGACCTGGTGTACAACCCTGCCGAAACCGCACTGACCAGGATGGCGCGCGCTAAAGAGCTGCAGGTCATTCCGGGACTAGAGATGTTTGTGCAGCAAGGCGCCCGCCAGTTTGAGATCTGGACCGGCAAGCCCGCACCGCTCGCCGAAATGGCTTACGTCGTCACCAAGGCGCTCGAGCGACGGGCTGCGGAGAGCGCTTCCGAAGAGCCAAAGGCGACCGTCCGCAAGGAAACGAAAACCGCGCCTGCGAAAAGCGCCGCTCGCAAACCCACGAAGAAAGCAGTTAAAGCTAGCAGGCGGAAGTAAGAGCGATCGCCAGGCACTAACGCATGTAGTGCCCGATTCGTTCCGCCGCGCCGGGATATTGTGCGGTCAACTGTGCGCGGTCTCCGGTCTCATAGTCCGCGCGGTCGAATCCCGGAGACATGGTGGTGCCCATCAGCGCCCATTTGCCTCCCGGGGCCAGTCTGCATCCCTGCCACACCTGTCCGCGGACGATCACCTGCGGTTGATGCCCACTTAAGAGATCATTGCCCATCGTGATGCTGAGCGACGTTCCATCCGGCAGGAGCTGCAGCATGATGACAGGATCGCCTGCGTAAAAGTGAAACGCCTCGGAGCCCGGCAGCCGGTGCAAAGCGGAGAATGAATCCTCGGTGATCATGTAGTAGATCGCCGTGCCGATCGAGCGGGAACCGCGAAATCCATCCGGCAGGTACTCCGCCGACACTTGCCAGCGCGAGCGGTAGGTTTCCCGAAAGAACCCGCCTTCGAAGGGCAGCGGCTCGAGTCGCAACAGTTGTTTGACTTCCTCAGCGGTCATAATCACGACAGCGTATCATCCCGCGTGATCGAAAGTCCTAACTCGAGCTGATCGAGGAAAGATAGTCCATCAAGGTCAAGCCACTGAGAGTGGCGGACGCTTGCACCGTGGCGTTGCGCGCCGCCTCCGCGTTAGTAAGATTCGTGGCCGCGACATAAACATCCACGATGTTGGTTGTCGTATCAAACGACAGGTTCCAAACATGCTCGACGATCATGGCGCGGGTGACGCGCCGTCCGGAGTTGCGCATGAGGTATTCCAGCAGCGCGAACTCTTTCGATGTCAGCTCGACCTGCTTTCCCGCGCGTTCCACACGGCGCGCCACGCGATCGAGTTCCAGATCGGCAACCCGCAGCACGGTCTCGACGGTACGCGGGCCCCGCCGCAACAGCGCCCGCACTCGTGCCGCCAGCTCGGTAAAGGAAAATGGCTTGATCAGGCAGTCATCGGCCCCCGTGTCAAGAGACTGCACGCGGTCTTCAATGCGGCTGCGCGCCGTTAGCACCAGAACCGGCAGCGAAGGCTTTTTGGGACGGACCGCGTTCAACACCGCGATACCGTCGAGCTTGGGCAGATTGAGGTCGAGGACCATCAGGTCGTAGTCGCTGTCCAGCGCCATCTGCCGCGCCAGTTCGCCGTCTGCCGCGACATCGACCGCGTAATGTTCCGCCTCCAGACCCTTGCGAACGAAGCTGGCGAGGGGAGCGTCATCTTCGACAACCAGAATGCGCATGAGAGTAACTGTCCCAAAGTTACTTTGCGGGCTTCTGAAGATCGCAGTCAATGATGCAGGTCACAGAGTGCACGCTCGGCGTTCCCGAATTGGGAGTAAGACGACTGGATGATGAGCGCCTGTCCCGTGATTGCATTTGGGCGGCTGGTGCTTGCTGCCGAGGCTCGTGGCTCGCAGCCACGCCGCGCCGTATAATTACGTTATGGCTCGTGGTTGGGAAAGCAAATCTGTAGAAGCGCAAATCGAAGAGTCCGATTCCGACAATTTCAACAATCCTGATCAGAAAGTCTCCGCTGCCGAGCGGCAGACCATCTTCAAGCGAAACGACCTGTTGCTCTCGCGCAGGCGCATCCTGCAGCAGCTGGAGCGCAGTCCGAACGAGCGTTATTCGGACCTGCTACGCCGCACCCTGGCTGGCCTGGATGCGGAGCTCGCCGCGCTGGATAAACGCCGGCGCCTATTGATTGTTGTGGCCGCAAAGACACCCCGCCGGGTGCCGTTCCCGCCGTCTACCCGATCGAATACCTCACTCTAAGCTGTGATTGCCATCACGGACGCGTGTTTGTTCCTCAACGCACAATGACGGCAGAGGTGGGTTATGCCGGTGCTGATTATCGCCGTAGTTTTCTTCGCCATTTTTCTGGTCATGGGTGTGATGGTCGTGACCGCCATGGTCGCCGAACATCGCGGCCATCTGTTCAGCTGGACGTGGAGCGACGAGCCAAAGCCGATCAAGAAGTGAGTGCAGGACTACCGAGAAAAACTCGCCGCGGCTACACCGCCTGCAAGGCCCGCGCGAGGCAATCCTCGCAGAAGCCGCTGTCTTTGATGTCGATCCACTCCACCGCGTGCGATGGCGCCATGGCGCATTGATAGTCATGACAGTGGGTAAGCCGCAAGGTGTGACCCAGTTCGTGCACCGATTCGACCAGTAGACGATTGGCCAAGAGATCCCTGTCCGGCGGCAAGCCATAGAATTCCTGCTGCAGACGACGGTAAGAAACGAGCGCCGATTTCCCGCCTAGCTGCGCCTCGCCAAACACAAACGTCAGAATCGGGATGTAAAGATCGGCTTCTGTTATGCCGAGCAACCGCCAGGTGCTGCTGTTGACGTACCGCTGCATGCTGGCCAGGATCTCAGAGGAGTGGTATTGCTGGCGTTCTGCATGAAGCGCGAAGGCAGGATCGAGGGCGGGCTTGAGAATCTCAACCGGGACCTGAAATTTGTGGTGCAGTCCTTCCGCCAGCCACTCAAGCAATTGAGCATCAGCGATGCCAACCGGGAGTAGGTGAAGCTTTTTCATGGCGGCAGGAAGTAACTAGTAATTAGTGGCTAGTAACTAGTAACTAGAAACTAGAAACTAGTAGTCCCAGTCACTTCGCTGAATCTAGCTGAGTCTTTCGAGCACATGCCACGCTGCGCTGTAGTGACGCTAGCATACGCTGTACCTCTGCAACCTGTTTCTGGAGCTTTGCGTACGCCGTTGCGCTGATTAGGTTCAGGTCACGGCCCAATAACAAGAAATATTCCAGTTCCAACGATGATCCGCTTGAGATGCTAAGGAAGCGGTATAAGTCTCCGTTGCCGGTACGGCCGCAACCTTCAGCAATGTTAGCTCCCACCGATGCGCTGCATCGACGCATCTGGCTCGAAAGCCCGAATAGTTCCTCACGTGGAAAGCTCGAAGTCGTGCGGTATATCTGCAGGGTCAGCGCGTGGGCCTTCTCCCACACTTTGAGTTGCCGAAAACCTCTCATGAACTATGCTCCAACAATTGTCGAAAGTTGAGTCAATGCATGCCGTTGCAGCATCGCTAACCACCAAGTACTAATTACTAGCTACTAGCTACTAGTTACTAGCTACTCGTTGCCAGCTGCTCCTTCTCTTTCCTGTTCCATCCGTACTTCTTCAGCTTGTGATGCAGGGTTACACGGTCGATCCCCAGAACTTCGGCGGTGCGCGTCTGATTGCCGCTGCATTCGTCCAGCACTCGCAGAATGTGCGCGCGTTCCACATCTTCCAGGCTGCGAACGTCACCAATGCCCAACCCCGTCCCGTTTTTCGCCTTCAGCGTGAAGTCAGCCTCGCGAAGCTCCGGCTCCTGGGCGACAACCATCGCACGCTCCACCGCATTCTCCAGTTCGCGCACATTGCCCGGCCAGTTGTATTGCTGCAACGAATTCATGGCCGCTGGCGAGACCCGCGTAATCCGCTTTCCCATCTCGCTGGAGAACTTGCGGACGAAGTGGTCCACCAGCACCGGAATATCTTCCCGCCGATCGCGCAACGGCGGCATCTCGATGTGAAAGACATTGAGGCGGTAGTAAAGATCGGGCCTGAACTTGCCCTCTTCGATTAGCTGCTCGAGGTCTTTGTTGGTTGCGGCGACCACACGAAAATCAACTTTGATCGTCTGATTGC
>Ga0335069_10010950_pt1 | contig 12824 bp, 15 predicted proteins | sample Lox_Sample_11_FD_206714 | JGI IMG/M metagenome (GOLD analysis project Ga0335069, IMG submission 206714) | Soil microbial communities from Loxahatchee National Wildlife Refuge, Florida, United States - Lox_Sample_1.1 | ecosystem: Environmental > Terrestrial > Soil > Wetlands | place: USA... | reverse complement strand
GCGCCGCGGCGACGATAGCCGCCGCACCGTCGTGCGGCGCGCGCGCTGCGATGAACTGCGGGATCCGGGGGGCGAACGGCGGTCGTGGGACGCGCACGACGCTTCATCGACAGATCAGATGAATATATTCGACTAAGCGGCTTTACCCATGAAGTCGAACCTGCCAGCATGCCCTCCGATGACACCGGAGGCCACAGCGATGGCGCGATTCGAGTACTGCGAGCCGGCGACGCTCGACGAGGCCGTCGCGCTGCTGCGCACGGCGCGCGGCGAGGCCGCGGTGCTCGCTGGCGGCACCGATCTGCTGGTGCAGATCCGCGAGCGCGTGCGCCGGCCCGCGCACGTGGTCAACATCAAGAAGATCCTCGGGCTCGACGCGTTCCGCTTCGACCCGGCGGAAGGCCTCACGATCGGCGCGCTGGCGACGACGCGCGCGCTCGAGACGTCGGACCTCGTGCGGCGTCGCTACGCCGGGTTGCATGCGGCGGTCGTGCACTTCGCGTCGATCCAGGTGCGCCACCGCGCGACGGTGGTCGGCAACGTGTGCCGCGCCTCGCCCTCGGCCGACACGCTGCCGCCGCTGATCGCCGACGGTGCGACCGTGCGCATTCTCGGTCCCGACGGCGTGCGCACCGCCCTGCTCGAGCACTTCTGCACCGGTCCCGGACGCACTGTGCTGCAGGATGGCGAGCTCGTCACCCACGTGCAGGTGCCGGCGCCCGCGCCGCGCACGGGCAAGGTCTACGTGAAGCACGGGCGGCGCATCGAGATGGAGCTCGCGACGGTGGGTGTCGCGGCCACGGTGACGCTCGATGCGCGCGGCGCGCTCGCCGACGCGCGCATCGCGCTCGCGGCGGTCGCACCGACGCCGCTGCGCGCACGCGCCGCGGAGGGAGCGCTGCGCGACGCGGCGCGCGGCGCGCCGCCCGACGAAGGCGCTTTCGAGGCGGCCGCCGACGCGGCCGCGAGCGAAGCGCGTCCGATCGCCGACGTGCGCGCCAGCGCCGAATACCGTCGCGAGATGGTGCGCGTGCTCGTGCGCCGCGCGCTGGAACACGCGACCCGGCTCGCGCAGGAGGACACGCGATGACCCTTCACGTTCGCGTCACGCTCAACGGCGCGCCCGAGTCGCTCGCGGTGGCCGACGACGCCACGCTGCTCGACGGCCTGCGTGCCAACGGCTGGACCGGCACCAAAAAGGGCTGCGAAGTCGGCGAATGCGGGTCCTGCACCGTCATCCTCGACGGCGAGCCGGTGTGCTCCTGCCTCGTGCTCGCGGCCGAGGTCGAGGGCTCGTCGCTCGTCACGATCGAGGGCGTTGCGCGCGCGCCGGGCGAGCTGGACGCCCTGCAGGAGAACTTCATGGCCTGCGGCGCCGCCCAGTGCGGCTTCTGCACGCCCGGCATCATCGTCGCGGCGAAGGCGCTGCTCGCGCAGAACCCGAGCCCGACGCGCGACGAGATCCGCTTCGCGCTCGCCGGCAACATCTGCCGCTGCACCGGCTACACGAAGATCATCGACGCGATCGAGATGACGGCGCGCCAGGGCCGCGCAGGGGCGCGGCCGTACGAGGTGTCGGCATGAAGGTCGAGCAGATGTCCGCGGGCAGCGGCGCCGCTGCGGCGAGCGCGCCTGCCGGTTCCTCCGCCCAGCGCGAGCCGGTCGAGGCGCACGCGCGCCTGGGCCACGAGCCGCACGTGATCGGCAGGAGCGTCAAGCGCGTCGACCTCACCGCCAAGGTGACCGGCGACGCGAAGTACGTGGCCGACATGGCCCACGTCGGCCTGCTGCATGCGAAGACGCTGCGCTCGACGGTCGCGCACGCGAAGATCCGGCGCATCGACACGTCGAAGGCGCTCGCGCTGCCCGGCGTGAAGGCGGTTCTGACGCACGAGAACGTGCCGCGCGTGCTGCATGCCGGCTCGCCGCATCCGCGCTCCGCCTCGGTCACCCGCGACCAGTACATCCTCGACGACCGCGTGCGCTACTGGGGCGAAGGGGTGGCGGTCGTGGCCGCGACGACCGAGGCGATCGCCGAGGAGGCGCTGGCCCTCGTCGAGGTCGAGTACGAGCCGCTGCCGGCCGTGTTCACGGTCGAGGATGCGATGCGGCCGGATGCGCCCCTCATCCACGACCGCGAGCCGGGTGGCAACCTCGTGCTGCCGCCGGTCGTCGTCGAGCGCGGCGACGTCGCCCACGGATACGCGCAGGCCGACCTCGTGCTCGAAGGCACGTTCGAAGGCGGCCGCCCGACGCCGGCCTACATGGAGCCGAACGTCGTCACCTGCGACTGGGACGGCAACGGCAACCTCACCGTCTGGATCTCGACCCAGACCGCGTTCATGGTGCGCGGCATCCTGGCCGAGGTGCTCGGCCTTCCGCTGCACAAGGTGCGCGTGCTCGTCGACCACATGGGCGGCGGCTTCGGCGCGAAGCAGGACCTGTTCCAGACCGAGTTCCTCTGCGCGCTGCTCGCGAAGCAGACGCGCCGCCCGGTGCGCATGGAGTACTCGCGCGAGGAGACGTTTCTCGGAGGCCGCACGCGCCATCCGTTCACGATGTGGCTGAAGCAGGGCTTCCGCAAGGACGGCACGATCACCGCGCGCGAGGCGCGGATCGTCTTCAACTCCGGTGCCTACGGCTCGCACGGCCCGGGCGTGACCATCGTCGGCACCAATGCGCTGACGTCGCTCTACCGCTGCGAGAACGTGAAGCTCGAGGGCCGCTGCGTCTATACGAACAGCCCGATCGCCGGCGCCTTTCGTGGCTACGGCTGCGTGCAGACCTACTTCGCGCTCGACATCCAGATGGACGAGGCGGCCGAGAAGCTCGGCCTCGACCCGGCCGAGCTGAGGCTGCGCAACGCCGTGCGCGAAGGCGACCTCGCGCCCTCGAACCATCCCGTCGTCGGGCACGGGCTCCAGGACTGCATCCGACGCGGCATGCAGGAGGTCGACTGGCCCGCGCTGCGCCAGCGCGCGCGCGTCGCGAAGGGGGCCATCCGGCGGGGCTGGGGCATGGGCTGCGAGATGCACGGCTCCAGCGCCTATCCCGGCATTAAGGAGCAGGGCAACGCGATCGTGAAGATGAACGAGGACGGCACCGTCGTCCTCATGACCGGCACCGCGGGCCTCGGCACCGGCGCGCACACCGCGCTCGCGCAGATCGTGGCCGAGGAGCTCGGCGTGCGCTTCGAGGACGTCTCGGTGATGCACGGCGACACCAGCGTGGTGCCGTGGGACATCGGCGCGTTCGCCAGCCACACGACCTACATGGGCGGGCGCGCGGCGCAGATGGCCGCCACGGAAGTGAAGAAGCAACTGCTCGAGCGTGCGGCCGGCCTCCTGGAGGCGAGCGCGGCGGACCTCGTCGTCGCCGAGGGCACGATCCGCGTCGCGGGCACCGACCGGTCGATCTCGGTGAGGCAGGCGGTCGAGGCGCGCAGGGGCATTCCGGCCGCACAGCTCGTCGGTTCGGCGACGTATCACCCGACCAAGTCGTATTCGTTCGCCGCGCACTTCGTCGAGGTCGAGGTCGACACCGAGACCGGCCAGGTGCAGGTGCTGCAGGTCGTGCCCGTGCACGAGATCGGCAAGGTGATCCATCCGATCGCGGCACAAGGGCAGATCGAGGGTGGCATCCAGCAGGGCATCGGACACACGCTGTACGAGGACTACCAGATCGACCTGCAGACCGGCCGCAGCCTGAACGCGAACTTCGTCGACTACAAGATGCCGCTCGCGATGGACATGCCGCCCATCCGCACCGTCATCCTCGAAACGGCGCCCGACCCCGGCGGACCCTTCGGCGCGAAGGGCGTGGGCGAGGATCCGATCATCGCGATCGGCCCGGCGATCGCGAACGCCATCCACGACGCGATCGGCGTGCGCTTCCACCACTATCCCATTCGCCCGGAGCAGGTGCTGCAGGCGCTGAAGGGCAAGCCCGCATGACGACGCACGACCACCGCCCCGTCCCGGTGACGATCCTCACCGGCTTCCTCGGCGCGGGCAAGACGACGCTGCTCAACCACATCCTCACCGAGCGGCACGGCCATCGCATCGCGGTGATCGAGAACGAGTTCGGCGAGATCGACGTCGACTCCGACCTCGTGCTGACGTCGGAGGAAGAGATCTTCCAGATGACGAACGGCTGCATCTGCTGCGTCGCCGACGTGCGCACCGATCTCGTGAAGATCCTCCGCAAGCTCTTCGAGCGGCGCGAGCCCTTCGACCACATCCTCGTCGAGACGAGTGGCCTCGCGGACCCGACGCCGGTTGCAACGGCGTTCTTCGCCGACGCGGAGGTGGCCTCGAAGGTCAAGCTCGACGGCATCGTCACGCTCGTCGATGCGGTGCACGTGGAAGCGCATCTCGACGACCCGGCGCTCGCCGGCCGCGACAACCAGGCGGTCGACCAGATCGTGGCCGCCGACCGCGTCGTGCTGAACAAGATCGACCTTGCCGACGAGCCGCAACTCGCGCGCGTCGAGGAACGGGTGCGCGCGCTGAACCAGGGCGCGAAGGTGCTGCGCTCGCAGCAGGCCAGGGTCGACCTGCGCCAGATCCTCGGCATCGGCGGCTTCGATCCCGCCGCCTCGCTGGTGCAGGGCGATCCGCACTTCCTCGACGGGCACGAGCACGTCTGCGACGACGCGTGCGACCACGATCCGGAGCATGCGGCCAAGCACGCGCACGGCCACGAGCACGATCCGTCGGTCGATTCGGTGTCGCTGGTGTTCGATGCACCGTTCGATCGCGCGCGCTTCGACCTCTGGCTCGCCCGCTTCCTCGAGGCTCGCGGCGGCGACGTGTTCCGGCTCAAGGGCATCGTCGCCTTTGCGGGCGACGACCGCCGCCACGTGCTGCAGGCCGTCCACCGCATCCGCGAGGTGCGCCCCGCCGAGCCGTGGGGCGATGCTTCGCCGTCGAGCAAGCTCGTGTTCATCGGACGCGGGCTCGAGCGCACGGCGCTGCGCGCCGCGCTTGCGGGGTGCGCCGGACCCGAAGGCTGACGGCGGTCCCTACTGCCAGATCTCGTCGACGGTCTTGCTGCCGTCGACCAGCGGTGCGATCTCCTGCAGCGGCTTCTGGAAGGTCGGGTCCTGGGCCGACTTCAACTGGATGGCCCGGGAAGCGTCCATCGATTCCAACTGCCAGACGAAGCGCGCGCGAAGCGGCGACCCCGCGACAGGGCGCAGCAGCGTCATCTGCAGGCCGTGCGCCTCCTGGTCGTACCTGACGCTCGCCTGCGTGATGGGACGCCCCGGACGGCGTCGATCATGGTCTTGAAGGACGACTCGCGAATGAACGTATACAGGGCCTCTCCCTGGTGATGCACCGCTTCGCTCGTGCGAGGGTCGCCGTCGGCCATCCGGCGTCGGCGCCCGATGCGCCGCGGCTGTCCCCGCTCATCGGGTCCGGTGCGCCATTCGTCGAGCCGGGGTGCGCGCGCGCGACCGCCGCGCGTTACCTTTCCCAGGCAGAGGTCCGCGTCACGCGACGCATCCCTGCCAGGAGTCTTCGATGCAACTGCTCGATCAACCCGTCATGCCCCAACAGCCGCCCGCGCGCGTGCTCGACAGCATGCTGCGGGCGAGCGGCTACGACGCCCGCGACTTCGAGATCGCGGAGCACGAGACCGACTTCGTCGATCTGCTCGGTCAGAGCGGCCGCGTCGTCACGGTGCGGCGCCGCTCGACCGGCGAGGAGCGCCTCTACGCGACCGGCCCCGAGACCGCATGGCTTGGCGCGTTCATGATGGATCTCGGCTCGGGACATTTCGGCCGCGTCGCCCGCGCCCGCTGACGTCGTACCCTTCGCGTCCGCTGCGTCCGGCCGTGCGGCCGGACGAGCGCCATCGCACGCGACGTTGACCGACCCGAACCTCTCGATCCACTGGCATCGATCGACCACCGAGCTTCCCGACGAGGCGTGGGACGCGTGCTTCCCGCCGCCGCTCGAAGGCGGCTGGTGGTATCGGGCGCTCGAGCGCGCCGGCCTCGACGGCCAGTTCCGGTTCGCCTACGCGAGCCTGCGCCGCGGCGAGCGCATCGTCGGCATCGTGCCGGTGTTCGCGATGGATGTGCCGCTGCGCATCGTCGCACCCGACGCGCTGTGGCCCGTGCTGCGCGTCGCCGGGCGCCTCTATCCGCCGCTTCTCGTGCAGCCCACGCTGTTCGTCGGCTCGCCGTGCTCGGAGCAGGGCGCCGTCGGTCTGGTCGAAGGCACCACGCTCGAGGCCGTGCTGCCCGCGTTGCAGGCCGCCCTCGACGCCCGTGCGCGCGAGGTCGGTGCGCGCATGCTCGTCTGGAAGGACGTGGCCGAGCCCGAAGCGCGCACGCTGCGCGCCAACCCGGCGGCGTCCGGCTGTTTCGAGGTGCCGAGCTTTCCCGGCACCGACCTCGTGCTGGCGCCGGGCGGCTTCGACGCCTACCTCGCCGCGCTCCCAAGCCGCCATCGCCACGCGCTCAACAAGAAGCTGCGCGCCTCACGTGACGCGCTCGCGGTCACGGCCGTCGACGTGCGCGATCCCGACGACGCGACGATCGGGGAGATCCACCGCCTCTACCGCATGAACCTCGAGCGCGCGCGCGTCCGCTTCGAGACGCTGACGCCAGCATTCTTCCGGGAGATCGCGAAGGCGCGCGAGGCGCGCTTCGTGCTCCTCGTCGACGACGCGACGGGACGCTCCGTCGCCTTCATGCTGTACTTCATGACCGGCCGGCACGCGATCAACAAGTTCATGGGCATCGACCTCGACTCGCATCCGCGCGCGTACTTGTATTTCCGCCTGTGGCAGGCGTTCATCGAGCGCGCGAGCGCCGAAGGGGCCGCGACCGTCTCGAGCGGTCAGACCGCCTATCGCGCGAAGCTCGACCTGGGGCACGCGCTCGTGCCGCTGTCGAACTTCTCCAAGCACTTCTCGCCGCTGCTCCACCGCGTGTACGCGACGGTCGGCCGGCGCGTGACGCTCGCCACGCTCGATCCCGATCTGGCCGCGTTCCTGCAGTCGCGCCGCGCACGGCGCGCGGCGACGCCGTGAGCGCGGGCGCCGCGGCCGCATCGGTCGCCGCTTGGGTCTGGGCGATCTTCGCCGTCACGATCGCGCTCGAGGTGGTGGGCCAGACGGCGTTCAAGCTGGGTCTCGATCGCATCGCTCGCGAGAGCCAACGATCGGCCTTCTGGCGGGCGCTCGCGCTCAGCCCGCTCATCGCGGCCGGCATCGGCGCGCACGCGGTGGAGGCCTGCACGTGGATGGTCGTGCTCGGGCGTGCGCCGATGTCGGTGGTCGCCCCGATGGCGTCGGCCCTCGCCTATCTCGGCGTGGTCCTGTCGGGTGCGCTGCTGCTGCGCGAGCGCATCGGGCGCGTGCGCCTGGCGGGGGCGCTGCTCGTGGCCATCGGTTCGGCGCTGCTCGCCTCGACGACGCGATGAACGCTGCGTCGCTGCCGCGCTGGCTGCTGCTCGTCGCGGTCGACACCGCCGCGCAGGTCGCATTCAAGCTCGCGGGCTCGGGGCTCGACGTCGAGCACGGTGTGGCCGGAGCGATCGCGAGCGGCCTGCACGCACCCTGGGTGTGGGTCGCGCTCGCGCTCTACCTTGCGACCTTCTTCATCTGGATGACGATCCTGCGCGACGCGGAGCTGAGCCGCGTCTTCCCGATGACGGCGATCATGGCGGTGACCACCGCCGGCGCCGGTGTCGCGCTGTTCGGCGAGTCGCTGCACGCGGCCGGCCTGGCCGGCATCGCGTGCATCGTGGTCGGCGTGGTGCTGCTCGCATCCGAGGCGTGATCCGGCGGCACGGGCGCTGCGTACAACGCGGCAGTGCCTGGATCGGTCGACCGACCGATCGCGCGTCGCACCGGTCACCCACGCATGAATCCCACGAGCCTGCCATCGACCATCGCGCGCTTCGCCGCCTCGTACGCCGTCGGCGCGGTGGTCTTCCTCACGCTCGATGCCCTCTGGCTGACGGGCATGAGCGATCGCCTCTATCGGCCGGCGATCGGCCACCTGATGCGCTCGGACTTCGATGCGATCGCAGCCGGTGCGTTCTACCTCGTCTACCTGGCGGGCAACACGGTGTTCTCGGTGCTGCCCGCGCGCAGCGTGCGCGGCGCGCTCGTGCGCGGCGCGTTCTTCGGGTTCGTCGCCTACGCGACCTACGACCTCACGAACCAGGCGACGTTGCGCGGGTGGCCGTGGCGCGTGACGATCGTCGACCTGCTGTGGGGCACCATCGTCACGGGCACCAGCGCGGCGACGGCCTTTGCCGTCATCCGCAGGCGCGCACGCTGACCTACATGCCGACCCAGCCGCCGATCAACGCGGCCACCCGACCCTCGAAGCGCAGCCGGCGACCGACGTAGGCGAGGCACACGCACTCGCCGTCGCGGCGCACGACCGGCTGGTGCGTCACGGATTCGTCCGTCGCATCGAAGTCGCCGGGGCCGAAGGTGTCGCGGCCGTCGTCGAAGGTGCCCGTGAGCACCTGCGTGAGCTCGGTGCCGTCGTGGCTGTGCACGGGCAAGCTCCGGCCCGGCCCGATGCGCAGGAGGAAGAGGCGCGCCTGCGGGTCCTCGGGCAGCGTGAGGCGCGCGAAGCGCATGCCCGGTCCCATCCAGATCCAGCGCGAGCTGCGGCAGGCTTCGAGGCGCTTGGGCCACGGCGTTCCCGGCGGGAGCGGCAGCGAGCGAGCGCGGGCGGCGGCCTCCCGGGGCACGGGCGCCGGCGCGGCGTCGATGCGCTCGAGCGTGCGCGACCACGCATCGGGCGCGAGGACGTGGGGCTCGCACTCCTCGATGAGGGCACCGCCCACCGCGTGCATCAGCGCCACACGCGCCCGGCACGCGGCGCAACCGTCGATGTGCACGCCGACGACGAGCCGCATGCCCGGGGGTAGGCGGCCGGCGGCGAGCGCCAGCAGCAGTTCGTCTTCCGGATGGTGCCGCGTCATGGTGCGAGTCCTTCGACCATCTGCCGCAGTTGCGCGACCGCGCGCCGGATGCGCGATTTCACGGTGCCGAGCGGTATGCCCAGCTGGCTGGCGATGGCGGCGTGGGCGTGCTCTTCGTAGAACGAGAGGCGCAGCAGCTGCGCCTGTTCGGGCGGCAGGGCTGCGAGCGCGCGGCGCACGCCGCGCTCGCGCTGCGCGGCCAGCAGCAACGCATCGGGCCCGGCGCCGTCGTCGCTCGCCAGCGCTTCGATCTCGTCGGCGCCGGCCGCGTCGTCCGCCACGCCCATGCGGCGGCGGTGCTCGTCGATGCGCAGATGGCGCACGATCGTGTAGAGCCATGTCGAGACTTGCGCCCGCGCCGGGTCGAACGAGCCCGCGCGCCGCCAGAGTTGGACCATCGCCTCCTGCGCCAGCTCCTCGGCCGTGGCCTCGCTCGAGCCCGAGCGCACCAGAAACGACTTGAGGCGCGGGGCGAAGTGCCGGAACAGGGCCGCAAAGGCGCTGCGATCGGCGGCCTGCGCAACCGCGCGCATCCAATCGTTCAGCTCGTCGTTCGTCGGCATCCGGTGGTCGGCGGGCGTCACGATCGCCACGTGGGGTGGAACCACGCGCGGACCCTCCGGCCGCCCGGCCGGATGCTTGCGGGTCTGGTTCTCGCGCCCCATGCGCGCTTATACGGGTCCGGGGCGGATTGGATCACGCGACGGCCACCGTGATCCGATTGGCCCCGGGCTGCGTACAAGTCGCCAAACCAGCGAGGGAGCGCTGCTCATGTCCAAGCTTGCCCTGGCCTTCACCGAGCGTGGGGTCGTGCCCGACCGGCTGGTTCGAAGCGGCATCCGTCGCCTGCTGCAGGAGCGGCTCGGCGAGATCGGCGAGGGCGATGCCGCCGCCGCCGCCGCCCACGGCGAGGCCTTCGTCGCCGCGATGCGCGAGGCGCCGATCGCCCTCGTGCCGGAGAAGGCGAACGAGCAGCACTACGAGGTGCCGGCCGAGTTTTTCGGCCACGTCCTGGGTCGCCATCGCAAGTACAGCTCGGGGTGGTGGCCACAGGGCGTGGAGACGCTCGACGCTGCCGAGGCGGCCGCCCTGCAGGCCACCTGCGAGCGTGCCGGCCTGGCCGACGGGCAGCACGTGCTGGAGCTCGGTTGCGGCTGGGGCTCGCTCTCGCTGTGGGTGGCCGAGCGCTTCCCGGCGAGCCGCATCACCGCGGTCTCGAACTCGCACTCGCAGCGGGCGTGGATCGAGGCCGAGGCGCGGCGCCGAGGGCTCGTGAACCTGCAGGTCGTGACCGCGAACGTCGTGGAGCTCGAGCCAGCCGCGTCCGGCCGCTTTGACCGCATCGTTTCCGTCGAGATGTTCGAGCACCTGCGCAACTGGCCGGAGATGTTCCGCCGCGTCGCGGGCTGGCTCGTTCCGGACGGGCGCTTCTTCATGCACGTCTTCGTGCATCGGAGCACGCCCTATGCATTCGAGGATCGCGACGAGTCCGACTGGATGGCGCGCCACTTCTTCTCGGGCGGCATGATGCCGAGCGACGACCTCGCGCTGCGCTTCCAGGACGACCTGAGGCTGCTCTCGCGCTGGCGCTGGGACGGCATGCACTACGCACGCACCGCCGAGGCCTGGCTCGCGAGGATGGACGCGCGCCGCGACGCCGTCTGGCCGATCCTCGAGCGCACCTACGGTCGCGAGCAGGCCGGCCTCTGGTGGATGCGCTGGCGGCTCTTCTTCCTGTCGTGCGCCGAGCTGTTCGGGCACGACGACGGACAGGCCTGGTGGGTCGCCCACTACCTGTTCGAGCCGCGCGCCGCGTCGCGATGACGAACGCGCTCGCCTGGATGGGGCCGGCAGGGCTGGGCCTCGCGGCGGGCGCGAGCCTCGCGTTCGCCGTGTGGCTCGCGAGCCTGCGGCTGCACGACGTCAGCATCGTCGACGCGGCGTGGTCGTTCCTCGTCTGGCTCCCGGCCGCGGTGGCGGTCACCGAGGCCCCGCAGGCCGGCCCGCGCGCGTGGCCCGTGATGGGGCTCGCGCTCGTCTGGGCGCTTCGCCTCGCGGTGCACATCGCGCACCGCCAGCACGGGCAGCCGGAAGATGCGCGCTACCGGGCGATCCGGGCGCGCAACGAGCCGCACTTCGAGTGGAAGAGCCTCGTGCTCGTGTTCGCCCTGCAGGCGGTGCTCGGCTGGATCGTCGGTGCGCCGCTCGTCGCCGCCTCGGCGAGCGGGTCGCCGTGGCACGTGCTGGACGCGGCGGGCGTCGCGCTCATGGCGTTCGGCATCGGCTTCGAGGCGATCGCCGATGCGCAGCTCGCCCGTTTCAAGGCCGATCCGGGGCAGAAGGGACGCGTGCTCGTGACCGGCCTGTGGCGCTATTCGCGGCACCCGAACTACTTCGGCGAGTGCTGCGTGTGGTGGGGCGCGTGGCTCGTGGCCGCGGCCGCCGGTGCGGCCTGGACGATCGTCTCGCCGCTCGTGATGACCGTGCTGCTCCTCAAGGTCTCGGGCGTCGCGCTGCTCGAGAAGGACATCGGCGTGCGGCGGCCGGCTTACGCCGACTACATCCGTCGCACGAACGCGTTCGTGCCCGGGCCCCCGCGGCCATGAGCGCGGCCCGACCCGGTCGCATGGCGGCGACCCTTCGTGCGTGGGTCGACGGCCATGCGCCGCAGCCGGGCGGCACGTCGTCGCCGCGTCGAATCGACGTCGCGCGGCTGGCGCCGTTCATCGCCATCCACGCCGGCTGCCTCCTCGTGCCGTGGGTCGGCGTCAGCGCGACCGCGATCGGCGTCGCGCTCGCGCTCTATGCGATCCGCATGTTCGCGATCACGGCCTTCTACCACCGCTATTTCTCGCATCACGCGTTTCGCACCGGGCGCGCGCTCCAGTTCGTGTTCGCGCTGCTGGGCGCCTCGGCGGCGCAGCGCGGGCCGCTGTGGTGGGCGTCGCACCACCGCCATCACCACGTGCATGCCGACGAGCCGGCCGACAGCCACTCGGCGCTGCACCACGGCTTCGCGTGGAGCCACCTCGGCTGGTTCATGGCGCGCGAGAACTTCGCCGTGCGCCACTCGCTCGTGAAGTCGTGGGCGCGCTTCCCCGAGCTGCGCTTCCTCGATCGCTGGGACGCCCTCGTGCCGCTGCTGCTCGTCGCCGCGCTCTGGCTCGCGGGCGGTGCGCAGCTCGTGGTCTGGGGGTTTTGCATCTCGACCGTGGCCGTGTACCACGCGACCTTCAGCATCAACTCGCTCGCGCATCGCTGCGGCACGAGGCGCTACGCCACGCGCGACGCGTCGCGCAACAACTGGTGGCTCGCGCTGCTGACGTTCGGCGAAGGCTGGCACAACAACCACCACCACTACCCCGCCGCCGCACGCCAGGGCTTCTACTGGTGGGAGGTCGACGTCACGTGGTGGGGACTGCGCGCTCTGGCGGCGCTCGGCCTGATCCGCGAACTGAAGTCCGTGCCCGTCGCGGTGCGCGAGGGCGGGCGATGACGCGGCCGCTCGACATCGCCATCGTCGGCAGCGGCATTGCCGGCAACGTCGTCGCGCATCGCCTGCACGCCGGGGGCCATCGGATCACGCTGTTCGAGGCCGACGACCACCTGGGCGGGCATACGCACACGCATCGTGTCGAGGTCGACGGCCAGGTGCTTCACGTCGACACCGGGTTCATCGTCTTCAACGACCGCACGTACCCGAACTTCGTCGCGCTGCTCGACGAGCTCGGCGTCGCGTCGCAGCCGAGCTCGATGAGCTTCTCCGTGCGCCACGATGCGCGCGGCCTCGAATACAACGGCACCTCGCTGGACGGCCTCTTCGCGCAGCGGCGCAACGTCGTGAACCCGGGCTTCCTGCGCATG
>Ga0335069_10010948_pt1 | contig 12825 bp, 11 predicted proteins | sample Lox_Sample_11_FD_206714 | JGI IMG/M metagenome (GOLD analysis project Ga0335069, IMG submission 206714) | Soil microbial communities from Loxahatchee National Wildlife Refuge, Florida, United States - Lox_Sample_1.1 | ecosystem: Environmental > Terrestrial > Soil > Wetlands | place: USA... | reverse complement strand
CAGATGAGACCGAGTGCCGGCGGCTCGAGCGGAAGGCACTGCTCGCGGTTAAGCGTGTCGAGGCGTTGCTGGCGAAGTCGGTGACCGAAGCCGGCAAGAAGCCTTCCGCCGACAAGCCGGAGTGAACCAAATGGACTTTGCGACTGAGCTGCTCGCCGCGCTCGAAAATCTCGATGAGACCGTTGATGAGGAAGAGGAGCTTCGTGTGATGCTGGATGCGATCGACAAGGCTCCGGAGATCAAGTCGAACCCGTCGATCGATGCAGGCTGCCGCAACAATGGCGGTAGGCCTACCATAAAGGGCGATCATCCTGAAAGTGTTGGAGCGTAATAACTGGTTTCATTACGGCGCCAAGTCCATGATGAACACGACCGACGCGTCGCTGTGTCCGCCGCCACGCGCAGGCTCCACCAGCTCGATTATGGCCGCTGACGCAGGCAATATTCTTGCAAGCTCCTGGAGGGGATGCTCGTGATCTCCTTCAACCAGAATTCCCTCGAACCGAGTAGCCTGCTCTTCCGAAAGATGGCTGCCGGCCTGGAACTCACCGACCCAGTCCACGACAGCAAGTAGATGCTCGCAAGACTTATCTGTCATTCCCTCTCCTTCGACCAGCCACGCCTCCCCACAGGCCGGGCAGAAGAATTTTTTGACGCCGCCTTCAATTTTCAACTCAACCACTGAAGCTGACATAGGATCCTATCTCCGTAGCAGAATTGCTATCCCGAAACGCTGCCGGGCACTCTGAGATCCCGGCCCGGCGCTCAGATGACGGTAAGGAAATCAATCGTCGTCGCCCTCAAGCTCCATTGGATCTACATATTTCTTCTCGTAAACATTCTTCGACAGCCTGATCCCATGGGACTTTAGAATCTCCAGGACTTGATCGACGGCGATTTCAGCGGACTTCTTCATTGGATCGCGTGCATCGATCTCGTTGATGAGATCCATGAATTCACCCGGCGTGCTTTCTCCTTCCGGTGTATCAAAATGCATTGCCTCGATCACAGCGCGCATCAGCTCGAAGCGGAGGGTGTCCATTGATAGCCTTTCTGCAACGGTGAATCGATGGCCGCAAGAATTTGATCAGCGCAGGTTAAGAACTAGTTGCTTTCTCGGATCGCCGGCCTGCATGGGGTGCTCGAACACGCTCCCGTCATCGACGATTTTGTTGCGTCACGTGGTGTTCTTGCGAGCCGTTGCATTCGCGCGGCCCTTCCGTCGCGGTCGCTTTCTCTCTCTGGCGCGTTTACGTTCATCATAGCCAGCTTGCTGCCGTGCCCAGGCCATCACATCGCCCGCAGCGCGAATCTCCTGGTCGAGCTCCTTACGTATTTTCTTGGGGGTGTTCGGAAGCGGTGCGCCCGTCACCTCCGTAAAGATTACCGCCTTCAAATAAATCTCGCGCAGCTCGGCTGGGCGGGGTCGTTGCTTCGCTTTGCCTTTGGTCTTGGCCTTTAGCTTTGCATTGCGTGTTCCAGATTGCTTCTTCCCTGCGTCACCCCCGCTCAGGGGGAAAATCGGATCTCCAAGTTGCCGGAGTCCGCTACCTCGACGCCAATAAAAGCCAGTGATGCCCATCTATGGCCCCCCTTAACGCAAACTTAGACGCGCGCCCAACTAGTCATACGCACCTCGACAACCACCTGCTCGCAACTATGAACCTGACGACGACAGTTCATTCCAGAGCGTCGTAATCCGAGGACGAAAGACACCCACGAACCGATTGATCGTGTCCTGAAACCACGCAAGCTGATCTTGCCGGTTCGTCGGAGCGAGAAGCGAGGGATAAACTTTCCGGGCCAGGATCGTCAGCTTGCCGCTCTTATCCTTCGTCCAATCCACGGGCATACCGATTTCGCGATCGATGGCATCACGCTCTTGCTCGAGCCGATTACAAATCTCGCGCGCCACCGACGACGTTCGATCCCACCCGACGAATACACCAATAGAGCTGGTGGTCCGGCTGAAAAACGCGGAGATCCACATCCTCTTTGGCGGCAGCATGAAATAAATGTTTTCACCTCTACGCGGCCGGGGGAGTGGCTGCGTCACATCATCGAGCTTCAGCGTACGGAGCAGCTCAGTCCAGAACGCCTCGTATTGGATCTCGAGCTCAGTGGGCTCGGACGGCGTCTCCTCCTCGGCTTGCTCCTCTTCCTCGGCCACTCGAAGCTCGTCCGATTTCAGCTCGACGACGCTGCGATTGACGATGGCAGTACGCGCCAGAACGCGCGGTTGGACGATTCGACGGCCTTGGTCGAGCTCATAGACCGGCGCTTCGATGAGCCCGAAAGTGAAATGGAGGCCCGCGTGGTCCTGGACGTATCCCGCAATGGATTCGACACCCTCGCGAATGCCGTCGCCGATGGTCAGCAGCAGGAAGCGGCCCTGGCGCAGGTTCCGGGAGACATTGTCGATGAGCCGCGCCTCGTCTAGATCTGGATGGCGACCCTTCACTAAGTCGAAGAGCGAGTTTTCCCCGGGCTTTTTCAGGACCCGCGAAATTTCCCGCTTGAGATCAGCGTAGCTCCAGCGCCGGAGTACGCGGGCGTAGTCGAGAATCTGTCCAATCACCTCACGGCGCGCTTCAGGATTTCGCCATAGCTTGAATTCCGCGATGGTCAGTAAGCCCAAGCTGTTGGCGAAGAGGGCGTCGATAAAGCCGGCTTCCCGCGTATCAAGCTCCATGCAGATGGGCACGAGAGGGCCGAAGCTTGCGTCGACCTCGTCAACTGGGATTGCCTCAGGGTGAGCGAACAACAGATTCTGGAGCCAGGCCTCGTCGTAGACTCCGGCACCTTTTGTGGCCTGGAAACGTACGGGCTTGAGGAGACTGCTCTCGGTTCCCGCGCCGATGAGTACCATCGGCGCAAACTGACTATCGGCTGGCATTCATCCCCCAACGTGCGGTTCATCCCCTTGTCACTGATTGTGACCCGCCGTGGTCCGAGAGCAACCACCCTCATCGGGTGATGTGGTCGAATTACCTGGTTGCGCGTTAAATCCAGATTTACAAGCTGCGGCTGCAGGATCGCCGCAGCGTTGATGGTCGAAACTGGCTGACTGACTCAGCCCATCGCACGATCAATGGGATTGGAACCCCGCGAGCGTTGCGCAGAATTTGCGAGCGAGCCACAAGGCCGCGAGAACGCTACGCAGCTCCGCAGTCCCCGTGCGGTCCCTCGCCGCCCTCGTTGCCGGATCCGGGACGGAACCTGCAGGAGATTCCGCCTGCGAGCCGCGATAGCCATTGGCATGGTAACGAACCAACTGGGAGCTAACGCCAATCTCTAGAGAAGTGGAAGTCCTAGAAAATTGTGACTCGATCCTGGGGGATGGGGCCATGGCGCCGATGCTTCAGGCGTAGCCTTGGAGTTCGGGCCCCAGAAGGCCACCGAGCATCGTTATGACGAGCGGATACGGCGATAAGGTGGCGCCTCACCCAACGGTTGGCACTTCTTTCACGACTTCCGAAAAGTGCCAGCCTCGGACAGTAAACGTCCGCTGAGCCAGCGGCACCAGCGGCCCTCGGAGGCTAACAGCGCCCGCACGGGGCTTTTTTGGCCGCTTCAGGAAAAATCCAGAATTCCCTCAGGAACCGGCCAAGCACGGTGAGCCGAGTCCGCGTACCCTCCAGCACGCTCGTCATTCCCGAGTGCGCCGAAGGATAAAGATTATGAGCACTGCCGCCCCACTTGTTGCAAACGCCACGGAAGACACCGCCTTCGTCCGGTTCTGGAACGAGGTTCTTGCGCCCAAATTCATCCGGTTCAGGCACATCCTCGTCGACGGGCTGTCTCGGCACAGCGAGGCAGTGTTCCCCACGCTGCCCGTCCGGCCGGGGGACCGCGTGCTCGACGTTGGCTGCGGCTTCGGCGACACGGCGCTAAGGCTCGCGTCCCTCGTAGGCCCCACGGGCAGCGTGATTGGCATCGACTGCTGCGATGCGTTCCTAGACTTCGCGCGCGCCCAGGTCCGCGCACGCAACGTGACCAACGTCAGCTTCGTGCGCGGCGACGCCGAGGTCGCGCTGCCGACCAACCAGTTCGATTTCGTGTTCGCCCGGTTCGGCACGATGTTCTTCGCGAACCCCGTGGCGGGGCTGCGCAATATGCGCCGGGCGCTGAAGCCGGGCGGGCGCATGGTTCACATCGTGTGGCGCGAGCGCGCGGATAATCCGTGGCTGTCAATGGCCAAGGACGTGGTGCTGCGCTTTCTGCCGCCGCCCGGCGAGAACGCCCAGACCTGCGGCCCCGGCCCATTCTCGATGGCGGACGAGGCGACCGTGCGCAAGATGATGGAGATCGCGGGCTACGAGGCCATCGAGTTTCGTCGCGTCGACGCGCCGGTGCTGGTCGGCAAGGACGTGAAGGATGCCATCGCCTTTCAGCTCGCGATCGGGCCGGCCGGCGAGGTCTTCCGCGAGGCCGGGGCCGAGGCCGAGGCCAAGCGCGCGGAGATCGAGGCGGCACTCGCCGAGGCGATCGAGCGCCAGAAGATCGCTGCCGACGGCATCGTCATGGATAGCTCGTCCTGGGTCATCAGCGCGGTCAATCCCGCGAGGTAAGGAGAACGACGATGAGAGACAACCACGCATCGCAAGTGGTTCTGGACAAGCCCGGCCGGGGCCGTGTCTACGGCAGCATCCTCGAGACGATCGGCAACACGCCGCTCGTCCGCATCGGCCGGCTCGCGCAGGAAGCGGGCTGCCAGGCCGAGATCCTCGCCAAGCTCGAGTTCTTCAACCCGCTCGCGAGCGTCAAGGACCGGATCGCGGATTCGATGCTTGTGGCGATGGAGAGCGCGGGCGTGATCGGGCCCGGCAGCACCATCGTCGAGCCGACCTCTGGGAACACCGGCATCGCCCTTGCCGCCGCCGCCGCAGCCAAGGGCTATCGCTGCATCCTCACCATGCCCGACAGCTTCTCGATCGAGCGCCGCCGGCTGATGCGGTTTCTCGGCGCCGAGCTGGTGCTGACGCCGCGCGAGAAGGGCATTGGAGGCGCGATCGAGAAGGCCAAGGAGATCATCGCCAAGACGCCGAAGGCCGCGATGCCCTGGCAGTTCGGGCATCCCGCCAATCCCGAGATCCACCGGCGCACGACCGCGGAGGAGATCTGGCGCGACACGAACGGCGTCGTCGACGCCGTCGTGCTCGGCGTGGGCACGGGCGGCACGCTCACCGGCGTCGCCAGTGTCCTCAAGGCGCGCAGCAGCGCGATCAAAATCGTCGCCGTCGAACCCGAGAAAAGCCCGGTCCTCTCGGGCGGCAAGCACTCGCCGCACATGATCCAGGGCATCGGCGCCGGCTTCGTGCCGGAGGTGCTGGACACCAACCTGATCGACGAGGTCCTCCTCGTCAGCGACCAGGAGGCGATCGAGACCTCGCGTCGGCTGGCGCTGACCGACGGTATCCCCGCGGGCATCTCGTCGGGGGCGGCGCTTGCCTGCGCGATGCGCCTGGCAAAGCGCGACGAGATGAAGGGCAGGACCGTCGTCACCTTATTGCCCGACTGCGCCGAGCGCTATGTCTCGACGGCGCTTTTCGAGGGTTATGGCGACACCTGAGGCTCCGACGGATGGGACACGTCGTCCGTGGAAGGCGACTCTTGCAAACGCCGCGTCGTGGCCCATAGAGTTTCATTTCAGGCCGACGGACGGAAACCGCACCTAGGCCGGCACCGAGAGAGGACATGGACCGAAAGCTCACGACGATTGTGGCCATGGATGTGGTCGGTTACAGCCGGCTCATGGAGCTCGATGAGAGAGGCACGCTCGAGCGCCTGAAGGACGTGCGGGCGACCGTCATCGACCCCGCCGTGGCGCGGCATTCCGGGCGGACGGTGAAGCTGATGGGCGATGGCGCGCTGCTCGAGTTCGGCAGCGTGGTCGATGCGCTCCAATGCACGGTGGACATTCAGCGCGAGCTCGGCGGGCGCAACGGCGCTGCCGGCCCGAACAAGAGCCTGCGCCTGCGCATCGGCATCCATCTCGGCGATGTCATCATCGAGGGCGGTGACATCTACGGCGACGGCGTCAACGTCGCCGCGCGGCTCGAGAGCATCGCCGATCCCGGCGGCATCGTGCTCTCGAAGCAGGTGCACGACCACATCGGCGCCAATGTGCCAGTGCGGTTCGCCTCGCTCGGCGAGCAATCTGTCAAGAACATCAGCCGCCCCATCCACGCCTATCGCGTGGACCTTGGCGGCCAGCCGCATGTCATCCGCTTTCGCGACTTTGAGCTCGACACCGCCCTGTTCGAGCTGCGCCGAGGCGGCGAGCGTATCCCGTTGGAGCCGCAGGTTTTCGATCTTCTCGTGTTCCTGGCGCGCAACAGCCACCGCACCGTCACGAAGGAGGAGATCTTCGCCGCAATCTGGGGAGACCGCGTGGTGTCGGACGCGGCGTTGAGCAGCCAGATCAAGGCGGCGCGCCGGGCGCTGGGCGACGACGGCGCCTCGCAGCACACGATTGCCACGGTTCATGGCCGCGGCTTCCGCTTCATCGCGCCCGTCGAGGACGCCGCGCCCGCTCCAGCCGAGGCGGAGGAGACAAGCCCGGCCCTCACACCGCCGGCCACCGCCGGGAAGCCTTCGGTGGCGGTGCTGCCCTTCGCCAATCTCAATCAGGATCCAAGCGAGGACGTGTTCGCCGACGGGATCGCCGAGGACATCACGACCGCCTTGGCGAAGAATCGTTGGCTCACGGTGGTCGCGCGCAACCCCGCCTTCGCCTTCCGCGGCTCCAAGGAGGGCATTCGCGCCATCGGCCAGAAGCTCGATGCGCAGTATCTCGTCACCGGGAGCATGCGCAAAGCCGGCACGCGCTTCCGTATCACGGTGCAGGTCGCCGACGCCGACAGCGAGCAGAGCGTCTGGTCCGAGCGCTTCGACCGCGACAAAGTCGACATCTTCGACCTCCAGGACGAGATCTCGGAGCTGGTTGCGGCGCGCATCGAGGCGGAGCTGGGTCTGAGCGAGCAGAAGAAGGCCGAGCGGAGGCCGCGCAAGAACCTTGGCGCCTGGGACCTCTATCAACTCGGCACCGCGGAGTTCTATAGGTTCACGCCTGAGAGCAACGCCAAAGCGCAAAACCTCCTGCGCCAGGCCATCGCGCTCGACCCCGAGCTCGCCAGTGCTCACTCGCGGCTTGCCTACGCCATCGTGCTCAGCATGGTCTATTTCGACGCGCCTCCGGATGCGGCCAGGATGGACGAGGCGCTCGCGGCCGCCGAGCGCGCTATCCGGCTCGACGACCAGGACGCCAACGGCTACTTCACGCTCGGCCGGGTGCGCCTCGCTCGCTGCGAGTACGACCTCGCCATCGACGCACTCGAACACGCGCTGAAGCTCAATCCCTGCCTCGCCGTGGCCTATTGCGGACTCGGCGATTCCCTTGCCTATGAGGGCCGGCTTGACCAAGCGATTGAGCAATTCGAGATGGCGGTCCGGCTGAGCCCGCACGATCCGTTCCGGTGGGGTTTCTTCTCCTACCGCTCGCTCGCGCATCTCTTCCGCGGGGAGTTCCAGGAGGCCGCGGCCTGGGCGCGCCGCGCCGTGCAGGTGCCGAACGCGCAGTACTGGGCGCGCGCGCACCTCGTCGCCGCCCTCGGTCATCTCGGCGACGCCGCGCAGACGGAAAGCGCGGTCAAGGATCTAATGCAGATCAAGCCAGAATTCTCAGTCGAATTTGCGAGACGGCACCTGTTCTATGTTAAGCGACCCGACCAGATGGACACCTACCTAGAAGGCCTAAGAAGGGCCGGGATCGCTTAGGGGTCGCGTGGCACCCACGTAAGACATGACGCCCTCATCATGCGTACGCCGTACATGGACTGACATCTGGTTCGGATCTTGGCTGTGAAAAGCCGTCGCCCGGTGGTGCGCCACTCGCAAGGGCGCGAAATCACTTTGCAGCCCCGGAAGCCATAGCGCGCTGCCTCGCCGTCCTCGTTGCCGGATCCGGGACGGAACCCCCGCGGAGATTCCGCCAGCGAGTCGTGAGGGCAATCGCCGTGATGCCGAACCGACTAACGGCGGGAATCAATCGCGAGAGAGCTGGAAGTCCTAATGGAAAGCGGCCCGATCCTGGGGGATGCAGCCATGGCGCAAATCGATGGGCGCGTCCTTGGAGAGCTGACGCAAGCACGTCTGCAGTCGCCACCACGATCGTGGGCAGAAATGTCTGCTTTCGACCAACGATCGGTCGCGTTTGGTCGGCTGCGACCCTTCTCAAATTGAGCCGAGGCGGACCTAACTGATCTGCGTTCGCAGATCTGATTATCCGGGCAAACCAGCCTCGCGAAGGCTATCAATTACACGTTTCAAGGTCGCAGCGTCCTTGTAGGGTTGGCTGTCTGCATAGCGTGCGACCGAAAACTTTGAGTCGGCTGCGACGACTTCTTGCGCCAGGGTCTGCGCTTCATGCGGTCGGCCTGCAAACCCGTGGTCGCTGCAAAGGATCAAGCGGGCGTCGCGGTCGATTGGGTTCAACTGAATGGCACGCTTGGCCGCCGATATCGACTTTTCGAGTTCTCCGCTATCCCGGTAAGCGGCCGCGAGGACAATCATAAACCAGGGCGGGTACAAAGGCGCGACCCGGATGGCTTCGTGGATCTTGGTGATCGCCTCCTTAGGGCGACCACAGAAGTGAAGGATGTTGGCGAAAAAGCTGAGCGCGATCGGGCAGTTGGGCCGTAACTCGACCGCCTTGGCACAATTGGCGAGTGCCGCATCGTGGCGCCGGTTTAGGAGGTCGTCGAAGCCCAGGACAATGTGGGCCATGCCGTTAGAAAGGGTTTTGATTTCCAACGTCTTCGCAGCCCAGCGTGCCGCTTGTTTCAGGGTCTCATCCTTTGATTCAGTCCAGCCCCTGAACACGTCAAGAAGATACGTGGCACACACGTAAGCGGGTCCGATAGATGAATGAGGCTGGAGACGCGCCACGGCTTCAAAAATCTGTCGCGCATTGGCGTTGTCGTCCTTGGTCCCCGCATAGAAATGACTGAGACCACGGTAGAAACGGTCGACAAGTTCCAAATTACTGTCCAAATCGCGGTGCCCCAGGTCTTCACCGGCGGCCAATTTGACGCCGAGCGCCTTCAAGATCTCGGCGGTGATCTCGTCTTGAACGGCAAAGCCATCATCAAGCGTGCGGTCATAACGCTCAGCCCAGATGACGTGTCGAGTCTCAACATCCGTCAACTCCACATTGATGCGGACATTTCGGCCTGACCACTGAACTGCCCCTTCAAGGACGTACCGCACCCCCATCTCGCGCCCCACTTGGTCGGGGCTAACACCTGCATTCCGATATTTGGCGACGGCGCTCGGAGCGATGAGGAAAAGCCCTGACGCATGCACAAGCGCCACCTGAATGCCGAGGCGAAGACCATCTGACAAGTAGTTCTTGTCTGGGTCACCGCTCAAGTTTGTGAACGGCATGATGGCGATCGAAGGCTTCTTTGGAACTGGCAGATCCATTTCTGCGAGGGTTGGTCCAGGTTGCTGAACGGGTGCATCGGCGGGCTTTACGCGAAAGACGTGGGTGAGCTCGGCGATGTTTTTAAACTGCTGATCACCGAGGTCCTCGAAACCATAGGGAAGGCGATTCCGGACTTGGTCGAAAACGGCACGGGAGATGCAAACCGTGCCGGGCTCAGCGAAGCCTTCCAAACGCGCCGCAACGTTGACTCCGTCTCCTAGAATATCGTCACCATCAATGATGATATCTCCGAGATTGATGCCGACCCGAAACTCGATACGACGATCCGTCGCTTCACCTGCGTTACGATCGATCATCGCCCTCTGCACCTCGACAGCGCATCGAACGGCGTCTAGCACGCTGGGAAATTCGATGAGGATGCCGTCGCCGGTGGTTTTGACGATGCGACCACGATGCTCGGTGATCTTCGGATCGATCAGCTCCCTGCGGTGGGCCTTCAAGCGTTCAAGGGTACCCTCCTCGTCGGCACCCATCAGCCGGCTGTAGCCAACCACATCAGCGGCAAGGATCGCAGCGAGCCTGCGCGCCATGGCTATCCCCGTTCCCCTCACCGGGAAATTGGTCGAGTTTTACTACTAAAAATAATGACTCTGTAACCGCTTCGATGCAAGCTAGATAGAGCGTGGAGTAAATTGCCGCCTCGACGGTCCTGGATGCCTGGGCTCGGCACTTTTGCGACATGCCGAAATCGCCCGCGGATCTCTGCTTATGAGGGAAAGTCCGACGATGCGCGAGCGTGAAGTGCGGCCGTTCGCGACCTGACTCGGATATGGTCTTGGTAAACCACCTATCCGATGCTGATTCAAGTGGCTGTAAGCAGGCTGTAAAGCTGCAGTTTCTCTGGCAGGCCTCGGAGCTGATGGAGGCCTCGATCGCGGAAGCGTAGCCCGGACCCGGCCACTAGATCGCGGACCGTACCCGACACGACCGTTTCGCCGGCTTCGGCGATATTGACAACGCGCGCCGCTGTGTGCACGGCAATACCGCCGATGTCCCCGGGCTTCAGCACTATCTCGCCAGTGTGCAGGCCGTTGCGGACCGCGATGCCGAGCAATTGCACAGCCTCCGCAATCGCGGATGCGCAACGAACTGCGCGAGCCGGTCCGTCGAAGGTTGCGAGAAACCCATCGCCCAGATTCTTGACCTCGTGTCCGCGAAACCGGGCGAACTGTTGACGCACAGTCTCGTCGTGTCGATCGAGCAGAGCGCGCCACTTGCGGTCGCCTAGTTCAGCGGCACGTTTCGTCGATTCGACAATGTCAGTGAACATCACCGTCGCTAAGACGCGATCTATCTCGGCCTCGCTGCGCGACCCAGTCAGAAATTCTTCGGTCTCTCCGACGATGCGGTCGATAATTTCAGGCTCATACCAAGGGGCGTGATTGTCGCCCGGTAGTTCCAGATACTTGGCACCCGGAATGTTGGCAGCGATATATCGTCCGGCTTCGACGGGCACCACACTGTCGCCGGCACGATGGATGATCATGGTCGGCACACGGATAGCCGGGAGAATGTCACGCGCGTCGATCTCGCTATTCATCTTGGTTAGTGCGATCGCGGCAGCAGGACTGGCACTCCCTCGCTCGAAGCGGGCCGCGATGCGGCGGGCCGCCACGTCCGACGACGTATGCGGCGCAAACCAGCTCAATAGGTACTCGCCCGTGCCCCACAAACGGTCGATAGTCTCAATCCGCCGTCTGAGGTAATCCTCCGAAGCCAAGAGGGGATGGCGCGCATATGCGCCGTACAGCACCATCGCCTGAACACGCTGCGGGTAAGTGCCGGCAAACAGCATACTCATTGCCCCGCCCTCAGAGATGCCGAACAGTGCGGCACGGTCGGACCCAGCGGCATCCATGACTGCCCGCACGTCGTCCATTCGCTCCTCGAGATTCGCGATGCCGGCAGCGCGATCGGACAGCCCCGTGCCGCGTTTATCGAATAGGATCAGCCGTGAAAACCCGGCGAGACGCGAGAGGAAGCTCGCAACATCGGGCCTCTCCCAGTTCGAATCGAGGTTGGAAACGAAGCCCGGCACATAGACAAGGTCGAAGGCGCCGCCACCAACGACCTGGTAAGCGATGCGCAAATCGCCGCTTCTGGCATAGCAGGTTTCGGGTGGGACCAAGGCACCCTCCATCGCAGGCCCGGCGCGAGCTTAGCGTCTATCGACGATGTCGGCGACGTTTTTCTCGAATAGCCAACACAAGAGATCAAGTCCCGTGTATTTGAGACCATGACGCCGCTCGCGCTCGAGATTTCACTGACGCAATTCACCCGTGCCGACGAGGCCATCGAATTGGGCCGGCGACTTCCGCTTATGGCACATCTGCAACCTAACGTGACGTTCAAACGAAGTCCGCTGATCAGCCGAAATCGAAATTTTATTGGTTAGATTGACCCCTTTCACGATCGCTTTTGAGATCGCCTGCCTCGCGAATTTGCTGAGCCCAGATCGTCGATCAGACGCATTCCCTATCACGCGCTGACTATACTCGCTCACGACGCGCGACACAGCGTACACGCATCCAGCTTGATCATCGGAGAGTTTCATGTCCCAGAGAACACCGCGAGAGCTGCCTTACGCCAAGACTAAGATGGCGCAATTTCTCGACAAGCGAATCACCTCCCTCCAGAGCGAGCTGGGCCAGCGCGACATCGCGGCCGCCCTCGGTTATGAGCGCCCCAACATCATCTCCATGTTCAAGACCGGCGAGACCAAGGTGCCGCTGGACAAGATTCCGACGCTTGCGAAGGCGATCAAGGTCGATCCAGCGCACCTTATGCGCCTCGGACTCGAACAGTATTGGCCCGATCAGATGCAGGTCATCACCGAGGTGTTCAAGAACCTCGTGACAGCCAACGAGATGGAGATCGTGGAGATCTATCGTTCTGCGGTCACCGATCGCGATCTGCCGATCACGGAGGGCCAGCGTCGACGCCTGCGGGAGGTATTCGAGCAACGATAACGCGGCCGGCTCCCGCGACACATTTATTCACGGCTTCAATTCGTGCAATGAGGAGCTCGCTTAATGGCAAGACGTGGCAAACACCAGAATACGCCTGTCCGCGGTTTGATAGAGACACCAGAATACTCGCCGCATTATTCAAGCCTGCATTGGATCGCGGAACTCAGTCGCGAGATGGGGAGTGCAGGGTGGTCGCCGGACGACCTGCCGCCCCGATTTCTCGAGCCTATGAATTCCCTGATCGGCACTGGGCGGCTGGATGTCGATCACCTTGCCTCGCTCTATGATTTCCGAAGCTACAACCCGGACACCATCCTTCGCGACATCTTCGAGCTAGGCGAGGACCGG
>Ga0335069_10010946_pt1 | contig 12826 bp, 19 predicted proteins | sample Lox_Sample_11_FD_206714 | JGI IMG/M metagenome (GOLD analysis project Ga0335069, IMG submission 206714) | Soil microbial communities from Loxahatchee National Wildlife Refuge, Florida, United States - Lox_Sample_1.1 | ecosystem: Environmental > Terrestrial > Soil > Wetlands | place: USA... | reverse complement strand
CAACTCTCCAATCACAGCCAAGAACAGGATGCTAGGAACAACCAAGATGGGTGGACCGTTGTTTATGAAATTAGCCAGCATATTTCCCTCCCGTTTAACTAAGTTAAACGTATCACGTATTCCGGTAACTGTCAAACTTCCAAATACCCTCAAAATTTGACTTAAGGATTTATTTATGATAGAATTTAATGGATTTTAGGATGGCCGTGTCATCCCGCACACAGGATTGTGCAGGAAACAACATCCACACGTAGTGGGTAACAAGGCCAATCATTAGCGCACAGCCCAGAAAGAAAAAGAAAGCATCTTTAATAGATGAAAAAAAGGACATAGCAAGCATCCCCACCCCTGGCACTGCGGAACGCAGTCAACAAATCACTGGAAGCTCCACTATTGAAAGCCTCAGTAAGGAATTTATTGAAGGTGGCTTGGTCTGGTGACAGGTGGAAGAGAAACCCCTGAGTCAACCCGTGGATTCCAGGGTTATGGACACACACCGCATTATATTGACAAAAAAGAAAGTTCTTATTTCCGGCTTCAGTTGAGCGGTCCAATAATTCCTTGCTGTCTACCATAGCCAACTTGTCAAATGTGATTTCCATAGCACCAATCCCCTCATCATGGTAATGTCCCATAAATAGCTGGTTTGTGCAAGTCTACAAAAACCCCTAGCTTGGATTTAGCTAACCCAGCCAAACTAGGGGGTTTTGTTCGATTTATGCACACTCAGCGGGGCGGATTGATGGAACGCAGGGCTTTCTGGTAGCTCCCATTCAACAGCCTGTTCCGGCCTGACATACACACAGCAATGGCACGCCGGGGGTCATGGCTTCCTTCCACGCCTATGGTATAGTCCAAGGTAGGAGCAATCCATTCCTTGCTTCCACCGTTGGCTTCCACCTCACGTTCCAAGATGCTCTCCAAGCATTTACGGGAAGGCTTGGGGCAAAACACCTTGTGGGTGAAACGGGAGGCCAAAGAACCCGCTTGGGCCTTTTCAAACAGGGCAATGTTGTTCACCGTTGCCAAGCACAACACTTTCACATCCACTTGACGCTGCCCGTCATCACCCGTGGTCTTACGGATCTCACCACGGGAGTCCAGTATGCTCAACAATGTCTTGTGAATGTCCGGGTCAGCCTTTTCAATCTCTTCAAAAATCATGATCTTGGGGCCGGAAATGTCATCCTCAGAATCCAGAAAGAAATTCTCCAACCCAGCCTTGGTGCAGGATGAACCGTCAAACCGCAGCACACTAGAATCCCCAACCATGTTAGCAATCCCCTGTGTGATTGCCGTTTTGCCGCATCCCGGTTGTCCAAACAGCACAGAATGGAAGCGGTGATTGAATTTAGAGGACTTGGCCGCCTCCACCGCAGAGAGCACAACAGAAATTTGAGCGTTGCGCTCATAGAGGTTGGAGAAATACGGGGCAGCATCCCCCAAAGAAACCTCACTGTCATCCAAAGCCGCGTGAACAACCGCAGTAGGAGCACCCATGGTCTTTTCGCTACCTTCATCCTTGAAAAACTTGTCAAACTGCCAAGAATAGGTAGACCCTGCCGTTTCCATGTCCGTGGCAATCAGCTTGACGTGGTGATCTGCTTCACCAACACCAGAGAACTTCAACACAAAGGATGCCTCAAAAGCGTAGCTTCCAACATCACCCGTCTTGGAAAACTTGGTGTCCAGCAGCGAAAACCCCGTGGCGTTCATACGGGTGTATGCCCTGGCAGCCATGATGCTCAGTTGGGTTTCAGTCTTCTCATCACTGACGTTGCGTTGCGTGTTCTTGCGGAAAAGAATGTGATAGGTTGACATGAATTACCTCCGTTAGTGATGGCAACACTGTAGCAGAACCGCTAAAAAAGTCTAACTTTCAATTTTGATCAACCGCCACGGTTGCCGTGATACGTGTCTTCCGTCTCATTGATGAGACGTTCACCTTGGATCTTGTACGTTCCTTTTTTGCTCATTCCACGTTCATACCACTTCAAAGTAAACGTCAAAGTGGGGTACGCACGGGCAACGTGTTTGATGACGGGAATCGGAGGAGCCCAAGCAGTATTGAAAGACAACATGTACGTGCGGCTGGTTGACTCCAGCGGTTGGTGTTCACACGCAGGCCACTTGGTTCCCCAATTCAGGCAGCACCACTCGTAGCCACCGGAGTTGAAACCATCCGTCAACCCTTGCTTGCGGCATTCTTCCCAACCGAGTTTGGCACACACCTCATCCTGAACCCTAAACATCTCAGGGTAAGGGATAACCTTGTTGAAGTCAAAGAATATGGCGCCATCTTCACTTCTGCACTTTTCTGCAAGGAATCGGTCACGGTCAGCTTGGGGGCCACTCACGGTCAAATCATTTTCGCACCAGTTTGGCATAGCATCCTCCGTTGTTGTCATATTACTGTACCACAAAAGTAAATCTTAGTCAAAACCCTAAATCCAAACTTTGGTTTTAGAGGCGGATCACAAACCCCGTGGTGTCATGCTTGGCCTGTCCCAAAGCAGAGAGCCCAACCAACACTCCCTTGGGGTCCGTGAAACGCAGGTCATGCTTGCGTCCATCAATCACCTTGAAGCCCTCATACTTGTGGGGGAGCCGGGCGTGCTTGGGAGTAGAAAAGACAGCAGCCACCGTACCGCCATTGCGGACAACCTCTTTACAAATGTCCCAATTGGTTTCAGAACGGCTAAACGTCAGGTGGTAATTCTTGGGCATGCCACCATCAAGGAACGTCTGCATGCGCTTGGGGGACTTGGTGTAGTCCATAAAGTTGACGTTGGGGAAGCGGTCCATGGGGAACATATTTTCCCAAGGGACGTCTGATGTGCCATTCAAGCGGATGACCAAACCTTTACTACGAGTGGTAGCACGGCGGGCCAACATCTCAACGTCTTCCACCAGGGCTTCCACAAAGCCCCGCTTGTCAGACCAAAGCCCCAAGGTCTTTTTAACCCGTGCTTCTTGTGACCGAGCGTAAGCCCCATGACCAGAAGTGTTGAGGCATGCCATCAAACAGCCGGAAGAGGCGTTGGGGCACATTTGAACCCCGGAAATGTCACCGGGTGCCAAGTGAAGCACAGCAGACAGGTAGCCGTACTTTTCGCCCTTGAGAATTTTAATGTTGTTTGTGGTGAGCAACATGACAACCTCCGTTGTTGTTTGATGCTTAGAGAATAGCACAACAACAGGAGGTGTAAAATTTCCAAAAACTAGGCTACACAAGGCCCGCCATTCTTTTCCACGTACTCATACCAAAGTTTGGTGCTTTGGGCGGTACGGTAACCCAGCATGTAACCCGCATAATCCAGAAGTTTGACAGGAAGCCGCTCATCATAGGGAAGAGCTTCAGGCCAAGAAGGCAAGTTTTCAGAAACATCAACGTTCTGTGGAAACTGGGACTTGTATGCCTTGGTGGCTGCCTCAATAAACCGCTTCTCTGCCTCTGCACCTTGCAAGAACTTGATTTCTTTACCTGTTCTGTCTTCTTCATCATCCAAACACTGGGTGTAGGCTTGACACAAAAGATGAACAACCGCAGGGGTGTATGTATCCTCTTCACCAACATCTAGAGTGATAAGCGCATCAACAATCAACTCGCGGATATGATTGGATTTTGGAGTAATTACATCATTCAATTTGAACGCAGCAGCAAGACTATTCATGGAAGACATTGGGAACTCCAAATACAAAAACGGCGGGTGGGGAGCTTAAAGCCAACCACCCGCCGTTGCAAATTTGTGGGGTGTGATGTCCTGCTTACGCAAGAAGGGTGGCCAACCGCAGCAGGTTGTCAGGTGACAACGTGGTTGCATCCAAGCCCTTTTCCGTGCACAGAGCACGCGCCTTCTCCAGGGTGGCATCCCGCTCTGCCCGTGCTTCAGAAACCTTGGTCACCATGGCCATGGTGGCATTGTGCTCCAGCACCACCTTCTGTGAGTGCACCACCACCGCCTTGGTGGGAACGCTGATCCGCTTCCCATCATCAGTGGTAACAATGGCCCAGCCCTTGGCCTCCACTTCCGTCTCTTCCGTCACCTCACCCTCCTCAGAGTGAGCCCGCTTGTCTTCCGTCTTGCGACCCCGGTCCAGGGCAGTCAAAACCCCAACCATTGCCATGTACTTGGAATCCGTGTCAGGGTGGGTCTTCATCACTGCAATCTTGTCTCCAATAAGCGCTTTCATTGTCTTCTCCGTTGGTGTGAGCAGGTAGCTGCCCGGTTTATGATTGAAAATTGTACCACTTTTTTCCAAAGAATTCAAACTTTCACTTTTGGATCTTTCTTTTGGTCTTTGAGCCGTGATCAGTCCTCATCCTCATCAAACGAGATTTTGGCTGTAACTTCTTTGCATTTCTTGCCGTCAAAAACCCAACGCCACCGTGACCCATCTTCACCCTGCATTTCAATGTAAGAGCCCTTCTCCACGTACGGGGCAATGGCGTTGAACAGAATTGCATCATCACCCAGCTTTTCTCCATTGAAAGTGATGGCGTCAAATTCTGCAGGGTCATTTTCAGGGTCTTCCGGCTCTGGCCCAGTGATTTCCCAACGCCACGCATCCATGGCCTTGTCCAGGGTCTTGGCCTTCACAAAGTCAGAAGTTTCCACCCAGGAAAAATGCCCACCGCTGCCGTCCTTGATGGTTTCCTTTCCAGCCAACTTCTTGATTGCCTGGAGGGCAGCCTTCACGTTTTCTGCCTTGATCATAAAGTCAGAGTCAATTTGTTCCATGCAGTAACCCATAACATCCTCCGTTGTTCATGCTGTGGTTTATGATGTTACTTTACCACCAAGGGAAACAGTGTCAAAAATTCACTTTGGGAGTGTGAGAACTTGGATCATGTCAACAATGGATTGCATCTGATCCATGTCTTTCACGTAGACAGCAAAATCATTGTTCAGAATGTCTCGGGTTTTGATCTTAGCATCACCCAGAACAGCCGTTGCATCCAGAAGCTGCCTCTTCAACCTTGCGACTTCCTGCTGCGCCTTCTCCACAGTATTAACTGCGTAGAGCAACCGGCCCACCCGGGCTTCTGGCAAAGACTCCATGTCCCCCATGTTCTTCTCACACTGCTCACAAACTTCCATGATGACCGTTGCACCACAAGTTTTGCATGACATAGTACACCTCACCTGTTCAAAAGCATTGCCATCAAATTGCCCCGGCCCACCAGCCTGCCAGCCGCATCAAAGGTACAGTCACGGTCGGGGTCATAGTAACCCAAACGGTGGTTGCTGCTGTCCCGCACTTCTTGGTTGCCATTCTGCAAATCATTGACGGCACCAATCCGCTTGTAATCTTTGTCCCGCAAAATGTGGTTACTCATGTCTGCCTCCAAGTACAACACTACCAGCACCAAGGTGATTAGGCAAAACCCCAAAGTTTAGGCAGGGAGGCCAAGAACCTTGCGCTCTTCCACACTCAGCTTTTTGAGTGCCTTCTCCTTCAATTCGTTTTCCTTCTTGATCCGCAAGACTTCAGCACGCCGGACCTGAGCCCGCATAGTGAACACCTTGCGGAATTGGGTTTCAGTGAACGTGGGAACCTTGAGGGATTCCGTGTACATGTAGCCCACACCAGAAAGGTAGAACTCAGCATTGGCGTCACCGTATTCTGAAACGTAATGGACAGTGAAAACAAGACCGTGGGTGGCCTTACACACTTCTTCCATACACTCGGCCCAATTCCACTTGCCAGTGTCCACCAGGGTACTGGCATTGAACACGTCAACAGACCCATTCCGGTCAAAAACCTGGGTTGCCATATCCGTCTCGGCCTTGAAGGCTTCAACCGTCATGGACTTCTGGCGTGGCGTGGCAGTAATCTTAACTCGGTAGCTGGTTCCCATTGGATTCTCCCGTCAGTTGGTAGAACCACAATAGCACAGTTTCCAATGCCATCAAATTTCCAAAAAGCAGGACAGGTAAAACCCAAAGTTACAGAGCTGGGTGTTCCTACCGTTTAACTAAGTTAAACGTACCACGAAAACCCCAAAGGGTCAAACTTCTAAGTTTGACCAGCTTAGGGTTTGTACCCCTTGGGTAGTTTACCTTCTGGATAGAAGTGCTCCATGCTTGGGTCTGTAGCTTTGTACCAACGCCGCTCATTCACCACAGGAAAGCAAAGCAAGACTTTACGCTGTGGGGGGTTGAGTTGCTCAACCACCGCTTTGGTACAAGTCCAGTTGCCGCTGTTAAATTTGGTGCGCCAGTAAACCACGTCCCCCTTTTTCAGCTTGTCAAAGTCGATCATGACTTCCTACCGCCTGCCTTGGGGACCACCACCATTTGGAGGTGGGACTTGGCACGGGTCACGGCAACATACACGCAATTAATTTCCTGTTGACGCTGCCAGTCCTGCTTGGCCCACTTGCAAGGCATATCGTCAAAATTCAGAATAGTGACCCGTTCAGCCTCCAAACCCTTGGCCTTGTGGATGGTGCAAAGGGTAACCATGCCGCTGGAAGCGTTGTTGTCAAACATCCGGCCAATGGCCAATTCAAGCTCAGGAATGGCATCAACGCCTTCCGCAAAGATACGGATGGTGTCCGCCTTGTCATGCACCGCAGCGGCTTGTTCTTCCTTTTCCTGCAACAAAAGCCGCTGTGACTCCTTGTCCTCCCATGCCTGCAACCGGGCCAGCAAAGACGGCATGTCCGTAGCCTTCAGTTTCTTGATGACTGACAAAAGCCCTTGGCCAATTTCCTTGCCCAAAATAATGCAGGGAACACGCTTGCGGAGCAGGTTGTAAGCCACCTGCACCAGGGGAGCAGACGTGCGGCAAACCACCATCTCATTGGGCTGGAACTCCACCTCGCGGAAGTCCTTACGGGTATCCAGCACCGTGCCCAAGGGAGCAGTGTGGTGGGCCTTGATGTGGGAAACATACCGCTGGGCAAGCGCCACCACGTTCTGCGGGCAGCGGTAGGAAACGTGGAGCGGAAGACGCAGGCAATTAAACCGCTGTCCCAGGCGGGCCATGCTGTCAGACGCGGCACCACGGAAACCATAGAGGCTTTGGCACTCATCACCCACAGCCACCAGCATGCCGCCTGCCTTCAGGGAGCGGGCCACAAGTTCATGCTGCAAAGTGTTCATATCCTGGCACTCATCCGCCATCACCACGTCGTATTTCTGCAACGGGCAATCATAGGCAAACGTCATCAGGAGTTGATCATCAAAGTCAATGACGTCCATGGTGCTCACGCTTTCCTTGAGCACACGCCGGGCACAGTCAATCACCACCACATCAGTGGTGCCATCAGGAATTTCAACATCAAAATAATCCAGCAGATCACTCCAAGTCTGCATGGTGTCAGGCAAAAGACCCTGGGCAGCACCAGGGATGCCAGCAGGCACAATGCCCACAGCCTTGGCGAACCGGGCCAGCTTGGTAACCGTAGCCCCAAAAACAGCATAATCAATGGGGGCCAGGATACGCTTGGCCAAACCCCGGAGTTTATCACCATCCACACGCACCGGGCGCTTGGGGCCACGCCAACCGCAATAGGCCCGGTGACCCAACGCGTTCAGCGTCATAATGTTCACATTGGGGAACCGGGTTCCCACACGCGTCTTCATCTCCTCTGCGTTCTTCTTGTTGAAAACCACAAACAAAACGGACTTGTTGGAGGCAATGTGACCCAAACTAACTTCCAACGTGGTGGTCTTACCAGCACCGGCCACGGCACTGATAACCACGTTGCGGTCAGCTTTCTGCATAGCATTGAAAATCGCGGTGTGGGCCTCAGTGATCTCAAATGACATGACGTCCACCGTTGTGGTGTGACATCACTATACCAAAAAGGTAAGTTTTAGCAAACTTCCAAAACACCACAACGGAGGGGGTTTAAGCGTCAATGTCCCGGCTCAGGGACACCTTCTTGCGCTTGCCACGCAACGCACGCAGCTTGGTAACCATGGCCTCTGCACGTGCCTTGGTGGGAACACACCACTGAATGTCACGGGCTCCCGTGGCCATGAACGTACCTGCCGCGTCAGAGGCACGCCGCACAGTGGCTTCTAGCTTGCGGTCATAATCATAATCAAGACCGCCACCGTACTCAACAATAACCCTATAATAATACTTGGTTTTTTCCTTGGTCTTCTTAACCTTGGTCTTGGTTTTCATTAAAAAAGCTCCTCCTTGAGTATGAAGGAAGTATCGCATAAAACCCAAGAAAAAGCAAATCTCTGGATCTGAGTAGAGACCCTAGAGCTTCCTACCGTTTAACTGAGTTAAACGTACCATGAAATTTGGGTTTTGTCAAATTTCCAAAACCCAAAGTTAGGGGTTTGGGCCAACACTGGTCTGGTTAAACTCTCGGTTTAACCGCTGTTAGGTTACCACCGAATTCAGGTCCTGTCAAATTTCCAAAACCCCAGCCCGGCAAAATTAACTTTTAGAGTTTTGACGGATTCCAACGTGGGTGGTAACATAAACCGTACAGGTAGAGGGAAACTGTGGGCTCGGAGAACGACACCGCCGTGCCAGAAAGGGAGTAGTGCGCCTTGAATGATCCACACAACGTAACAAGTCCACCCAGGTGCCCAGCGTGACATCTACGGGACTCCTGCAGCCAACAACACCAAGTGACAGGTGCCGGGCATGCCTATGCCCACTGCAGTGGAACACATTCCTAGGGGAGAATAAACCCCAGGAATGATGAAGTTGTCAAATCTCCATTTTCGATTTGGAAATTTGACCAATCCAGACTTTTCAGGTATAATAGTAAGTTGGTGCATTTTTTTCTCAGAATTATACAAAATTCCACTAAATTCGTGAATTTTCTACAAAATTCATAAATTTCTACAAAAATAACAAATTAAATTCACTATTCCACAGCTTTGGAATCGTATTCCATAACTTTTGTGGAATACCCAGTCTATTCCTTGGGTTTTGTTGAGTAACCATAAAAACAGTTATTTTTGGGTGATATTATATCTATGTGTTCGATTTTCTAACAATACCCCGGTGCGAAAATCGCACATAAGGAAATGACCCATGGCAGAGAATCTATCTAGAGAGAAGCTTGGCAGTAAGTTGAAAAGCATCAGGGAACGTACTGGAAAAACCCAGGAAGAGGTTTCTGAAATCCTGGGCATCCCTCGCTCCGCTGTTTCTCTCATTGAGTCAGGCGACAGGGGTCTCAAAGTTGAAGAACTTGAAGAATATGCCAAAATCTTCAGAACAAAACTGGATAGCCTGATTTCTAAACCCACCGTTAAGGCAATGTCCGAAAATCGAACAAACGCTGGGGCCCAGAAGTTCTACCCATCTATTGCTGAGATTACTGAAGACTTGAAAGCCATGGGTGTTCAAGAGGACAAGCTGGAAGTATCAACCACTACCCTGGCCGCTTTAAAGAACATCAACCTATGCAAAGCTCATATCAGCTTCCATATGAATGTCACCGAAGCTGATATCAAGCAAGCCATGGTTGATTGGGTAGATGAAATCGCTGCAACCTACCCAGCAGCAAAACCAGCTTTACAAATCAATCAAGATGATAAATTCGGATTTAATAAATTAAGCTTTATGGTAGCTCTTTAAAAGAGAGCAAAAAAAGCCGTCATACCCTGTGAATGTAAATCCCAAATAAGTGCATGTTTAATCTCCATACCGATGGACAACCAACGTTGGTTGTGTTGGTGATGTAAACCTGCAACCATTTCAAAAAAAACCGCAGGACTTAAAAATCCAGTTTGAAGCACCGTTGGGTGGGCCGCAATCTGGTTGCGAACAGGGTTGCTGGTCATATCATAATCCTAGAATACCACGTCTCTGGATGTCCCACAAAGCAAGGTTTCGAATCTCTACTCCCACCTGTAGCCAAAAGGGTTCTTGGGCATAAAAAGTTCCTTCAAGCACTTCCCTAAAGACTTTAAGGCTTACACAGGAACTTGTGCCTTCTCCAATATCGTTGGTGAGCGCCGTCCCACGAATGGTGGAATACAACGGAATGTTAGTACCATAGATTGGAGTGGTCATCAGGGAACCCCAAGAGCATAAAGATACGCTTCGGATTTAATATCAATTGTAAAATCAAATATACTAATGCTTAATTGATTAGACGGACCAAGAGAACGCCAAACAGACTCATATTTCTGAGTCCAACGAAACTTATCATAAAAGTTTATAGGTATATTATTAAGGTTGTCATTCATAATCAAAAACCTCCCACAGAATGGGAGCATGAACGTTATCCCAAACGTTATGCAGTATAGTCGTCATAACAGGATTCCAAATGGCTTTCCTGACGTCTTCACCAAGAACGAGCAAAGCTTGATCCCAAACATCATCCAAAACATTACCACGAATATCTTCGCTCGCACTAAAAAGATCATTCATGATAATAATATTCCTTGGTCTCATTACGGACTGGCAGCATCACTTGATTCCAAACAACATTGGTTACAGGTCTCAATAGGGGTACCTTGATTTCATCCGTAACAGGAAGGCCAACCGCCTCTATAATCCCACTCCAAAAATCATTCCTGACGTAATCCCGTATTTCCCTGTGAACACTGTAGACTTTATTCATGAAGGCATTCCTTAGACTCGCCAAGAACTCGCCACATAACCTGAATCCAAACAAGATTGGTAGTTTGCTGTAAAACAGGCTCTTTAATTTCATCCAAAACAGTAGAGTGAACAGCATCTGCGATGCCATATTACTAGAAATTTTATCCATGAATATACTCCTGGGTTTCATCCCAAATCACCAGCAAAACAGGATTATAAACATTATCCATAACTTCATTATAAATCCCATGGTAAAGTACATTATAAATGTAGTTATTAACTTTATAATCAATGTCATCAATAAGTTGGTTTTCAATATTCTCCAAAACGTGTTTGTAATAGGAATAAACTTCGAATTTCTTCATAATGAACTCCAAACAAAACCCAAGGTTCCCAACCCAAGGGGTTAGGAATATTCCCAGGTAATTGTACCACAAAACCTCAGATACCGCCAGCCGTGATTTGCAAGGCAGCAGCTACCTCTGGGGAATTTGCCATACTCGTAATGCCATTAACGAAAGCAGAAATTTGCTGTAAACATCCTGCCATCTCATTGGCCAAGTTTGTATCATGAGTACTGGCTTCATCTACCACGTCTTTTAACCGCAAAAATGATTGTAATGCCATATCTACAATTGAACTCGCAGTGAATGAATATTCCTTCACCCGACTTAACAAATCAGCAAACTTGGCATTTCCAGTAACACAAGCTTTGACTACATCAGGTGGTACAGCAATACCACAAACCCCACCTTCCAAAGCTTCTACCATGCTGCGAGGAACACAAAGTATCTGGGTGGCCTGGGCCGCTACACTCCCCACAGCCGTACCAATGACTGGCATTTGGCTCTTAACAACCCGTAAGGGATCCAAAGTAGCTAAAGTCTTCTCTGCCATACTGGCCAACCCAGTTACCGCACCCCGTAACCTATCTACCAATTCCCGGGCACTGGGCAGTTCAGGAGCCGTAACACTGCTGGGTACTCCCATACTGGCTGTGAAATTACCCAAACAAGGTACGTAGGTATCCAAATTAAGCTTGGTCATACCAATATTGAAATTCAATAATTCCAAGCTGGGCGCCAAAGCACTCTGGTAACTCTTAACACTCAAATCAGCATTCTTAATACAAGCTGATACCCCATCAAATAAAGCATTGCACAAAGCACTGACCTCAGCCGCCAAGTCCGTACCCAACTCATCCAAATCCCCAGATGTCAGATTAAATGCCTTGGCCAAATCTACACTGCGGAATAATTTGATAAATGGAGGAACTACCCCAGGATTACCATCACTCGTAGGAGCAGCATCCGCACTTATCAAACTACTCAAAGCTATCCGCATTTCTGCAGGGGTAGGAGATACATTCAAACTAGAAGGATTCCGTGCAGTAAACAAAGTCTCCTTGTCCGCGTCACTACCAGCCAATTTACTCACAATATTCTGGTCTGGTATGATTATAACCTCAATACTACCATTGCTCTCACCTAATAATGCAGCAGATTTATCATCTGGGGTTAATTGATAACTATTAAGCTTGTTCTGAACCGCTGTCGTAGGCAACTGCAATCCACCCAGCCAATACAACCGAAGTATCAATAACCCATAATCTGATACCCCAGCCAGCCTCAATCCCTCCTGGGTACTAATATCTATCCCCAATATCCGCTCTGTAGCATTTATTTTGGTAAAGGTATTACCACAGGAATCTACCGCAGAAGACTCACTCCGCTCCAATATACTTATCACCAACACCGGACGGCTGGGACGGTTTAAACATATATCCGTAGCCACAGGATACCCAACTACACCTACCAAATTACGAAACCCAGATACCGGGGTGTCCCCAGGTAAATAAGGCTGACCATTCGCTAAATGTATCCCAGGCTCCAACGCTAACTCAGGATCAACATCAGGCCCAGGTACTCCCACCGCCGTGGCTACCGTATCTGTATTATTCGTAGCTGGATTACTTGACGCATTTAATAATGCATCAATTGTGGATTTAATTACACCACTGTCCGTCTCTGCTTCTGGTAAATCCGTATTTGTTCCGTAATTAATGTATACAGTTCCACCATTTGGTATTTGTGATCTAGCTGATCTTGTTAGGGTTTTCCCAACTTTATAATAATCAGGAAAACACGCATTAAAATGATCAGTCATAGCTCTATCCCTTTGGGGTTTTGTGTCTCCAAGCCCCGTCGGAATATTTAACATATAATAATCCCCTAAATACCCCGAATTAGGAAAAGGTGTAGAACTGGGGATCGGTGGCGGTGCACCC
>Ga0335069_10010945_pt1 | contig 12826 bp, 14 predicted proteins | sample Lox_Sample_11_FD_206714 | JGI IMG/M metagenome (GOLD analysis project Ga0335069, IMG submission 206714) | Soil microbial communities from Loxahatchee National Wildlife Refuge, Florida, United States - Lox_Sample_1.1 | ecosystem: Environmental > Terrestrial > Soil > Wetlands | place: USA... | reverse complement strand
AGGTCACTGTGCGCCACGCGTGCGTAGAGGCTCTTCACGCCCGGGAGCACCGCACTCGCGAGGGGCACCGTGCCGTCGCCACTGCGGGTGATGGTATAGACGAACTCCCCGTTCCGCCGGCGCAGCCCCGTGACCGTCTCCTGGCCCACGCCTGCGATGATGGCGAAGCGCGCATCGGGCGGCGCGAGCTGCGACTGCAGCTGCCGCGCCGCCTGCAGCAGTGCCGATCGCGGTTGCGGCCCCTGGGCGGGCCAGCTGCTTGCAGCGAACAGGTCGGGGCTGTGCCCGCCGGCGGAGGGCAACAGCTGATAGAGGCTCGGAAAGCTGCTGAAGATCTCGGTGGCGAGGGCTTCTGCGGAAGAGCTCAGCGCCAGCTGCGCGACCTTGCGCACGACCGCGTACGTGCCCCGCAGCGCCTGCACCGCCGCGAACGAGCCGCGGTTGGGCGTGCCGAGCAGCACGAGCCGCTCGACGTGGCCGGTACCCGCGAGCGCGAGCGCGGCACGGCTCACGAGTCCCCCCATGCTGTGCGCCACGATCGCGACGCGCGCCGGTCGCAGCCGCTGCAGCTTTGCCGCGAGCGCACGACCCGACTCCAGGACCGACAGCCGCCAGTCGTAGTCGTGGAGCTCCACGGCGAGGCCCTGCGCCTGCAGCGACAGCTTCAGGCGCAGGTACGAGAACAGCACCACACCGAGCGGCACGACGCGTGAGGCGGCGCGCAGTCGCAACGCGGCCAGACGTCCACGCTGGATGTCGAGCGGATCGAGCCAGAGGATGTCGTTCGGCAGCGGTGGCTCGCGCGCGAGCCCGAGCTGCGAGCCCATGATGCCCGGCACGATCAGCACCCGCGGTCCGCCGCGCACCGGGCGAGCGGCGCGCGCGCGGCGGGCGAGTGCGGTCATGCTGCGGTACTCGAGCGGTCCGAAGTAGTCGCTGAGCTCGCGCCGATGCGCGCCGCTCGCGAGCCACGTCTCGATCTGCGCATCACTCCACGCGAAGCGGTCGTACGGCGTAACGTGATCAGGCAGAGCCTCCGCCCCATGCACGCCGCGACTCACCACTCAACTCTCGGCCGGTGGACGCACCCGCGCCGTGATGCTGAGCACGCCACCGCCTTGCAGTTGCAGCACGAGTGGCACCTCATCACCCGGGGCGAGCGGATGCTTCAGACCCTGCAGCATGATGTGCAACCCGCCGGGCGCTAGGCGCACCGTCGCGCCCGCGGCGATGACGAGCGGCTCGTGCGGGCGCATCGAGGCTCGTCCATCCACGATCGAGGTCTCGTGGATCATCGCGGCCGCGGCGAGCGGTGACTCCACTCCGGTCACGGCGAGCGGCTGGGCGCCGGCGTTGTGAAGTGTCAGGTAGGCCGCCGCGACATCGACGCCCGGCGTCGCACGCACCCACGCGTCCTGCGCGCTCAGCGCCGGCGCTTGAGCGCCGCCGCTCGCCTCGCTCAGCAGTCCGAGAAGGATGAGGCCGGCGGCAGGGAGCGCGGGAACTCGCAACGGACGCCTCCTCCTGGCAACCGGCGGACGCAGGTGCAACGAGGATTATGCCAGAGGCGCCGGGTCCCGCCCCGCGCCACGGCCGCGGCCGTGTCCACCTCAGGCACAGTGGGCGTCGATCCAGTCGAGTGCCGCTCGCCACAGCGAGTCGCGATGACGCTCGGAGAAGAATCCGTGGTGGCCGATGCTGCGCACGCCGGCTGCGGCGGGCGCCGTCCAGCGGCGTTCGATCCGGGCGTTGGCGTAGGACGCCAACAGCGCTTCCACCGCAGGAGGTGTCGCGATCGGATCGTCGCTGAACCCCCATGACAGCAGCGGCGCGCGCACCGCGGCGAAGCCGGCATCGCTCAGCTCCTCATCGAGTCCCGAGCCGAAGGGCGCCGGGCTCAGGCACCAGCGCCGCCATTGCAGGAACACGGCGCGCGGCAGCGATTCGCCGCTCCACACCAGGCCGCGCGGGACGTAGCCGAGCCGCCGCAGCATGAGTGGCCCGTAGAGCTTCCAGAAAGCGAGCGCCTGGTAGCGAAACGGCGCCCGCTGCCTGCGCCAGTAGCCGGTGGAGGTTGCGACCATCACGTGGGCACGAGCGCACCCTTGATTCGGCATGCAACCGATCAGCTGGCCGCCGACACTGTGACCGAGTGTGACGCGGGGCAGCCGTGGATAGCGCTGGGCCAGCGCTGCGAGCGCCGCCGGCATGTCGAGCCGGCCCCAGTCGCTCATGCGCGCGTCCTCGGTGCCGAGCGGCAGGCGTGCGGAGGTGCCGATGCCGCGATAGTCGTACACGAGCGTGTGATAGCCGCGCTGCGCTGCGTACAGTGCGAACTTCAAATAGAACTCGCGCCGGAAGCCCGTCGCGCCATTCACGCACAACGCACCGCGCGCGGCGGACGCCTCTAGCAGCAGGCCGCCGAGCGGACGTCCGTCGCTCGCCAGGAGGGTGAGCGGCTGCGGCGCAGCGAGCGCGCTCAAGTGGCGCGCCGCGCGATGAGTGCGGTGACCGCCTCGATGGCGGCACGGCGCGGAGTGGTTCTGCGCCACACCGCGCCCACGCGCCGCGCCGGAGCCGGCCGCACGAACGGTCGCAGCACCACGCCCCGGCCGCTGCCGTAGGCGCCGCGGCCCGCGAGCTCCGGGAGCAGCGTGACGCCGGCACCGGCGGCCACCATCTGCCGCAACGTCTCGAGACTGGTGGCACGGAAGTCCTGCGAGTCCTGGACGCCCACGCGGCCGCACACCTCCAGCGCCTGATCGCGCAGGCAATGCCCCTCCTCGAGAAGCAGCAGACGCTCATCGCGCAGATCCGCGACGCGCACCTGCTCGTGCGCGGCGAGCGGACTGCCCTGAGGGACCGCCAGCAGGAACTCCTCGCGATACAGCTCACGAGCCTGCAGACCCTCGAGCTCGACGGGCAGCGCGAGGATGCCGAGATCGAGCTCGCCGGCGTGCAGCTTCGCGAGCATGGCGGCGGTCTGGTACTCGTACAGATAAAGCTGCAGCCGGGGCAGGGTTTTGCGGATGAGCGGCGCGACCTGCGGCAGCAGGTACGGCCCGATGGTCGGCAGCAATGCCACGCGCAGCCGCCCCGCGAGTGGATCCTGGTAGCTGCGTGCCAGCGCGACCACCTCGTCGCTCGCCTCGATGATCCGCCGCGCCCGCGCCACGATCTCCTCGCCCACCGCGGTGAGCGAGACCGCTCCCGGCGCGCGCTCGATGAGCTGCACGCCGAGGGACTGCTCGAGCTTCTTCAGCTGCGCCGAGAGCGTCGGCTGGCTCACGAAGCAGCGCGCCGCCGCGCGGCCGAAATGGCGCTGCTCCGCCACCGCTACCAGATAGCGCAGGTCCTTGAGCTTCAGCTCCATGGATCGGGGTACAGAGCGTCGGGATATAGGGCGTCTATCGAATTCATAAAATCAATCGATTGGAATCATAGCAACCTGCTCGCCACCCTATGCACCTCGCGGACGCACCGCGCCCGCTCATCGCAAGGAGTGAGACCCTCATGTCAGGTATAGGCCGTCAGTTTCCCGAATTCACGCTCACCGGCGTCGTGTCGAGCGATGCACGCAGCGCATTCCAGACCTTCAGCCACGAGAGCTTCCCCGGCAAGTGGAAGGTCGTGTTCTTCTGGCCGAAGGACTTCACCTTCGTATGCCCGACCGAGATCGCCGCCTTCGGCCGGCTGGAGAAAGAGTTCCGTGCCCGTGACGCGCAGCTGCTCGGGGTGAGCATCGACAGCGAGTACGTGCATCTCGCCTGGCGACGCGAGAAGGAGGAGCTGCGCTCGCTGCCGTTCCCGATGCTCGCTGACATCAAGCGTGAGCTCGCCGGCCGCCTCGGTATTCTCGATCCCGAGGCCGGTGTCGCGCAGCGCGCCACCTTCATCGTCGATCCGCAGGGCGTGATCCGCTTCGTTTATGTGACCGATCTCAACGTCGGCCGGAGCCCGGAGGAGGTGCTGCGCGTCCTCGATGCGCTGCAGACCGATGAGCTCTGCCCGTGCAACTGGCGCAAGGGCGATGAGACCCTCGAGGCGGCCTGATATGAGCACGCTCGAGAGCATCCGCGAGGCGCTGCCGGGCTATGCCCGGGATCTGCAGCTCAATCTCGGCTCGGTGCTCACCCCCGCGGGTGCGCCGGGCCTGAGCGAGCGGCAGATCTGGGCGGTCGCACTCGCCGCGGCGAGCGCCTCGAGGAACGCGGACTTCACCCGCGGACTGCAGGCGCTCGCCGCGCAGCATCTCGATGCCGCGCATGTGAGCGCCGCGCATGCTGCAGCGGCGGTAATGGCGATGAACAATGTCTATTACCGCTTCCTGCACCTCGTCGAGGACGAGGAGTATGCGAAGCTGCCGGCGCGGCTGCGCATGAGCGTCATCGGCAACCCCGGCATCGCGAAGGCGGACTTCGAGCTGCTCGCGCTCGCGGTGTCGGCGATCAATGGCTGCGGGACGTGCGTGGCCTCGCACGAGCGGGCGCTGCGCCAGCACGGCCTCGAGCGCGAGGCGGTGCAGAGCGCGGTCCGCATCGCCGCTACCGTGCATGCGGTGGCGCGGGTGCTCGAGGGCAGCGGAGGAGAGCGGCTCGCGAAAGCTGCCGCGTAGGACACCTCGGCGTCGCGCAACGCGGCCTTGGCGGATCCCGCGGCGCGCACGCTCGCGGTATAGTCACGCGCCCGATGAGGTGCAGTGTGCCGTGAGCGATACCCTCGATCCCAAGGACGCCCTCGCCGGGCTTGCACGCCATCTCGCCGCCCGGCGCGCGGCGATCTTGCGCGCCTGGCAGCAGGCCGTGGAAGCCGATCCGCAGCTCACCACCTCCTCGAGTCTCTCGCGCACGCAGTTCACGGATCACGTCCCGCAGGTGCTCGCGGCTTTCGAGCGGCGGCTGCAGGCACGCGATCCGATCGAGAAGGAGGTCGCGAAGGAGGACCAGCTCGAAAGCGCCGCCGAGCATGGCGTGCACCGCTGGCAGCAGGGCTATCACCAGCACGAGACGATCCGCGAGTGGGCTCATCTGCAGTACTGCATGCTGAGCGAGCTCGAGAGCTACGCGCTCGCGCACCCGGAGCTCGAGACGAGCGTCATGCCGCTCGCGCGCCGTGCGCTCGTGCGCCTTTGCGGGGAGGGCGTCTGCGAGAGTGCCGCCAGCTACGAGCGGCTGCAGCGCACCGCAGCCGCGAGCCGCGTGCGCGAGCTCGAGTGCGCGCTGCTGCAGCTGCAGCGTCTCGAGCGGCAGCGTGCCGAGATCTGGCGCGAAGCCGCGCACGATCTGCGCGGCACGGTCGGTGCCGTGACCAATGCCTCGACGGCGCTGCTCCACCAGCTGGCGGACGATCCGCAGCGCATCGCGGCCTCGCGCTCGCTGCAACGCTCGGTCGAATCGCTCCGCACGCTGCTTACCGACATGATCGACTTGGCGCGACTGGAAGCCGGACAGGAGCAGCTGCGCCTCGCGCCCCTCGATGCGGCCGCTCTCCTGCGCAGCTATTGCGAGACGGTGCGGCCGCTCTTCCAGCAGCGCGGCCTGTTTCTGAAGGCCGAGGGGCCCGCCGCCCTCCCGGTCGAGGGAGATGCCTCCAAGGTGCAGCGCATCGTGCAGAACCTCGTGCTCAATGCGCTGCAGGTGACGCAGCACGGTGGCGTGCGCGTGCTGTGGGAAGAGCGCAGCGCGGCGGACAGCGGGCAATGGCTGCTGTACGTGCAGGATACCGGTCCGGGCTTCCAGCCGCAGTCCCCCGCAGCCCCTCTGGAGAATGCCGTCCTCGAGGCGACCGCGGAGGCGCAGCAGGCCGAGCCGGGTCGGCCGCCGCTTGCGACACTGCGATCGCAGAGCGATCCGGCGACGCCGCGGGAAGCTGCCGGCGAGGGCATCGGGCTCTCGATCGTCAAGCGCCTGTGCGAGCTGCTCGACGCGAGCCTCGAGATGGAGACTTCCCCGGGCAATGGCACGACCTTTCGGGTGGTGTTTCCGCGCGCCTACGGCGGAGCGGCGCGGACCTGAAGCGCCAGCTTTCCCTCCGGACCAGCACCGCCATGGGGCGGCTGTTGTGGTTCGCCGCGGCCTTGCTGCCAGCCTCGCTGCTTGCCGCGGGCCCTGCGCTCTCGGGCGGCGCGACGGAGCACCCGGCCGCAGCGCGACGCACGGTGTCGGATGATCTCGGCCATGCGCTCAGGGTCGGACCGGTGCCGCTGCGTATCGTGAGTCTCACTCCGGGGGCGACGGAGATGCTGTTCGCGGCGGGCGCCGGCACACAGCTCATCGCGACGGTGCAGTATTCGAGCGAGCCGCCTGCGGCGCGCGCCGTTCCCCGCATCGGCGATGTGGCTGCGATCGACATGGAACGGCTGGTGGCGCTGCACCCGGATGTGGTGATCGCCTGGCCGGCGGGTGGCAACCCCGCGCAGCGCGCCAAGATCGAAGCGCTCGCTATTCCCCTCTACCTGCAGCAGGTGCAGCGTCTCGGGGACCTGCCGGGCTCGCTGCGGCGACTCGGCGTGCTCGCGGGCACGCAAGCGGTGGCCGACGAGGCCGCCGCGGCGCTCGAAGCTCGCCTCGCTGGGCTCGCGCGCACCTACTCCACAGCCGCCGCGGCTCGCGCGCCAAGCGTGCTCCTGCAGGTGTGGAACCGTCCCATCTACACGGTCGGCGGCCGACACCTGATGAGCGACGCGCTGGCACTCTGTGGTGCGCGTAACGTGTTCGCCGATCTGCGCGAGCCAGGGCCGCTCGTCGATACCGAGGCGGTCATCGCGCGTAACCCGGACATCATTCTCGCCGCCGCTCCCCCCGGTGAAGGCGCTGCCTGGGTCGCAGACTGGCAGCGCTTCCCCGGCCTCGCCGCGGTACGCAACCATCGCGTCGTGGCGTTCGAGAATCAGGCGCTCAGCCGCCTCGGTCCGAGTGTCCTCGATGCGACCGAGGAGCTGTGCCGTACGATCGCGCGGCTCAATCGCGGAAGTTCGTGAACTGCAACGGCACCTCGAGCTTCGCGCCGCGCAGCAGCGCGATCGCGGCCTGCAGGTCATCGCGCTGCTTGCCGCTGATGCGCACCTTGTCTCCCTGGATGCTCGCCTGCACCTTGAGCTTCGAGTCCTTCACCAGCCGCGCGATCTTGCGGCCCGTGTCGGCGTCGATCCCGTGCCGCAGCACCACCTCCTGCTGTGCGCTCGAGAGTGTGGTCTGCGGCTCCTTGATCTCCAGGCAGGCCAGGTCGATGCCGCGCTTGGAGAGGCGCAGCTTGAGGATCTCGAGCATCTGCCGCAGCTGAAAATCGACCTGCGCCTGCAGGGTCACGAGGAACTCCTTGAGCTCGAAACGTGCGCCCGTGTCCTTGAAATCGAAGCGTTGGGCGAGCTCGCGATTCGCCTGGTCGATGGCATTGGCCACCTCGTGGGCATTGAGCTCGGACACGGCGTCGAAGGAAGGCATGGCTGCGCCTCAGGGACGGCGTCGCCGGGCCTTTACCGGCCGGGTGGCGCGCCGCGAGCGCGCCTCGAGGGCACGACGATGCTGGCGCGCGAGCTCCATGAAGCGCGGCGTGGGGCCGACATCCTCGTACACCGGATCGCCTTGCTCATCGGTGGAGATGACACGCTTGCCGGGCACGTACGGCATCGTCGCCGCAAGCTCCCTGAGCGCCACAGCGAGGAGCTCGCTGATCAGCTGCTCCACGGAGCGGCCCGGGAACATATCGGCGAGCGCGGCGAGCTGCGCGGCATCATCGACGGGCAATCGCACCGCGTAGGTGCTGACGGTGCGCGGCGCGGCCGCGCCGTGGCGCCAGCTCTCGAGCAACTCCTTGAAACTCACCGCATCGGCACCCGTGCAGGCGCAGGCGCGCCCTGGCGGTGATTTTAGTACGGCCGCCTTCGCTGATAACAACATCGATCAGGCTCGTGACGGCTGTCCGGCTGCCTGGCTTGACGTGCCGCTCGCGGGGCGGCGATACTCGGGCCAATGTCGCACCGCCGTAACAGCAGCGCGCGTCCCTGGTGGTGGCGCACTCCTTAACGGAGTGGGCTGACGGTCGGCTTTAGTTTCCCGCGACTCAACGGATCCAACGACACCAGCAACCCATCTCCGGCTCGCCCCGGGGATGGGTTTTTTGTTATCTGCATCAGACGGAGACTTCGAGCGTTGCAATCGCCGTTCGACATCACCGGTGACCTCGACACACCGGTCTCGGCGTTCATGAAGCTGGCGCCGTTCCAGCCGCGCTTCCTGCTCGAGAGCGTGGAGGGTGGCGAGCGGCTCGGGCGCTTCTCCTTCATCGGCTTCGGCGCTGGCCTCGAGGTGCGCCTCGATGAGCGGGGTCTCGCGATCGGCGATGAGCTGCAGGGGGTGCCGGTGAATGGCGCCGCGCTGCTCGCCGGGCTGCGCGCGGCGCGCGCGCGCGCGCCGCGCCCCCAGCCGGACATCGACGGAGTGCCGCTCGCCGGCGGGCTGGTCGGCTTCGCCGGCTATGACGTCGTGCGTCATTTCGAGCGCCTGCCGGCGCGTGCGCCACGCGCGGGCGGCGTGCCGGTGCTGCACTACATCGCCCCGCGCTCGATGCTGGTATTCGATCATCTCAGCCGCGGAGTGGCGCTGGTACACGCGGGCTCCGAGACCGAGCGTCGCGCGTTGCGCCGGGAAGTCATACGTGCCCTGCGCGGCGGTCTGCCGCAGGCTCGCGGCGCCGGCCGCTACGCGGCCCCCGTGGCAGATTTCAGCCGCAGCGATTACCTGGCCGGCGTACGGCGCACGCAGGAGTACATCGCCGCGGGCGATGTCTACCAGCTCGTGCTCGCAAACCGCTTCTCGGGACGGCACGAGCTCGATCCTTTCCAGGCGTATCGCGCCCTGCGCCTCATCAACCCCTCGCCCTACATGTTTTACTGCGCTCTCGGCGCGGTGACCGTGGTCGGCTCCTCACCCGAGGCACTCGTGAAGCTCAACCAGCAGCGCGCACGGCTGCGGCCCATCGCCGGCACGCGCCCGCGCGGCCTCGACGGCGCGAGCGATGCGGCGCACGAGGCGGCGCTGCTCGCCGATCCGAAAGAGAATGCCGAGCACGTCATGCTGGTCGACCTGGCGCGCAACGATCTCGGACGGGTGGCGCGCGCCGGCAGCGTGCGCGTCGAGCCGTATCGCGCCATCGAGCGCTACAGCCACGTCATGCACATGGTGAGCGGCGTCGAAGGCGAGCTCGCCGCGGGCCGCGATGCGTTCGATCTGTTCGCCGCCGCGTTTCCCGCCGGTACGCTGGTGGGCGCGCCCAAGGTCCGCGCGATGGAGATCATCGATGAGCTCGAGCCGGTGAGCCGCGGACTCTACGGTGGCACGGTCGGCTACTTCGGCGCGCGCGGCGACATGGATCAGGCGATCACCATCCGCACCCTGGTCTTCTCGGGCGATGAATACAGCTATCAGGCCGGCGCCGGCATCGTCGCCGACAGCGTACCCGAGAGCGAGCACGCCGAAGTGCTCGCCAAGAGCGCCGCGATGGTGCGGGCGCTCGAGCTGGCGGAGGAAGGCCTGTGAAGCCGCGCCTGCTGCTCATCGACAACTACGACTCCTTCACCTACAACCTGGTGCAGGCTTTCCTGGTGCTGGGTGCCGAGGTGCAGGTGCACCGCAACGATGCGCTCAGCGTGGATGCGGCGCGTGCGCTCGGGCCTTCACACCTGTGTATCTCCCCCGGCCCGGGCACGCCGCACGATGCCGGAGTCTCCATGGACATGATCCGCGCGTTCGCCGGAGGTATACCGGTGCTGGGGGTGTGTCTCGGGCATCAGGCGATCGTCGCCGTGTTTGGCGGCGAGATCGTGCGTGCCGGCCGCCTCATGCACGGCAAGACCTCACTCGTGCGCCACGACGGGCGTACGCTGTTCGCCGGCATTCCGCAGCCGTGCGAAGTCGGGCGTTACCACTCTCTCATCGCCGAGCCGGCGAGCCTGCCGGGGCTGCTCGAAGTGAGTGCGCGCACGGATGAGGGCGAGATCATGGCGGTACGGCATCGGAGGCTGACCGTCGAGGGCGTGCAGTTTCATCCGGAGAGCATCCTCACCCCCGATGGGCCGCGGATGCTCGGTTCCTTCCTGCAGCTGCGCGCCGGCGAGCGCGCTGGAGCCGACCGTGTCGGCGCCACGTGAGCTGCTGCAGCAGCTGCTCGAGCGTCGCGACCTGTCGCAGCCGCAGGCCGAAGGTCTGCTCGCGCATCTGACCGACGCCGAGCTGCCCGCAGCGATGGCCGGCGCGCTGCTTGCGGCGCTTTCCGCCAAGGGCCTGACCGCGCAGGAGGTGCGCGGCCTCGCCCGGGCGATGCGCCGGCTCGCTCGGCGTCCGGACCTGCCGCCGGACCTGCGCGCCATCGACATCGTCGGCACGGGCGGGGATGCCTCGGGAAGCCTCAACATCTCCACCGGCACCGCGCTCCTCACCGCCGCCTGCGGCGTACCGGTCGTGAAGCACGGCAACCGCTCGGTGTCGAGCCGCTGCGGCAGTGCCGATGTGCTCGAGGCGCTCGGCCTGAAGCTGCCGCTCGACGCCGTCGGCGCATCCGCCTGCCTCGCCGCCACCCGTTTCACCTTCCTGTTCGCGCCCCATTACCATCCTGCGACCGCGCGCGTGGCACCGATACGAGCGGCACTCGGCGTCCGTACGGTCTTCAACATTCTCGGCCCGCTCGTGAATCCGGCGGAGCCGCCACTGCACCTCGTGGGTGCCTTCAGTCTGGAGGTGGCGCGCCTCATCGCCGAGGCCTTCCAGGGGCTGCCGATCGAGCGGGTGTTCGTCGTTCATGGTGCCGAGGGCTGGGACGAGCCAACGCCGGTCGGTCCGTTCACGCTCTTCGACATCCGTCCGGGCTCGGTCAGCACCAGTGTGCGCTCGGCCGCCGACTACGGCCTGCCCCCGTGCGCGGCGAGGGAGCTCGCGGGCGGCGGCGCCCTGCACAACGCACGCGCGCTGCGTGCCGTGCTCGCAGGCGAAGACCGCGGTGCGCATCGCAACTGCCTGTTGCTCGGCACGGCGCTCGCGCTCGAGGTCGCGGGTATCGTGCGTGACCCCCGTGAGGGTGTGGCGCGCGCGGCCGCGGCCATCGATGAAGGACAGGCCGCGCGGTTGCTCGCCTCGCTCGCGCTGCAGGGTGCGCCGCCGGCCGCCGGAGGCTCGACGCGGTGAGCTCCTTTCTGGAGGCGATGGCGACCGCGAGTGCCGCGCGCGTGCGCAGCGCGCGGGCACGTCTGCCGGAGGCGGCGCTCGCGGATCTTGCACGGCAGGCGCCGGCCGCGCCGCCGCTCGTCCGCTCGGCACACGGTTTCGATCTCATCGCGGAGCTGAAGCTCCGCTCGCCGGCTTCGGGTGTGCTCGGGTCGGCGGCGAATGCGCTCGGCAGTCGCGTCGCGGCTTATGCGCGCGCGGGCGCCGCCGCGGTCTCGGTGCTCACCGAGCCGAGCCGCTTCGACGGATCACTCGAGCATCTGCGCGCGGCCGCCCAGGCGCTGGCACCGCTTGGCGTGCCCGCGATGCGCAAGGACTTTCTCGTCGATCCTTACCAGGTGCTCGAGGCGCGTGCGGCCGGTGCGGGCGGAGTGCTGCTGATCCTGCGCATGCTGTCGCGCGAATCGCTCACGGCCCTCATCGGGTGTGCACGTGAGCACGGGCTTTTCGTGCTGCTCGAGGCGTTCGACGAGGCCGATCTCGCGCGCATGCGCGCGGTCATCGGCGAGGATGGCGGCCAGAGCACTCTGTTGGCCGGCCTCAACTGCCGTGATCTTGCGACGCTCGAGGTGGTGCCTGCCCGGTTGCTCGAGCTCGCCTCGCAGCTGCCTGCGGGCGCAGCGCGCGTCGCCGAGAGCGGCGTGGAAAACGCCGCCGGCGCGGCCCGGCTCGCCGCGGCGGGTTACGATCTCGTTCTCGTCGGCAGTGCTCTCATGCGCGATCCGGAGCCGGGCAGGCTCGTGTGCACGCTGCTGCAGGCGGGCCGGGCGGCCCGTCAGGTTTCGTAGATGTGGATCAAGGTCTGCGGCATGACGACGGCGGCGGCGGTGGACGCGGCGGTCGCATCAGGTGTCGATGCGATCGGCTTTGTCTTCGCGAGCTCGGTGCGCGAGTTGACACCGACAGCGGCCGCCGCCCTCGCGCTGCCCGCACGCGGTCGGCTGCGCTGCGTGGCGGTCACGCGCCACCCCACGCAGGCGGAGGTGGACGAGATCGTGCGCGTGTTCAGTCCGGATATCCTGCAGAGCGATGCCGAGGACTTCGCGGGGCTGCGCCTGCCCTCCTCGCTCGAGCGGCTCCCCGTGATACGTGAAGAGGCTGCGCTGCCTGCACCGCTTCCGACACGGGTGCTCTATGAGGGCCCGGTGAGCGGCCGCGGGCGCACGGTGGACTGGAGCCTCGCCGCCGCGCTCGCGGACCACACCGAGCTCGTGCTTGCAGGCGGCCTCAACCCGGCGAACGTCGCCGCGGCGATCGCCGCCGTGCATCCTTTCGGGGTGGACGTCTCGAGCGGTGTCGAGCAGCAGTCCGGCGTAAAGAGTCCGGCTGCCATCGTGAGCTTCGCCGCCGCGGTGCGGGCCGCGGCTGCACTGCCCCCCAGGCGCTGAAACAAGGAGACTGATATGTCCGCGACCTCCCCGCTGCCCGACGCCGCGCGACTGCTCGCCGCGGCGCTCGCCGGACGGTTCCCCGACGAGCGCGGCCGCTACGGCCCGTTCGGCGGGCGCTATGTGCCTGAAATACTCATTCCGGCGCTCGAGCGGCTCGAGCGCGGTGTGCGTGCGCACCTGCACGCGCAGGACTTTCAGGCGGAGCTCGCGGCGCAGCTC
>Ga0335069_10010944_pt1 | contig 12827 bp, 16 predicted proteins | sample Lox_Sample_11_FD_206714 | JGI IMG/M metagenome (GOLD analysis project Ga0335069, IMG submission 206714) | Soil microbial communities from Loxahatchee National Wildlife Refuge, Florida, United States - Lox_Sample_1.1 | ecosystem: Environmental > Terrestrial > Soil > Wetlands | place: USA... | reverse complement strand
GCCGCACTCGTCGCAGTGCCGCTCGCGTGGGCGGGAGCGCACCCGGCGTCGCGCCGAACCGACATTCCGGGTCTCGGTCCGCACACGGCGACGGCCGTCCTCTCCGACGACTCCACCGGGGCCAGGCCTGTGGCGCTCACGATCCGCCTACGCGCCGAGCTCCAGTGTGGACGCCTCCAGTCGACCGCCGTGACCGTCTCGCTGCCCACGTCGATGCGCGTACCCTCGACCGTCCCGAGGACCGCGGTCGCGATCTCCGGCAAGGTCGCGGCGTCCGTCTCGACACGCGGGACGCGCGTCCTCATCCGTCCGGCACAACAGAGCGGCGGGGTCATCTGCGACGTCATCGGCCCGGGTGTCGTCGCGATCACGTTCGCGCGGGGCGCCGGCCTCGGCAATCCCCCTCGCGCCGGCTCGTACGCGTTCGGCGTCGTCGCGACTCCACGAGGTGGGGAATGGCGCGGGACGCTGGCGATCCACTGAGGCGGAAACCGGCCACATGCAGCGGCGGCTTGGCGTGAGCGTTCTGATCGCCGTCGCTCTCGCTCTCACCGGGCTGCACGGGGTCGTGACCCGCGGGCCGACGATGCCCGCCTGCAAGGTCGGGACGCCGTGCAGCGAGCCGGCGGCCGGGGCGGTGCTCCTCTTCGACCGGGCCGGACGAGCGGCGGTGCGCGTCCGCACAGACGCGCGCGGCCGCTACGCCGTGAGGCTTGCGCCCGGCGCCTACGTCGTCCGAGTGGCGCCTCGGCCCCGCATCGGGTTCGGGATCCGCCCGGCGGAGGTGCGCGTCCTTCCGGGCGTGTGGCGCCGGGTCGACTTCGCGATCGACACGGGGATCCGCTAGTACGCGACCGCGCCGCGGCCGGTTGCGGCATGCCGCTGCTCGTCCGCACGGTAGCTCGAGCGGACGAGCGGGCCGGCGAAGACGGAGCCGAAGCCGAGCGCCTCGCCCTGCTCGCGCAGCCACCGGAACTCGTCCGGGTGCACCCATCGGTCGATGGGCGCGTGCTTTCCGCTCGGCTGGAGGTACTGACCGATCGTGACGACGTCGACGCCGCTCGCGCGAAGGTCGCTCATCGTCTCGACGACCTCCTCGTTCGTCTCCCCGAGGCCGACGATGATCCCCGACTTCGCCAGCACCGGGTAGTCCGCCAGTTCCTTCGCCCGGCGCAGGAGCCACAGAGCCGCGTCGTACGAGGCCTTCGCGCCGCGCATCTGCCGGTGCAGGCGCCGGACGGTCTCGATGTTGTGGTTGAAGACCTCGGGGCGGGCGGCGAGCACGATTCGAAGCGCCTCCTCCTCGACGCCCAGGAAGTCCGGAGTCAGCACCTCGACGGAGCAATCCGGCAGCTTCGCCTTCAGCGCGCGGATCGTCGCCGCGTAGTGGCCGGCGCCCCGGTCGGGTACGTCGTCGCGGTCGACCGAGGTGACGACGACGTGCTTCAGCTCCATCTGGGCGGCGGCCTGTGCGACCCGCAGCGGCTCGAGCGGATCCGGCGGCGCCTCGGGACGGCCCGAGTGGACGTAGCAGTACCGGCATGCGCGCGTGCACGTGTCACCGAGGATCTGGAAGGTCGCCGTGCCTCGTCCCCAGCACTCGGCGATGTTCGGGCAGCGGGCCTCCTCGCAGATCGTATGCAGCGACAGCCCGTGTACGAGCTTCTGGACGTCGAAGTACCGGCCGTCGCGGGACGGCGCGCGCACCTTCATCCACTCCGGCCGGCGGGGCCGCTCGGCGACGGTCACGGATGTCTCCACGGCTTGAGTGTAGTGCGCCGAGTCCCGCGTGAACCTCGTCCCTGCAGCTAGGCTAACCGGACTGCCCGGTCCGCTTCGCCCAAGGAGTCGCATGAGCCGCCACTCGACGAACCCCTGGCTGATCCTCGTCCTCATCTGCTTCGCCCAGTTCATGGTCGTGCTCGACGCGACGGTCGTGAACGTCGCGCTGCCCTCGATCCAGAACGACCTGGGCCTCTCCGAGGCGAACCTCCAGTGGATCGTCAACGCGTACACACTCGTGTTCGGCGGCTTCCTGCTGCTCGGCGGCCGCGCCGGTGACCTGCTCGGCCGCAAGCGACTCTTCCTCTTCGGTCTCGTCGTGTTCACGACGGCGTCGCTGCTCGACGGTCTCGCCGGGAGCTCGGGGATGCTCATTGGCGCGCGTGCGCTCCAGGGGCTCGGCGCCGCCTTCATCTCCCCGGCCGCGCTCGCGATCATCACGACGACGTTCCGTGAGGGCGCCGAGCGGGCGAAGGCGCTGGGCGTCTGGGCCGCCATCGCGATCGGGGGCAGCGCCGTCGGTCTCATCGTCGGCGGCGCGCTGACCCAGCTCCTCTCCTGGCCGTGGATCTTCTTCATCAACGTCCCGGTCGGCGTCGCCGTCTTCGTCCTCTCGCTGCGGTTCCTGCCGGAGTCGCGCGACGAGGAGGCGCACAGGAGCTTCGACGTGGCCGGCGCCGTCTCGGTCACGGGCGGGCTGATGACCCTCGTCTACGCGATCGTGCAGGCGCAGCAGCACGGATGGACGTCTGCACGGACGCTCGGCACCTTCGCGCTCGCCGTGCTGCTGCTCGTCGCCTTCGTGCTCATCGAGCAGCGCTCGAAGGCGCCGCTCGTGCGCCTGTCGATCTTCCGCCTCCGCTCGCTCCGCGCCGCGAACGTCAGCATGTTCCTCGTGGCGTCGGGCCTATTCGCGATGTTCTTCTTCAACACGCTGTACATCCAGCGCGTGCTCGGCTACGGGCCGCTCGAGGCGGGCCTCGCGTTCCTGCCGTTCACGGTGGGGATCATGGTGTCGGCGGGGTTCGCGTCGAAGTTCGCGCCGCGGCTCGGCGTGCGGCCGGTCGCGATCGGCGGGATGCTCCTGACGACCGCCGGCCTGGCGCTCCTGACGCGGATCCCCGTCGACGGGAGCTACGCCGTGGACGTCCTGCCGGCGCTCGTGCTGACCGCGCTCGGCCTCGGGGCGGTATTCGTGCCGTTGACGCTCGTGGCCACGACGGGCCTCGACAACGAGGACCAGGGCCTCGCCTCCGGGGTCTTCAACACCTCGCAGCAGATCGGGGGCGCGCTCGGCCTCGCGCTCCTCACGTCGCTCGCGGCGAGCAAGACCGCGAGCGCGACCGGCGTCTCGCCGCAGGCGGCGCTCGTCGACGGCTTCCAGGTCGCGTTCGCGGGCGGCGCCGCGTTCATGCTCGTCGCCCTCGGCGCGTTCCTCGCGCTGCTCCGGCAGCGCGACGTCGAGCGGATCGAGGCGGAGGCAGTGACCTCCACCTCCACGGCGTGATGGTTCTCCGGGCCGACGCGCAGCGCAACCTCGACCGGCTCCTCGAGGCGGCGGGCGAGTGCTTCTCCGAGCAGGGGATCGACTGCAGCGTCGACGAGGTCGCGCGGAGGGCCGGCGTCGGTCACGGCACCGTCTTCCGTCGCTTCCCGACGAAGGAGGCGCTGCTCCAGGCGGTGATCGCCCGGGAGCTCGACAGGTTCGCCGATCTCGCTGAGGAGGCGCTCGCCGACCCGGATCCGGGCCTCGGGTTCGAGCGGTTCTTCCGCGCGGTCGCGGAGGCGTATGGACGCAACCGTGCGCTCGTCGAGGGGTTCGACCACTGCGCGGAGCTCCCTCAGAAGATTGCGCTCGGGGAGAGGGCCGAGCGCCTCGTCCGCCGCGCCCAGAAGGCGGGGGCCCTTCGGCGCGACCTCCGCAGCGCGGACGTGTTCGCGCTCGTGCCGGCGGCGAGCCGCTATCCAGACGTGATCCTCGCGGGCCTGCGCCCGACGCCGGCCGGCTAGCGGCTCCTCCAGCCGGACCCGTCTCAGTCTGCCGTTGCCTCGGAGAGCCGTGCATGCTCACGCGCCTGGTCGGCCAGCCTCGCCTGCGCCTCGAGCAGGTGGCCGTGCACCGCCCAGGCGTGAGCCGCCCCGCGCGGCACATTTCCGTCGCGGAGGTGCTGGGCGGCGACCGAGGCATGAGCGGCGGCGCGCTCGAGCTCGGCGGCGACCTCGTCGTAGATCCTGGCGGAGGCCTCGAGACGCTCGCTCATCGGCTCACCAGCGCCGCATGCAGCGGCTGCGGCCAGAATCCCATGCCGTCATCGGCGGGCAGATCCTCGAGCTCGAGATCGAACACCTCGGCGAGTGCGGCGACCGCATGCGGGCGGACCTCGTCCACCGCAACAGGCCGACCGAGCTCACGCGCGATCGTCGTGAACATCGCGTCCTCGAGCCCGCAGGCCGTGATCCAGTCGGTGAACGGGGCCGGGTCGAGGTCGACGTTGAGCGCGTAGCCGTGCGTCGTGATCCAGCGGGACACGTGGACTCCGATCGACGCGATCTTCCGCGGCGGCCGCGTCAGCCACAGCCCCGTCAGACCCTCGAGCGTCTCGCCGCGTAGCCCGAACGGCGCAACCGTCAGCGCGAGCGCCTCCTCGAGCCGCCGGACGTACGCCTTCACGTCGCGACCGTGCCGCTTGAGGTCGAGGATCGGGTAGCAGACGAGCTGGCCGGGCGCGTGGTAGGTGGACTTCCCGCCCCGGTCGGTCTCGACGACGTCGACCTCGGCTCCGGCGGGCACGTGCAGCTCCGCTGACTCGTCCGTTCGGCGGCCCAGCGTGATCACGGGGGGGTGCTCGAGCGTCACGACCGTGTCGGGGATCGCCCCCTGCGAGACCGCTCCGGCGAGCGACCGCTGCAGCTCCCATGCCTCGAGGTACGGGACCTCCCCGAGCTGCAGCAGGTATGCGCCGCGTGCCACGGCCGTCAGGGTATCGGCGCCGCGAAGATATGGAGATGCTCGCCGGTGCCCGCGCAGTGGTGCTCGTCGAAGGGATCAGCGACCGGATCGCGCTCGAGTCGCTCGCCGCGCTCCGCGGCCGTGATCTCGCCGCCGAGGGCGTGGCGGTCCTCCCGATCGGCGGTGCGCAGGCGATCGGGCGCGTTCTCGCCGAGCTCGGCCCGAGGGGGCGCAACCTCCGGCTGGCCGGCCTCTGCGACGCCGGCGAGGAGCGGCATTTCGCCCGCGCGCTCGAGCGGGCGGGCCTCGGCGAGCAGCTCGACCGAGCCGGCATGGAGGGCCTCGGTTTCTTCGTCTGCGTCTTGAACCTCGAGGACGAGCTGATCCGCGCGCTCGGGGCGGCAGGAGTCGAGGAGGTCGTCGCGGCGCAGGGAGAGCTGGAGACGTTCCGCCTGTTCCAGAACCAGCCCGCGTGGCGCGGACGGAGCACCGAGTCGCAGCTCCAGCGCTGGATGCACAACGGCGGCAGGTATCTCCGCTACCCGCCGCTGCTCGTCGCCGCGCTTGCCCCCGACCGGATCCCGCGGCCGCTCGAGGCCGTGCTGGCCCGTGTCTGACTGGGCCGCCGAGATCTCGGTCGACGAGGCGCTCGCCTGGGATCTGATCCGCGAGCAGCTCGCGCCGCTTCCCCGGCGGTCGGTCGAGCTGCTCGCCGAGGGCTGGGACTACGTCGCCCATCTCGTCGACGGCGAGTGGGTCTTCCGCTTCCCGCGACGGCAGGTCGTCGTTCCGGGCACGGAGCGGGAGATCGCGGTGCTGCCGAGGCTGGCGGGGCTGCTGCCGGTCGCCGTGCCGGCGCCTGTCCACGTCGGCCGGCCGAGCCGGTCGTTCCCGTGGCCGTTCTACGGGGCGCGCCACCTCCCCGGCGGCGAGGCCGTCGATCTCGACGAGACGGCGCGTGCCCGGCTCGCACGTCCCCTCGCACGCGCGCTTCGCTCGCTCCACGCCGCCGGAACGCCTGTGGTCGCCGCCTCCCTTCCCGCCGACCCGATCCGGCGGGCCGACATGGACTTCCGCGTACCCCGCACGCGCGAGGCGCTCGCCGCGATCGGAGACCTGTGGGAGCGGCCGCCGGTCGTGGACGAGATCCTCGCGGCGGCGGCCGCCCTCCCGCCGCTCGTGCCGACCGCCGTCGTCCACGGCGACCTCCATTTCCGCCAGCTCCTCGTCGATCGCGGCCGCCTGAGCGGGATCATCGACTGGGTCGACCTCTGCCGCTCCGATCCGGGCGTCGATCTCCAGCTCTGGTGGAGCTTCGTGCCGCCGCGCGCGCGCGACGAGTTCCTCGACGAGTACGGCCCGGTTCCGCCGCACTCGCTCGTGCGCGCCCGCGTGCTCGCCCTGTTCCTGAACGCGATCCTCGCGCGCTACGGCCGCGACGAGGGAATGGCTGCCGTCGAGGCCGAGGCGCTCGCCGGCCTGCGCCGCAGCGTGCTGGAGTAGGAGAAGCACCGGTGGACGGGACGTCGGCGGGAGCGACGCTCGGGTCCGCCGGACATCCGGCGGGACCTACTCCCCGCCGTTCTCCCAGCCCTCGAGCCGTTCTCGCAGCGCCTTCAGGAAGCGGCCGGCGTACGCGCCGTCGACCAGGCGGTGGTCGTACGTGAGCGTGATGTTCATGATCGGCCGGATCGCGATCACGTCGTTCCCGAGCTCGTCCTCGACCACCCATGCCCGTTTCACGAGTGCATAGGTGCCGAGGATCGCGGACTGCGGCTGGCTGATGATCGGCGTCCCGTGGAAGGTGCCGTAGCCGCCGGGATTGGTGATCGAGAACGTGCCGCCCTGGACGTCGTCCGGGGTCAGCTGCTTCGAGCGGGCGCGCGCGGCGAGGTCGGCGATCGCCTTCGCGATCCCGAGCAGGTTCAGCGTCTCGGCGTTCCGGATCACGGGAACGATGAGGCCCTTCCCGTCCTGCAGCTCGACGGCGATGCCGAGGTTGACGAAGTTCCGCGTGACGATCGACTCGCCTCGGAGCTCGCCGTTGACGTACGGGAAGTCGCGGAGCGTCTCGACCACCGCCTTCGCGACGAAGGCGAGGTACGTCGGGTTGACGCCGTACGCATCCTGGTACTCCGGCTTGAGCCGGTCGCGTGCTTGGACCACGCGCATCATGTCCACCTCGATCGCGCTCGTGACGTGAGCGGACGTGTCGAGCGAGCGGCGCATGTGCTCCGCGATGCCGCGGCGCATCGCCGTGACCGGCTCCGCCGTCTCGCCCGGCAGGAGCTCGGCCTCCTCGACCGGCGGTGGGGCGGGCGGGGCCGGCGCGGCGGGTGGAGGCGTGGGGACGGCCAGAGGAGGTGTGGGAGCGACCGGCGCGGGCGCCGGGGCGAGCTGGGCGGGCGCCGGGGCGGGCTGCGCGGGCACCGGGGCCTGGGCGGGCACCGGGGCCTGGGCGGGGGCGGCAGCCGGTGCGGCCGCCGGCCCGTGCTCGACGAAGGCGAGGATGTCCTTCTTCGTGACGCGGCCGCCGCGGCCGGTTCCCTGCACTGCGCTCGGGTCGACGCCGTGCTCCGACGCGATCCGCGCGACGACGGGCGACACGAACGCCTTGCCGTTCCCAGAGAGCGGCGCCGGTTCCGGCGCAGGTGCGGCCTGCGGCTCGGGGGGCGCGGCCGCGGGAAGGGGAGACGGTGTCGGAGCCTCCGCGGCCGGCGGTGCGACCGGCTCGGGCTCGGCCGGCGCCTCCTCGCGGGAAGGCTCGCCGGCGCCTCCGCCGATCTGGCCGACCTTCGTGCCGACGACGACCGTCTCGCCCTCCTGGACGAGGATCTGCGTCACGGTGCCCGACGCGGGGCTCGGGATCTCGGTGTCGACCTTGTCGGTCGAGATCTCGAGCAGGGGCTCGTCGGCCACGACGTGCTCCCCCTCGCGCTTCAGCCACCTCGTGATCGTCCCCTCCGAGACGGACACGCCCATCTGCGGCATGACGATGTCGACTGCGGTCTCCGTGGCCATGGTCTCCTCGGCTCCTAGTACTCCGCGAGGTCGCGGAGTCCCGCCACGACGTCCTCGACCTGCGGGATGAACGCCTTCTCGAGCGACGGGGAGAACGGAACCGGCGTGTCGGGCGCGGCGATCCGCTTGACGGGCGCGTCGAGGTCCTCGAACGCCTTCTCGGCGATCGTGGCCGCGATCTCCGCGCCGAAGCCGCCGGTGCGCGTGTCCTCGTGGAGCACGAGCACCTTCGACGTCTTGCGCACGGACGCCAGCACCGCCTGCTCGTCCCACGGCATGACCGTGCGGAGGTCGAGGACCTCGACCGAGACGCCGCCGTCCTCGAGCTGCTCCGCCGCCTCGCCGGCCGTGTGCACCATGGCGCCCCACGTGATCAGCGAGACGTCGTCTCCCGCCCGGTGGATGCGCGCCTTTCCGATCGGCGTCGTGTACCGCTCCGCCGGCACCTCCGCCTTGATCCGGCGGTAGAGGTGCTTGTGCTCGAAGAAGAGCACGGGGTTCGGGTCCTCGATCGCGCTGATCAGGAGCCCCTTCGCGTCCTCCGGCGTCGCCGGGCACACGCACTTGAGGCCGGGGATGTGCGCGAACGACGACTCCGGGTTCTGCGAGTGGAACGGCCCGCCGGAGAAGCCGCCGCCCGAGGGCAGCCGGATCACCATCGGCACGGGCGTCCCGGCGCGCCAGCGCTGCTTCGCGGCGACGGTGACGAGCTGGTCCCAGCCGCAGGAGACGAAGTCCGCGAACTGCATCTCCGCCACGGGCCGAAGGCCCATGATCGCGGCGCCCGTGCAGCTGCCGATGATCGCGGTCTCGGCGAGCGGCGCGTCGATGACGCGCCACGGCCCGAACTCCTCCTGGAACCCGAGCGAGACCTTGAAGGCGCCGCCGTAGACGCCCACATCCTCGCCGATGAGGAAGACGCGGCGGTCGCGGCGCATCTCGGTCCGCAGTCCGTCCGAGATCGCCTGCAGGTAGGTCATCTCCGCCATGCGCAGCCCTACTTGTGGTGCGGGGTGTCGAGATCCTCGGGCGAGGCGAACACCCCGTCGGTGAGGCCGTCGGGAGCCGGGAGCGGCGACTCCTCGGCCCGGCGTAGCGCCTCGTTCAGGAGGTGCTTCACCCGCTCGCCGATCTCCGCGTCGGCCTCGTCCGTGAGCCCGGCGTTCTGGCGGAGCCAGTCTCGGAAGCGCTCGATCGGGTCCGACTGAGCCCAGCGCTCGAACATCCCCTTCGGCACGTAGAACGCGTCATCGTGCACCGCGTGCCCCTCCATACGGAGCGTCAGGCACTCGAGCAGCGTCGGGCCCTCTCCGGCCCGGGCCTTCTCGATCGCGCGCTTCGCCTCGCGGTAGACCGCGAGCACGTCCGTGCCGTCGACCACGACTCCCTCGAACCCGTAGGCCTGGGCGCGGTCGGCGACGTGCTCGGTCGCGTACTCGAGGTAGGTCGGCGTCGAGTACGCCCACTGGTTGTTGTCGCACACGAAGACGATCGGCAGCCTTCGCGTGCCGGCGAACGTCATCGACTCGTGCGTGTCGCCACGCGCCGAGGAGCCCTCGCCGAACCAGCCGAGCGCCACCCGCGGCTCTTCCCGGATCCGGAAGGTGAGCGCGCAGCCGGTGGCGACCGGGAGCATTGCCGGCAGGTGGCTGACCATGGCGATCAGCCCGAGCTGGGAGTCGGCCATGTGGACGTTTCCGTCCCGGCCGCGGGCAGGCCCGTCGACCCGGCCCATGTACTGCGCGAAGATCCTCCACGGCTCGACCCCGCGCGTGATGTGGACGCCCATGTCCCGGTGCAGAGGGGCGCCGACGTCGTCGGGGCCCATCGCGGTCGCGACGCCGACGGACGCGGCCTCGTTGCCGCGTCCCGTGTAGAACGAGCCGGGGATCTTCCCCTGCTTGTAGAGGATGTGCCCGCGCTCCTCCACGCCACGCGTGATCAGCATGTTCCGGTAGATCCCGAGGAGGTCCTCCCGGTCGAGGCCTGCCTCCCGGACCTCGTCGAGCGAGCCGACCGGCTCCGCTTCTCTCGCAATCGCCATGGCTGCTGACTCCTCCCCGGGGAGCTTAACGACTGGTGCTGCCGTCCCAGTCGAACGACTCGCCGAGCGCCCGCAGCCGCGCCCGCGTCGGCTCGTCGCAGAGGGCTCCGGCGACGCCCGCCTCGTAGAGCGCGCGCGGGTCGAGGCCGAGGGAGGTCGCCGCCTCGTAGTCGCGGGTCAGGTCGGTGTCGAACATTGCCGGGTCGTCCGTCGACACGGAGCAGCGCACGCCGGCGGCGACGAGGCGCGGCAGGGGGTGCTCGGCGAGCGTGGCGACCACTCCCGTGCGCAGGTTCGACAGCGGGCACACGTCGAGGACGATCCCGCGGCCGGCGAGCTCCCGCACGAGCCCGGAGTCCTCCTCCGCGCGGATCCCGTGCCGCGCGTCGAGCGCGCCCCGGACGGAGGCTGCCCCGGCTGCCTCTCCCGCGTGCGGGACAGAGCCCAGGCCCAGCGAGCGCGCCAGGCGGAACGCGTCCTCGTACGGCTCTGGCGGGTACTCGGCCTCGCGGCCGCCGAGGCCGACGCCGACGACGCCCCGGTCGCGGTAGCGTCCCGCCCACTCGACGGTCGCCTGCGCCTCCTCGAGCGAGAAGCCGCGCGGGATGTCGGGCGTGAGGCGCACGTCGACGCCGTGCTCCTCGCGCGCCGCCTGGATTCCGTCGCATGCGCCCTCGAACAGCTCCTGCCACGAGCAGCCGCGGCGAACGCGCTCGGCCGGGCTGAAGATCCCCTCGATGTAGACGGCGCCGTGCGAGGCGGCCTCGGCGGCGTAGTCCACGACGATCTGGCGGAAGTCCGCCTCCGTGCGGAGTGCGTTCGTCGTCAGCACCCAGACCTCGATGAAGTGCTCGAAGTCCCGGAATCGGTACAGCTCCTGCAGCCCCTCGACGGTGCCGGCCGGCAGCGGATAGTCGTTGCGGCGGGCGATCTCGAGCAGGGTCGCGGGCGTGACCGTCCCTTCGAGGTGGACGTGCAGCTCGATCTTCGGGTACGGACGCCCGCCGCTCATGCCGGGACGAGGCTACAGTCAGGCCGTGGGCAAGGCCGCCGACTGGCTGCGGGAGGAGCGCCGGAAGGTGCTCGGCGACTGGGTCGCCGTCTGCGTCCGCTGCGGCGCAGCCCGTCGCTGGTTCGAGGAGTTCGAGGCGGAGCTCCCCGAGGAGTGCCCCCAGTGCGGCGGCGAGCTGCTCCGCCGCTGCAAGGCCTGCGGCGCGCCCTTCTCGTCGGTCGCCGTCGTCGACTGCGAGGGGTGCGGCGAGCCCGTCCGCGGCGCCGAGCTCTTCGGCTCCCCGATCCGGCGAAGGTAGAGCGCCTTCATCGACGGGCGTGTGAGGCGGCGTCGCCGCGCGAGTTGCGGCGCCGACCCGGACGCTCGTGGTTGCTGCCCGCGGGACGACGGGAGAGAATGGGCGCGTGTGTTGTCTGCTTCTCGTGCTCTTCGCGTTCGGGCCCCGCATCGCGCTCGCGCTCGAGTGGATCTTCGGCCACCGCATCCAGGCCGCCTTCGCTCACTGGTGGTGGCCGTTTCTCGGCCTGATCTTCCTGCCGTGGACGACGCTCATGTACACGATCGTCTGGAGCGTGGGCGGCGTGCACGGCGCGAACTGGATCGCCGTCGCCTTCGGCGCCTTCCTCGATCTCCTCTCCTACACCGGCGGCTACACGCAGCGGCTCTACGAACAGCGGAGCGGCGCCTGACCCCGGCGTGCCGCGCGACGCGGGCCGGCTAGAAGTCGCGGAACGGCAGGACAGGGCCGTTCATGATCTGGGAGAACCGGATCACGGTGACGATGTCGTCGGGCTCGATCGTGCGGTTGTAGAGCTGGCCGAGGAACGTCGCCATCTCGTCCGTGCGACGGATCTCGGGGTTGTCGTGCTCGATCTCGCGCGGCGACAGCTCGCCGAGCGTCTTCACCTCGACCTTGTCGATGACGGCCTCGAAGATGCGCTCGCGCGGCCCGAACCGGACGCCGCAGAGCACCTGCACGACCATCCCCTTCTTGTACTTGTCCGACTTGTCGCCGAGCCGGATCGTTGCCGACTTCCGGCCGCTGCGAAGCTGGTCGGCGACGAGGGGGGAGTAGAAGTTCAGCGCGTACATCGGCTCGAGGACGTCCATCGAGTGCGGCCCGCCACGGGCGGGCGAATCATAGTGCGCGCGACCCCGACAGCAGGGCCTGCCGCAGGGCCGACCGATCGCGCGCGGTGAAGGACGGCGGCTCGGTCACGCGCCGAGCCGCTCGCGCGCCTTCGCGGCCATCTGGCGCTCGCCGCCGTACGCGAGGAGGCGCGGGGCCTCGTCGAGGGGGAGCCAGCGTGCCTCCGCGACCTCGACGCGCATCCGCTCGTCGATCGCCCCGATGCGCCCCGGGCCGGCACGCAGGAGGAAGAAGCTCACGACCTTGGACACCCGCTGTCCGCCGCGGGCGTAGACGTAGCGCACGTCGCCGAGTTTCTCGACGAGCCGCCCGCTGACGCCCGTCTCCTCGCGCACCTCCCGCACCGCCGTCTCCGCGGGACTCTCGCCCGGGTCGATCTGGCCCTTCGGCAGCGCCCACAGCCCCACCGGCTTCCCCCGTGGGCGGATCGCCGCAACCATCGGCCGGCCGCGGACCATCCGCACGAGGACTCCGCCCGCAGAGAACTCCCGGAGCACGGACCGGTTCTACCAGAGCCGGCGCGGTTGGCACTTGCGTGACTCGAGTGCCGACCGTACAATGGCCTGGCACTCTTCCAGTGAGAGTGCCGATGTTGTGTCACAGATCAGCAGTCAGGAGGCATGTGCATGAACCTGAAGCCGCTTGGTGACCGCCTGATCGTCGAGGTCCTCGAGGAGGAGGAGACGACGTCGAGCGGCATCGTGCTTCCGGACACGGCGAAGGAGAAGCCGCAGCGCGGCCGCGTCCTCGCCGTCGGTCCCGGCTCGCGGGACGAGAACGGCAAGTACATCCCGCTGGACCTGGAGGAAGGCGACGAGATCGTCTTCTCCAAGTACGGCGGCACCGAGATCAAGATCGGCACGGACGA
>Ga0335069_10010943_pt1 | contig 12827 bp, 12 predicted proteins | sample Lox_Sample_11_FD_206714 | JGI IMG/M metagenome (GOLD analysis project Ga0335069, IMG submission 206714) | Soil microbial communities from Loxahatchee National Wildlife Refuge, Florida, United States - Lox_Sample_1.1 | ecosystem: Environmental > Terrestrial > Soil > Wetlands | place: USA... | reverse complement strand
CCTCAATCCGAAGCTCCACATCATCGCCCGCGGCGAGGCGCCGTCGACCGAGAGCAAGCTGATCCAGGCCGGCGCCGATCAGGTGGTGCTGCCGACCCACATCGGCGCGGAGCGGATCGCCGAGCTGATCCTGTTCCCGGCTACGGCGCGCTTCATCCGCGGCTCCGAGCGGATGCGCGACTTCGAGAAGGTGCTGGGCGAGTTCGGCATGGACATCGAGGTGGTGGTCGTCGCCGAAGGCAGCGTGGCCGCCAGCGCCAGCGTCGAGGAGCTGGAGCGGGCCGGGCGGGGCGCGTTCTTCGTCGCCCAGATCGACCGCCGCGACGGTGAGTCGCTGACCCGTCCGGCGCCTTCCACGAGGATCGCGGCTGGCGATGGCCTGCTCGTGGTGGGACGCAGCGGCGCGGCGCTCAGCGGGCTCGTCTCCCACCCCGCGGCGGCGGCGCCATGAGCATGACGGCCAGCGGCGGATGCCTCTGCGGCGCGGCGCGGTTCGAGTGCGACGGCGAGCTCGGCCCAGCCGGCGCGTGACACTGCGAGGACGGCCGGCGTTGCGCTGTCGCGGCGTTCAACGTCTCGCTTCGCTGCCCGGTCGGCCTTCCGACTGCTGAGCGGCGAGCTCGGCGCCTTCATCAAAACCGTCGCCAGCGGCCAGCCGCTCAGCCGCCCGCCTACGAACGGGGCCGCATCTGAACGCCTGTCAGGATTCGATCGGAATCCACCACTCGACGTGGCTGGGTCGATCCGGCTCGAATCCCGGCGGATAGGCCTCGATGTCAGGTCCGCTCGACAGGCGGCAGCCGGAGTTCGGCAGCCGCTCGCCCCAGATCTCCCGCACTGCAGCCTGCATCTGCGGGTGCAGCGGTGAACCGTCGGTCTCCTGGCGGAACACCAGGTAGGTCTGCGCGGGCACGTCCTTGACCTCGAGCCCATCCGGGATCGGCGCGTCGGCCGAGATCGGCACGGCGGCGAGGTAGTGGAAGCAGCCCTCGGTCCCTTCGGCGGCCCAGCAGACGCCGAAGCTGGCGTCGTCGCCCACCTGGCCCGTGAGCGGCAGGCGCTCGATCAGGCGAGGCCAGAGCGCCGGAATCTGGCTTCGAGTGGTCTCGTCGAACACGCCGGAGACGCCGGCGACGCGGAAACGGGCCTTGCGCACCGGCGCGGCTGTCATCGAGAGCCTGGGTGGCGCGATGGACATGATCGTCGTCTCCTTGGGCGGGGCGGCCTGGCGGTCGCGGCGGTAGCGCCCGGGACTGACCCCGAAGGCGCGCTTGAAAGCGCGGGTAAAGCCTTCCTGGCTCTCGAACCCCGTGTCGAAGGCGAGGTTGACCAGGCTCGGCGGATCGGCGCCGCGCAGAGCCTTGGCCGCGAGGCCGAGCCGGCGCGCCCGCACGAACGCCATCGGCGTCAGCCCGAACCGGGCGGCGAACGCTCGCGCGAAGTGATACGGCGAGAGGCCGGCGACACCGGCCAGCGACGCAAGGCTGATCGGCTCGAAAGCGTGCGCCTCGACGTGCGCAATCGCCCGCTCGAGCGGATCGCGGCCGTAGGTCGCGCGAAGGGCGGCGTCGTCCATGCCGCACAGCATGGACCCGGGTGGTGCGGGTGTCTTGACCGCGATTGCTCGCGGCTCAGCCGAGCTTTGGAAGGAAGATCAGGCCGCGACCGTGGCCTGCCCCTCCTGGGGGTCGCGAAGCACGTAGCCGCGGCCCCAGACGGTCTCGATGTGGTGCTTGCCATTGGCCGCGGCCGCCAGCTTCTTGCGCAACTTGCAGATGAAGACGTCGATGATCTTCAGCTCCGGCTCGTCCATGCCGCCGTAGAGATGGTTGAGGAACATCTCCTTGGTCAGCGTCGTGCCTTTGCGCAGCGAGAGCAGCTCGAGCATCTGATATTCCTTGCCGGTCAGATGCACGCGGATGCCGTTCACCTCGACCGTCTTGGCGTCGAGGTTGACCGTGATGTCGCCGGTGCGGATCACCGACTGGGCATGGCCCTTCGAACGGCGCACGACGGCGTGGATGCGGGCGACCAGCTCCTCCTTGTGGAAGGGCTTGGTCATGTAATCGTCGGCGCCGCCGCCCAGCGTCTTGACCTTGGTGTCGATCTCGCTGGTGCCGGAGAGGATCATGATCGGGGTGTTCACCTTCGCCACGCGAAGGGTGCGCAGAACCTCGGTCCCGCTCATGTCGGGCAGGTTGAGATCGAGGAGGATCAAGTCGTAGTCGTAGATCTTGCCGAGGTCGATACCTTCCTCGCCCAGATCTGTCGTGTAAACGTTGAATCCTTCAGACTTCAGCATCAGCTCGATGCCTTGCGCCGTAGCGCTATCGTCCTCGATCAACAGAACGCGCATCTACCCCTCCCCGCTCATCTAGCGGAATCTCAACGTCTGCGGCCCGAATCTGCCCCAATGCTCGCCCACCACATTACCGACGAGTTAATTTAAGACAGGTTAATGGTGAAAGCTCGACGAGCCGAATCGTTAAGCTGATTTGCGAATCGGCGGCAAGCCGGGCGCCTGCGCGCATCGTCGCGGGCCGATGACTCTTTCGTGAGGGCTCGCCGCGCCTTGGCGCCAACTTGGAACCCCCGCCGCCGGCGCGGGTTTTCGCCAGCGGCGCTCTCGCACTGGCGACGGGCCGTCAAGGAGAAGAGCATGCTCGGCAGGAATTTGGACCGGCTTCGCCGCGCGGCGACGGGGCTTGCGCTCGCGGGCGCGTCGCTGGCGCTGACGAGCGTCGCGGCCAACGCGGATCCGTGGGCGCCTTACGGGCAGACCGTCGCGCCCGATGTGGGCGGCCTCACCGTCTATGCGCCCAACCGCTACGTGCGTCAGCCGACCACCGGCGCCATCGTGAGGCTGGACACGGTCTCGACCCGCGTGCCAGTCGGCGACCTCGACCTTTCGACCCGGCGCGGCGCCTTCCTTGCCAAGGCCCGGATCGAGCATGCGGCGCGGCGGGTCTGCGAGGAGGTGCAGGAAGCCTATCCCGGCGGAACCGACCCCGAGGGCGGCTGCTACGCCCGCGCCGTGCGCGAGGGCCTTGCGCAGGCGCAGGAGATCGCCGGCTACCCGATCCTCGCATGGGGCTATCGGTAGGCCTCAATCCCGCTGGCGGCCGAACAACTCGGCGAACGGCCGCATGACGTGTGTCCGGTAGGGCGCGCGCTCGGCCAGCCGGGCGCGCCAACGCTCGACCGCGGGGACAACCGGTCGGTCGACCTCGATGTTGAAGTACCGGAACATCAACGTTCCGGCCGGCAAGTCGGCCATCGTGAAGGCGCCGCCCACGACGAACGGCCGCGAAGCCAGCCAGGCGTCGAGGACTTTCAGCGCGCTCGTCGCGTCCGCCGCGAACCGGGCGTTGAGCTGGGCGTTCCGGAGCGCGGCCGGCGTCCGGTAGTAACTCCAGAAATAGCCCATGATCGCCGGCTGCAGCGTCGCCAGCGTCCAGTCCATCCAGGCCTCGACGGGCGCACGCGCCAGCGGCTGGCGCGGACAGGCGGTCTCGTCCCCATAGGCCGCGAAAAGGTAGCGAACGATGGTGTTGGACTCCCAGATGGCGACGTCGCCATCGCGCAGCACCGGCACGCGGCCGTGCGGGTTCCTCGCCCGGAACGCCGGGTCGTCGAGCCCGCCCGCATCGCCGCCGGCGTCGACGTGTTCGAACGCGAGGCCCAGCTCTCCGAGCGTCCAGAGCACCTTCTGCACGTTGATCGAGTTGGGCCGGCCCCAGAGCGTGATCATCTTCCTAACCCCGCGGAAAGCACGAAGGTCCGAGGCGCGATGCGGCTTGGCAAGGTCGATTCTCTGAAGCCGTCGACGGAAAAACGCATCGGCTTGGCAGGATCGCGGGCCTGACGAAGGCGCGGATTAGCCAATGCTTAAGGCGGTGGGGGGAGCATCGGCGCTGCTGATTTACCGGGGCCGGGCTTCCCTCTTTGCGCAACCTCATCGCCGCCGTCGAGCGCGTCGATCCGCTGGTCGTCTCTGGCCGCGTGGCGGCCGTCAACGGCCTCCTGATCGAAGCGCGTGGCGGCCTGACCAGGCTCTCCATCGGCGCACGCACCGAGGTCGAGCGGCGCGGCGCGCCGCCGCTGGCCGCCGAGGTGGTCGGCTTCCGCGAGACGCGCGCTCTCCTGATGCCGTTCGGCCCCCTGGAAGGCGTGGCGCCGGGCGCCGGGATCCGCATCCGGCCCGAGGGCGCCGCCGTGCGTCCGACCCGCGGCTGGCTCGGTCGCGTCGTCGATGCGTTCGGCGCCCCGATCGACGGCAAGGGGCCGCTGCCGCAAGGCCTGGCCGCCTACCCGCTGCGCGCCGCCCCGCCGGCGGCCCACTCGCGCGCCCGTGTCGGCGAGCGGCTCGAGCTGGGCGTGCGGGCCCTGGACGTCTTCACCACCTGCTGTCGCGGCCAGCGGCTCGGGGTCTTCGCCGGCTCCGGCGTCGGCAAGTCGGTGCTGCTGTCGATGCTGGCCCGCCACGCGTCCTGCGACGCCGTCGTGGTCGGCCTGATCGGCGAGCGGGGCCGCGAGGTGCGCGAGTTCATCGAGGAGACGCTGGGCCCCGAGGGCCTTGCGCGCGCCGTCGTCGTGGTCGCGACCTCCGACCAGCCCGCGCTGAAGCGCCGCCAGGCCGCCTACATGACCCTCGCGATCGCCGAGTACCTGCGCGACCAGGACCTCGAGGTGCTGTGCCTGATGGACAGCGTCACGCGGTTCGCGATGGCCCAGCGCGAGATCGGGCTGGCCGCCGGCGAGCCGCCGACGACCCGGGGCTACACGCCGACGGTCTTCTCCGAGCTGCCGAAGCTGCTTGAACGCGCCGGACCGGGGCCGATCCGCCCCGACGGCGCGGTCGCGGGCCCGATCACGGGCCTCTTCACGGTGCTCGTCGACGGCGACGACCACAACGAGCCGATCGCCGACGCCGTGCGCGGGATCCTCGACGGCCATATCGTGATGGAGCGCGCGATCGCCGAGCGCGGCCGCTTCCCGGCGATCAATGTGCTGAAGTCGATCAGCCGGACGATGCCGGGCTGCCAGACCCCGCTCGAGCGGGAGACCGTCGCGCAGGCCCGCGCCAGCCTCTCGGCCTACGCCAACATGGAAGAGCTGATCCGCATCGGCGCCTATCGCGCCGGCGCGGACGCCCAGGTGGACCGCGCGATCGCGCTCAACCCGGCGCTCGAGGCGTTCCTGGCGCAGGACAAGGACGACTACACCGGCCTCAACGAGGCTTTCGACCGGCTTGACGGCATTCTGGAGCAAAGCGGCGCATGAGGTGGGCGGACCAGCTGATCAAGCTCTCCAACTTCGAGCTCGAGGTCTTGCAGACGCGCCTGGCCGAGATCGTCGAGCGGCGCACGCGGCTCGAGCTGAGGATGGCGGTGCTGCTCGCCGAGGGCGAGGCCGAGACCGCGCTCGCGCGCACCGACCCGGAAGCCGCCTGGCGACTGCCCGCGTTCAACGAAGGCCTGAAGCAGCGCAAGGCGGCCGTCCAGCGCGACATCGACCGCGTCGCGGGCGAGGAAGCCGGCGCCCGCGACGCCCTCGCCGAGGCTTTCGAGACGCTAAAGAAGTACGAGCATGTGGCGGAGGCTAACCGCGTGACCGTCGCCCGCGAGGCGGCGCGCCGCGAGACCGCCGTGCTCGACGAGTTGGGCCTGCGCCGCGCCGTCGCCGGCCGAGGCTAGTTCCTTGATCCGATCGCACCAGACCTTTTCCGCGCTCGCGGCGGAAACGTCGCGATTCGCGACGGCGGGAGCGACAGTGGAGTCGTGTCGGTGACCTCCCCCGTCGGCGACGCGCTGCTCAACGACGGCGCGCCGCTTTCCCCGAGAGGGGGAAGGGTTTGGTCCCGCCGCGGCGTTCTTGCTTCCACGCTCGCCCTCGGCGCCTGCGGTCAGAAGGCCCAGAGCGCGCCGCCCGGCGTCGCGTCGTGGCCGCTGAAGGCCGTCGCCCGGTTCCCCGTCGGGACCTGCGTCCAGGCCGCGCAACTCGACGATCCCGCCTTCGCCAGTCTGGTCGCCGCCGAGGTCTCCCAGCTCACCCCGGAGTGGGAGCTGAAGATGGAGTACGTGTTGCAGCCGGACGGCGGCTACCGCTTCGACGCGCCTGACCGGATCGCGACGTTCGCCGCCGACCACGGAATGCGCGTCTTCGGCCACACGCTGGTCTGGTACGCGCAGAGGCCGGCCTTCTTCGAGCGTCTCGCCGGCGACGCCGCGGCGTTCCGCAACGCGTTCTCCGCTTACGTCACGGCCGTCGTCGGCCGCTACAAGGGCCGGATCGTCGGCTGGGACGTGGTCAATGAGCAGGTCGGCGACGACGGCTCAGGCTGGCGCACGAGCCTCTGGAGCCAGGCGCTCGGACCGCTCGACCACATGCGGATCGCCTACGACCTGGCTCATGCCGCCGATCCGGCCGCGGCGCTGTTCCTCAATGACTACAACCTCGAGAGCGATCCGGCGAAGCGGGCGGACTTCCTGCGGCTCGCCGAGGCGCTGCTGAAAGCCGGCGCGCCGCTGCATGGCCTCGGCTCGCAGACGCACGTCGCCGCCGACCTCGCGCCGGGCGCGGTCGCCGCGGCGATCCGCGATCTCGCAGGACTTGGCCTGAAGGTGCGGATCTCCGAGATGGACGTCTCGCTCGCCCGGGCGCGCGGCCTCGTCAACACGCGCGCCGATCTCGAGCGGCGGCAGGCCGCGCTCTACGCCGAGGCCGCTGAGGCGTTCGCCGCGCTGCCACCTGCGCAGCGGTTCGACTTCACGTTCTGGGGGCTCGAGGACAGCCAGTCGTGGCTGAAGCGCGAGGACGAGGCCGACGCGCCGCTGCTCTTCGACGACTCCGGCCGCCCCAAGCCGGCTGTAGCCGCCTGGGAGGCGGCGCTCAGGCGCTAGCGGCGGCTAGCGCGGGATCTGGGTGCGCCGCTGCTCCTCCTCGGCGGCCGCGCGCAGGGCTGCCAGGTCGTCGCTGATGCGGAAGATCACCACGTAGAACTCGCAGAACGCGCGCCAGACCAGCCCGCCCGCGAGGACGATCAGAAGCCCCCCGATCAAGCCCGGAATGACGGCCAGAAGCGTTTCCCAGCTGCGCTCGCCGATCGCGCGGTAGCCGACGCCGAGCGAGGCGCCGACGACGCCGAACGCGGCCACGACGATCACGCCCAGGCCAGCCCAATAGACGAGGTGGATTACCGGGCCGGTGATCATCGTCTCGAAGGTCAGGATGCTCGAGAAGAAGCCACGGGACCTCCGCGGCGCGACACCCCTGGCTGGTCCCATGACCGACTGTTCCCCTCGCGGCTCAGGGCCGCTCCGTGGCCGGCATGGCTACCAGCGCCAGCGCGACGCCGCAATGGCGCGCCGGCCACGCTTGGAGGGCGATCGCTCGACGCCGCTCCCGCTCGTCAGTGCGCCATCCCGAGCCGCTTCAACTGGTCGCGGTCGAGGCGGCTGTAGGCTGCGCCGCCGCGGGCGAAGAGGTCGCTGGCGGGTATCGTGTAGACGTCCTCATTGTCGCGCACCTCGGCCACCGAGCGGCCCTGCTTGTCGGTGGTGAGGCGCGTGACATGACCGATCTCGGCGCCGGTCTCGTCCCTTACGGCGGCGCCGATCGCGAGCGGCCCGACCGTCGCGGACGAATCGCGCGCGCCGCTCTCCGCCGGGCGCGCGGGTCCTGCTTCCACGCGCACCGCCGGCACGGCGGCGCCGGCGGCCCCGGCGAGCGCCAGGACCGCAACGCCCGAAGCCGCGACGATCGCGCCGCCGCGACTCACCGACCGCCGGCCGCCGGGTGCAGCATGCTCGTGATCTGCCCGGCCGTCATGTTGATGGTGGCCGTGCCGTCCTGGGCCCCCAGCCGGTCAGACGGCACCTGGAAGGTGTCGGAACCCATCTTGATCACGGCCATCTTCTGCCCATTCGCGCCGTTGTTCAGCGCCGAGATCGCACCGATGGTGGCGCCGGTATTGTCCTTCACCGGCTCACCGACGGAGAGGGAAGCCGCTGCGCCTGCGGTCGCGCTGGTGTCGGCGCCCTGCCCCGTGGCGCTGGACGTCGAGGGAGGGCTCGCCGATGAGGACGGCGGAGCGGCTGGGGTTGTCGACTGCATAGGCGCGTCGGTCGCCGGCATGTTGGACATGCCCGCGGTGGTCTGGCCGGCCGCCAGGGCCTGCCCGGCGACGAGGAAAGCGCCGGCGGCGATCAAAGGCATGTAGAAGCGCATGAAGGTCTCCCTGGGTTTTCGTTCCCCAGCCCGATCAGAACAGCCGCCCTGCTAGATCGTTCCGAATTGGGGCCTTGAGAGAGCCGCTTCGCGTCGGTTCGATGGCGGTCGCGATCACCGGCCTTAAATCGTGCCGAGCGTCTTCAGCCGCGCCTTCGGGTGGACCTCGTTCTGGCTCAGCACGACGGTCTGGCCGCGGAAACGTTCCACGATCGAGCGGATGTAAGGCCGCACCATCGGGCTCGTCAGCAGCACCGGGTTCTCGCCTTGCAGCGCGGCGCGCTCGAAGGTCTCGCGCACGGCCCGGATGAAGTCCTGCAGCTTCGACGGCGCGAGGGCGAGTTGCTTGTCGTCGCCCTGGCCGATCAGCGCCTCGCCGAACGCGGTCTCCCAGTCCGGCGAGAGCGCGACGATCGGCAGCGAGCCGTCTTCCGAGCGGTTGGCCCAGCAGATCTGGCGGCCCAGCCGGGCGCGGACCTGTTCGACGAGACTGACGATCGAGGCCGTGTGCGGCGCGGCTTCGGCGATTCCCTCGAGGATGGTCGGCAGGTCGCGGATCGAGACGCGCTCGCGCAGCAGCGCCTGCAGCACCCGCTGCACCGTGCTCGCCGTCGCGACCGAGGGGATCAGGTCGTCGACCAGCTTCTTCTCCTCGGCCGTGAGGTCCTTCAGCAGCTTCTGCACCTCGCCGTAGGAGAGCAGGTCGGCCATGTTCTCCTTCAGAATCTCGGTCAGGTGGGTGGTCAGCACCGTAGCCGGGTCGACCGTGGTGTAGCCGCGGAAGGCGGCCTCTTCGCGCAGCGCGTCGTCGATCCAGGTGGCCGGCAGGCCGAACGCCGGCTCGCGCACGTGCTCGCCCGGCAGCTCCACCTGGCCGCCGCGCGGGTCCATGGCCATCAGCTTGCCGAGCCGCACCTCGCCAGCGCCGATCTCCATCTCCTTGATCCGGATCGCGTAGCCCTGGTTCGGCAGGCGCATGTTGTCGAGGATGCGCACCGGCGGCATCACGAAGCCGAACTCGCCCGCGAGCGTCCTGCGCAGCGCCTTGATCTGGTCGGTGAGGCGGCGGCCCTCGAGGTCGTTGATCAGGTGCAAGAGGCCGTAGCCCAGCTCGATCTTGACGTCGTCGATCGCCAGGCTCGCCGAGATCGGCTCTTCCTTCGGCTCGGTGTCGACCTTCGGGGCCTCGACGACCGGCCTCAGCGCCGCCTGGCTGCGCCGCCAGGCCAGGACGCCGGCGCCCAGCGACAGCGCCGCGAACGGCACGATCGGCATGCCAGGGATCAGCGCGATCACGCCCGAGGCCGCCGAGACCATGCCGAGGCTGACCGGGTTCATCGCCAGCTGCGCGACCAGGGCCTTGTCCGCCGAGCCCTCGACGCCGGATTTCGAGACGAGCAAGCCGGCGGCGATCGAGATGACCAGCGCCGGGATCTGGCTCACCAGGCCATCGCCGATGGTCATGATCGTGTAGCTGGCGAACGCCTGGCTGAGCGGCAGCTTGTGCTGCACCACGCCCACCAGGATGCCGCCGACGACGTTGATGGCCACGATCAGCAGGCCGGCCATGGCGTCGCCGCGCACGAACTTCGAGGCGCCGTCCATCGCGCCGAAGAAGGTCGACTCCTGTTCCAGGTCCTTGCGCCGGCGCTTGGCCTCCTCCTGATCGATCAGGCCCGACGACAGGTCGGCGTCGATCGCCATCTGCTTGCCGGGCATCGAGTCCAGGGTGAAGCGGGCCGCGACCTCGGCGATCCGCGACGAGCCGCGGGTCACAACGACAAAGTTCACGATCACGAGGATCGAGAAGATGATGACGCCGATCACGAAGTTGCCGTGCATCATCAGTTCGCCGAACGCCTGGATGATGTGGCCGGCGCCGTCGGTGCCCTCGTGGCCGTGCCCGAGGATCAGCCGGGTCGAGGCGATGTTGAGGCCCAGCCGGAACAGCGTCGCCATCAGCAGCACGGTCGGGAAGGCGGTGAACTCCAGCGGCTTCTTGATCAGCAGCGAGGTCATCAGGATCAGGACCGCGCTGGTGATCGAGAGCGCCAGCAGCATGTCGAGCATGAACGCCGGGATCGGCAGGATCAGCAGGACGATGATGCCGACGATGCCGATCGCGAGCGCGACCTCGCCCTTGGCCACCCAGCCCCAGACCTCGCGCGGCGTCGGCGCCGCGCCGGCGACCGGCAGCGAGACGTCAGCCACGGCCGAACGCTCCGGCGACGGCGCGGCCGACATCGGCGATGGCGGCGTCACGCGCCTCCGGGGTCGCGGCCGCCGCTCCGGTCAGGTAGCAGGCGATGATGACCGGGCCGCGCGGCGCCCAGGCGACGGCGATGTCGTTGCTGGTGCCGTGCGCGCCGCTCCCGGTCTTGTCGGCGACCCGCCAGCCGGCCGGAAGCCCCGCGCGGAGCCGCGCCAGGCCGGTCCTGCAGGCGACCATCCAGCCGATGAGCCGCTCGCGCGAGGCGTCTGACACGGCCTGGCCGAGCAGGACGGCGCGGAGGTCGCTGGCCATCGCAGCGGGCGTCGTGGTGTCGCGCGGGTCGCCGGCGATCGCGGTGTTCAGCGAGGGCTCGTTGCGGTCGAGCCGGCTTCGGCCGTCGTCGAGGCCGCGCACGAACCGCGTCCAGCCGGCGGGGCCGCCGATCGAGGCGAGGATCGCGTTGGCGGCGGTGTTGTCGCTGTACTCGATCGCGGCGGCGCAGAGGTCGCCCAACGCCATACCGCCTTCGCCGACATGGGCCTTGGTCACGGGCGCGTATTCCAGCAGGTCGGCCTGGCCGTACCGCACAACGCGGTCGAGCTTGTCCTCACCTGCATCGACGCGCTTCAGCAGCGCGGCCGCCGCCATCGCCTTGAAGGTGCTGCACATCGGGAACCGCTCGCCGGCGCGGCGGGCGAGCGTGCGCCCGCTGGCGACATCGAGCGCGAAGACGCCCAGCCGGCCGCCGACCTTCGCCTCGATCTCGCCCAGCGGGTCGCGCGCGGCGGCCAGCCCCGAGCCGAGGCTCGCGGCGACGCCGGCGATCAGATTGCGGCGGGAGAAAGAGCCGGGCGTCGGCATGGCGCTGGCCCCTAACCCTTCCCCCTCGGGGGGAAGGCGCCGCGTCGCGCGCAGCGCGCGTCGCCGATGGGGGGTGTCTCAGCCACGCCCCCATCGTCGCTCGCCTGCGGCGTCGCGACGTTTCCCCCACGAGCGAGGGAAGAATTCAACGCGCTATGCCGCACTCGCGGCGCCCTGCTGGGGCGGCGGCACGGCCACGCCGGAGTCGGAGTACTCCTTGAGCTTATTCCTCAGGGTACGGATTGAAATGCCGAGGATGTTGGCCGCGTGGGTCCGGTTGCCGAGGCAGTGGCTCAGCGTGTCGAGGATCAGCTGCTGCTCGACCGCGGCGACCGTCTGGCCGACGAAGCTGCGGCTCACCGCCTCGGCGGCCATCGAAGCTGCGCGCGCGGTCTCGGCGGCTGGCGAGGCCGGCATCGGCGCGCCGTCGGGGAGGCGGATCGCAAACTCCTCGATCTCCGGCCCGGTCGAGAGCAGCACGGCGCGGTGGATCGCGTTCTCGAGCTCGCGCACGTTGCCGGGCCAGCGGTGCGAGACGAGCCGCTGGCGCGCGAGGGTCGAAAGCGGCTTCTCGGCCATGCCGTTGGCGGCGGCGTACTTCTTCACGAAGTGCTCGGCGAGCGCGACGACGTCGCCCGGCCGCTCCCGCAGCGGCGGCAGGCGCAGGTTCACGACGTTGAGGCGGTAGAGCAGATCCTCTCGGAACGTCCCTTCGCGCACCGCCTCGGCGAGGTCGCGGTTGGAGGTGGCGATGACGCGGATGTCGACCTTGACCGGCTTGGCGCCGCCGACCCGGTCGATCTCGCGCTCCTGCAGCGCCCGCAGCAGCTTGGCCTGCAGCCGCGCATCCATCTCGGAGATTTCATCGAGCAGCAGGGTGCCGCCGCTGGCTTCCTCGAACTTGCCGATGCGCCGCGCGACGGCGCCGGTGAACGCGCCCTTCTCATGGCCGAACAGCTCGCTCTCGAGCAGGTTCTCGGGGATCGCCGCGCAATTGACCGAGATGAAGGGGCGCTGGGCGCGGCGCGACTTGGTGTGGACGTACCTGGCCATCACCTCCTTGCCGACGCCGCTCTCGCCGGTGATCAGGATCGAGGCTTCAGAGGCCGCGATCTGGTCGGCGAGCGCGATCACCTGCTGCATCGCCGGATCGCGGGCGACCATCGGGCGGTCGTCGTCGGCGACGGCGGCCAGCACCGCGGCGATCAGGTCGGCCTCGGGCGGGAGCGGGATGAACTCCTTGGCGCCGGCGCGAATGGCGTCGGCCGCCCGCTTTGGATCGGCCCCGACCCCGCAAGCCACCACCGGCACCCGGATCCGCTCGGCCTCGTTCGCCGCGATCAGGCCGGCGATGTCGAGGTCGTAGTCGACCATCAGCAAGTCCGCGCCCTGGCCCGCCCGCAGCGCATAGGTCGCCGCCTCGCAGGTCTCGACGTGGGCGACCTTGGCCCCTGCGGACATCGCCAGCTTCACCGCGCTGGAGAGCTGCCCGCTCAGGCGTCCGACGACCAGCAGCCGCATTTTC
>Ga0335069_10010942_pt1 | contig 12828 bp, 26 predicted proteins | sample Lox_Sample_11_FD_206714 | JGI IMG/M metagenome (GOLD analysis project Ga0335069, IMG submission 206714) | Soil microbial communities from Loxahatchee National Wildlife Refuge, Florida, United States - Lox_Sample_1.1 | ecosystem: Environmental > Terrestrial > Soil > Wetlands | place: USA... | reverse complement strand
AAGCCTTTAGGGGAGAAGAGAAAAGCAAGGAAAAGGCAGGAAAGACTGAAGAAAACGCTTGACACTGTGTCGTATAACAGATATTACGTTAACTGCGAACTCGGTTTCTTTCGCCTTGCCTTTGCGGGTCGCCAGCCTGAATCCGGCTACCTCTTCCCCCCTTCCGCCTACTGCCCCGGCGAGTGCGCTTTCTGCAAAAATCCCTGCAAGCTGAACCTCTACCACGTCGGGCCGCATAACTGCGGCGCTCGCCATCGGTTAATGGCTGGTAGGCAATTTTCCACACTGAAAATTTCCGGCTTCGTCGCTTCATCGCGGGAGCGTTTGCTAAACTGCGCAAAGTTCGGGGCTGGGGTCGGTCGGTTCGTGTTCGCATTCGTCTCGGTTCGGTTCTCCTCCCAAACAATTCAAACCGGTAGTGCAGGGGCAACCTATGTCCAGCCATGAGGGTGCGTCTCCGTCTCTTACCCTTGAGGAACTCCGCCGCCTTGGCGCTGATCTGAAAGAGGATTTGCAGCGCAAGGCGAATCAAGGGATTCGAAAAAAAGATTGGGAGCAAGGCATCGGCTCGCTCGCTTCGATGGAAGCGATTGACCAATTTCTCTATCAATGCGAACTCCGGGCGCGGGTCTACGCGGCTCCCGAGGCTGCCCGGCGCAAGCCCGGCGCGAAAGTTACCACCCTCCCGGAACCCTCCACGGTTATCCGCAAGCGTGTCAAAACGGGCGTTCCCCCGGAAGAGCTGCCGCATTGGGCGCGGCAAGCGGGCGGCGAGTGATGCGGGAATTTCTCTTGCTGGCGTTCATGTTCGGGCAAGCCTTCGCGGCGCTCTATCTCCGCGAGGTATCGGATTTGTACTCGACGGCGCTTTGGAAAACGCTGCTTCATTCTGAATCAGAGGGGAACTAAATGCGTACTCGCGTCACGGTTCGCGGTGGCATTTTTAACGGCAAAATGTTCGAACTGAATTGCGACGCTCTGGAAGCGGTCGCAAGAGTCTATTTCGATTTGAACCTGCACGAAGATGTGGGCGTCGAGCTCCAAGCGGAGCGGCTTTACTAACTCCGTGTTTCCCTGCTCTCAAGTTTGCAAGCCGTTCCGTGGTTCCCGTGATCGCGCTGAGGCACAAATAAATGCCAGCCGTCCATCGGGTCGCGCTCTGCTTGCGCTCTCCGCGAGGATTGCTCTCCGGGCAATCCTTGCGGAGCGTTCGTTTGTTGGTCGCGTTCGTCTGTTCGGAAAATTCTATCGGGCCACGGTGACACTTGGAAAATCCCCTCGAAAGCTGGTTTTGTCCGCTCTGCTCTCAGCAACTCGCCTTGACTCCCTATCCCAAGGGTGGAGGCTTCCGGCTGGATTGCTACGGCTCGGAGGCTCTGCCGCATCGCTTGAGAATCTACCTCGATAAATTTCGCAAGGACGCATCTTTCCTTCCGGCTCCAAAGGTTGCTCCCGTCGAGACTCCCCGGAGTTCTCGCGCTAAAGAATTGCTGGCGCGGGCGGCGCGGCTGTCGGAAGCGGCTTGATCTTCTCTCTGGCGCGGATTTCCCTTCCCCGCCTTATCCCAATGCGAGGTTAACGCTATGAGTCCCAAAAGAACCTGCGGTGAGTCGTCTGGCCACAAAGGGCCATTTTTTACTGTGACGGTTGTCGCTATGGAGGTCGGGCGCGGGAGTCGCGTTCCGGGCAAAGAGCGGCGGCAATATCGGCGCGTGATCGGCACGGTCTGCCGCAAGTGTCTGCGGGCCTCGCTTATCAAAGTGCGCGGCGCAAAACTCATGCAGAAAAAATCGTGCAAGCCGGGAGTTTTGAAAGTAGCGGTTTCCCGCACGGAAACGACTCCCCCGGCTGTGGGTATAGCTTAGAAAATTTTCGACGCGGGAAAACTGCGGTATTCCGTGGGTAACCGCAATTTTGGAGGCTGATTTTTTCGATGAGTGCTCACACGCAAGCCGGGGGGTTGGGGAACGCGCAAAGATCGGGCAACGCGGGGACGCGACCCGAGACGCATACGGCTTCCCTCGACTCTCCGGCTTGCCTGTGACTGGAGCGGCGCGTGCAAGCCGGAGCGGAGTAAATCCGCTCTCCCCGGCGCGGGGTTCGCGCTGGGGAGCGGGGTGGGGGTAGAGGTTTTCGGTAGGGCCGTTACTTCACTTGACTGTCTTTAAGATTAATTGCAACAAACGGGAAACGGAATGCGGGAAAAACCCTTCGGATGCGGGAATCGGTCGGTCATCGGGCCAGTGAAAGGCAAGCCGGGGCAATACGGGCATAAGGCGCTTTTCTGCCAGTCGTATCGCTGCCGCAGATGTCGCAATCCGAAACTCAAAAAAGTACGCGCACGCATCGCGGAGATCGCAACACAGCACAAATTGCAGCGAATGGCGACACTCACGCTCGACCCGAAGCGGATTCCCAAGGGGGAGCGTACTGACCGCTATCTCCGGGAGTGCTGGCGCAAAATGCGCGTCTCTCTGGCCCGGAAGTTCGGGGAGTCTGTCGCGTTCGTTGGTGTTTTGGAGTTTCACAAAAGCGGAATTGCTCATCTGCATTTGCTTGTCGGGCGGTTCATTTCGCAAGCGTGGCTATCCGATGCCTGGGCCTCAATCGGCGGCGGCAAGATTGTAGATATTCGCTACGTGGATGTGCAGCGCGTTTCCTCCTATCTCTCCGTGTATCTGGCCGGGGACAAAGTTTCCAAAACTCTCGAACTCCTCCCGAAGCGGGCGCGGATTTTTACCACGGCGCGGAGCATCGTGCTTTGGGGTAAGCGCGTAAAGACAGGCTGGCGCATGGTCCAGTCGGACGTTAGCGCGTTACTCGAAATGGTTCCCAACGTCACACACATGCGTTTTACCGCCGTCGAGGATTTGAAACCATTCGGCCTCGAAATGCTGAGTTATTTCGAGGCTCCAATTTGTGATTTGGCAGTGGGCTTCCGGGATGTGTTCGCGGTGTTGCGGGCTGCGCTCCCGGTCTGGAATCAAAAAGTTTCGCATGGAAAACCGTGCGAAGTTCGAAAACTCAAACCAATAGGGGTAACCGCGTAATGGCAAAAATGACGGGCACTACCACACAAGGGCAAGAGATAGCGCGTCGGGAACAAGCCTCCGATGCGCCATTCCTCTCCGCTGGTTTTTGGGAGAAGGGCACGGCGATTACTTGTGAAGTGTTAAGCGTTCACAAGTCGAGCAACGGGCCGTATGTCGCCGCCGAATTGATCTCCCCGCCTTCTCTTCAACTGGAGGATGGCGAGGGGAACCTGACGGACCATTCGGTTATCCGTCTCGGAAACCTCGCGGGCATTTCCCTTGCGCGTCGGGCGGCGCTCCGGGATGCGAAAAATAAAGCGTTCGAAGTCGGGGACGTGGTGGAACTCAAGTGCACGGGCATTACTCCGGCCAGCAAAGAGGGTTACAGCGATAGTCCGAATTTCGAAATCTCGATTGACCGGAAGGAGCGTCCGTTTTGATTGGGCAAGATACCGCGTCGGAATTGCTCGAAATTGTAAAGGCCAACGGGGGCGGGAATTTTACCGCCTCCGTTTACCTCCGGGAGGATGGTTTTTTCGTTCTGTTCAACACGCCATTTCTGCAGCGAATCGCGGCGGCTGGTCGTGCTGATCGGTTCGCAGAGTTGCTTAAATCTAAATTTGAGGAGGCTCTACGTGTCGCCACGAAAGAAAGCAAGTCCGACCCCCGAGGCGGGCGCATCGGGGACAGTGGCAAGGCTGATTTGTCCCGCGTGTAAGTCAGAAATTAGCGGGGACGGCGCAACACTCCACGCCATGTCGAAATATCTGGAGGAGTTAATCGAAACGGCGGGGGACGTGAGCAAGTTGGAAGAGGCGCTTGGGAAGATGGAAGAAAAACTCCAAGCGGCTCGGCAAGAGTCGGAGCGGTTGAAAGTGGAGTCGAGTAAATCCAAAACGGAGGGGAAGGCGAATGTGGAAGAAAGCGGAAAAACAAAGCGTGACGGCTGGTGGTGATTTCGAAGCGGCGGCGGCTCGGGTGACGGTCGAGCCCGAGCCCGCCGATGAACTCCCCGGCGCGGAAGCGGAAGCGGCTCCGGCTGAGGCTTTCCTCATCCGGCCAGAGTGGGCGAACGCGGCGGCGCGGCTCTGCTTCCTTCCGGCTGCAAGGCTCTCGCATCCGGCGTTTGCGCTCACCGATGAGGAGGCCGAGAAAATTACTCCGCAATTCCAGGCGCTCATGCAAGCGGTGTCGGACAGGTACGCTCCGGCATTGTTGGGGCGCGTGGCCAATCGTCACCCGGAGTTATTCGACGCGGCGGCGGCTCTCGGCGTTCTCTACTGGCAAAAGTGGCGGTACGTCGCCAAGTTGCGTCAGATCGAAGCGCAGCAAGCGGCGGAGAAAGCGGCGGCGGAGCGTTCGGCGCGGGCGGCGGGCCAGCCTTCGGAGGCTCCGATTCCGGCGTCGGATGAGGCGGTCAACGTCACTCCCATCCGGGTGATCTAACTTGCTCGGTTATCTCGAACTCTACTTCGGTAAATCCTTCACGGGGAAAACGGCTCGGATGCTGCACGAGGTCCGGGCCGTTCCCCGCCTTGTCATTGTGGACCCCAAGTGCGCTCAACTGGTGAACCTGAAAGGCTATGACCATCTTTGGCCGGAGTATTCCGCGAAACCTCGCGGATGGGTCGGGCCGTCTATGACCGATTACTTTCGGGAAGCTCGCGGGCACGAGTCTTTCCGGGTGGTGGTACACGTCAGAGACAATTTTCGGGAGCAATTAGAATTGCTCTGCATACTCCTCCGGGCCGTGGGCGATTTGACCATGTGCGTAGATGAGTTGGGCCTATTCATTCCTTCCGGCTCTCCCGGCTCCCTTCCCCCGGCGATAACCTCGGCCATGATCTCCGGGCGGCATGAGGGGCTGAGGTTCTGCGGGACGGCGCAACGTCCTGCGTTGGTGCACGTGACGGCGCGGGCCAACGCGGAGCGTATTCGCTGGTATCGCATCACTGAGCGGAATGATCTAGACGCAGCGCGGGATTACATGCCGGGGCCGCTGGCCGATTCCCTCCCCCGGCTCCCTGACTACGTGTGCGTCGAAACTTCGGATGGCTCCCCCGCTTTTCGTGATGAGTCCATGGTCGGGCGTCTAAGACTCCCCGGCGCTTCCCGCCTTTCCAAGCCTTCCCAAAAAAACCTGTCAAGAGGGTAGGTCACGCGCGCGCGCGCATGACCAAAAAGCCGTTTTTCGAGTGGGGCTTACAATTCGCCGCGTGATTAAGGCCATTTCAACGCGGCGACTATCCCTCACGGGGGCATCCCTTCGGGGCTGCCTCCGCGTTATTTCTTCGGAGGCTTTCGAGCTATGAAAGTGGACATACCTCCCGCAGGAAAAGCTCTCGGGATTGCTGTCGTTGCCGTTCTCGCGGTGGTCGTGGCGGAGGGGTTCGGGCTTATCGCTCCTCCCGCTCAATTCATCGGTGGCCTGAAAGCTCAGGGGACCAATTTTTTCAAGCGGCTTTTTATGCCGTCCGGTAACTAACCGGGGAGGAAAACAGAACAGTGGCGAATCCGAGTCTTTGGGGTTTTCGGAAACTTGTTTCAAAGCCGTATCCGGTAGCGGGCGCGGGAACCACGCATCCGCAAAACCAGTTGGTGATTGACCTGAAGGACTACCTTCAGACGGCGGTTGTTTCCCGGCTGTTCATCCGTGTGCGCGGTACGATCGCGCAGGTCGGAAACGCGTCGGTGGGCGCTGCCACGGGCCGCGATAACCCCGAGGCTTTGTTTGTGAACGTGACCGCTCGTGCGACTCCCGCAGTCGGCGCAGTGAGCAAGAACTCGTTGACGGCTCGCGGGACTCTTCAGCAAGGAATATTTGACCGTGGATATTCGATCCATTCCACGGCGCTCGCGGACCCCTCTTCGGGCACTCCTACGCCTTCCGTGGATTTCTCGATCCCGCTGCAATTCAAAATGCCCGGATCGGTCAATCCGATTGAATGGGGCTTGCCTCTGGCTCTCTTCACGTCCTACCAGTTGACCATGACGTTTGGCGGGCGTGACCAGTTGTTCAGCGGCGGCTCTGTGACCTGGGACCCCACGGGCCTCAATGTCGAAATTTGGGCGGATTACGATGACGGCGTGGCGGGCAATTTTCACCTGTTCGAAGAGTTCGAGCAGACGATTGCCGTGACGCAGACTCAGCCGGATTTGCAGATGATTTTGGAGCCGGGTTTCTATTACACCCATCTCCTGTTCATCGCGCAGACGGCGAACGCCAAGGACAACACTCTCATTAACGGGATCACCGTGCAGAGTGCGGGCCGGGTGTGGACTCCACAGGGCGACAAGAACGCTCCCGAAATTCAGCGGTGGAACCAAGAGACGCACGTCAATAACGCGGCGGAAAGTCTCTCGGGGACGTACTTCCTTCCCTGCTTGCGGGATGGCATGTATACCCGTTCGATTGACGCCACGGCGAGCCGTCTGGAAATCAAGTTCGACGTGACGTTCGGCGCGGGTCCATCCAACATCATCGTGCGCGGGCGTCGTATCAAGCCCAAGTCGCTGCAAGTTCAGCCAGCGGCAAAAGCGGCCTAACCCATTCTCTAAAAACAAAAGCGGTGCGCGGTAAGTGTGGCGGGAGTCGTCGGGGCTTCCGCCACACTCAAAAACACTCAGGGGGGCGCGGTGGCGTTTTCTTTCTTGCAGGATAACGGCGGGTGGAGTGGAGCGGGAGACACGAGTGACCAGACGTTGGACTCTGGCGGCGGCGGAAGTCTCATCACCAGTTCGCTCGAAAACATCGGCATAAATTTTGCGGCGGGCGCTGCCGGGGTGGGCCTTGCGGCTCTCGGTAGTTCGGCGGGTGTCTCTCCTTCACAGGTTGGCTATAGCACGGCGCTGCTCTCGGCGCGTCCGGGCACGGTGTCTCCGTTTGGCGTGGCAGCGGGTGCCAGTCTGCTCAATTCTCCGCTGGTGCTGGTGGGTGGCCTCCTGATCGGTGGCCTTGTGCTGTACGCGATTGTCAAACGCTAACCCTCTCCGCGCGCGAATCTTCCGCGCAGAAAGTAGGCTAAACCGTGCCGTGCGGATGTGGTTCTCCGGACAACTCGGGCGCTCTTTTGGCGGGCACGCTCTCTCCCGCGATTGATACGATTTCCCCGGACTCCCCGCCTTCCGTGTCCATGCCTTCATCGTCGCCTGACCTGAGTGTTATTTCGGGCGGCGCGTTAATTGATGTCGGCCTGGGGCTGACGTTCCTGTTGCTCTTGGGCTGGGCTCTGCGTGAATCTCTGCGGCGGCGAGGTGAATAACGCCTTGGACGCGGCTTCCTTCGTTGCGACTCTTCCTCCGGGCCTCAGTAGTAGCGAGAAGGCGCAGTGTGTGGATTGCTTCAACACGGGCAATCTCCCGCCTTATAACGAGCCTTTCTGCCGGGGGACGGTTTCGAGTTTCGATGTTGGCACGGCGCTGAAAAATACCGCGATTAGCTCGGCTGTGGGTTCGGTGCCTTTCGTTGGAAATTTCCTTAACGCTATTGTGGGCGGCGTTCTCGGGCATCACGGGCAAGCGGTGAAGCAAGAACAGGCTACGCTCTGTCAAGCTGTGCCGATTGCAACAGCCTTTTTGCAGGGGATAGATCAACTCGTCCAGTCGGGCCAGTTGGACCCCGCCACGGCGGGCGCGGCTCTGGATCAAGGCTTCCAGAATTGGCGGCCACTGGTTCAAAACATCATCAAGGACACGGGCGGAAAGTGTAACGCGGCGTGTGCTTATGAAAGGTATTTCCAGTGCGCGATTGCGGGCCGCAAAGCGCAGTACGCGGCGGCGCAAGGGTTCGTGTCGGTTGGTTCCCCGGCTCTCACTCCGGCTCAAGCGGTGGCGGGCGTCTCGCCTGTGCTTGCGTCGGCGGGCTTTACGCAAAGTTCTCAGAGCACGCTTGCCACATTCGTACTTGTCGGCGGCGGTGTTCTGGTCGGTGTTGTGGTGCTGTCAATCCTAAGGGGGAGGTAAGTGATCGTGAAAATCAGTTACGGGACGTTGTTCGTTGGTGTGCTGATCGGCGCGGCTGCTTTGTACGCTTATCAGAAGTTCGGCGCCAAAACTATCGCCTAGTTTCCGGGGGCGAGAGTGACCGACGCTGAGAAAAAAATCGTTTTGGTGGCACTCGTCGGCGTCGGCGGCGTCGGTGCCTACTTGCTCTACAAGCGATTCGTGGAGGGAAGTGTGGACCCAACGCAGGTTGTGCAAGCTCCGAATGATTTTGTCGGGAAGCTCGCACAGGCAATTACTATCGCGGAAGGCTCTCCGGCTGAGTGGAATAATCCGGGGGACCTGACGGGCGCGGACGCCTCCGGCTATCAGTTGCAGACGGATGGGGACGGAAACCCCATTACGAACTCCGCGGGCGTGGTGCGTTTTGTCAATTTGCCGGATGGAGTGGCGGCGCTCTATCGGAAGCTCCAACGGATTCAGGACGGCGCTTCGCGTGTCTACTCTACGGCCATGAGTCTCGCGCAGTTCGCGCAGATTTACACGGGCGGGGATAACGCGGACGCCTGGGCAAACAACGTCGCGTCTTTTCTCGGTTTGGATCCAAACGGAAACAGCGTCGGGGACGCCTTGGGGGTGTAGGGGTGGCAAATCTATTTTGGGGGCGGGCATCTTCGCCAAAGCCCCAGCAACCTAAACCGGGGCCGCGTTCCACAATCATCGCGGCGCATCCGGCTCCCATTCTTGCGGGTCCGGCGCACGGCTCCCCGGCGATTTATTCCGCTCCGGTTTCGGCTCCGTCCCCGGCTCCCCCGCCTTCTCTTGCTGCTCCGGCTGGCGGTCCTCCCCCGGCTCCTGCGGGCCTCTGTCGTACTTGGGCCGACCTGCGGTTCGGTGTCTGGAAGTCCAAGGACGCGGCAAACGTGCGGCATATCGTCCAGAGCGACACTCCCCGCGCGGGTTTTTATTGGGCGGTTCCCTTCTACGATGCTCTCGACACGGACTCCAACGGTCAGAGTATCGCCTTTTTTCTCTTGCCTCCGTCTTTTGCTGTGACGCCATATAGCGCGACTCAGTTACTCGATCCGGTGGACGCGAACTGGCAACAGATCAACATGGAGACGAACGCCGTTTTGATTATGGCGGGGAAAAGCGACAACGGCACGACTACCACAATCATCTCCCAAAGGTCCGCCGTCTCTCCGGTTTCTCCTTCGCTTATTGTGGTGCCTTCCGGGTGGAGCATGGCGGCTATCGAAACCAATGGAGTCGTTTCGGGCACGTTGCATCACCTGACCATGCGTATTGGTTATCTCGAATTGGCGAACGGTGAACAAATTCCAAATCTCTAGTGGAGGTGGGTGTGAGTGTTCTTGACCAAGTTAAGGCGCTTTGGAGTGCGGGAAAGTTCGCGGAAATGGATGAACTCATCGCGGCTGAGGCTACGAAAGAGGCGCAAGCTCTGGCGGATACTGCGGCGGCTTCCGTGGTGGCTGCTGGCGAGCACGGGGAACACTCCCCCGCCTTTGAGTTCGATCCCGGCTCTGATTACCGCGTGCACTTCAAAAACGGCTGTAGTGGTGAGTATGCCGGCGCGGTTTTGGCTGTCCGGTTTCCATTCGATCCGGCGCAAGTGGAGAGCGTGGAGCGAATCGGCTAATGGCTCGCTGCGGCATCCGGGCATGTTTCCACGGCGCGTACTCGGATAAGCGGAAAGCCGAGGGGAAAGCCGAGGCGCGGGGTGGGCGCGTGCTCAAGCGCAAAATTCGCGGCTCTACGCGGTACGTAGTCGTAACTGGCAAGCGGTGACAGGATGCCCACTCGGGAGCGGCGCACTTATCGGCTCATCACGGCGCGGCAAAAGTTCAAAGCGCGGCGAGGGTATCGCTGTCACTACTGCAAGCGTCGGCCAAAGACCAAAGGCGAGCGGCGTTTTTGGGACGTGCATCGGCCGGGCGGCGGGTTTCATGGAATGCCGCGCAAGGGCGACAAAGTTGCTTGTAAGTGGTGCCACGGGAAACTCTCACAGGGGAAGCGGACAAAGTGAACACGGGGGCGTGGATCGCTGTCGTTGGTAGCGCGTTGGGAGCCTTGCAGGTTCTTGTGCTTTTCGTTCTGAGTGATATGCGCGAACGGATCATGAGACTGGAAAACAGTCAAATGGACGCGCGGCGGCAAGCGGTAGGGGGTGACTGATGGCGTGGTATGACGGCGTTCTCTCCAACACTGTCGGCGTTGCTTGGCGGGCCGCATCCGGCACGGTGGACCCGTGGACACTTCAGCAAATCAAGGATCAAACGGCGTCGGATATAGCGCAAGCCTCCGGCCCGGACGCGGACCCGGCGACACTGGCGGCGGATCAAGCGCAAGCGGCGGCGGAGATAGATCAAAACCTGACTTCCGAGGGGACGCATCCATCACAGGCGGGTTTGAATCTTCCGGGGTTGGGAGTTGTTGGCTCCGGTGAATTTTTGGCCAAGCTCGAAAAAATCGCCTACGGGCTGATTATCGTCGGCGCTGTGGGCGGCGTGCTGTACTTCGGTGCGAAGTATAAATCCGTCTGGAAAAAGTGAGGGCTTATGCAGGATTGGCTCTTAAAACTTTTCGGCGGCGATATTGGGGATATTTTTTCCAAGATCGTCGGCACGTTCAAGCTCTCGCCGGAAAAAGCAGCGGAACTCGAAGAATTAAAACAACAGAATGCGGTTGCGCTGGCGAAGCTGCAAATTGAGTTGCAGGAGCAAGCCCAGGACGCGATTACGAAAGAGATAGACGCGGCGGGCGCGAACATCCGGGCGGAAGCAACGAACGGAGACAAGTTTACCAGTAGGGCGCGGCCTACCTTCCTCTACATCTGCAACCTGATTATTTTTTGGAATTACGTTGTCGTGCCGATGATGAAAGAGAAGCCCGTAGAATTCCCAGAGCCTCTGTTCTGGCTGTTCGGGAGCGTGATGCTCGGCTATGTCGGGGCGCGGAGTTGGGAGAAGATCAGCGGCCTCAAAGGCGCTGACTGAGAGGAGAAAGAATGAAGTACGTGAATCTGCCAGTGTTAGCGCAAGTGGCGGGCGCGGCGGTGTTCGGCATGACTGTATGGAAGGGGGTGCACGGAGTATTCCCCACGGTGGGCCTGCTCTCTGGCGCGGGACTGGTCTACGTGGGGAAGCATTTCGCGTCGATGTTTAAGGGGTAGTGCGGGCGGGGTTCTCCTACCCGCCCCTTCCCGGTGGTGGTACCATTACCGACTTGTCCGGTTTCGGCGTTTACCAGGACTTGGCTTCTGAGAAGGTAAGGAGGCGAGCATATGTGAGACTCGTCACGAACATTGACATGCCGCATGGGTTATAAACTGGGCTGAGGTTTGCCATGTGGAAACTACTCTTGAGCGCACTCTTGTCCTGCCTTTTTCTTTTCCCGTTCGCCAATCCGGCCTGGCGAAACGAGCGAACCACAACGGAAACGCTGACAGCCTATATTCGTACGGATCATCTGCCCCCAGAGGACTATGTAATCAGCAAATTCAAAGACCACGACGTTGTATTTCTTGGCGAGTTTCACCGCATTAGGCACGACGTAGAGTTTGTGCAAAATCTCATTCCACGGTTGTATCAGGCGGGGGTTTTTACACTCGCCATCGAGTTTGCCAGGCGCGAAGACCAGCCGCTTATTGATCAACTCCTGAATGGAGCGACTTACGACGAATCGTTGGCGCGACAGATTGCTTTCAACCAGTACGTCTTCTGGGGTTATCAGGAATACGTCGATATCTACAAAGCGGCGTGGAAGCTGAATCAGCAACTCCCCAAAAATAAAAGAAGATTCAGGATTTTGGGGGTCAATTGCTCTCCAGACTGGAGTCTTGTTCAAAAGCAGGAGGACCTGGAGAACAACCCCGAAGTCATGACCAAAGTCTGGCGAGGTTGTGGGGAAACACAATGGGGAAAGGTCATCCTCGATGAAGTCGTGGCCAAAGGAGAAAAGGCGCTAGTTTATTCCGGAATGCATCACGCTTTCACCCAATATCGGCAACCCCTATACAACACAGCGACCCACGGCTTCGCAGGATTCGGCGACGTGAGAATGGGCAACTACGTCTATAACGCGATTGGCAAGCGAGCGATCACAATCTGCCTGCACGCAGTTTGGATCTCAAGCGAAGGCTATGATGCGCCAGACGTTTATGCAGCGGATGGCTACATCGATGCTGCTATGGCCAAAGTCGCCCCAGCCATAACGCGAGTTGGATTCGACACGATCGGTACCCCGTTTGGAGATTTACCTGGCACGACAAGCATCTACAAGTATGGATACAAAGACTTCGTGCTCAGTACCTTTTGCGACGGTTACATTTATCAAGGTCCGCTAAGCGCCTATGAAGGCGTGACGCCAATCAAGGACTTTATAAATGAAGCCAATCTGGCCACTGCTCAAGCTCAAGCCCCGAATCCCAAGTTCAGACACGCCTCCGCTGAGGAGTTCAACCGGGCGATTGCCGCCGACACGGACATGCAGAGGCGCTTAGCACCACTGCTTCACTGATTGCTTTGGTAGTGCCTGATTTGTGGGCTTATCGGACAAGTGGTTCCTAGTACTATGCTCCCGCGTTTTTCCCAAAAGCATCGGCGAGTTTTGCGAGAGCAAGCCAATGCCTCGGATGCGGCAGGTATTTCTTAGAGCGGATGAGGGCGGCGTATGGCTCAGAGACGCCAAGGGCTGACGATATGACGGGGACTGTCAAGGCAGCGAGCCGAGGCTGGATCTGCTGGAGAAAGACTTCCTCCGTCAGCCAGGCCGGTTTGTCTGATGCATTCCAAGCCTTCACTGCAGCGGCATGTTTGCGCTGCTTTTCGGATTG